>Ga0116227_10006423_pt1 | contig 23846 bp, 18 predicted proteins | sample S1TSphgellanicum_FD_89693 | JGI IMG/M metagenome (GOLD analysis project Ga0116227, IMG submission 89693) | Host-associated microbial communities from peat moss isolated from Minnesota, USA - S1T2_Fb - Sphagnum magellanicum MG | ecosystem: Host-associated > Plants > Peat moss > Unclassified...
TTGTGGGTGGTGTGTTGTTGTGGGGTGTTTGGGGGGGTGGTTTGGGGGGGGGGGAGGTGAGGAGGGGGGGGGGGGGGGGGTTTTTTTTTTTTTTTTTTTTTTTGTTTTGGTGGGGGGGGGGGGGGGGGGGGCCCGGGCCGCCCCCAATCTATTCTTTTTTTTGGCTCCTTGTCCGGACTCTTGGACTTTCGCCCCCCTTTTGTTATTTTTTTGCATGTAGAGAGGAAGAGAGAGAGAGAGAGAGAGCCATACCCAAAGAGACACACTTCACACATACACAGGACCGACAAAAAAAAAAAAAAAAAAAAAAAAAATTAAAAAAAAAAAATTATTTTTTTTTTTTTTTTGTTGGGTTCATTCATTGGTACCAAAGTAACATGACCAATTTGAGTAATTGGCTATGGACTTGTGTTGGGTGGTTCTTTGAATTTTGTTAAAACAATCATTGGTTCCCAATTTTTTAATATATTTCGGAGAACCATCCATGGGTTCCAATTCTTTGAAGGAAAATTTTCAGAATCAAAGAATCGGCAATTCCAATTCCAGTTACTTCATAAATCTGAAAAAGAAATAGCCTTAAAATTTCGTTTCTCTAGGTCATAAACTTAAATAAATAGGTAGGGAAATGACGAACTGGAGCCTGGCAGCTAATAATTTTGCCACCACCATCACCTAAAGGAGGGCCAAAAAAGAACCTGCCCGAACATAATGTGCACGGACGGACAGACGACGGTTACATATTGCAACATAGGGTTGAAGAGTAAGGGGACTTTTGTAGAAGTTCCAACCCCCAAAGAGTGGATGAAAGTGGATGAAAGAAAAACAACCAAAGCTGGCGGAAAGCCAATAAGGGAAAGAACAAGTAAAGAGTGGATGAAAGTGAATGAAAAAAAAAACAACCAAAATTGGCAGAAAGCCAAATAGGGAAAGAAACAAGTAAAGAGTGGATGAAATCCGGATGAAAAAAAAACAACCAAAATTGGCAGAAAGCAGCCAATAAGGGAAAGAACGAGTAAAGTATAGTTTACAAAAGTTTTGTGAAAAGTGACACCCAAAAAAAAAAACAAAAAAAAAAAAAACTTCTTTTTGATCGGCATGTATGATTGGGTTGGGTCGGGTTTGGAACTTGGAACCCCCGATTTGCTTTATTGACCCAGTCCGATGGACCAAAAAAATAGTCGTAAGGATGGAGTCTTTGAATTTCATTGCTCCCGGAACAACATCAACTATTGTTGGCCGGCCAATAAGTGGAAATTGGTGTAGTAAAGTGGGTGGCTCTTTTGACATTTTGGTCGACTTTAACGTTCAATGATGCAGGGCCCAACCAAACCAAACCGGTCGTGCGGAAGAGTGGGTTTGACAATTTTTTTGTCGACTTAAAACATTTTTTCGACGGACTCTATTTCTTTCTTTCGGTTAGCCTAGGCTTTCTTTTATTTTAGTGTTATTATTTTTGTCACATGGAGCTCTTCCGGCATGTTCGGCATATCATTGAGATGGACGGGTAGTGGTAACAATTCCTCACCCGCTGGGGATGTTCAGGTTGATTAGTGTTAATTAGGAGTTTAGTTTAGCCAAATTTCTCTATTTATGTAGAATTTGATATAGCCTAATTGTTTTTTTTTTCAAAATCATGTTTTGTACATTTTCACACAAGAGATCAAAATTTCTTCCTTCTTTTTTAGCAACATAACTCTTAGCTTACTTACTTACTTCCTTGCTTGATTAATTAATTAATTAATTAATTGATTAATTAATGCCATCTTAGGATTTTTATAGACTTTTTAATACTTATAGTAATAATAATAACAATAATAATAATAAAGGAAAAGACAAACCAAAACTCCATAACAGTTTCCCTCTTGTCAATCATTATCACATTTTTAAAAATTACCAATTATTAATTACATTTTCTCTCCCAAAAATATTTTAAATTGAAAAAGTAACTCATAATATTCTCATCTCTTTCCTTTTTTTGTGCTTTTCTTTTTTGGTTTTTTTGGTTTTTGGTTTTGAATTTTTTTTTGGGGTGGGGGGGGGAGGAGTTTTTTTTTTTCGGTTTTGGGTTTTCTGCCCTTTTCAGGGCCTCTTTCTTCTTCCTTCCTGTATTTCTTGCCGATTCTTGAAGAGGAGAGTTTTGCTTGCTTGAATTGCGAGATTCTCTTCTCCTTTGAGAATTGTTGCAGTTCTGGAAGTTGAATGTGAAATTGTGGAGTGATGGGCGATGGTTGATGGGGGGTTTTTCCGCAGATTTGTTTGTAGTAAGAGTATATCCCAGCTCCTTTCTTTGGTCTCATACGACAGGATGTGGTCTCTGGGAGAGAGGGAGGAAGAGAGAGATGAAGAAGGAGTGGGAGAGGAGAACAGAGAATTAGGGTTCTTCGACTTCAGCTTCTTCTCTGATTTTCAGATCAGATACTGCACTTGATCTTAGCCGGAAAGGCCGAGAAAGATATCTTCTCTGATTTTCAGATGCAGTCGTGTTGACTGCAAAAAACAGCTGCTGCTGCTGCTTCGTTTTGAGAGCTTGGGGTGGGAGGAAGATTATGCGGGACGTGGTTCTGCATTAGGAACCAAACATGGTGGGTCATCGTGGTTCCGTCTTTGGGATGCAGTGAAAAGCTTAGTTCCTTTAGGGTTCTCTTTGTATATGTGATGATTTCTGAGACTTCTGGCAGTTTCTGGTGATGGGTTATGGTTGTTCCCTCCCTCACGGGAACCTGCTTTCCTTCGTTCCTTACTTCCTTCATGAAGCTCTCTCTAGTGCGAGCTTTTCTTTCCGTGTGTGCGGAAGAGAAGAGGGTGATGTCAGTGCTCAGTTGTAATCTCTTTTGAAAAAAAATCTTTTTAGGGTTTTCCAGGAGTGTACAGAAAGAATGATGAGAAAGTTGGGTCTCAATGCTAGCAGGTGGAGAAAGCAGAATGGCCGGGAGTTATGGTGACGCAAGTGAAGATGCCAAGAAATGTATCTTCAGGCCAGGGTTGGGCAGATCTGGAATGTGCACTGCAAGATTTGAAGGAAAAGAACTCAATGGCTGCTAGTTGGAGGCAAAGAGGAAAGGAAGAAGAACAAGGACCTAGTGTAGCAGCAGCAGCTGTTCAGATGACTCATCAACCAGGCGTGACTGATCAGCAGAATCTGGGGAGTGGGGATCTCAGTTTGCAGCTTGGATCCTCTGCATCCTACTCTACGCCTTCCTCCTCTAGCAATTCACGAGCCTCAGCAGATCAGTATGATGCTCCTCCTACTAATGACCTTTCTCCCGACGATCTTTCCTTCCTTCAAGATGTAGATGTGCGATCCATGTTCAAAAAGGTTACAGTGAATGCACGCTTGCTGAATCATGCGATCGAAAGGCTTGGGGGTGGCAGAAAGGGTATGAAGGCATTGCTTGGCTACATCAAGCTGTGGGTAAAGGATAAGAAGAACACCCAATTCTCCATTTCTCAGTGCATGGAAAGCCTTGAAAAGCTGCACCAGGCACCAGCAGCCGACACTCTGCAGCTGGCACCACCAGCTGTGACTCTACAAGCACCAGCTTTTGGAGCATCATCCGCAGCTGTTCTGGACTACAATGTTAGTCCACATGCAGGGGGGGATTGGACAACAACAACTCCTCCACCTGTTTTGTGGATGGAACAAGTCACTAATAGAGACATCAAGGCTAACAACAATGGCAGCAATGGTTTGAAGAGGCTGCTGCCTCAATCGTTTGAGCCTCTTCTTGAACAATCTCCAGAAGGTGGTGCCCATCTTCTTCATCACAATTCAAAGGTTTGCAAGACTTATGGAGGATCATTTGCAGATACAGTGGACATGAATGCTGGATTCAGTAGTTCAAGGTCAGAGGATACTGTTTGTTCTGAGATGACAGGATTGAGAACATGTAATCTCGCCACTACTGTGAGGGGCATTGCTGGGACAGATGCAAGTGTGCTAGCACACGATGCGTTGAGCCATAACAACATGGCAGTGAATCAACCCTTGGTGGCTTCTTCTTTGCAGCAGAAAGGTGTGGGGGGACTCAGACTATTTGATGCTGCTGACAACAACAGCAGCAGTTCGTTCTTGTCTCCAGCTGCCAGCAAGCGGGCAGCACGCAAGATTCGAATGGCTCGGCAGCGGCAATCAACATCATCAATGGTTTCACGCAGTGTGAGTCAGGGTGCTATATCCTCCTTGGGTTGTGGTTCATGTACAGGCCTACTCCCAGGTGTGGCAGGAGTGATTAGTGACACACATCAGGTCAACTCTCAAATTGTTCTGCCCAGGATGATGATGATGCCTGTTAGAAATAAAGGCCAGGTATGACACCCCCTTGCTATTATCAAAGAAAGAAACAAAATGTGGATATAAAAGATATGGGGTGTAAAAAAAAAGGGGTCTTTCCATCAGTTGGTCGGTTGTGCTGGAGGGGTGTCTCATACACTGACCTAAGGATTGCATTTGACCAAAATTTCACGCCCCCCTACTACAACTACGAGAGAGAGAGAGAGTGTGTGTATACATCCTCCAGTTGTGCACCCCCCCCCTCATTTCTTACTCAATGGTAACTAGCCTCAAGGCTACCAAGCCACCATTCTCATGCTGTTGTATCTTGGTCCGAAATGAATGCAGGATGATGTTGTCTGTAGAATATTGTATGTTTCTACATGCAAAGAATCATGGTTTTGAGTCAGAGCATTAGGAGTAATTCCCTGCTCCTACAATGCCCTAATGATAAACTCAATAGCAAACTGCCTTGTTTAGGGAACTGCTTTAGGGACCAAGATGCTGCTTGGCAGGGACTGCAGATGATCTTCTAACAGCCTATAATTTAACAGTTTTGTGTTTTTATATCTGTGATGTGCAGGTGTGGAAGACGGATTCTTTGCATCTTTTATTGCAGAAGGACTTACAACCCAGTGACATTGGAAGTCTAGGCCGCATCATCTTACCCAAGGTCAGAGATACATTCTTCTTTGTGGCATTCTATTTCTCTTATGATGGATTGATCCTTGCGAGCAATCTATTGGTTCTCATTGTGATTAGCTTGTCTTTGGAGTTCAAAACCAACATCATGACTTTGATTCTTCCAGAATTTGCTTCCAGAAATGTGGGAGAAACTCAGGACACAGTTTGTATGATTGTCACTCTGAAATTTTGGCCAGACTATATATTTGCTTATCTAATACACCCACAGTGGTAAATTGTGGAGTTTCTTTATTTTTGCAATCTCATACACAGAGATATCATTCTCATATGGTAGCTTGATTTTTGTGGTATAGGAGTCAGAAGTTCATTTACCATCTCTCACCCTCAAAGGAGTGTTGATTTCCATGGAGGACTTTGACACTCGCATGACTTGGAGTTTCCGATACAGGTACTAGGGACTTTGTGTGGAATGTATGATCACATTCCTTTCCTGTATTATACCAAGTATAATTCTTATATTCCATACTTTTGTAAGGATGGATTGTAACATGAACAATCTTATGGGGTGGGTTGCAGATACTGGCCTAATAATAGGAATCGGATGTACTTGTTGGAGGGTACAGGTGAGATTGAATTCTCTCTACTCAGTGCTATCCGATCAGGCTGAGTTTTGTATGCACTTTGAGACATAATTATGTAGCATATACTCTTATTATTTTCAGGTACATGTCAGAAATTTGCAGTCTTGATGTAGGGGTAGAGTTCTCCATCTTGTTCGTCTCTCCTTCAATCCTCCTTTCTTTTTTGGTTTTTTCCCTTTTCTTGCCTTTTTTGTCAATTTTTATCTTGTCTTTTTCTTGGATGCTACCCTTTCTTCTTTGGGTTCATTTGATCTTTTCCTTCTCTCATAGATTTGGTTAATGTTTGACATCAAATCTCCAACCCATTGCGTAACATTAACCCTTCAACCCATTGCCCACCATTAATCTCCAACCCAATTGCCAGGAGCTGATGAAGGTAATTGGGATGTTATGGGAGATGGTTGGTACCATACATGCTGTTGTTGAAAGTCCCTGAACAATGCATGACTGTTGCTTGTTGTTGTCAAAACTGCTACTCAATTGATTTTTTGGGTCTTGGTTTCTACCTTTTCTCTGCAGTTGAGTTTCTCTCTTTTTAATGCTTGGTGAGTAGTGGTTGCATTTAATGGCTGTCAGATCTGAAACTATCATATCCGTATTATCATGTCATCTGTCATTTCTTTTCATGCTGTTGGACTTATGATTGTAAGCATGGAGAAATTCTTCAGAAAATTAGTTCTTCCCTTCTAAAGTATTGTCCCTCCCTGACTCGTTCTCTTTGGTTTCCTTTTTCTTATGTGCTCTCTCCAGGGCTTTTTTTTCAACTTTGTGAGGTAGGTGGAGTGGGCGATCATCCACAAGAGGACTTGGCCAAATTTGGCTAGAGGTCAGAGAGAAAAGTAGATTTTTTTGTCAAATCCTGCTATATACTGGAAACATACAAGAACCTATTGTGTAAATACGGCAAGTTCAACTTATTTTTCCTTGAAATATGGCAACTTAGGGCCCTTTTTTCCCAAGAAAGATCCTTCGGATAATTTGCAGTCCAATTTTTTTTGTTTGCCAAGTGGCAAAAATTTGCCACCAATAAGAACCCTGTCTCTCTTGTTCTTTCTTTTCCTCTCACCTTGTCTTTTTTTTCTTTTCTTTTCTTCTTTTCTTCATGCAGAAATTGTCATTAAAATCGCTGTGTGAGGTCCATCTTGCTGTTGGTTCTTTTGTACACAAAAAGAATAATTTTCTTACTTCTGGGTGGTATAGTTTTCATCAGAGTTGCTTCACATCTTTTACATCCTTTCTTGTACCACTTGTGTACCAAGCATTTAAAATTGGGTTCCTTAAGTACCCTACATGAACCTCATTGGTGGGTGGGACTCATCTATGCTGGGTCAGAGTTGCTGATGGTTTTTGTGGATGTTTGACACCCATGCTTCCTTCTTATTATCAGGCACCTGATTTTATGTGATTACAGGAGAGTTTGTGAAAGCACATGATCTGGAAGAAGGTGACTTGTTAATGATCTACAAGAATCGACAAGGAAACTTCGTAAGCCAGCAGCTCCTCGTCATTTTCTATTGTTGTGAAATGCTTGGTTGTGAAATGCTCTTATTTTTGCTACACTGTACATTTGCTCACACACGCAATTTGGGAACACTAATTCAGTTTTTGCTCTGTGATTTGAGTGTTCTGTAAATTCAGATGCAGTTGTGAAGTTTCGAAGAAAATCTCTTTGGTTCGCCCTACAAATCAATAGGATTGTGAAGGTGGCACAGTATGCTATACTGTTGTCAGTTTGTGAAAGTCTTGATTGTGTTGTCAAAGCAAACTGGAAATGTTGGAAACTGGATTTTAGTACTGAGCCTTGTAGTAGAAGGGTATGGACTGTGAGGAAACTGTTGATGGGTTGATTCAAACATCCCACATGATTGAAGATACAGACACGTGTTGTGGAAGTTAATTGATACTTGGTAGGCAATATCTATTGGCCGTTGGTTGACTAGAGAATATGAAGTGCTGCAAAGTCTCTGAGAGAGTGCTCAATTTTTTGCTGTGTGCAGGTTATCAGAGGTAAAAAGAAAGGCCTATGTTCAAAGGCTTGTGTGCCTACTACTACTACCACTACTACTGCAGTTCATCTGCCAAATAATAAGCATACACACAGCTTGGCTAGAGTTCCCTTTGATGGGGGAATAACAGTGAAGGCAGAAGAAGAGTCGTTGCACGATGGGAAGAAGAGTCTACACAGGAATATACCACCAGTGGAGGACTGTAGTAGTTATATGCCAGTGGACCCTTTTGATATTTTTCTACAGGAAGTCATGCAGGGGATTCAGAATGAATATGAACAGTGTGGGGAAGTGCTGTCGCGGTTGGAGAGGTTTCCTAGCCTGGATCCTGATGTTTCTGTCGATGACATTCTAGGCTTGACATTTGCTGGAGGCAGTGGCAGTGGTGGCATTTCATCAGTGGTTTCGAAGATTGAGCCAGCAAGTTAACACACAAAAGCAGGCTCTGCTTATAACTCAGCATTGTGTTGAAGTTTTGTGGACGCTGAAAGCTTGTGCATGTGTGAGCTTCTTGGGTATGAGTGAAAACTTATTGCCTGGTTCACCAGCAGCAGATCAGCATCAACTGAATTGCACTGGAATGATCTTCTTGGGTATGATCAAAATCTTATTTGCTTGGTTCACTGACAACAACAGATCATCGACAACCAAATTTGCACCTGCGACTATTTCTTTTCCCATCCAGTTATAAATATCAACAACTGGCAATTGTTATGCAGCAACAGTAGAAACAAATATTGTTTGTTTTTCATTTTTGGCTCCTCTAATTCTCTTAAAGGTGATAAAAATGCTAGTGATGGAGAAATTAGGGAATGAATATTTTTCTCTCAGGATTCACTGGTAATTGCTGCCCGAAACCTTGATGATTGAAGAATGGACCTACTACTATTATTGTTTCAGGTGGGTTGCGCAGTTTGTGCAGTAGTGCAGCATACAGAAACTAAGGTAATCAACACATTTCTGAACATGAAGATGATAGGTAAGAGATTAGTGCAAATTGTTACTCAAATGTGGCCACCTTTCCATCATTGGGATTTTTTGGGGAAGCGGGAGTTTAAATTCTAGTAGCTTCTCTATTTGTTTATTATTAAATGTTGTGGTATTTTTTAATATGACCTTTTTAAAGTACTTCCTATTAGGTACATGGAATTGGTGTACACACATTGTCCTCTAAACATTGGAACAAAACAATTGTGATTGGGAACCTAAACATATGTAGATCATGTGGGATGTAATGAGGAGGGATCTTATGCCTACTCCTAAAGAGTGGGATCGATCTTATGCATATAAGCCTACTCTTCATAGTGGGGAGGAATTCTTCTCTTGTACATGAGATATTCATGGATAGAAGGCCTTCCAAAGTATAAACTTTTGAGTGTTATATAACACCGTCATAGATGAACAAGGTTAAGTAAGGTTCCACCTTGGAAAGCTATCCTACTAACTCTCCTACTTCCCCTTTTCCCTACCTAAGTAACTACCTATGACTTGTGGATAAGTGTCATGTGTAGTTAGAAACTATAAATGGTATTATGTAGGTAGGTAAGTGTTAGGGCACAATGGGCCTATTGGATAGGTGTATAGGTAAGGAAAAGGAACAGGTTATTTATGCATGTATGTAAGTGGCTAATTCATGTAGTGGGTACTATGTTTGTAGATGCATGGGGATGGTTATTAGTTAATACATAGCTAACCATTGTGGTTAGTTAGGGGAGAGGAACACAACGAAAAGTGTTTCTTGTTCACACACTATTCTTCAATGGTGTGTTAGTTGTTATTTACTTCACCTTGATCATCAAATTTTCAATAGGTTTGTGGAGCTTGTTGTCCACTTCCAACTAGGGTGGTATGCTCGGCCTTTTGATCAATAATAATAGGTGATAAAATAGATAGCAATGGAATTATGTGTAATATGTATGCAAAGCAATTTATTTATTTTTTTAATTTTTAAGAATCAAAACCAAAATCCTTGAGGCAAGAGCTTTTCATTCTCAATGTTTATATTGAGAAATATCTCCTAATGCTTTCATAACATTGACGAATAAGACTATGTGTGTATTTATTTATTGGTGATTTAACTCCAATGATAGATAATTCATGAGCTGATAAAGAATAATATGAATTTGGTTATAAAAAATATATTGAAATAAAAAGATTTAAGTATCCTTCTACCTATTGGGATATAATGTAGAATTGGCATATGTTTTTGGAATTTAATTTGAATTCTTTTCCAAAAAAGGCAATTGCAAACCTTAAAAGAATTCATTTTTTGTAATTTTGAAAAAAAATCTCCCAAAAAAACATTGCGAAAAACAAATGATTTAGACCAATGGATTAATTTTTTTGGCAATGGGTTGATCATCAAAATAGGCTTTGTAATAGGTGTATAGAACCAAAAAAACTTAAGTTGGGAAACATTGATTTGTTGATGATGTTGTGGATATGAGGTGGAAATGATTAAATAATATCAATGCAGTTTATACGACATTTGCATGGGCATTTGTTTGCATGAAATCAATGTATATAACTAATTGTCATTCATCGTGAATTTCTTTTGATAGCCATGCCCAATTTACATGGGTTGTTTGAAATATATGATTTGAAAACATTTGATGGTTTCACCTTGTTTGAGTTGGTTTTCCACTACTAATTATGAAACATGAGCTCTTGGTGTAAATTTTAAATTGTTTGGTTAGTTGGGTTGTAAATTTTAAAAATTCAAACTTATGAAAATTAATTTTCAATTAAATTTTTATTAGTACATATGTAGATTATTCAATTTAAAGTCCCACACACAATATATACACCATTCACACTTCACACATACAAATGTAAAAACTTACATCCTTTATGAATGAATCATTAAATTATTTGGAGTATTTTTTTTAGGATATAATAAGTCCAAGTAATTGACTTGAACTTAGACTTAACACAAAATAGTTAACTAAATCATTCATAATTGCAAGTAAGGCTTCCATTAAATTATTTTCAAATGTAAGGCACATAAGGATAAGGTTGACGGTTCCTTGTTTTTTTCTTTTCGTTTGATGCAACCTTCGTACGAGAGTTTGTAGCTTGAAAAAACTTTTTTCAACCTTTCAAATAAAAGGGATTGTTTCAGTTTGAAATTTACGCACTAAACTTTGCACTAATGGGTGTTCAAGCCGTTTTTATCAATGGTCCATTTTCATTTATATTAGTTGTCTTCTTGAACCCACATAAACGAATGTTTAATAGACTCAGGCCACACTATACATTGATAGGGAATTTTTTGCCACAGTGGACGATGTTAAATAATACTATTTGGTGTGAGCATGAGCATGAGCAAATGAGATCACCAAACATGTTTCCTTGTCAATCTCTAATTAATGCAATATGTTTTAGAATGTGCCACTTCACACTAGTTCGTCTGTTTGAAATTGGATGCCATTATAAGGTTTTTTTTTTTTTTAGATATTTAATTCTAAACACATTTACTTTCTTATTAGTGTGAGAAGTACCAATTGCATATGCATACGTAAAACCTTTCATTCATTATTGTTAATTAAGTTCTATTTTTCAATTATAGTATACATTTAGGGTTTTATTTCCTTTTACTTCTCTCCTCATATATGTACGTCCCTCTAATTTTGTTAGAATTCTTATTAACAAAATACATTTTTATCCATAATTACAGTTGAATCCATTTTTTATTGATTACATCTTATTTCTACATCTAAACAATGCATATTACTATATATATTGCATAGTGCAATTAAATAAATCTATTTTATTGTTAGGGGTTCAAACATCATCTTTTTTTAGTATCCCACATGGTTTTGGTGGCGGCTCAATCATTTGTTGATTCACAAGTGGTTGGAAGACTTTGTTTATTTTATGTTGTGGGACCCAGGCCTACCTATTTAGAGTTGCATATAATCTTCATTGGGATTTTCCAATTTCTCCTACTAATAACTCATAGAAGGTAACCAAATTTTTTGTTATAAATCTTTCAAAATGCTAGTAAAATAGTGTTATGGGAGTGGCATTTTTAAGCTTATGTGTTATTTCAAAAATTCCATCGCATGTTTGAACATTGCCCAATGATAGTCTTTTATATCTTGTTTTATTAATTATGGGTTTGACCTTGGCCTTTTCTTGGCAATATATGGACTTTGTTCTTTTGTCTTTGCATTTGCCCACTACTAGGTAGCCCATTCATCTATATTATCCACTTCTTTTTCTAGAGTGCCCCATTTCCTAATCTTTAACAGTCCATGTAAAGGGTCAAATTGATTGTCATCTTGAGGAATTCGCCATGGTTGTTCTATTTGCTCAGAAATTGTGTCCAAAATTGAATGCAACTATGTGTTTTCAATCATGCATTGAATTTTGAATGGTAGCTCGCTAATAATTAGTGATATCGTAGTCATTGTTTGGGAAATAACCAACTGAAATGGAGATATTGAATAAGGCAATCAAGTACACAAATTAATAGTCATGGGTGAGAGAATAAAAATATGTAGTTGAGGTAATAGGAATGCAATATAATATTAGAGGTATACCAAATGGAAGTTGATAGTTATGATACATTAAATGCAATAGGCAATAGAGAGCTAGAAAATATAATAAAATATTTATTAGAGATATAATGACAACTTAATCACTTAATGGCTTTATTTATAAGCTTCCTTTGGAGTTCCAAGGATTGAATGGGTACTCTATATGCATCCTCTAGAGTTCTAGGGTTTGATTGGCTATTGTATATGTGTCCTTTCAAGTTCCAAGGTTTGAATGGCTACTATATATGCGGCTTTCAGAGTCCCATGGTTTGAATGGTTACTCTATTTGCATCCTTTGGAATCCTAGCGATTAAATGGGTATTCTACATGCTTCCTTTGGAGTTCCAAGGACTGAATGTCACTATATATGGGTCCTTTGGAATTCATGGATTGAATGGTTCTATCTATGCATCCTTTGGAGTTCCAAGGACTCAATGGCTATTATATATGCATCCTTTGGAGCTCAAGGGGGCAAAATTTGTTAAATGTTCCACCAAAAACTTTTATGTGCTTCAACATATAGGGCACAAACCTTTGTAGAATTTATGTGCTTTTTGATTAATCATAACCCTTACTATCGAGTGTCCACGTGACAGATTAATTCATTGTTTGAGAAGTAGGCCTCATAATATTCATTCTTGTCATATAATATTTTGCCATGTAGGATTGTGTTGGAAAATATTTTGCCACGTATGATTTTGTCAAAGAATATTTTACCATAGTGGATGGATCTATTAGGGAATATTTGAATGATGTGTGAAAAATATGCTTTGGAATATTCTTTTATGTTCACGTTCACACGCTCACAAAATAACATTCCTATCAATCATGGGGAAATGCAAATATGTGAAATATAAAAAAAGGAAAAAAATGAAGGAAAAAATTTAGAATGGGATTAGCACTACATCTGTTCCATAAGTGTTGCACCTTGTGTTTCTTTATTTGGAGTTTATGCACCTTCATTGTATTTTTTCCATTGTCATTTGTGTGGTTATGCCTTAGATGTAAAGGTCCTATTTTTATTTTTATTTTTTTGAACTAGAAGTTTTATTCTTGAAGTTACTTTATTTCAAATTTTCATTAGTTATTTTATCCTTTTTTTCCATGACATATTGGGTATGGTTTAATTTTCTTCTTGTCGTCTTGGCCTTTTGATTTTTGGGTTTTTTTTTTCTAGCCATGACGACATTTTCTCATCTTTGGGCTTAGGATTTTGGGACACAAATATTTTAATTGTTGTTATAGCTTAATCATTATAGTATCATAGCTAAAAATGTTGTAGTCCTTGCATATATAGGGACAAATTTGTGCTTAGTCAATTATTGAGTTTTATATATAGTGGTGTTGAAAACAATGCAAACCATCAAACCTATAAAGGTCTTTGTATTCTAATGACCCATGGGGCTAATAACTTTTTGCTAAATCTAACTCTAGATATTATTACATCATGTTGCCAAAATAAAAAAAATTCTTGTCAATGTTGAACAAAGTTGATTGTGGTGCATGGTTTATAAGACTTAGAACAAATGACATGATTACATAAGCAAAAGGTGAGTGAACACCTACTAGTAATGTGATGATGCTATTAAACCAAATGTTAAAAGAGGAGAAATGGGAAAAATGAATTAATCTTCAATCATTTTCCAAAAATTGAGTATGTGAAAAAATGGTAAAAATGGTAAGGAAGGTTGTGTGGCATATTAAAAGTCACTTACATGAGAAATAGTTGTGTAAAAAGTGATGATATTATCATTTTCATATACAAATAAATGGGAAATGTGACTTTCATCTTTAATCCTTTTTCAACAAAATTTTCTTTGTGAGAAAAAGGTAAGAATAATGGTCAAGTAGGTGAAGGTTTACCAATTTAATGTCTAATTTTATAAAAAATCCATAGAGTTAAACTTAAACCCCTAAAATTTTAATTCATTATCATTTTTAAAGTGAAAGTTGTGTAGATTAAAATAAAAGATGAAGTACAAAAAGAAAATAATTAAAAGTTGAATCTTGAAAATGCAAAGTTGATTCACTTTATATTTGACATCAATTACCTTACAACTAGTTATGCTTGTTAATATTCTATAACCCTAATTACACTAATAGGATCCTCACTGGATCTAAAACATAACCACATAGATGACACATTTCAAGATAATGGGAAAAATACAAGACATGTTTACAAATTCAAAACAAGCAAACACAAAGTACATAGCTAAAAACAAACTTTCAAATATGACATTATAGGAGATCACAAAGAGTAAATTAACATCTATGCAAAAGCCCCTATCCCACACCCTACTTTTCACTTTATTCTCTATGTTTCTAGATTTCACCTACTTGCATTCGATATCCCATTTTTGAAACCTTTGTGTAATCTTCTTTGTAACTACATTGCAGGAAGGCACCACAAAGCTAATCTTTGATTTCTTTCAAAAACCCAAGTTTTAAACTTGCACTATCAACTTTGAAATCTACTTGTAAAATAAATCCTTGTAAAATTTACTAAATATTGGTACTACATGTTAAATGATTTCAATGTCCACAAAGGAGACACTAATATGGTACATTTTTCTATGTTGTGATGTTGTGACATTGTGCTATCGTGATGTTGTGTGCATTGGTAGTATTACATGTTAGCACATATGCTTCAGTGATAATCAATAAACACAATGCACTTTGAGGTGATGTATAATTGCTCAATATTTGGGGTATTTTTCAGTATCTATATTATTGCCCTTATAGATCACACAAGCGAGTGTATTAAATTTGAGTAAATTCACCTATCCATACGTATGATGAGAAATTGGCTTCAACTTGCATCCTCATATTTGACCTTCTTTTCATGGTAGATTTGAGGGTTTAGATGTAACACAATGCTAGTTTCACCTAAACATTTGCATAATCCTTTCATCCTTGGGAGTAACTTCAACATCAACATGGAAAACATAAAGGATCAGGTTACTTTGTTTAGATAGTTAGATTTCAAGAGTAATGAAGTGTCACACGAAGTTTTAACCTTTTTGATAAGATAGAAGTTGAAGGCAAACAAAAAGCCTATTATTCTTCATGATGTTGATCATACCAACAACACCAACACCATTACAAGTTTTGTGTGTGTTGTAATTTGTAACTTCCAATGTTATTGTAAAGGAAGAAAATGTTGTGGCCTGATAAAAAAATGTTGGTAGTGGGGGGCACCCACAACCTACATGATGATGAACATTTTGCAAGTTGCAATTGTAGTGACCAAAGCAACATTTAAACAATCTTCTCATGATACGAACTTAAATGGCCGATTTCATGCTAGAATTTTGACCTTACTTGATGGGGCTATGCTAAAAGAGGGAAATCATGTGTGCTCAAGGGACCTGACCCACGCCCAACATGGAATGAGTACACAATAATCTGCATGTAGTTGGGACACTGTGTACGATTGCTGGTTGCATAGACTGTTGAAGCTTTAAATGACATGAATATGGGGGGGGGAAAACTCACAAGGATTTGGAATGCTTTGATTGAAGGGTTCCAAGGCATGAGGTGAAAGATATTCATGAGATTAGTAAGTTTGAAGATTGGCAACCAAATGCTTAAAGTATTCAAGTCCAAAACTTCCTTCCCTACAATTCAGAAAAAATGCCCATTATGAAAAAAAACAAAAATTGTGGGGGTAGTTTTAACATCTCTTACAAGGGGAGATTCATTAACAATAGCAACTGAAAAATTTGTAGAACTTCCATTTGATGCAATGGTTGAGGCTAATGTTGGAATTCTTTGTCCCCTTTCTGGTATCCATGATAAAAAACCAGATTCTCTCTAGGAGATTCTTGAGGCTATTATGCTTCCAGATTTTGCAATATTGTCCCTTGAGGAAGGAGCAAACACAAATCATCTTTCAAAGGAGGCTCATAGGTCAAAATGTGATGTGGGTTTTATGCAACCTAAAGGGAGCATAATTATTTCTAATTTGCTTGTAGAGGCAAATGAAAGCATGATTAGTAGTGATGTTATAACTTTAAAGAAGGTGCCATCTTTTGCAGGGTCACCCATTTTAGAAGATTCTAAAGCAACTCAAATCATGGATGTAGGTGATGCAAATATGGAATTGAAAGATTTTGTAAAAGTTGAAGCTACATCTAAAGGTGTTGGAAACATGGTTTTGACATATTCAACACTAAAAGTTGTGCTTGCAGATGATGTAGACACAATTTTGAAAGATTATGGAACAATTGAAATTATGCATATAGATGTGCCCTTTACCATTATATAGGTAGGAATGTTGGAAGATGGTTTTGAAACAATGTTTAGAGGTGTGGAAAATTTGGTGGAAGTGGGAATTGCTTCATATGAGAGAGAAAAAAAGGTATGACAAATGTTTAATTCACAAGAATTTAACATGTTTTATTTGTAGAAGTTAGGGGTGAATGCATAATTAAATGGCTAAAAAATGACAGAAATTATAATCCCTATGAATCTAAACGAAATTATTTAAAATGATTGAAATTGACACAATTTTTATTTTTTAAAAAATTATTATTATAATCTTTGAATAATACATGTTTAATCACCTACAAACCTTCCCAAATCTATGTTTTATATTTAATGTAGCTGATGTTATTTTTTAAGTTGGAAGTCCTAAAAGGAAAACCCACAAAGTCCATATGAATAATGACCCATGTAAATCTTTCAAAAAATATGCTTGTGGGACAAAGAAATTGAAAAACAAAAAAAAATTGCAAGGCATATGGACTTATGAAAATATGGTCAAATTGGGATCATTCAAAAGTCCTTAACTATTAAATGGTTAAAGTTTTCAAAGAAAATATTCTTGATATGAGTTTATCATTTTGTATTTCATCATATATTGAGTCCCAATAACAAATTTGGAATGTGAATCAATATAAAATTTTCCATTTTGTGATGTTCTAATTAGATGACCAATCCATTTTTTTGACTTCAAAAGTCTAATACTACTAGCAAATGAAATTTTTTATCAATAAATAATCACATAGTTATATTCATAATGAAGTTGTTAGTATAGATCAAGTCCCAATTAATAGATCTAATGATATAATAATCACCATATGCATTTGAATAAAGGGTACCCATGAAAAAAAATTGTTTTGTCACAAAAGTGAGCCACTTGATTGTGCATCTATCCTTAGACATAACTTAGAAGTTACATCCATGGATAGATTATTTATGATGTTGCTTGCCAAAACCTTCATGTTTGTTACAAGACAAGTAGAATATTAAGTGAACATTGTGATTATGACTGAAAAGGTCAATGTTATTACTATATTTAGTAGTGCTACCAATATCCATGGGCTTTAGGCTTAGTCATGCTTACTGTCATTTGCAAACCAAAGCATTAAAGCAAAAACTATATTTATTGGACAATTGATATAATTAGTCAATGTAGGTATTTGTGAAAGTTTAAATTTGTGAGAACCACCTTGAAAGAGGGCATGTTTTCATTAATCAACAGGCAATGTTAAATGTTATCACAAGACATACCAAACCCGAAACATAACATGTAAATATATCCACCAAAAAAAATCATTTTCATAACCATAAACATGTCTCGATTGTTGTGACAAAAAAATGTGAGTTCTTGTTCAATATTCAATGATGCCAAGTTATGTTTCCCTTTTAATCATGTTTACTTCACTCCATTTCATTTAATGGAATACATTAAAAAAGGAATGACATATAGCACTAATCCTCCCCCCCCTTATAAAAAATATGAAATTGTAATGTTGATCTTAATTTTTTTGGGGACAACATGTGTAACCATTAACTTCAATATATGCACATGATGCTAACCATACAAAGGAACAACTCACCATCTCTTGGAAACTAATCACTGAGTCTGTTGCCACTTTTAGATCTATCCACAAAATAATCGTGTTTAAAACCGTGTATTAACACAATATCCAATCAATAAAGTTGTGACTTTTCAATATAACATCATTGTAAGGTTCAAGATTGCACAAAAAGGAAGCATGTAAGATTTTTGTTGAAGGGGTAAATTGAGTATGTGATTTGAGATTAACAAGGTAGTTGGGATAAGGACTGATCAAAGAACTTTGTTAGTTTGAATTTTGAATTCTTGTTGTTTTGGATCATAATGATGTGACTTGTGAGGGTTCTAGAGAACAAAGAAAAAGAGAAGAAGATGAAATAATGAGTTTTGAAGACTTCTGAAAAATATATCATCAATGCATTTAGTCACACTTTAAGAGATACGGCATCACATTGGTGCCATAATTACATGTCAGAATTTCCTAATTGTATTTTTTCGAAGCTTACACATGCATTTTGCAAACGTCATCGGAAGATTCAGAATGACGAATAAATATACATGGAGTTGAAGAACATGAAACAAAAGGATACTGAAAGGGTGCAAGTTTATTACGAATGAATTTAGAAGTTGGTTCATGGTTTACAAGTACTAACCACAATTTTTTTTTCTAACTATTATGTTTAGAGTGGGTTTGCAATCGTACCTCAAAATTACAACTACAAGGATGAAACGGTCAACATTACAACATAAGGAGGTGGCAATGTTGTGTGAAGAAGGTGTGACTACTTGTAGAAGCAAGGAGTGCACTGTCAATACCACAAAATATCAAATAGGTAATACTAGCAAAAACACAAAGTAATACAAGGAAGACTAACAAACATTGCACAAATTATGGCATGACAAATCACAATGCGGAAAGATGCAGAAAGAAAAAAGAGCATACCATAGTGGTAACCACAGAGGTGGCACAACTAAGTCAAAAAACACAGAAAACATCTTCATATGCATGTCACATCTGTGGTTTGAATGGACATAAAATGACAGATTATCCAAAGTTTGCTAAAATGCAGAAATTGTTTCATGGGAAATTTGTGACAATAGTAGAGGAAATGACGCACTCCCAACTCCTTAAAGGGTTCAAATGTGAGCCCAAGTAGAAAACAGTGGAAGAAGGAGTCGGAGCACACTCCCTAGCTCACAACACTTTGAGGGGTAGAAGGGCGTGTTAGAGCTCCGAGATGGGACTAGGAAGAGTTGACAAGCTTCACTCACTCACATGGGCCTGCACACAACCCACACAAAGTGGTTAGTGCAAAGTTGGAGCACCCTTGGTGCTAGGACGAGCCACGGGCAACACGGACACACAAAACTCACCACGGCCCGGATTTAGGGGAAGCCACCACCTTCCCCCTTATAGTATACTCTGCAGCTCTCCATAGGGGCTACATCCAAATGGCTATTTTTCCCAGGACTCCCGAGTGGGAGTCCCGAAATCGCGCCAAATGGGACTCCCGCAACTTTGGAGCCCCATAACTTTGCGAGCAGACCTCAGATTGCAATGCGATCTAAAGCAAAGTTGTAGCTCTCATCGAGAGATTTCCAACGATATGTGGCACGCCCCTTGCAGCTAAGTAAATCGGGTCGATTCCCGACTTTTTGTGATCGGGAGTCAAACTGACAGTTCGACTCCTGGCCCTTCTTTTGGCCACAACTTGTGTTTCAGATGTCCAAATGAGCAATGCGAGCCCATTTTAGACATCTACGCTTCAAGAGCTTTCCAATGATATAAAGAACGCCACGAGCCATTGAGTTTTGACCCCTGCAATCGCTCTCTGAAGTTTCAGGAGTTCACCGGGACTCCATCTCCGAAAGTGGGAGTTGCCTTGGGAGTGTGAGGGTTCATTCCCTCATACTCCCTCGCACTTTCTAACACTCCCGGGAGTTTGTGATGTGACTCCCGGACTTCTTCTTGGCCCGCACCCTTGCAATGTCTTTGCCTTAACTCCCGAGCTTCCTTCCTCTTGGCCCGTAGCCTTGCAACCCCTTTGCCTTGGTCGCGAGCCCAAAGCTAGGGTTGCGACATTCAACATGTTGTTGAAACATAAACAATCATTGCGAATGTGAATGTGGTGGATGTTAATGTTACCATAAGAAGTATGAAAAAATGTGTTCAAGGATAGATAACTAAGAAAAGTAAAGAGTGTTGCTGATTGGGAGAAAAAAGAGCAATTGAAATAGTCAATGATGGAGACAATTCAATAGATTCAAAAAGACACAAACTCAAACAGAAGGGCCATCCACATCCATGGAGGGATGGAACACCACTTGGCCAAGTATGCTAACTATTACTCATGTGGATGCACATAAATATCAAGAATAGTGAATTCACAAGGGAAACTGATCATAGTAGAAGAGAATTTTCTAGACATTGGTAAACATATGCTAGAAACAAGTTATAATTTGAACTTAGGACAACTATTTAAAATAACTCATGAGCTAAAAAAATATCTTTGGTAGAAGTTGAAACTAAAGAAAACTCAAAATGTAAGTAAAACAACCACAAATAAACAAATTGCTTCTTCAATACCAAAAGTAGGGACACCTCATGAAGCAATAGATAATCATATGATAGTTATCCAAGTACAGATTGGGAAGAATACAATAGAAGATGTGTTGCTAGATGGAGGTTCTAGAGTTAATATTATCACAAAACATTTGAGATTGAGGTTGGGGCTTGTAAAGCCTAAACCTACACCATATAATTTGAGGATGGCAGATCAAACAATCACAAAACCAATGGGGTTGATCAGAGATCTGAAAATATATGTTCATGGCATTCCTTACATAATTACGTTTACTATACTTCATAATAGTGTGGTAGATTTTAGTTATTCCATGTTGTTGGGGAGACCATGGTTGAAGGATGTTAAAGTGGCACATGATTGGGGAAATAAGATTATTACCATACAAGGGAATGGGACAGTCCGAACAATTATGATTACCAAACATTTGGGAAGTGAAGTAAGAAGACCATAAATGTTATTGTGCTATGATTATCAGAATGGCATCACAGATGAAGAAAAAGATATCATTTTTGTTATAAAGTTATAATTGTTTTCCATAGGAACAATAAGTTTACTTGAGGCAATTCCATCTATGAAAACCACAGATGTGGGATCATGGATACAAATGTGAAGACTAGTATTTCAGAATAGGGATTTGAAGTACACAGCATTGAGAAGAAGATATATGGCAACAAATATGAGCTAGAAGTAGCTCTGAAGGATAAGGTGTATCCATAAATGTATTACAAACATCAACCAAGGAATGTTATAGTGGATGAAACTCCAGTGAACATTAAAACACAAGGATTGCAAATAGTTGGATGGACATTAATTGAAGATCAACAATTGATGAAGCTCAACCTGGGAATTGATCTAGAACCACAAATGGTGAAGATTAATGCACAGTTGGAAATAGGCAAGGTGCTAGAAGTGGAACAACTGTTGAAGGAATTCAAAGATGTTTTTCCACGGACATACAAAGATATGAAAGGGATTCTACTAGAACTAACACAACACATAATTGAGTTGGACATTACTATATTGTTGGCACATAGGCCAAGTATAGATTAAATCCAAACTATGCTACAACGGTCAAACAAGATATAGATAAGTTATTAGTAGTTGGATTCATTGAATATGTAAAAGAAGTTACATGGTTGTCACCCATAGTTATAGTACTTAAGAAAATGGCAAGTTGAGATTTTGTATAGATTTTAGGAAACTAAATGTAGCCACAAAAAAGGATCCATACCCATTACCTTTCATAGATGAAGTGCTAAACATAGTAATAGAATATGAGGCATATTCCTTCTTATATGAATATTCAAGATATCATCAAATATCTATAGCTCCAAAGGATAGATAAAAGACTGCATTTGTTACAAACTAGGGGGCTTTTATATGGAAGGTGATATTGTTTGGAGTTTAAAATGGACCTCCAACATATCTTGAAAGTTGTGACCAAAACATTCAGAGAGTATTTGGACAATTTTATGAAGATATTTCTAGATGATTTTATGGTGTATAATGACATGGAAAGTCATTTGTAGAAGCTCAAATTATGTTTTCAAAAGTGCAAAGAATATGGCATTAATCTGAATCCAGACAATGTGCATTTATGGTATTTTCGAGGATGATCTTGGGTTTTATTGTTTCCAAGGAAAGGAAACTACCAGATCCAAAGAAGGTACAAGCAATCGTAAACATGCCACCACCTAAAAATCCCCAATAAATTCAAGTATTCAATGGGATGGCATAATTTTATAAATGTTTTATAAAAAAATTTGCTACGATTATGGCATTTATCACTAAACTAACTAAAAAGACAATGACTTTTTTCTTTGGACAAAGGAATGTCAGAAGGAATGGGAATTGATTAAACTAAAGTATATTGAAGCACTGACACTGATATCACCAAATTGGCAAGTGGAATTTCATGTTCATATAGATGCGTCGTTGTTAGCTGTGGGGGCTATGTTGTCTCAGAACGTAACAGGGAAGAGTGATCAACCAATAGTGTATGCTTCTAGGCTTTTGAACAAAATAGAACAAAATTATAACACAATAAAGAGAGAGGCTTTAATAATGGTTTTTTGTTTGCACAAGTTCATACATTATTTGTTAGGTAATAAGTTTGTCTTTTATGTAGATCATATGGCATTGGTCTATTTGGTCAACAAACCACAAGTTTCAGGAAGAATAGCTAGATAGTTGTTATTGTTCCTCGAATATGATTTCATAGTAGTGTATATGCCAAATAGAACTCATGTAGTTATAGATACATTGTCAAGATTACCGAATAGTATAAAACCCATAGGTGTGCTTGATTAAACCACAGATGCAAGTTTGTTTTATACAAGGCCTGAATGATTGAATGATGTAAAAGAATTTTGAAAAACAAGACAAATTGAGGGCACATTATCAATGGAGTATAAACAAAGATTGGTCAAGAAAGCAAAGCCTTTTACATTAAAGAATGGTGAATTGTATAAAATGGGCCAAGATAGTAGACTCCAACGATGTTTGACAACAGCAAAAGACTAATGGTGATGAAAAAACTACATGAAGGACCTACATGAAGGCATTTTGCAGCAAAAATAATGTCGAGGAAGATATTGGATGCTGGATATTGGTGGCCAACTATGTATAAGGACGTGCATCATTATAAATCTTGTGATGCATGTCAAATAACAAGAGGATTTGCAACTCAAAGTTGGTCACAAGTCTTCCAAATGACCCATTTATGAAATGGGGACTTGATTTGATGGGGCCAATTAAGCCATCATGGAAATATACAAGGAACAAATATATTTTTATTGCCATAGACTATGCTACTAAGCGGGTGAAAGCAAGAGCATTGAGAACTAATACAGCAACAGTCATAGCAAAATTTATGTATGAGTGCATATTAATTAAGTTTGGACGTCCTTTGACTATAATCATATATTAGGGAGTTCATTTTATTAATGATGCCATCAAGTATTTGACAGATCATTTTTTGATGAAACATGTGAGTTTTACAACTTATTATCCTTATGGGAATGGGCAAGCTTAATTTACTAATAATGTACTTGGGACATTTTTGACCAAGTTAGTTAATGAAAATAGAACAGATTGGGATGAACATTTGTCTATAATGTTATTTCATACAAAACTACATATTGTGTTATTGGTGACCATTGAAAAGTTTGAAGCTAACCTTTGTGTTGGTCAACATGAATAAGTTCAAACCTTATAAATACATGGAATCTAAAGTTCAAAAAAAAAAAAAAAAAAAATATGACAATATATTGGGAAAAAAATGCAAAGGAAATTTGAAAAGAGAATTCTAACAAAAAAAAGAATAATAAAAAAAAAAAAAATAAAAAACAAAAAA
>Ga0116227_10006424_pt1 | contig 23839 bp, 26 predicted proteins | sample S1TSphgellanicum_FD_89693 | JGI IMG/M metagenome (GOLD analysis project Ga0116227, IMG submission 89693) | Host-associated microbial communities from peat moss isolated from Minnesota, USA - S1T2_Fb - Sphagnum magellanicum MG | ecosystem: Host-associated > Plants > Peat moss > Unclassified...
AGACGACGTCGGGAAGAGGTCGATTCCCGACTTTTAGTGGTCGGGAGTCAAACTGCCAGTTTGACTCCCGGCCCTTCTTTTGCCCATAACTTGGGCTGCAGATGTCCGAATTGCCAATGCAAGGCCATTTTCGGTATCTATGTTTCAAGACCTTTCCAATGACATCAAGAACACCCCAATGCGAGGTGTTTTGGACCTTTCTGTCGAGCTCTGAACATTCGGGAGTCCCGGAGGACTCCAAACCTCCAACTTTTCCAAGTGTTGGGCTTCACCCCCACACTTGGCCAAAATGGGGTTGCGACACTAGGAATCCATACCTATATGATCCCATTATGCCTGAATAGGTGGATGCGTCTATGTCAAACTCTGACAATGAGACGGATGATGAAGAACATTATGATGAAAGGTTTCAACTGGCTGAGCCAAATGGTGATGAGATGAGTTTGGGAATACCGAACTCGAAGATTTGGTGCTAGCAGAAAGCCCACAGCAAATTTTGCAATTGATACTATAAGGGCAAGTTGATGATTTTATGGAAGAAGAAATCACAGACTCTGATGACTATGTTGATTGGATTAAGTGGGCTTTTGATGCAAAGGAAAGAAAGCATGCCATCTTTAAATCTAGAGGTTGTGCAAAAGTTCATGTACTACTACAAGTTCATCAAACAAATAGTATTAGCACTCCCAACGATTATAGTGGGAAGCTGACATTGCCTAACAATTAGGATGTGAGCACAAGGTGGAAGGAGATCTACTAGAAGATTTGGGTTGATCAAAATTAGGATGGGGAAAAGAAACAACAGCTTTGGAAGGTCTTGGAACGTTACCAAGATGTGTTTGCTTGGAACAAAGGGGAACTGGGATGTTGCACCATTGGAGAACATTCCATAGACACACAAGGGTTTCCACCTTGCAAAGTGTTTCCTAGTCGACTATCATACTGGGAAGAAGCAGAGGTGAAGAAACAAATCGATGTGTTGGTAGATTTGGGCAAGATGAGGCCTAGTAATTCTGAGTATGCATGTTGTGTTACCTTGCTAGTAAAAAGGGATGGGAGTAGGCGCTTCTATGGAGATTATCGACCACTCAATATGCAGACTTGTCGAGATTCGTTTCCAATGCCTCTTGTTGACGATGTGATTTCCCAATTGGGGAAATCAACTTGGTTTACTGCATTGGATTTGGAGTCCGAATTCTGGTAGATTTGTATGGCTCCTAAAGATATGAAGAAGACGACATTAATTACCAAGACTAGGCTGTATGATAGTCATGCCTTTTGGTCTCAAGAATGCAACCAGTATTTTCACCAGAACAATGTCATCAATTTTTAAGGAGTTAGGAAACAAGTTCTTGAAGATATTTGTTGATGATCTCAATATACACAACGAAAATTAGGAAGAACACCTTCAACACTTGGAAGTTATACTTTCAAAGCTCAGAGAAGTAAACTTAAAGTTGAACCCGAGCAAATGTTGTTTTGTTGCTAAAAGTATCACGTTCTTGGGCCATATGGTTAGTAATGAAGGTACCAAGCTAGATCTTAATAAAATTGATGCAGTGTTACATTTTCAGAACCAAAGACAGTTACCAACATCAGGTCTTTCCTAGGACTGATAGGGTAGTATTGAAATTATGTTCGAAGATATTCACAGTTGGTTGGTCCATTGTTTGAGTTAACAAAAATGGATGTTGCTTTTGTGTGGAATTTAGATTGTCAGCAGTCATTTGATGCCCTGAAAAGAGCACTTGTAGATGCTCCCATATTTGTATGTCCTGACTTCAAGAAACCATTTTGTCTTGATGTTAATTGGTCAACAAAAGGTGTTGGTGCCATCTTGTCTCAGAAGGAAGGCAAACTTGAAAAAGTAATGGCTTTTTTCCAACAAGAGTTTAACTATGGCACAAAGGAAATTCCAACCCATGGAAGGAAAGTGTTATGCATTGATATGGGGCATCATGCATTTCAGGCAATATCTGCACATGAACCATTTCACTCTAAAAATAGATCACAAGTCGCTTGAATGGTTAGTGACAGTATCAGATGCGCGTGGCAGGCGAGGTAGGTGGATTGATATGTTGCAAGATTTCAATTTTAAGATACTACACAAACCAGGACTAAAGCATGCAAATGTTGATGCTTTAAGCAGAAACCCAGTAGGGTAAGCCACAGATGATGACGATTTCAGTGAAGAAATCCAAGATATTGGGACAGTGCAAACTAACGCCCATGAGACAACAGAGAATGTATTTTCTATCCAATATGGTAAAAATTTAGATTGGTTGGGTTTTAGGAAACAAGCAAATAAACTGACAAAACACCACAAATGTTATTTTGGCATCAACCACTGGCATTGTTCAGAGGACCACCAACTATTCATGCTTGATGTTGTAACTGAGATAAACCAGGATAAGGAGACTAACTCACTTATGGAGGAGGTAAGGGCAGCAGGTAGTGGTGAAGATCAGAATTTGAGAACTGTTAATAGTAAGCAACTCTTGAAAAGGAAGATACCTAAATACTATGATATGCAGTAGCAACTGGAGTTGGTATTGGCTATTCAGGAATTATTTGAGTTTGGTGACCACAAGTTAGGTCATACAAAATCTAATGAAGAAGAAACATACGATATGGATATAAAGAACATTAACATCTGGAAGGACGCCACATGCTTGGGGTTGTTGAAGGAAAACAAGTTATCGGACACAGTGGACCTTGAGGAGAGCAAAAGGGCCAGAAAGAGAATAACCAATTATTGCTGGAAAGAGCAGAAGCTCTACTTCAAGGGACTGTCGGTGCCCAAACCGGAGGACAAAATGACACTTGTAATTCAAATGCATGAAGATTTGGGGCATTTTGGAAAACAAAAAACCTTGGCTAAAATTTGTTGAAGGTATTTATGGCATAGTCGGACAGAAGATGTAAGAATAATTGTGAGAATGTGCTAGCAGTGCCAAATGGTGAGAAGCATGGGTAGCATACGCTTCGAAGACAAAAAAATGAAAAGCATCCATGTTTGTGAATTGTTTTATCGGGTTGCTTTGGATATTGCAAGGCCATTACCTAAAACTAAGACAGGGAACAAATACATCCTTGTTGCTATTGATCATTATTCAAAATGGTGCGAGGCAAAGGTTGTGGCTGACCATGGTGCAAAGACGGTAACAAAATTCTTGGAAGATGATGTGATTTGTAGGTATAGAATCCCCAAGTTTGTGCTTACTAATAATGGTGGGGAATGGGCTGCAGAATTTGATGTTATGTGCAAGGATTATGGTATCCAACATCAACACATTACACCCCAATGGCCTCAATGCAATGGGATGGCAGAGAGTTTAATCAAGACTATAAAACATGGCATTACCGTACTCGCTACAACACCAGAAAACATAGATTGTTGGGATGAGCAACTGGCCAAGGTCATGTTTGGATATAGATGCGAGATCCAAGCTAGTACCAAATTTTCTCCCTTCATGATTTTGACTAGTCACACACCACGTCTCAAAATTGACAATTACCTGCACTCTTTGCTGTGATTGATGATAATGTTAATGTTGAAGTTACTACAACACAGTTTCTACAGAAAATGAAGCTTATAGCAAGCATTCATGAAAATGTCTTGCTCAATGTTGAGCAAGCACAAAAGAAACAAAGGAAGACCTATGCTACCAGAAAAGGTAAGCAAGCTTTTGAGGGTTTGGTTATAGGAGAGACAAGGTTAAAATGAAGAAACCAGGGAAAAAAAAACTTTAACTACAAGCTGGGAAGGTCCCTACTAATTCATTGGACATGCAAATGGGAGAGGAAACTTTGATTTTGAAGAAGGCAACAGAATATGCATCATCAAGGATGCTGATGGACATCACTAGGAAAGATCTTGCAGGGATATTCAAATCTATCATGTTCAACAAGGTTGAATGAAACTAAGGGACTCAACTTTTTAAGGAATGGAGGGGTTACATATGTGACCAAATAGGAGGTCACCACACTAGTGTGAACACAACATGTTTTTAAGGTTTCGTTTTGTTTTACTGTTTTCATTAACGTCACTTTTTGCATTTTTGTAGCAGGAATTTCTCCATCACTGCTGCAAGGAATGCATGGGTAGGTTATTCTATTTGTTTGTGTGTTATGGAGGACAGGAATTGCATGGCGCGATGGATGGTGGAGGAAGGAATTGCATTGAAGATGGTTTGGCGAAAGTGAAGGAATAGGAAGCATGAGATGGAGTATGAGGGAGAAAGAAGGGGGCACTTTCGGGGTATGTGTTTTGGTTGGTTATTGTAATTTTCACATTACTTAACTTGTTGTTGAGGTTTTCCACTACGCTAGTGACTTAGTTAAGTAGTTGTGAAGGTCATTGTAATAATAGATATGAGGGGTTGATGCTGAGGAATGATGAAGAACTGAAGGGTCCAAGCCATAGATCTAAGGGGCATATAGAATACAATGAGCTTCTTGGAATGGGGAGTTTGTGTCATAGTACCTTCTGTTTATGTTGTAGGCTGCTATCAGAGTGAGTACCAGAAACCTCAAGGGGTATCCTTAGGGTGGACAGAATGAGTATATAGAACAAGAATGAAGAAAGGACTTGAAGGAGAAATCTGTCGTCCATTCTTGCATAAAAGTCTGTCCCATTGAGTGGCTTTAGACAAGCCTGGTATCTACTTCTCAAAGTCAAGTGATTTAGAATGCATTTAGATTCAAAACTCTCCAGGTTTTATGTTTTCAAACAAGAAGAGTGGAGGTACGTTGCATTGTTGCATTCAATGGGGATTGGTTAGCAACTCAAATGGATCGAATGAACCTTGAGAGTTCTGACCTCAAAGGCCATACCTCAATAGATTCTTGATTCTTGATGATATGCATTGGAGTTAGGTAGCTAATGGTTTCTGGCCATACATGTGAATGTGTGGTGTAAATTCAAGATTTTGTAACAACTTTGCCAATTTGTGTATGCATAAGCTAGTTTTGTTGAAAGTAGTGAATTGCAGGAGTTTTCTATGACATGGGAGTGAGAGAAAAGGTCAATAGATGTTATTTGCTGTAGGGTGCTAGAAAATCCAATTTTACTTATGCCCATTGTATGTTGTCAGGTTTGTTCTTTTGTCTTCCACTTCTTTTGGTTACACCACCACTATAAAACCATCCCGCAGTGATCCAGACTTGAGCCCCAACTAATTGAATCCTCTCACTTGAGGGTTCAACAAAAAGGCATGTCACTAACTGCACAATTTTAAATTAAGTCAGGTTTTCTTAAGTAGACCAATGGTAGGTCACATCAGGCATTCTGTTCTTTTTGGGCTTTGGAACTTGGGCTATTGCCCTTGTTCCCATGGCCTCAAACAACAGAATACATTACACAGGGTCAGTTTTATCATTAAATGGTCCTTCAAATAGTTAAATTAATTTTTGTGCAAATATGAAACTGAGGTGTTGAAACAAATCATAGTTATTGCAGGCTACATCTGAATGATTTCACTCCATATGACAATAAAATAGTAGATGATGAAATATAATAAATTAAAATTTATAAAAACGAATTAATTTTGTGAAAGAAAATGATTATTTATTTTGCCAATGTGAAATCTAATCCTAGCGTACAGTACAGTACCCTCTGGACTTTGAACTCTGAACCTGCCAATCACCAATACAAAACTACAGCCGTTGTCCATGCAGATAGGGCTAACAAGCAATCATATTGTCTCCTGGAAAGCTCAAGAGTTCTCATGATTTAGAAACAGGAAAATCAGTGCTGATTGTCCATACAGAAAAGTATTAGGGATAACTAGCAATCACATGAATTATCTGTAAAGTCAGGCGATTAGGGGGCGAGAACGGCAAGTTTTGGCATAATAGGGCATCAAACCCATAATTGGGAATGAAAATTTTACGAAAGGAAATAACTGGGATCCAAACTAGTTTTTCCACCAATTTTGGTGTAAACTGAGGTTCATCCTGTCTTTCCTTTTTTCCTGAGCGCCTCCACTGATGCTACATATATTTTCACTGGTCCTACCTGTACACCTACTATAATTACTCTCGAACCTTTTGCGGATGCCACTGAAAGAGGGGATAGCGGTGAAAGCAGAGGAGATAAGAGGTGAAACAGAGGGTGATTTTACAGATAACTCTAATATTATTGTCTCCTGCAAAAGGTAAAGGAAATTGGCTGCTGCATGTGATTGACCCACCACCTATTTCTTCATCAGAGATTACCAAAAGCCTGGAACATCAACAAAATGGATATGTGGCCTTCCAGTGCCTGCCATCAATTTCTTCAGTTGCCTGGCTAATAAAGCTCAATTATGTCAGCTTAATGCCAGTACGAAGTAAATTTACACTTGTGTTGTGTATCATGGGTCCCTAAGAAGCATCAATCTGCTGGGTGGCTACAGACGGAAAGGAAGCATGGTATGAAATAATGACTCAAAGTGAGCGACACATTTACAACTTGTCATTGAAATAATGTCAAGGCATGCATGCTATCCCTGCCTACCCTGTTGAAAAATTTGATTTGGCAAATGGATTGGGAATTTCATTGAAATTAGGTATTTAGGTATTTGCAAATTAGGCTAATCGATTGGGGACGGTTAGAATCAACACAGTGGACTTGGAGTTTTAGGGTGCACATTCACTTACATTTTGTCGGCTGTGTCTGAGGAACAGCGCTCAAGTATATATTGAGTTGTCAAGTATGGTATTTGATCATTCTCTTATTTTATTCAAGTTTGAAAAGTTGTGCCCATCACATTATTTGTTGTAGATATATAAATGTTTTAGGATTTATGCTTAAGGTGTCAATATGCACTATTCATGCCAAGTTCCTCCTTTGGAGCAATTGTAGTTTATTAGGGTGTTTCCAAAATGTAGGAAGTTCTGAAACACATTTTTTGAGAATTAGGCAGGATATAGACAAGTACAAATTGTAAGGCATTTTCTTCTTTTATTTAATTTTGACCTAGTTCTTGATAGGCAAGTATGTGTAGGTTAAAGCCCTAGGATGGGGGACTTACGAGACTAATAAGGGTTTCAAATTCTCATAAATACCCTCTCCATAAAGCTTTATCCAATGCAGGGTTTCTTTTACTGGCAAATTTACACCAAATTTCTACCTGAAAAATGTGATCTCAACTTATGCAATGGATTTTTCATAGAAAAAGCCGTCCCAAATTGGCCAGATTCCAAAGGAAAAATCCAAATCGCCAGATTTTAAGTTAGCTAAGAACATTGAATGATTCCGTTTTTGTCCCTATTTCATATCTCGTATGTAGCCGTATTTGGCTAAACTATTTTCTAGATGATCGCCACTTTGAGTACATCACAAAGTCCTTAAAAGAAACTCTGACCCAGCGTAAAGCACATGACCAATCTGCTAATGGATGAAGAAGAAAAGGATCCCGCAAAAGAAGGATGACGAAGTAAGAAAGAACCCAATGAAAAATTGTAAATTCCCACGCGAGGCACGAAATTCCCTGTGCAAATCAGAATTTCCCTCCCACACCCAGTTGGAGGGAAATTACTCTCTTTACAGCGTGCCGTTATTACTGTACTTTTCAAATGTCAGGGATTTCCGGTAATAGAGTAAAATCACGGTTTTAATGCACTACGGTAAACCGGCCCATCACCGATCGCCTGCTTGTGACCGAACACTTTGGTATCTTTCTCAATTCCTCTCCATTTTGAGTGATTCAAAATGTTATAGGAGCGCCTTCTCCAGCCGTACAAATCATCTTTGAAATGCAAAGCCAAGGGACCAGCCAAAAAAAAAAAAGCAGTAAAGAAAATACGTTTTTCCCAACTGCAAAACACTTTTTTTTTTCATTTTTCTTCATTTTGACCCCTCCCACTTTCAAACCTCATAACTTTCTTATTTCTTATTCATTTCAAGCCATTTAAAGTGCTATAGGAGCATCACCTGAAGTTCTACAAATCATCTTTGAACTTTAATAGCACCAAAGGAACATACAAGGAATTTTTGGGGTGTTTGAGAACCAGCCTTTGTAGTGTTCAATGGTTTGTTTTTTTTTGACTTTTTGACCCCCTATACTTTGGGGGTCATAATTTTGTCATTTCTAATTTGTTTTCGATGATTGTTAGTGTGTCAGATGTGACAAGAGGAGGGGTCAAGTTTTGTTTGGATACTAAAAACACTAGAGCCTTCCCCTTGGATCCGACGTGCCCTAAATGCTTAAATGTCTAATCACTAGTCAATCTACCTTACGAAATTAAGAAACACCCTCAATGGCAAGCCTAACCTTATCATTTATATATTAAAGGAGGGTGTAACCTAAAAGAAGCATCCCCTTAACATACTTGGAACTAAGCTTGATGAAGGCCATTCTAACCAACTAATAATTACATTTTTGTTAAATAAAAAATTTACAATATATAATGCTACAAACCAGAAACACATGTCCTATGCTGCTTTACTGAAGTTCAACAAAAATTGCTAGAACTTAGCACTTACTATTGAGCTATTGACTATTCTATTGAACTTATTCAGATGCAATTCCATCTAGTGATTGTCATGTGCACTTTGAGACTACAACCAATCTATTATTCAGGATTTGTGAAGGTTTAACCATAGATGAGTTCTTTTAGTGTTCGATTAGTCTTGTGGGTTACTAAAACTCCATAACTAAAATGCAATGCACCAATTCTACTTGTATGATGTCTATGTCACTGCCACAATGTTTTTTCTCCCCTTCTAGCTATGGGTTTATAGTCATGGTAGTTGTATTGTAGATGGAAAGTACTTGATTCATGTAAAACCACCATAGGAAAAAACAAGATTTTTTTATGCAGAGCCCAAGGTGGAAAATTGGCTTCTTAAATCAACATAATCTTGTACTACATAAATTTCCTACCTTAACTTGAAGATACCTATTATAGGTTTCTCATATTAACCATCCCAAAAAACTCAACTCCCAAGCTTAGTTCTTCCATTGATGAATTGAGGGTTGCTCGTCGTAAAGAGTATTTTGCTCAAGCTTAAACACAAGCAACTACAAACATTGCTAAGGTTAGTCTTGTAAAAATGAAATTGATGGTTGATCAATGTGCATTGTATTTGTTTAGTGTGTCGTTGGATGCAAATATTGAGGATGATGTTTGGGATTACTTCATGTTTTGTAGGTAGCAAAAGCTCACAAAAATTTGGAAGCATGTTGTTGTAGATGATGTGGTAGCAACTACTACCATAGCTCACATTGTTGGTCCTCCCATTTCTAGCCCTGCATCATCCAAGGTTTAATCTTCAAGTCCCACAAAAATTATTCCACACTCAACCATTTTGAATCCTAATATTGTGTATCATGAAATTGAAAATAGCTAACCTCTTGAACATGAACATGAAATCATTCAGTTAGGAGATGATTCTCAAAGTGGGTTCAACTTAAATGATAGTTACTATGATTTTAATTAAGTTAATTTGCAAAATTTGATGCAATAGTGATTCATTTCATTTTTATTTTCCAAATGTTATTAAGAAATTTTTTTTTGGAGAAGCTTCTTTTAAACTTTCATTGTTAAAAGTCAAATTTGCAAAAATTGGAAATTTTTCAATAAAGTGTTTTATGTGTTTTTGCAAATTGCTAATCTTTTCTTCTCAACTGACAATTTGGAAGATTTTGCACAAATGTGGTTATGGGGTAAAATTTTATTTGCCTTGTAATAGTGTAGGTCAAATTGTCTAAAATAATTTTATTTTTTTGGTACAACATGATGTTTATACTTTTGTGAATTATAAAAGTTTTCACCATGTTGGACAAATGGTTTTTTAAACACAAATGGATTTGTGCATTCCATTGTAGATATATTTTTTCAATACAAAGGAAACTTTCCTTTTTCAACCCAAAGGTATTCAATCAAATCATTATGAAGCCTAAAATGATAATTCAAGTTTTCAATCTCTTAAGTACCTTACATCATGTCCTAATTCATCTTCAATCACCATATTATGCAAAATAATGCAAGCAAACATAATGCCCATCATGGTATTCAAATCCATTGCTTGAAAAGGTTGGCAACAATGACCCATTGTGATTACAAAACAACAAAAGCACATTCAACATCCTTGCAAATAACCTTTTACATCATGGCAAAATGTTAGCACTTTTCATTTGGTGGGTCATGAATAGTTTGTATAAAATGAGCCCATTTAGGATAAATATTGTTAGCCAACAAATAATATCTAGGATAAGTGGTACCATTCAAAACAAAATGAATGTCATCTTTAACAACTTGTAACATATTGTAAGCAAGTGTGACCTATCAAGGACATTGATGTCATTGTTGGAACCTAGCATGCCAAAATATGTATAGCAAATCCATAATGATTGATTAGCAACTGCCTCCAAAATGATGCTCTTGTTGACATCTATTTTTGGTAATAACCTTGCCAACCTACAAACAATTCTTCCACTCCCAATGCATGCAATCAATAGAAGCAAACATACCAGGGAATCATTGATGTCCATTTGCTTTTGCAAATCAACTTTTGTAGGTTGCCTTAAGTATGTAGGTTAAAAGCAAGATCATATTGCACCACAAAAGTGTTTCATAAACTCCATGGTAATGTTAGTTATAGTTTATAACTAAACATATTAATTTATGACATTAGATGCCATTCCATATGTAAGCATATGTAATGCAGTAGCACATTTTTGAATGTTTGATAAAGCCATTAATCTTACAACATTGAGCTTTTACGCAAAATATGGATCATAAGCAACAATTGCATCCATAAACCTCATGAACAAGGACTTTTTCATCCTGAAACAATGTAAAAAAATTGATCATAAAAAGAAATACCTTATGGTTTTAAAATGTTTTTACTTATTTTGTAAGCCTAAATAGATCCAATCAATGATGATGATGAAACCCTGCCAAACTTTATAAAAGGAAAACACCCAAGTTTTAAGTGGAAACAACTCTGGGACTTCGTAGGAGGTTACCCATCCAAGTATTATTCAAGCCCAAATGCACTTAATTTCAAAGTTTTGATGGGACTTGGTGTCCTAAAGAGCTTCATGAAAGAAATATATTTCAACTATGGTTATAACATTACTTTTGTTCTCTATAAATGAACAATGAAAATTTAAACCTAAAATCAAAGGAAAAATTGGTCATGAAACTGGGCCAAAAGTAAGCTAAAATGGATAGCCAAATAGTCATGAAACCATCAAACCGAAATTGACAACCTTCAAAAGAATAATTTGAACCAAGGTTTTGATTTTTTGAACATGAAGAACATAACTAGAACCAAAGTTTCTTCCCTACAGAAAACAAACCTGGAACTGAAACTTGTATTTACCCAATTACATACCACATATATATAAAGGCGAATACTTTCTTGCTTACATTGCCAACACTAGTCATAACATACATGTCCAACTTTCCATGGCATAGTTTCACATTTCTCGTAACACGATTCCTTTTAAGTTTGTTTTGGGCCAACAAAAGTAACATTTAGATGTCTTTATTAAGCTACACAAAAGGTAATACAACTATGAAGTTGGCTGATGGAAAAGCTTAGAGCATTTCCACCCCAAAACAGTAAACAACTTTTTTATTTTAGAATATACTATTGTTTAATGATCACTGTCCCCACCCACAAATGTCATAAAAGTCCCTTTCAACACTCAAAGATCATTTATGTCTTGACATCTAGATGGGTAATACTCACCATCCAATTTCATAATAGTTTTTTTAAAAAAATGGGTTAAAATGAACACTGCAAAATGGACCATTAATATTGTATAGCAACAAGATTTGCATTATCTTGCTCCAACATTTAATGTAAATGGGTGTTTGTTGGTGTGGTGTGGAGATGCTCTTATCCTTTCTTTTGACACAACATGGACTTCATAATTATCTACCGATACACACAAAGTGACATTGGGTTGTTTTGTAGGATGAAATGGGTGGATGTTTTTCCAATGAAACCTTAATGGATGAGACGGCAATCCTTGTAGCCAAAAGAAAATAGTGACAAAAAGTTGGGCAATGATGTGTTTGTGTGTGGGCGTTTGCTTGTTGCAAGTTAATGAAGTTTGGAAATTCTGTGGTTTTGCATTGTTGAAGTTATGTTGTGATGGTTGAGGAGTGGAGTTGTTTGTTGTGGTGCCATTAATGAATTCTAATGATGGAAAATTTAATGGTATGCTCTTTTGGCAAATTTTGAGGAGAGGGTGTGAAATGGAATCGATATATGGTGGATTGCAAAAAGCTATGTATCAAGTTCTTGGCTGGGGAGTTGTGATGTTAGAATAGAAGTAATTGTTTGTGTTTACTATTGGTGTGGAGGAATAATGCCTCATCTTGTTCATTTTTGTTCTTCTTAGAAGCACTTGAATTCCACTGCACATTATATTTCAAAGTAAAAAATATAGATCAAAAGGTTGAATATAGGGGTTAATTCATAAAAATGATGACTAGTTTTAGGGTTGTTGTAAGTGATCACTATGGTTGTGGTTTATGCATTGTCATTCAATTATGTGTGTATGTGTGCTTGTGATGCTAGGAGAAAGAATAGCCATGTCCTTGGGAGTTTCGAGGTTGAAATTGTGGTTTTGAAGTTTAATACTATGGGAAGCTATGGAATTCCAAGGCTTTGTTTCATCCTTGTAATAATTTTGAGTAAATTGTCAAAAGCAAAATCTATTTGAATGTGTAGGGACACAATGTGAAGGTAGGGGGATCGGGTTGTTTATGAATAAGTTCTTGCATTATCAAGTGTTTTGTTATGTTTGTTTCATGTGTGATGGCATCAATCCAAGACAAATTGTGGGCATATGTTTATTTGTGATGTGGTCTCAATGTTTATTTACTATGGGTTAGCCTTTGAAGGGACCAATTGTGCTTGAAAGAGTGATACTAGAGTGTTCTGATCCATGACATCCCATAGTCTTAGTTGATCAAGCTTTATGTACTTTAGTTGAATTTGTTTGAGCAACATCGTAGTGTAAATGTACTTTGAAAGTTGTTCACTCATATAACTAGTGTGAATTTTTTTTCCAGTTTTTTTTTGTTACAATTCACCTTTTGTTTTAAAGACTTTTCCTTAAGGTAATTTACACTAAAGGGCTTGGGCTTGGGACTACACAAATCTGAAATCTCTCATTGATCCAAACTATGAAGAGTGGTCAATTTGGATTTGTAATAAGATAGTTTATGGCCCAAGCCCAAGCAAATGATTTTGGATGAAAACACTTTTAAAAATCTTACATTGATAGTTGTGAATAATGTTGCTTGGGCCCTTGGAGTATTTTTTTAGGCCTATCATAAAAGTTGGGCCTAATAAAAATAGTGAGGGCCCATGGGTTCCAAAATAATTTTAGCTATTGATTTATGATATTTTATTCATGTTTATAATTTTTTAAAAGACAAAAGTGGAAGGAACTTTTGGTGGCTCCTCATAAAAAATTTCCCTTCAAGAACTAAACAAAATAAAAATAAAATAATTATTTTCCTTTTTTCTGAAAAATAAAGTGGGGGGACTTTTTAAGGGCTGCCCCCACAAAATTGCTACCCCTTGAAGCTTGGAACAACAATAAATGGGTTTTTTTCCCCTTTTTTTTTGAAAAGTAAAATGGGATGGACTTAATAAAGAGTCCCCCCCATAACAAAATTGCTCCTTTAAAGCCTAAACATGACTCTGCCTTTATGGGAGGTTTAAACTTCAAATGTCCATTCCTTAACCTCTGTGTTTTTTTATTGGAATTTTTTTCTCAAATATGATTTTGACCTTTACAACTTAGGATTTTTCATGGAAAAAATGGCTCAGATTCACTAGATTTCCAAAAAAATTCCAAATCACTAGATTTTTATGATAAGTTCTAGTAGGTAACCAATAATATAAAAGGATCTTTTAATTTTATTTTCATATATAGTATGTAGCCAAATTTGGCAAAATTGTTTATCGAATGAACACCATTTTGGCTACATCACAAAATCCTTAAAAACAAGATTGACAAGCCTAAAACTTCTCATGCAAATCCATGCATTTTTATGAAACATACCCATCCATCATATAGACACATAGTACTCCATGTGTCAATCATATGTTGGGTCAAGCCAAATTTTTTTGTCCCAATTCTACAACAATCCATAATGTAGCAAGTAGTGCATTGCATAAACAACATTACCCTTTATGGGAGGTTCAAAATTCAAACTCAAAATCTCCCTTACTAATTTAAAAAACTTCTCAATTAGATGCATGCATTTCTATGGAACATGCCCATCCATAATATGCACACATTGTACTCAATATGTTGGGTCAAATTCAAGTCAAAATTTTATGTTCAAATCCTACACCAATTCTTTCTCTCGATAACTTCTCATTTACATGTATGCACTTGTATGGAACATGCCCATCCATCATATGCACACATAGTATTTGAATGTTATACAATTGTGTGGTCTCTTCCCCACATGCAAGCCAACAAACAAATCTATGATTGCAACTCATCCAATTTTGTGACCTTGTACCCATTAGCACACCTCCATTAGAAACTTGTCATGACTTGGTTGTGGATGAACCATGGATCACAGTTGAATTTCAGAAATTCTAACTTTTCTTGTGAACCTTCATTCACACTATCTAGGTAACTGCTTATGTAAGTGTGTAAATATCATAAGTAAACAGGTAGGGAATGTTAGTGGTTATTATGTAGAAAATTAAGTAGGTAAAACACTCAATGATTACTAGGTAGGTAGCTGCATTTGGATGCTTAGTATAAACTTAATAACCATGGTTAGATATGGGATAAAAACACAAGCAAAAATTGTTTCTTTTACAAACACCATCCATCTTGTATGGTGCATTAGTAAATGTTGGTTCACTCTAAGGTAAAAACACAATAAAAGGAGCCATGGGGGCCAAGGTTAAAATCCTTACCAAGGATTGCATTTTACACATGTCTTACATGTACATTAATCTATTAAGTACCCAAACTATATTTTAAATGTAATTTTTGGGATTGAATATCAATATTGAAACCAAACATGACCCATTGTCACCATTATAAGTTTGACATGGACGAAAACCAAAACAAGATTGAAATATAACCTACCCATTCGCCAAGCGAATATTGCCACATTCATTGCCATGGTTGATAGATATATAAATGATGAAACCCTGCCAAATTTTACCAAAATTTAGGCAAGTAAACAACCAAAGAGAGGTAGACAATAAGAGGTAAGGGAACCACTAAATACCAAAATTTCCACTAGTCATTTGAAGCATATCAATTAAAGAAAGGGGAGGTAAACCCAATAGAACTCCAAGCTTAGAAGAACTTTTGTAAATTTAAATGACGTGGCTATTACATTATCAATGTGGACACATTGAATTTTAAGGTTTTTATTTGGTTTTGTGTCATTTTCTATGTTATGCATAATGATGGTAGAAAGTTAGCATGCATTGTTGGTTTCTTCAAATTAGACATCGCCATAAGAACTTGAAGAGAACATGTGAAGGAATGAAGTTGTTTGTTATTTGTGTGTAATGTATGACTTATCCTATTTGGGAGGCGAATGGTTGAAGGTGAAAGATCATTTATGGAGTTTTGGCTTGTGGGATTGGAAGCAAGCTTGCAATATTGGGATAAAAAAAAGATGGTGTGGATAGTCCAACACCTAGAACTAAGTGATCAAGTCCAGTGTGTGGCATGGTAGATTGTATGGTATTGCTTTGGTTTGTAGTTGTTATGTTTATCTTCCATTGTGCTAGTAACTAATTAGGGCAAAGTAATATGTACTTCAATGATGAATTGAAGGGTTGTTGTCATGAAGTGATGATAACTTGAAATGGTCTGAGATCCTATTGGCCTAGTTTAAACTAGAGGTGGTGGAATTTCGACAAACTTGTCATCCATGTTTGAAAGATTAGTTGTGCCCTTAGGAACACCAACTACATTTAATGAAGCCAATCCTGCATTTGTGAAAACAATTGTTGAACTACCACTATTTTGCATCGCAAACTTTTTGTTTTGAATTTTGCACTTCACTCCTAGTGATGCATCGTTAACTATCTTTCACACATCTTGGGGTGCATATGCCCACCTAGGGACATCATAAAGTAACAATCAATAGTGAAGATAAATGAACTCAAGCTTTTTTTGGGTTCTTCATGAAATACAATTTGATCATGCATTACAAGTTGTTGTTCATACTTGATCCAAACTCTCTCACATTCAGAACTTGTTAATTAACACCATCAAATTTGACAACCTCATGTTTAATGTGTCCCCATTTCGTCTGACGAGATCATGATGGTGTCTTGTTGCATTTAACTAAAAGATGAACATTTTAATAAATTGCAACTCTTTCACAAAATGATGTTTTTTGGCCGTCCTTGGTGGAAGGGTCTTGCGAAATGGCCAAGTAGCTATGGCATAATTGATGCTTCTTGTTGTCAACAAAACTTTTGCCTTTGGTGCTGCACTATCTGCTTGATATTAATTGCTGTGTAGTTGTAAGAGTGACAGTTGGAAGAGAGACTTGGGTTGTAGAAGCAACATGTGGACGTTTTGAGGTCTCAAAAAAAACAAACATCCCAATCCATCAAGAGAGACTATTGGGGGAGGGAAGGGATGGTCAGGGGAGGCAAAGTTTACCTCACCAAATGAGTTGTAGACAAGGAGGGAGGGAAGGAACATTTGAACATGCATGAATTTGTGAAGGTGGGGCTTGTTGTGGGGGATGTAGTTTGAACAACTACATATTTGCGTGGGTCATTTTGAAGTTGGTGCCACAACTTTTCATGCTGCTGGTTATGCTCTAAGCCCTAGGGGAAGGCCATAGTGAACCAGCACGCACCAGCATACCATCCCCTAGATGCCCATTATTACTCAATTGTGGATGAACCTCAACTGAGTTGATATTTGGTTTCACCTTGGTAACCAATTCTGTAGGAAATAGGTCTCATACATAGGTAGATAGGTAGGAAAATAGGTAACTACTAGTTAAGTAGATGGTTTATACATAGGTAAGGACTGTTTTTACTACCTACCTATTAACAACCTGCTTGTGAGGTGATGGTAGGTAGGTTTTGAAAAAAAAAGCAACTGAGCTAACGAACAAGGTTTTCTAGGGACTGGGGCCCAACAGAGAACTGTTTCCTGACCACTGACCATTCATCCTTCATGGTGCACTGGTGGGTGCTGCTGGTTCACTGTGGCCCTGAGGGATGAGCTTTCCCGGATTCATGCTGACCCTTAACTCTGCTCAAGGGGCCCTTATTCAAGTAAGGCCCTGGCGGGGGCAGGGCTTTACCCTACCCTGAAATGTTTAAAAAGCTGGAATCATGATGGGTTCATCACAAATTCAAATGACCACACAACACTGGCAAATGTGTGTGATGGGTAAGTAAAGTGCACTCAAAGCCACACTAGCTAGTACTACTACAAGGTACCTAATAAGCAGGTAATAAGTTCATGGAACTTTCTAGTGTTGCAGCTGCTGGAAATTGGAGTCATCAACAACTGTTGTTGCTGGTTTCCTTTCTGCTTCTGCAGTAAAGCTGCACTTGATAATAACAGTAATAAAGTTGTGGGAAAAGTGCACTAGTAGTTGATGCACAACAAAGCCCGTGGACCCACAACACTAGTTACGTATTAAAGTCAGCTACAAATTTGGCTTTCAAAATTCTCTGACAGAAACAATCAAAATCTGCTGAATTGGAACTACTTCCAGAAAACAAGAGATGGGGGGCTGATCTTGATGATGACAACAACAACAAACAACACAGAGACTGTTTACAAAGAGAGGGAAAAAGAAAAAAAAAAAGCTTTCTTCCATCACACATCCCCCACACACTTGTAAGTCAAGTATGAAGATAATGAACATGATGAGGATGATCATCATCAGCCAGTTTTGGAATGGAGGAGAAAGTGAAAGCAGGTGTTGAAATTTCATTGTTTTCAACGTTTTGAAGCTGCAAAATATCCCCAAAAGAGAGAAAAAGAACCCAAAGAAAGTCAGTTGGTGTACATGATCATATTGGTGGTAAGAAGGAAGGTTCCTGCCTGTACTTTGAGCTCAATGGTGGTGATCTGTGAAGAGATTAGATTTGGAGAAGATAGATGGAAGCTGCTGATCATGAGTAGAGAGATGGAGAAGTCTGGAATACTGTTTTGTAGAAGTAGATCATGAGCTGTGTCATCAACACGTTGGTTGCACCAAAAGAGGTGCAGCTGGAAACACAAAACACTGGGGGAAGCTTTATTTAGCAAGCTATGGAAAAAATACCATGATTTCATAGATTGTCAGTACTGCTGCTGCTGCTGCTGCTGGGTTTCTATTGTTATTAGCGGGAGAAAGCTGGTGTAATAGCAGCAAGTTGGATTCTTCAGATCATCATGCTAGGTCCTGGAGGAGGAGGAGGTGAACTAGTTGTTCATGACTTAGAAGCTTGGAGAGCAGGCAGCCGGGAGCTGAGCTTCATGAGGTCTGTTGTTGATATGAACCAAACTGGGTTAGGTATTTTGAGCTGGGGATTCATGAACTGAGTTCAAGAAACAGTTGTTAGGTTTTTGGTATCAGTGAAAGCAGCTTCATGGTGTTCATAAGCATCTGCTTACAAAAAGATTTTTTTGCAAAGTTTGGATTTTGGTAACGGCAGCAGCAGCAACAGCAATTTTGAGGCAGTGATCATGATCTGTGCAGCGTGAATATTTGTACGAGAACAACTAGCTGCCTGCTGATCATGAGAGCTTGAGATTCTGTGGCTACGGTGTAGTACAGGTTTGGTATGATTTTCTGCATATTGCCAGTGTGCAGCTCGACGGAGATGGCAGCAATTTTTGTAAACATGGAATTTTTCACGGAGCCTAGCTGCAAGGGGAAGCTGCTGCTGCAGCTAGCTCATGTGCAGGAGCAGCTTAACATCTGATCAGAAAATGGTTTAGAACTGTGATCACCAAACTGCAGCTCTGATGATGAGGAGTTGTGACCAAAAGCAGCTGCTCGCCTGCAAGGGGGGTTTGAGGTTTAAGCAGAGGTTTTTTTCAAACTGCAAGCTGCAAAGATCACTTTGTATGAGGAACAGACTGCAGGCGGCTTTGCGTGATTATCACAGACAGATTGCAAGGAGAGAGCAGCAGCTTTAGAAGCGGCAACAATGCCATTTGATCTTCGCATGATTCACCCATTGCAGTGGAAAGAAGGTTGGAGACTCCATAGATGCGAGCTGGAGGAGGAGAGGTTTGAATGTACAGCTTGCAGTTGATTGATCAGGAGCTGGTGGAACAGCGCTAGGAGGTGTGAGGACCATGAGGCAGCATATCCGAGCATTTTTGCAAAGAGATGCATCACGCGGGAGGTACCGCAAGCGGATGATGGTGCTCGTGTGCTCCGTCGTCAATCTAGGAGTCACTCTGTACATAGTGCACCTATTGCTAGCCACTGCCTTGCAGCAGCGCCCACTATCCCCAATGAGTTCAGTTTTAGAACTTGCGGCACCACCATCATCATCGCAGCTGGTAAACTACATGAGATCAAGCTGGCACTCATCCAGCTACGGAGCCAGGACTAGCTTCACAAAACTGCAGCAGATGATAGCCAAGTCAGGAATCGAATCCCGTCTTGGCTCTCTACCACTGAAGCTTATGCACCGCGTGAAGGAGATCGAGCTCGAGACAGCTGCAGCATTGGCTAAGCAGGTGAGGTTTTGTGAATTCAAAGACCAGCAAACCAGGAAGCTTTTGAATTCCTTCCCTCTTGCGCCATAACTCTAGTACTATCTCTTTGACGCCAAGTGGGGTAATGGGCAGGTTTCAGCGAAGCCAGGAGCTGATGATCCAAAGACACAAGATGAGGAGGAGCAGCAGGTTCAAGAGCTTCTTGGGTTGAGAAAGCAGGCAGAGGTTGAGACAGCTGTTAGGGAACAGCAGCAAGGAGTACCTGCAGTGGAAGATGATGAACAAGGGGCAAAAGAAAGGCTTGATTTGCCGCCTGAGTGTCACCCAGAACCAAATTCTGATTTCGGTGGAGCAGCTGTTCGGTGGGGGTTAACCCATCATACAGACACAGCAGCTGATTGTTGTAGAGCTTGCTTATGGCAAGCACAGGGGCTGTTGCAAGGAGCAGCAGCAGGTGGCCACAATGAGCTGAAGTGCAATGTGTGGGTATTTTGCCCTGAGAAAGATGGATGTGTATCACCAGATGCTTACAAGCACAAGTATGGCGAGTGTTGGCTGAAGCAGGCTGATCAACCCCGTGCAATTGTTCAGACCTATTCTGAATTGCCAGGTATGAATGCGTCAACTCCTATGCCTGTGCTCTGGCTGTCTGGTGTTCTCACACCTGCATAGAGTCAAAAAGACTCACAGAACTCGGGATCATGGGTAAAAGCTGGAGCAGCACTATACATATTTCAGCCAAGCCACAGAGAGAGAGAGAGAGCAAGAGAGAACTGTAACTTATAGATCTTTTCACCTTAGCGCCTCCTTCCAAAGATGGCATGGCATCCTTGACCTTCTATGATGGGATGTTGTTGCTCTTGTCCCTTGGCTGTTGCCTGCTTTGAGATAAAAAGGGGGGGATAAACATGCACAACAGAACAGCCATAGACCCATCATGTATACAAAAGGATTTCTGCTGCTGCAGTAGGCATGGTCTGCAGAAGCTGAACCAATCTTCTTCACAGGAAGGAAAGAAGAACCCTACTTATAACAAAGATGCTGAAAGATGATTATGCATCTTGGAGGAATCAAAAAAAAACTCCAGATTCGATTTTAAGGGTGATCAAGTCTCTAGATAGGCATTGACACAGTGTGTGCAATCAAGAAGCATCCCACTGCTCATCCTAAGTTTATGTCTCAATAGTTGGGGATAAGGAAGAAGGATGCGAGGTGTCTTTCTTTGCTTCTTAAGATGGGCTTCCTGCTGGCAGGAGCCAAACTCAAAAAGGAAACCTCTTCAAACACAAAAATATCACCAAAATGTGGTTTTTGAGCCTGACTTTTCATGATAGTTTCATCAAGTCTGGAGTAGTTTAGTCTCTTCTTTATGCTGGCATATCTAGCAAGCTTTTTAAAACCATCCACAGTCTCACGGGCATGTGCTGAGCTTCATTTCTGAGGAGGTTACTTACAACCCACAGGAGGAATACATTGAACCTCATGTGGCACTCATCCAGCAATGCTGCATAGTGAGATTAAGCCTTGAGCTCTTTAGTTCAGGTATTATTGAAGACACAAGGTTGCACACAGACCACTTACATTCTACTACAAATTGCTCTTCAAAAGATTTCTTGTAGTCAGACTACAGGATTGCTCTACCAGTTGAATGCCAAGAAATACATCCTGATATGCCGTGATAAAGACACATACTGTGCCAGAGGCCTGATGTACACTTGAGACATTTCAATTGTGTATCATGCTTGAACTCTTCCTGGCTTGATATTCAATTTTCCTTTTCTGTATGTATCTTACGAGGTTATTTTTTAACACCTATGTATGTGACTGACCTTGTGCTATTGTTTGGTGTAATAAAATCACAATGGGTTATTGTTCCCTTCATTCCCTGTTGGAACGTTATTGTTTGCAGTAGATTTTGAAGTAGGATTAGAGCCAGACAATCATTGCTGGCACCGGAACTGAACAAACCTTCAATGCATATCTTTCTCAACTGCATAATGCCAAGAACTTGAAGCCATTATAATTCTCGGAAAATGTAAGTACTGTCTTCCAATAATTGTGTACAAGCGCTGCTGCACAGAGAACTGCAGAGTCATATATGGTCTGTTGAAACACAGAGTAGCCAGTTTTTGGCAAGAATCATGGTAACCTATGGCCATTGTGGCATTAGTGACTCCTGGTGTAGAAAAAACATGAGCTAATAGATAATTACCCAAGAGTAAAACATGACAGATTTCTACCCATGTTTTAAGCCTTGGCAGTATGGCATCACACTCACAGATATCAGGCTCCGCCCTCAGTTTGCAAGTGTAATGCCGTGCTGCTAGGGCTTTAATCTATATGGATAGAACCATGATGTCATCAATCACCAACCACTATAATACCGGTATCTCTAACCACTCTAAGAGCTGATTACATATATTGCTACTATTTATTACATGATTACAAGTCTAGTGTGCTAAGCACCAACTTATAACTATGCATAGAAAGTTTTCTTTTCAACACCCAATTGCACCTAAAGCTCCACCAACAACATCACAAGCTTGAAAGAAAATGTGCATAACTACCAGTTGCAACAAAGCTCCATCAACTAAGGATATTAAAAATACACTCTGATTGGTATAATCTCTCACCAACAATTTGCACCGAGCTCCAGCGGTGTGTGGCCATTTTCCCCTACTTCAGTGACTATGGCAATTGATGCATGGTGATGGTCATCATAGAAAAAGCATGAATGCTTTTTAACACCACTATTTGCATTATGACTTGCTTTGTAACCAAGTAGAATATCACATGACAGAAGGCAAGAGAAACAATCAATTAGGGTCCTTGGTTTTCTCCAACAAGTGGCAAATTGATAACAATATGGCAAATGGGTCATGCAAGGTGCGTGCATGAAGAAAGGATATTGGGCCATTAGACAATGCACGACAGAAAGGTTTATAGGCTCCAGCATTATATTAAGTAATACATTTGAAGATTTCAATCGCAAGGTTGTTGAATCTCGATGCACACGTTTGAACATAAACCCATAATATGATTAGCACATTTGCATTCAGCTGACATGAGCAGCACCCATTCAGCTTCATCGCTCTTGATTTCAATTTGTTTCTCTCCATCAATCTTCTTCTTTTTTTTCAAATTCCTCAAAACTCCAACTTCCTGCAAATTGGACAAGCTGATGCAAATTTCAGTTATTATCTTTTTTTTTAAGGTTATCCATGAAACAATTATATCTTCTTTGTGGAATCAAATGGAACCATCCTGACTTTCTTTCCATCATTGGAGTGATTGGATTATAACTAGTGTCTATCTAATCTGCTCGCTTGTCAACAAACTTGCCACCATTCTTTCCCAAAACACCACATCTCACCATTGTAAGAGGCAACCAAAAATATCCAATTTATGCAAAGGATTGTTGTGACCATAGTTGATGGTCAAGCAATTTGCCCCTGCCAAAACTGAAATTGCCCACCAATTTCACTTTCAAAACTATACTGTCAATTTTCTTGCACGATTGGATAAATGCAAAAACTAGTTGAACTTATACTCTGTGATTAATTAGTCAAAACTATGCTCTTGTTGTAACTTGTTGGCTAATTATCACAACTAATTGAATATCTGGGGCATAAGCGTGCAACATTTTGTAATCAAGTTTCATATATAGAACATGTCCTTCCATGTTATTTGGATATTGGAAGATCGCATTGTAGTTTTTACACACCTGTCCAATAATTTCAATAGTTTGATGAATTTTGTATGCATCAGTAAGAAGAAAAATAACTATTGATGAATTTTTTTGAAAGGAGTAATTTTGGGGGCAAAAAAGAAAAAAAATTGGTAAAAATTGCCACTTTTTTGATATCACACAATTGAAGGGGGGAAAAAAAAACATTGGTTACCATGATTACATGTCTCTTATTATTGTAATGATCCCTATTTGTGTGTGCAGTGAACCCTATGTGGAGGAAAGGGGAAGAAACTAATGTTGGCCAGATATCACATTTTAAGGTTAAATCTTGAATACCAATAAAGCATATTTTTAATCAAAAGATGAATACACATCAAAACATCAAAAAAAATTGAGCAATTTAATTGTCAAGGTGGATATATATTCAAGTTCAATTTTGTTCCTTTAACATATATGAATTTTTTGATGTTTTAATTTAAATTAACTTAGGATGTATGCAAAG
>Ga0116227_10006425_pt1 | contig 23838 bp, 20 predicted proteins | sample S1TSphgellanicum_FD_89693 | JGI IMG/M metagenome (GOLD analysis project Ga0116227, IMG submission 89693) | Host-associated microbial communities from peat moss isolated from Minnesota, USA - S1T2_Fb - Sphagnum magellanicum MG | ecosystem: Host-associated > Plants > Peat moss > Unclassified...
AACCATCACCATCACAACAACTTTCACATGACCCACATAAACCTTTTTTTAGGGTAACCCCAATTTTCCATAGACAACAAAGAAACTATGAAAATTTTGAACTTCATCTTTGGCAAAAAAACACTCATAGGCCTAAGTTTTGTAAACCCCAAATTCACACCACTACAAGCAAAACAACCTAAAATCCACTTGCAAATTTGCACTCACATTGCACCATCAATCAAATATTTATTCACAAGCTTGTGGCACCCAAATTACAAATCAAATCAAAATCTAAGCCCACAACCTATTGAAACACAAATGTAGGAATTAAAGTGAACTACTTGTTGCTATCAATTGTTAGGACCAATTTTTTTGGCCTTATTCAAAACTCAAAAGTAGTAATGAACTTAAGAGACCTCTTGTCATTAATGACTACAAGGATTGGTTGCTTTGGCCTTTAACACATCAACAAACATAGTTGTAATTTGTAATTAACTTTGTAACATTTGTCAATTGATCCTTTCAATCATCTCCATCTTGAGTTTTTCAATTTGGATTCACACCAATAGATAATTCCTTGATAACATCAACAATAGCTTTAGATCCAACATCCATTTTCATATTCTTGTTTTTAAACTTTATGTTAGGTTGACTGTTGACAGTGGGAATTTTGCATGCCCTAGTCCTTGGTGTATTGGAACTAGAACTTGGAGGTATTATGCCATCTCCAAATGCAAAAGTTTGATCACAAGAGATGTAAGAATTTCTTGAGTCTAAAGAACATTCTCATATTTGTTAGAAAGACTCATCACATTTATATTTTTATGATTAGTGCAAATTTTGTGATCAACACCACATGGCATTCCATCTATTTTAATAGTACTTGCAAACAAATGATCAAATTTTTCTTACCAAGGTATTCATCTAAAGGTTGAACACATGTGACATTGGTATTCTTCTTTCAACATTGTACTTGTCCTTCATTTTGTTGAATTTGTCTTTGCATTAACCTCGAATACATTGCAAATTGGGTGGAAGTGAATGTTGACGGATGCAACAAAACTTCCCAATTCTACTTCTCCATGGCCTTTTTGCTAGACTCCCACTATCTCTTTTCAAACTTGCCCAACAAAAATGCAAATGTTACATTGCTCCAAAATCTCCTTATGGAATTTCTCTCTCCAACTTAGATCTCATCTCTCTCATGCACACTAGCAATTCCATACCTTAGTAGCTCCATTATCTACATCAAAGCTAGGATGTTGTAAGCTAGAAACTTCTTTTCTTTGAAAACCCTCCATGACTACAAAGGAGCTCATTGGTGCAACCCTAAACTTGTTTGTTGCTATGATTTGGAGTATGGGGAGAGCATAAGAAGATGATAAGGTTAATAAAATATCATTAATTACAGTGTAAATCATGGTTATGATAAATGGTTCTCACAATTTGTGGAAAGTAGAGCAGGCTAAAGCTCATGGGCTAACCATGGATTTGTTTTGTCATGAGAAGTCCATGAGCTTGTTAGCACATTTTTTGGCATAGGCTAACACTTGGCTAACAAGGCCTCAAAGTTTTTTAAAACAATCATGTGGCCGAGGCTACTACAAACTAGAGCATGTTTGGGCTGAAATGCTTTTTAGAGTTAAGCCAAAAATAATTTTTGGCAATAGAAAATGGGGCTAGCTATTCCAAGCAATCCATTTAATGCTTGCACCTAGCTATATCTAATAGCCTTAGCAATTAAGATGACCATAAACATCTCATCCTAAGACTAAACAGAGGTTTTCTTTGAGTTCAAGATTTAAAATTTAAAATGTGAAAAGGAAGTGAAATTGCGGTTTTTCAATCACTATAATTAGAAATAAAATAAAATAAAACTTTCCAGAATTTAATATTTGGCTACAGTAGGTAGCCAAAAATATAGAAGAATTTTTTTTATAAAAAAATAATTTTTTTATACCGAAAATTGGCTAAATCTTCTGATAGATCATCATCACTTTTGCCACATCACAAAATTCACCAAAAAAGAAAGAGGTCGACGCTAATTCACCCTGGCCCAAAATAGTTTGATTGGGTCAGTATTGTTTAGGAGTGACATTCATGGAACCCTAAAGTTGCAGACCTGTATATTTATACAATAATTATTGACACAGAAGAGGTTGATAATAGTGACTTATAACTCACCACCAAAATCTCCATTTTTTTCCCTTTTTATTTAAATGTTGAATCTGCCACCCCGGACCTTTATGCCATGGAATGGTCTCACCCTTGCCCATTATGTTGGGTGCATCACCTAGCTTGCCCTTAGGGGGGCTTGCTTAGTGTCCTACCTGACATAATGGCCAGAGGCTTGACCATTCCACAGTACACAATTACCATATCCTTCAACAAAATGATTTTCATAACGAAAGCAAAGTGCACCAGTGATGTGCTAGAAACCTCTCTGTAAAATTAGCTATTACACATTGATTTGTTAGTTCACTCAAGATAAACTAAGAAAAATAAATAAATTCAGGCAACCAAATCCAGCAATCCCATTCTGCTGAACGTTGAAAATAATGATCCCTTTCTAGCATTTTCATCGGTCCTTTAAAATTCTCACAAACCTACCAAACCCTATTACACATTCACTGAAGATAACTAGATTCAGACCACCAAATACAGCAATTTCGTTGGCCATAATATATTTTTTCGCACACCTATTGAACACTCTCTAAACCCTAAACCCTATAAAAACACACACACACACACATCTCAGATTCATCTTGAAGAACTCAAAAGACACTGTGATCTCTCTGTGTTTATAGCATGATTTTTTCACTTCTTCTGTCACCCCCCGCATCCCCCCCAAATCTGTTTGATCTACAGCATCTCTTACCCCAAGAGAAGAGACAAGCTGAAGTCCCCAAGCACTGGCAGCACCATGATCATGTCAATAAGCAATTTCTGTATGCAAGCAAATCACCGCATGGAAGATAGAGATCAGAGATATTAGACTTGTAATCTGCACCAATTTTCCATGTCCATAGAAAGTCACAGAACAAGATCTGGTTCTGGTTCTCACAACCTGCACTGAAATTTGGGACCAGGTTCTAAAACTGGATCTGGCAACTGGGCTCCTGCTGGAACCAAAACTGGAGAAACTGGGGAAAACTGGGCTCCTGCTGAAACCAAAACTGAAGAAACTGGGAAAATTGGGCTCCTGCTGAAACTGGAACTGGTGTCTTTCTTAAAAACTGCCAACTGGCCTAGTCCTACTGAAACTGGAGTCGGGAGTCTTTCCATTGTTGGCTGGTTCTGGATCCCCATTGGAGTCTTTTTTTTTTGTCTTTTTGCTGGTTTCAGTGAAAGGCAAGCTGTATTTTCTAAAAGCCTTGTGAACACTTTTTAAATGGTTGGTTGTGCACTGGAGTATCTACACTAATCCCAATTTTGGGCAAGATGTCATATAGTTACCTACCTACCTACCTACACGATCTCCAATTTGGGGCAATGTGTAATACGGTTATGAATGTGATTGCCTCCTGCACCCAGACTCGATTTAGGATTATTTCAACAAAGCTTCTTAGAGCCACTTTAGATGAGGGTCCAAGGTCCAACAAAATAGGGCAATCCTATTGGTTAAGAGTCATAAATTCGACCAACAGCCAAAAAGTGGCAAATTGAGGCTAAACCTACATGGCACCATTTTGCAGGGAAAATCAATTGGTTCAGGCTTCAGACCAAAAAAAAGGAGCTCAAAGGAGAGCTCATGATTTGGAGACCCAAGATGCAAGTTAGGTCCAAGGCAAGGCCCAACTTAAGGATTCAATTTGCTTGAAATGAGTCCAAATTGGTTCCAAGGAATTTGGACCCTGGGCCCCATCTAAAGTGGGCCTTAGTGTCCCAATGCTGTTGGGTAGGAAAATCATACATGAATACTAGTGGGCACTTGTGCCATTGGTCCAAGTATAGTAAAACCTTCTGTAAGGTCACCCTATACCATTCTGGGAAAAGTAGCCATATCTTCAGAGTTCTAATAATTTTTATTTTTAAAACACCAATTTTGTTTTAATCGCTCAAAAATCAATAACTTTTGCTCAAAATTTGCGAAACACCCTAGGCTTTCTGATGGTACCAAAATTCAGCAAGGTGCCCACAATTAGTGAGGGTTATGACATGGTCATCTGAAACAAACAAACACATATTTTCATATAATCATATAAGGGTAGATGGTATGCCCTTTTAAGTGGACCTTCAAGTGAGAGGAATCATTTAGTTGGGCTCAAGTCTAGAAAATTGCGAGGTGGCCTTTGTGGTAGACTATGTTATGAGTCTATGTGTTGAATTGGGTTTGACTCTCAGTTTGACAACACTCATGATCGCATAGGTGTCAATTAGTGAGGGTTTGAGGAAGGGGGTCCAAGGAGATGTCCTCGGGTGTGGAGTCCTTGAACTAGACAAGTCTGTGGTTTGGCCATGGAACAAAAGATGGCAATCCTAGGCAATTAAGCCTTGAACTAGTTGGAAAGTTTGCATTGAGTTTAGTCCCACTCATGTAAAGGTTAGGGTTAACCCAAGATTACAAGATGAGGTGAATGTTGAAACTAACCAAGTGCGTGTCGTGCCATGTGTAGGTAGTTTAGGTGTTTAATGAAGAATGTGGTTAGAGGTGTGGGCACGAAGGTGACAAGGTGAATTTAGGTGTGAAAGGTGGTATCAAAGCAGGCTCCTTGGTTCTCTAGGAAATTCTTAAGGCAAAATGTAAAATGAGGCACCAATATTGGAGCCTAAACCTGTAAAATCAAGGCTGAAAACAAAAGTACAAGACCAAAAAGGAGAAGGGAAAAGAGGCCAAGGAGGCTGAATTTCAAGAGCTCCTCGTCATTGAAAAGGACATGATGGGGCAAAAGGTGTCCCTAGGTGAAGAAAATAACTTGAGGGAAATAATGTAGGATGCAATTGAAAAACCTCCTTGTAAGAGCAAAGAAAAGGACAAGGAGGGGGCTAGTTCAAGCACAGTATCACTTGTGAAGAAAACTCCCTCCACTCCAAAAAAAAACAAGGGAAAGGAAAATGTTTTGGACCCAGTGGAGGAAGTGAAAGACCATGTGAACTTTCACTCTTCTAACGAAGAGTCTAGTGAGGAAATTGACTACTTGATAATCCCCTTTGGGGGAAAAGGGTGGCAAGAAGCCCACAAAACACAATGAGGAGGTGGACAAAGCCTTTGGGGCATAGGAGGAAAAGGTGAACCAAAAGGTGGTGGCAAATGTGCTTGAAAGCTTTTTGGACATCCTAAATCCCTTCAAGGCTTTCATGGTAGAGCAAAACCAAACCATGATGGCTTGGATCAAATGGTGGCAAGGTTGGGCTTGGCAACTTTTGCCTTGAATGGGGGTTCCACCAAAGCAATCTAACTCTTTCGTAGAGCAAGGAGACCAAAACAAAACAAATGTGATTGTGTTTGCGCCAAGTTGAAGCTTATCTATAAACCCAACACCTTGATTTGAATAAAAAGTGAATTCACTTTGTTCAAACACTCTTCAAAGAGTAAGCATGGGATTGGTGGATGGTTCAAAAACAGGAAACACCCAACTTACTAGAAATCTTCACTTAGAAGGAATTCAAGTTATTGTTGAATGAAAGGTTCATGCCACACCACTTGGTGTTAAAGGATTGGATGGAATTTTTGGAGTTAACCCAAGGGGATGGAGTGGGCTCCCTAGCCCACTATGTGCAAGACTTTAACACAAAATTAATTATTGTCCCCCTTAAGAAGGAGTTTGCTAGAAAGTTGGCCTTCTTGTGTGGATTGAAGCCTTGGTTCCAAAAGATTGTCTACCAAAAGGTGAACATTCTAAACACTTGCCAAGGCTTTATGAAGATGGTGGAGTGTATGGAGGACAAAGGTTATTTGTGCTGCTAGGGTGAAATTGAAAATAGCATCACCCAAAAACCAAATGTTGACCCAAATAATGGGAACAAGGTCCAAAACAAACAGAAGTGGGTTAGGGTACGTCAAGGCTTCATGATGACAAGGAAAAGCCACAAGGCTACAAGGAGCCAACACGAGGAAAAAAGCAAAACAAGACTTTTTAAAGGTCAAGTGCTTCAACTATGACGATCACAAGCACTTGGTGAAAGATTGCCCCAAGCCACCTTGGGTCCATGTTTGCATTTCCCAAGGTAAATAAAATTTCCAAGGGGATTTCATGGCTAATATAAGGGCCAATAAAAGCGAAGTCTCCAACTTATTAAAATTAAGATGTAAAATGAACAAGTTTTTGTGTTGTTTTTTTGGATTCAATAATGATAAATTCATTCATGATTTCGCAAACAGCGAAGCAATTAGGGTCAAGACCGAATTAATGGTGAATCCCATCGCAATGCCCGTGGAACACAACGTAGTTAAACCCTCACTCAAAGTAGTGTTAGGTGTCAAATTGTTTTGTGGGGGAATTTAAAAATTTGAGAACTTCACCTTGTGTGATTTAGATGATTTTGATGTCATTTTTTACAAACACAATTTTTGGATGCCTATGAAATATACATCCTTTGTAGCAAAAATAAAGGGAGAATCCATGCCAAAGTTGGCTTTAAATTAGTGAACTTAAATGTAGATTATAATTATTTGTTGGAAAAAGTTGAAATTACCTTGGTCATTTTAAATAAAGAGTTAAAGTCACTTAATTTTGTGATTTTGATGTCTTTGAGAATTTCCAAGTGGGAGTTTAAGCCACAAGGGGTAAGGCGACCTTCCAATTATATTTTGGATTCATTTAATAAATTTTCAGAGGTTCTAACAAATGAACTCCCTTGTTTTCTTCCACCCTATATAAATGTTGACCATAAGATAAAATTGGTGCCTAGTTTAGCCCCAATGTCCAAAACACCCCATAGGTTAAACCAATAGGAACTTGAAGAGCTCAAAAAAATTAAACGGCCTCCTCAATTTAGGGTATATTCAACAAAACAAGTCATCTTATGGGGCATTAGTTTTGTTTATTGATAAAAAGGATGATAAGTTAAAGATGTGTATCGACTATCATGCCTTAAACAAAATAACCATAAAAAACAACTACTTCTACTTTGCATTGACAATGTGTTGAATCAATTCAATGGAGTTAAATATTTTAACCAAATTGATTTCAAATCAAAGTACTATCAGATCCACATAGCAAATGAAGATGTTGAAAAAACAATTATAAGAATTAGGTATGGTTCTTATGAGTTCTTGGTAATGTCATTTAAATGGTGTAACATTGCATTGATGTTCATAACCTTCATGAATTCAATCTTCTAAGAAAAGCTAGATGAATTTGTGATCATGTACATTGATGATATCTTGGTGTATTCCAAGATGGTTGAAGAACATGCAAACATTTAAAATATCTTTGGAGTAAGTTCCAACATAGAATGAACTATTTGCTACTAAGGTGAGAAGTGAGTTTGCCCATGAAGAGATGGACTTCCTTGGGTATATTTTGTCAAGGGGAGGGGTGAAGCTTAACCTTAAAAAGTTGTAAGTTGTAAGAAATTGGAAAAGACCAATCACAGCCAAAGGAATTTGATCATTTTTAGGCCTAACTAATTTCTATTAAAATTTCATATAATTTTTTTCTCAAATGATGAAACCACTTTCAAATCTCCTCAAGAAAAAATTATCTTTTGAATGGAAAGAAGAAGAACAAAGGGTATTTGAAGACTTGAAAAAAAAACTCTCATCCACCTTTATGTTGAAATTCTTGGACTTCACCAAACCATTCAAAGTTCACATGATGCGAATGATTTCACTATCAAGGGAGTCTTCATGCAAGATGGACATTCAATTATTTTTGAGGGTAAGAAGCTTTATGGAGCACAACTACGATGGCCGATTCATGAAAAGGAGTTGTATGCCATGGCATGTTGATTCAAAACTTGGAAACATTACCTAGGGATGCATAAGACCAATGTCTTTACAAATAACATTTCCTTGAGGTATTTCGAAACCCAACCAAGGGCCTCAACAAAGCAATTGAGATGAATGACACCTTGGCATTGTTGGATGTGGAATTGATCCACAAGCCAAGCAGAAACAATGTAGTTCTTAATGCATTGAATTAGAAAGAAGAATTTCAAATGGAAAAACCATTGAACAAGACTCAAGCATTGAAGGCCATCTTCTAAAGGGAAAGTAGTTTCAAATGGAAAACAAAAGAAGTTTATGTGTAAGATACCCTTGCACAAAAATATTTTTAAAAGTTGTGAGAGAGGAGAAAGGTGAAAAACATCACTTTAAAATAAAGGTTATTGAAATGGAAACAATCCCGAATTTATGTGCCAGTAGGGAAGTTACGCACGAAGATCATGTAAAAAAAACATGATGTGCTTATGGTGGGGCACCATGGAGAATGAACCATGAGAATGGCCGTAGGTAAAAGATTTTACTAACTTGAGATGAAGAAGGATGTGAAGCACTTTGTTCGCACTTGTGTGAAGTGCCAAGTACTAAGTCCATTTATATAAAAAACTATGGACTTTATAGGCGTCTCTTGATCCCTCATGAGCTATGGGAGTGTGTCTCAATGGACTTCATGACTCAATTCCTAGAATGGAATGGAAAAGACACCATTTTGGTAATAGTCAATCAATTTTTTAAGTTGGCAAAAATGGTTTAACAAAGACAATTGCAACAACCTTCGATTCAATGAGGTTGTTATTTGATATGTGGGTTAGGCACCATAGGATGCCTCATATCATTGTCAGTGATAAAGACACCAAGTTTATGGTAGGCTTCTAGAAACATTGTTTTAGAAGGTAGGGACGAAATTGTCTTATAACATGACATTTCACCCACAATCGGATGGCCAAATAAAAATGTTCAATGGGGTGTTGAATCAATACCTCTAAAACTATGTGAATAATGAGCTAAGAAATTGAGGTGAACATCTAAGCTTGGTGGAATTTTGTTTTAATTCCACAACACATTCAACGACCAAAATGTCACCATTTGAATTACCATTGGGAAAGAAATTAAGAAGCCTATGGATTTAGCCATCCCCATGGGATGAAAGGACCACTCCAAGGAAGTTGTGGAAATGGTTAAAAGGTGTGAAGAGTCGTACACCCAAGCCAAGAAGCTTTTGGAGCAAGCTTAGAAACGGTATGAGAAGCATGTTAATCAAACATGTAGGCACATGGAATTTGAGGTTCGGTAACACGTGTGGTTAAACATTAAGATTTTAAAATGCCCAATGGACTAGCCCCATGTTTCACTACCTAGTATGTGGGGCCTTATGAATTTTTGCATAAATCACACTTCGATGTGTATACTTTGAAGTTGTTGACAAACTTTGTGGCACATTCAACCTTTCATGTTTCAAAACTAAAGTTGTTTTTACGTGATGAACAAAGACAAAATTGGAAGTAGAAGGTATGATTGGATGTGGATGCCATCAAACACAAGCTTGTAGTTGAAATCAAAAGCATATTCTGCATGAGGCAAACACACTTTAGGGACAAAGAGTATGTAGTCAAATACAAAGGCTACCATCATAAGGAGGTAATATGGATAAAACTTACACATTTGGACCACATGTTGAACATGGTGGCCAAATTTGAGCATGGAAGGGGTCACAAACTTGGAGTGAAAAAAACGTGAAAGGAAAAAAAAACCCATTTAAAGAAAGCCTAAATGTTGATGAGGGTATCAACCTTTTTTTAAGTGGGTGAGAGTGCCTAGAAATAAACAAAATGAATTAACTTCACCAATCTAAGTGGGTTAAGGGTTTTCATGAGCATGGTTAGTAGTGAGAAGGTTGAGGTTCATAAGGGAAAAAACAACTAGGAAAGGTAAGGAGTTGGCAATCAATGGAAATAAACTTAGAGTTGAGTTCGAATTGAAAAACTTTGCTTAGTCTAGCAAGATTAGGATTATGGTGTATGCGAATAAAGTTGCACATCTCTGAATGGGAAAATCAATCTTTTTGTGCATGAACTTGTGAATCATGTCCTATTTGGGTAAAGGGGATTCAAATTGTAGAGCCCTATTTGACACTATTTGTTGGCGTGTTTGCAACCTTCATTTGGTGTGGTGATTGATTATTCAAAATTAGATTCGAAATGAACTTAAAGGAAAGAAAGGAAGGTTGGAAGGGAAGAATTGGTGAAGTGCAAAAGAACAGGTTAAAAGAGTGCACATGGTGAAAACAAAAGACACACCCTTTAGTTCCTCTTGTGTTGAAAACACAAAGACACATCATAAATGGGCTCTTCTAATTAGGAAAACAGTTAATCCCATAATGAGTAATCAAAGGAGAGAGATAATAGAAGTGTTAAGGGTAATCACCCTTATGTAAGGTCAAAAAAGGTGTTGACATTTTTAAACCGAGGGAAAGCGACATGCCCTTCTAGGGGAGCCCTTTAAGCGAACCCCCAAATGTAAGGACTCACCTAGTTGAGGCCCAAGTTTGGACCACTACAAGGTGCCCCGCTGGCAAATTGGGTTATTGAGTCCAAGTTCACAACTGGGTTCAACTCTCGATTTGATTGCATTCACAAGCTATAGAGGTGCTGATGAATGAAAGTTCAAGGAAGGGGCCCCGAAAAGATGTCCGTGACATGTTAAGTCCTTGAACTAGACAAGTTTGCAATTAGACCATGAGACAAAAGATGGTAATCCCAAGTGGCCAAGCCTTGAACTAGTTGGGAAGTCCGCAACAAATTTAGTCTCACCCATCTAGGGGTTAGGGTTAACCCCAAGGTTATGAGACAAGGTGAATGCTAAATTGACCAAGTGTGTGGCTTGCCATGTGCAAGTAGTTTAGGTGTTTAGAAAGACGCACAGTTAGAGGTGTGGGGCCAAGGTGATTTGGGTCCAAGTACACACCCATTTGGTAGACATTAAGGTCAAATATACCTTCCCCCATGAATAAATTTGTCTATTCAGTGTCTAATTATCTCTCCAACTACCCAATAAAATTTTCAAACTTATTGGTTCCTTAATTTACTGTACTGGTAAATATTTGGAGTTAACTTTGTTTGCAACTGAGTAGGCACTTTGGAGCACATGAGAATAGGGTCTTTCCAAGATATCTCCTATAGCTTTATATGTATTTCCACTTTTTGCAATTCAGTCAGTTATGATGGTTTAATTGTAGTAGACTAGTATTCTTGTTCTGTTTGATTTTCGTGTCTAGAGCAAATGATGAACAAAACTATGATTTTTATCATTGCAAACCATTAAGATTCTACTACTGTTTGCCATTATAGATTTACCTTAAAAGTATTTCCTAAAGGTTAAAAAAGAGGCTTACTTTTATACTGTTTTCAATAATCTGTGCAATTGGATAACATACTTTTTTTCCCCTCTTGCTCTGATACATGATAATAAATATTGTGTCTTTGTTCTAATACCTATCAAATATATTGTTCAGTAATATGATGGGTATGGACTGATATTTGGGTACTTCTCTAAAACTTTCTTACTGACAGTGATGCGTACCCTGCTTATGTCCTGCTTATGTCATTCGCCTTTCCTTTCACAATGTCTTGCATGCATGATGGGAAGATACTAGTAAGTCACCTGTTGGGAATTAGATAAACTCCAACATAACTCTTTAAACCATGCTTTGCTGGAATTACAGCAATTCTGTCTCTTGCCAATTATGTTTCTAGGCCAAGAGACAGTCTAATCAGAATGGATTCTAGACTGGAGCTAGTTTTAGAATAGAATTGGACAATGGATCTGCCTTCTACACTGGGCCTAGAAACAGAGTCAAAACCAGATCTAGAAAAAATAACAGGAGTTCTTATGGTGTCCCAAATGCTCCTCACATGCTTGATCACCGTGGGTATAACCTAGGACTTGACCTAGAGAATCCTGGTGCAACTCTGGTAAAATTCAAATGCTGCAGAAGTGCCACATATCCAACTAAAAGAGGAAACCCAGACAACTGAGCTAACATTCCTTCATAAATTTAACAATGTTTTTGCAGTTCCTTAGCAAAGCTTTACTTTTATAATAACCTCAGAAACCAACACTTGAATCGAGAAAGCATATTTTAAAACTTCAATCTTGGAGAACACCGTACTTACAGAAAGTGGTTTGCAGGTACTGCATCCATCTTGGTCCAAAACCAGCCCACAAAGTTGTAATTGACTCTTGAGACTGTGCCACTATCATAGACCAGGATGCAGCTGATACACCATGACCAGTTTTCACCTCCCATGCAAGAGCCAAAATGAGAAACTCTTCACCATCCACTGTAGGGAAGTATACATCCATTTTGTTTCATCACCCTTTAACAGTAGAACATAACCTTCTTCACATTATCCCTTAGAGCTGGAAGCGGCCTCACAGATGCACCAGCTGCCCCCCGGTTCGTGCGGACAGTTGTTGTGCTCCCACTGCTTCTGCCCGTGACAACACCACTGGATCCACTATCTGATGCCTCAGGATCCAAGTAAAACCTAGCACGAAATGCTGCCAAGTGTGCATAGTAAGCAGGTGGAACTGCAAAGCACAAAGCAAGAATGGATTAATCAGAGGTTGATGACTAATCATTTGGCACACAGGGTTCACTGGAAACATTATACAGGTTTATGTACAGTTATGCTCACCAATAGAGACTGATCGTGTGCACCGTGCATACCTACAAGCCAACCACAAACAATAGATGAATAAAACCACTACTCACACCCATAATGAGCAAGCCATGAAACACAAGCCACTCCTGCTATGTGTAGCAAACCAGAGAGCCACATAGTTGGCAGGTGGCAGGTATGTGCACATACGTGTAACACAGATTGTTTGTCAAAGACTGCAAGCCATCTGCTGTAAACTTGTTTTCATCCCAGAGCACATGATAATGTGCAGGTCGACTGGTTCCCTGTTCAGATGCAAAAACAACCTCAAGAACACCACCTCTAGAGCATTCTACTCACCCTAATGTTCTCTGAAAGAAAAATTCTTCATGCACCACAAGGTGGAAAAAGAAACTTTACTCCTTTGAGAAATACTCTGATTGCACATTACAGAGGAGACAACATTGAACAGCATCACTTTGACCAAGGGAAGATCAACAACTAACCTGAATCCCTGCATGACTGCAGAGGTAGAAATCAAACTCTGTAGGATGACATATTTTACTGTCAACAACTGTCCCTGAACTACCACAAGAAAAAAATCAATTTTCAACAGAAGAATGCACTTGACTGCAAACTGCACATTCTGCAATTTCTTGCCAAAACCAAATGTCAGCTTTCCTAAACTGTTCACAAACTAACTGACCTGGAAGGATATTCCCACTTTTATCAACACTACGGGTGTCATTGTGATTGCTGGCAAAGAGGCGTGTATGGTGGCGTTTCTGCACCACCACAAATGTGACTGGTGGCTGGTAGTCTGGCTCTAATGAAGCACATGCTTTGCGAATTGCATCCAGCTCATAGAGGAGGACCTGATAGAATTGACCCTCACTTACTCCATCTCTGCAAAAGCAAAATGTGCCACATTTATTGCAAGCTTCTCATCTATAGCAACTAATTCCAAAACATCATGAACATCTGAAACTGGGAAAAAAACCTGTAGAAGATGATGCGCAAAGGCTTCTGTCCTGTTGCTCTCCGAAATGAGATCAGCAACTCCCTGTTGGGGAAGCAATACAAGAATGGAATATAAGAACACAGGGAAAGGTCAAATTCCAAGCTGTGCATGCTAGGATTGCATAATCTTTTACACCACATTCTTGGCTTCATTAACCAACTGACCACAAATCGCCAAGAAAATATCAAAACAACACTGGCTCATACCCCTCACCTGGCACTAGACTGACCACATTATCCAGCATTGGCACAGTCAATTTTCCATGTAAGGACAATAACCTTTAGCTATGACAGCAGGATTTGCTTGCAGAAGAGAAAGGATGAGGGTCACAGAAGATAGTATACTTGATCAGTCCCCCTGTTAAGATTCCTTTCTGAGGATCTACCCAAGTTTTGTAGAGGTCTTGGATCAACTCCTGCCTGTGTGCTTGGGCACACACCAGGCCTGCATACTTTGTTACTTCAGGCCAGTCCTGAGATGCTACTACCTGGGCCATAAAAACAAGGATCAAACCCCAATCATCACAGTGCAATTTCCAGAAAATTGCTACATTGACAAGAGAAAAATAATCAAGCCTATTCTGAAAAAAGTGATCACAAAAGATTTGGTGCAAATGGTCTCAGCTTTACCGCAGCAATTGAAGGGCTTGTGTCCTCTCCAGGATGTGGGTGTGTAACATCAGCACCAAAGATGATTGTGGGGATGTCACTCACTAGTGGAATTCTTCTGGAGAGTGCATCAACCAAAACAGTATTTCGTCCACCAACCTGTGCCCATGGCAACCAAGAAGATGAGGTCCATGTAAAAGGGAAAGACTACAACCATTGTTTCCCAATGTCAAGAGCATAACCAACTCTAAACCATTACAAAAAACCATGAATCACCACTGTGATTATGAAGGAAACACAGACATCTGCAACACAAAACCTACCTTCACATTTATCTTCAGTGCCACATTAGCCAAGTACTGCTTATTGATCTTATGAACATGCTTTGTCAAGCAACACTGTGACACCACTCCAACCACTGTCTCACACTGTTTCTTCAGGTCACCTACATCAGAAACAACAAGTCAAACAGGGAGGTCACATAAACAAATCTGTATTACTATTTTAAGGAGGACAGATCATGCAAAAATACTGCAGCTATGGGGTTCAGATCGTGCATCAATACAGGAAGCTTACCATAAAGGGAGCCATTACTGTCATCCAGAATCGCTATAAGCAGATCAAGACCCTTGTTATCAGTTCGCTTTTTTGCTAGTTCACAAACATGAGAAATTGCACGATCAGAATAGTCTGGTCTCACACTCTGTACTGGGCAAATTGGCTTAATCTCAAATACCTGCAGCACAGGCATGTGAGTGTCAGTGATGAGAGTTACATGTACAAAGGCACACAAGTAGTGATTATATAAACTGGACACTGTCATGGTATTTCAGTAGATCAGTACCATTCCTGAAGTTTCACACATACGGGCCAGCTCATAGCAGAACCGACCCGCAAGGTCATCTCCTACACTTTGTGAAAAGTTGATGCAAGCCCAGTGTCTTACAACTCCACCATTTACCATTTTCTGCACATATACACATCAAATATTGTTGGGTTGCAATTGAAAATTAAAACTAGCAACCAGACCAGCACATATAGACACAGCGCACAGTAGAATATGTATTGATGATAGCACACCTTATTCATCATATTCCACTGCCCAACACTTGGTAGACATTCTTTCTCCCTGCCAGTATCATGATACTTGAGCTGCACATGATGCACAGAAGCTTTAGTCATTGCCACTGCCTGACAGGACAATCCACAATTGCCAGGGCAGGAAAAAAGCATATGTCAAGAGAAGATGCATACCCGAGGAGCTGGCAGAATTCGGGCTTCCACATTTGCAAGCTGGTTGCTGATTCGAATACCAAATTCTTGTGCATATGGATCTTGGTGGTATGCATTGTGACCCACAGTCTATGCACAGAGCAAATAAGAATACCAAATGTCAAATGTTGATGAAACCTGTTCTCCTACTTGAAACTTGGTTAGTGAAATCAGAAGCTGACAAATTTTAGAAGTTTGGAAGTTAAAAGCACTCATTTCTCAAGTTAATGCCCTTCTGAAAAAACGCAAGAAATATCTAACATACCTGCAGAATATCTTTCTCACGATCTCTAGGCCGCTGGCATGTGACTTTGAGAAGAGCTGTTATCTGGCGATCATTAAGGCGCTTGGAATACCTTTGTCCTTCAGCTATCTTGCAAACTTCCATAGGCAGATAATTTGGGCGTTGCTGATTGCCCACTTGAAGACAAGGCAACTTTGGGTAACGAATTGAGAACTTATAAGTTTCCCGAAAGTAATCAGTGACAGACTTGAGAGTACCCTTTTCATCAACTGGGAATCTGCACATAAAAAGGGCCCAGTAGATCTCATTTTACTATTTTCTTTCTACATGATGATTCCAGCACCTTTTCCCACAGCCTTATATATCTATGAAATTACAGACTAATCAAAAACTTGGAAGTACCAAAACAATGTGTGCAGTCTTAACCTTAAGAGAATTGCTCACAAACATCTAAGACCATCAACTTCATGAAGAGCAGTGACAAGCTACCATGACTACCCACCAACTGCATCAGCTGCTGAAGGAAGTATATAATAGTCTGCCCAAAATCTGGGCAAACCTATCTGAGCACAAGCTAAGATACATACTGCAAGTCCTCTGTTGCCTCCTTTGTGAGGCCTGCAATACGGTACTTGCGTCGCATGCTTCCACGGTGTATGACTTCTACCTTCACACCATGTAATGCCTTCTTGATCTGCACATCAGCCAAATAACAGAGAGAAACAGGGCTGACACATAAAACCATAAAGTGCAGCAGATCTTCATTTCAAGAGTTCTTTTGAGATCCAACTTAGAAGTATTCAGGGCCCTTAAGCACACATTCACATTGCAAAATAGGGTTAAGCTACACTTTCCAAAGAAGAAACAGGATGATGACCATAACAACTTGATAACTTCAGAGTCAAAAACATACCTTGCTGCGATCAAAATCAGACAGTGGGCCAGAAACATGCCTATTACAGAGATCATGAATGAAATCCAAAACAGGTTTTGGCTCTATGAAGGCAGTTGAAGACATGTCTGAAGAAACCACAGAACACAAAGCAAATTCAGATACATGTCACTTGTAGGCACTATTACACAACCTGTTTTACTAAATGTGCTGATGGGAGACAAAAACAAAACCAAAATCCAAGGTCAGTATTAGTCCTACCAATGTTGAGGGACAAGCCCATTTGTGTAGGGCGTATACTCTGATAAAATCCCCTCCAACTTTCCAACCCATCACCAAGAGATACCCTGGAACCCAAGTTTGGAGAGTAGAAAGATCGGACTATGGGTGTGTACCTACAAAGAAATTGACAAGGCAATCCCACATCATACTAGGTACAAAGCACAGTCACAACCATGTTTGCAGGAATCAATCAGAGGTTTTAAAACTGGGATTAATAAACCTTAAACACCACGAGCATAAGCATACATGTTTTTTCATGTCATGTAAAGAAACCTTATGTTCATCAAAGAATCATCAAAGTCATGATGGAAGGAAATCAATGGATCTTGAGGAAACTATTCTTGCAAACATGAGAGAGCTATCAGAGAATGGGAGAGAGAGAGGTACCGATGTGTTGGAAGCTCCCTGAGAACGATGTCAAGAACCTGCAGAGCTTCCTGTGGGGCATCTGCTTGAGCACCTGCTAAGAATTGTCGGAGGTGATGGAGGTCTGGACGTGAGGCAAATTTGATGACCACTTTGAATGCTCGTTCCCTTCTCAATCTACAAATAGACAACTTCTAAATTACTCAACAAACTCATATGTAGGTACCCAATTTCACTCTGAAATTGGAGAAGATCATAGCAATGGTTGCGACTTACAAGTGATGTATGTGTCTCCATCCAGCACATGAAATAGTTCTAGAGCATTTGCATGATTTTCATAATCTCAGAATGAAATGCTGATGCTGTTGAACCTGATAGTAGTATTGCCACCATCATCCTCATCAGGCAGAGCTATTTGAAATTCCCTGGATTCAAAAGGCAACTTTCCAGCAGTATACAAACTCTTTCGACCATCATAAGCAGGCAGCCGGTTTGCGAGATCAGACTCTCTGTGCCGCTTGACAAGCTGCTCCATCACCGCTCTATTGACCCCTCGGGAAGTCACCTCCGGAGTGATTGCGACCTGAGAAAGCAACCACAGGAAACCAAAACCCATGTTGAGATTGTAACCATTTCACTGGAAAAGAAAAGGCTGGAGAAACCCATGCACACACACAGACAGAGAGAGAGAGAGAGAGAGAGAGAGAGAGAGCACCAGTTTCTCACATCGTAATGATGAAGATCTTTTTCAGGAAGGTTGGCAATGAAATGGTTGGCCTTCACCATGCAATGCTGGCCTGATCGTCCTTTTCCAGGCCGCAATGGAAATCTGAGAGTCTTGCTTGATACAGGCGCAGGTGCAACAGCTACTACTGCTTGCTGCTGCTCCTCGTCTACCGGTACTGATGACTCTTGAGCAATTCTAATGGAGCCTATCTGCTCAACTAGTCGCTGACCCCGAGCTCGAGTTGTGGCTGCGCTTGGTTCTGCAACTGGAGGAGGAGGAGGAGAATGCGCACGCTGTCCCAGAGGCGTATCGACTGAAATTCTCGCAGGGATCGGTTGTGAGACCTGCGGCCGTTGTGCTGCAGCAGCCTGCACAGGTCTCTCAGGCAGCTGCTGCACATAATGCGGAGCTGGTTGTCCCTGACGAGAGTGCAATGGACGAGTAGCACTTGGTCCTGTCCGTGAAGGAAATTCGGAACCAACGCTTGTTGTAGCACGCCCGCGACCGCGTCCTCTCCCCGGCAAGGATCTTCCTCCTCGACTTCTACCGGATCCCGATGCTGAACCGATGTCAGAAGCTCTTCCCTGTGTTCCGAAGAATTGTTGTGCAGGTCGAGACGGTTGAACGTATGCAGCAGCAACTTCACGAGGCGCTACTCCTGTTCCAACTCTTCCAGGATTCACCGGTGAAGGAAGTGCAGCAGCAGGGGGGGGCGCAGACGTCGTCGTTCCGGATGACGACGCTCCCTCCGAGCTGCCCGAGCCCTCAGGCTTCGGTTTCCTCGGCTTCCGCGGCATGACTGATCAATGCTTTGCAAAAACGCCTTGCTTGTCTGCACAGTACTGGGGAAGAGGAATTCACGTAGTCGCAGCTGTGCGACTTGCTTCCCTTCACAATGCAGGACCCGCCATGACTATCGGCAAACAACGCACGAAAGAAGGAATATCAGCAAAATTGATGTAATCAGTTCTGCAAGAAAGACCACAGAAGAAAGTAGACATGAATGTCTGCAAGTGCGCACAACTCCCAGCGCAGAGAGACTGCTCCCAGCAATTATGGAAGCAAAGGAGCATTTACATCACCATCAACTCTGATTGTCCCGGCGTTCTTTCTTTTCTTCTGTTGCAGCCAGATTCCGCATTATCACCCCGAATGCTGCCACACACTTCCCGCCAGAAGGAAGGCACACAAACCCAAGCATAGAAGAAGAAGACCACAACCCCGCCTACTAACACAAAAACCCCCGAAACCGAAAAACAAAAATTATACTCAACAACTGGGGGCAGACACACATAAATCAGCAAAACACAAAAACACAAAAACATACATATATACATACATTTCGTGAGTGAAGAAATCGAAACAAAACCTTCAACACAACAACAAGAAGGGTTCTTTACAAGAGTAGGGAGGGAAAAAAATACAAAATCAAGCGTTTCCTTCCATTATCAACCTCTCCACACTCTTCTAAGTGATACATGCAGCACAGACCACCAAAATGAGAACCGTGAAATCCTGCAGCTGCCTATACTACTTGACTCGAAAGAAAGAAGAAAGTTAAACTAGTTTCTTGAGAGAGAAAGCAGTACCTGAATCACTCGCAGCAGCAGCAGCAGCGCCACCACCACCACCACCAGCAGAGCAGCAAACGCGACGATCAAACAACCAAAAACCATAACTTGGACGACGTAGCAGCAAAACTTGACCAAACGGAAGAGGAGTACGGCGGCCACAACACTGACTTGATTTATTTATTTTAAAAAACCAATTACAAAACCAAATCTACCATTAAATATTAATTTCTCCTCCAAAATAATCCAAATAACTTCCACGAATATATATATATATATATATATATTCACCTTATCGTTTTACTATTTCACCCGGGGTTTTATTTCCACAGCGGATCGGGTTTTTTAAAAAAGGATTTTGTGGTATAATAAATTGGCGATAATCCAGAAAATATTTTCGCCATATTTTGATACATACTATCTAAGAAAGTAGATGAAAAAACAATATTTGTGCCCTTTTTTCCATGAAAAATCCTTTGAATAGGTCAAAATCACCTTCTTCTTCTTCTTTTTTTTCCTGGTCGAAAGATATTTGGCGGAAGATTCGCCAATTTTGAAAACAAGACACCGCAATTAGAACCAGGGTAGCCGCACACCGTTTTTTTTTGGGTGAGGAAGTTTTATTCAAAATGGCAAATATTAAAGGGGTTTTTGAGTTTTAAAAATCTCCAAATTTCGAAAAAGAAAATCTTTAAAAAAAAAAATTTTAAACTTCCCCAGATTCTGTATGAAGTTGTTATAAATAGCCAGATATATTTTTCGAGGGATTTCTCTAATTATTTAATTTCGTATTCTGCTTATAATAGCCAGATTTGGCTAATTTGTCTTCTGCAGTATAGCCACTTCAGCGACTGTCACAAAATTGGGGGAAAAAAAAACACTACTGGGAAAGCGAGGTGTGTAATAAATAGTAAATTTGGACTGAGGAAAAGATAATATAATTGAGTGTGGTAATTAAGTAACAGTACCTCCAGACAAGGTACGTAGGTACGTAATTAAAACAGCATTAATGAGAATAATAGTCCTGTCGGGTTGTTTATTTTACTCGCCCATTCTGCCACTTTTATTGGCGTATTCCCGAGCAGTGGCGGCTACAGATTATACAAGTGCGGAATTCGTCATTTGTTTTCGTAATTGGGCATTTTCCAGTGCCATAAAAGGCAAGGTAAAATAAACTGCTTTGTTTTTTTTTAAACACCATTAGGTTGTTTTTTTCTCCGGGTTCTTTCCATCGCGCACACTTGTTGTTATTTAAAGCGCTCGTCTTGTAATTAACCCAGCAGTAAATAATAAATGAAGGTGTTCTTTGGGAAGTGGGATTTGGGACGTGGGTGAAAACAAAAAAAGCAGTCGAGGTAATAAAAGTACAATCGTCAGTACTGAGCAAATTTGATATCCCAGTTTCGAGGGCCCGTCATTGAAGTCCCATTTCTTGTAGTAAGGCTCTTCACCTGAAGTCTCATTTCTACTAAGGCCCCTCATTGAAGTCCCAACCAAAGCCATTACTTAAAGAGAAAGATTTTTGTTTTTTATGCCTTGGAATGCCTGCCCCTAAACTGTCAATTTTAGTGCAAGTTCTTCCAATTAGGTGCCTTATATTTAAAGGGAAAAAATTTTAATTAAAAATAAATTTCCTAAGGTGTGATGCAAATGGCCACACCTCAACAAGCTTTGATCCCAGCTTTTCAACCATAGTTACTTTGTTTCTGAAAATTTCGGTGTTCCAAAAGGGTATGAACCACATCACAGAACTACTTCATGTTGTTGTTGAAAGGAAATTATTTTCGAAAAGAGGAATTGTACATCATAATAATAGAGGGTTTGCACTTATACTCCTCATAGGACAATGTACTCTAAGGTTGGTACCTTGCAATTGATTGTTACATGCAAATAATACACACACTATGAAAGGTTTAAATGTCATCCAATTTGGGAGTTTGGTTCAATTTGTACCCCATTATCATCTATATAACCAAGGTATGACATTATTTTCTCCAGTACTTAGTACTTAGCCCTCCCAGGGCCCATAACCAGAGGCCATGGAAGTTTTACTCTCTAGAACAGGTGAAGATCAATGGTTAACAAGCCAAAAGTTCAGGACAAGGATCTCGCAAATGTGCCAGAAAAACCCAAATGTCAGGGTCGGTGCTTTCATTATATTGAATTATATGGTAAGTACAAATAGGGTTTTATGAAATCCCAAGCAAGGAATAATCTTTTTTATTTATTTTTTGGGATGAGTATGTTAGTGGTCTCCAAATTTTCTAAATCATAAAGAGGCAAAAATTAACCTTTACGGAATGATGAAAATAATTATTAAACATGATCTGTATATGAAGAAGCCTTATCACGTACCCCAAAGTGTTGAATTGCAAACTAAAAATCTTAGAGCACAATTTTGGACAACAATTTTGGGCTTTTGTGGATGAACTTCTTAGGATCCAAAAACTTGTTCTACTTACACTTCATACAAACCAAAAGCTCATGGTATTGTTGTTTCATGGAGATCTGAGACATTGTACTTACATTGAAATACTACCATTATTCTTTGATTTAGAGCACAATTTCAGCCAATAATTTAGGCTTGGTAGACAAACTTTTAGTTGGGTGTTTTGTATTTTACAACCCTTTGGATCCAGCTACTAATAATAACTACTTCCACTAAAAATTGTGAATTCTTCTAAAGAGGGAAAAGAAATTCATGGTATTGTTGTTGCTTACTTATTTGCAAAAATGCATGTACGTTTTTGGCCTTGGTATTCATTGTTGCTTTGGTATTTGCAACCATCTTAACTCTTTTAACTTCCATGGGGTTTTCTGACCCAAAAATTTTATCACCGTTACAGACCATCTTAACTCTTCTAACTTACATGGGTTTTTTTGACCAAAATTATTTATCACAATTACAAACTATCTTAACTCTTCTAACTTACATGGGTTTTTCTGACCCAAAAATTTTATCACTGTTACAGATCATCTTAACTCTTCTAACTTACATGGGTTTTTTTGACCAAAATTATTTATCACAATTACAAACTATCTTAACTCTTCTAACTTACATGGGTTTTTTTGACCAAAATTTTTAATCACAATTACAAACCATCTTAACTCTTCTAACTTACATGGGTTTTTTTGACCAAAATTTTTTATCACAATTACAAACCATCTTAACTCTTCTAACTTACATGAATTATTTTGACCAAAATTTTTATCACCCTTACAACCCGGGGGGAAAAAAAAATTTTGAGGTGTGAAGATTTTCCATGATTGTACTTTCGATTGAGGACAGCCTGGTGGAGCACTGGGTGGCCTCAGGAGGCAAAATGGGTCAGAGGGCCATGTATGGGCTGCAAGAACTTTTGCAGCCACTTTTGTGGTACTATAGGGTTAAGCCGTCAGTTTTGCTGGTACTATAAAATCCTCACATTTCATATAGATTTTGTAATCAGGTTCTAATTTTATATATATATATATACAGTTCACCGGTAATGTTCTTCCTGTCTGGGCCAAGAGGATTTGCATTCAAAAACCGTTATTGCAGCACTATCATAAACATAACCACGTACATTGAAAGAACCTGTTCAAGTGTCATCTATGTCAATAGTTACAGAAACACCCAACCTGAGTCATGTACTACTATCTTAACAATTGAAGAGATGTCAAAAAAATCACTAACCTATTATAGTGCTCATTCTCAAAATCACTTATTAAAATGAATTTATGCATATGCTCATTGGTCAAAGCTTGCATTCTAATTGTAAAATTTATATCTAAAGATTTGGAACTGGTGGTGCTTCACCAAATCAGTGTTTTATTAACTTAAGAAGGAATTAAGGTGCCATCACATAATCAAACTGTAATAACTAGCAAAGCAAACAAACTTTTTTGGCATTAGTAATGAACACCCCTTAAGTGATGCACACCTTTGACCACCACAATAGATTTTCCCCATGACAAAAGTCCTATGAAAATCCGTTCTAAGACACTCTCATTAACCGCAGTTGGAAGTTGGATATATATATCTGAGCTGTGGTGAAACTCCACTGGAAACACTCTTCTTGTTCCCTCCTTATTTGAGAACATATAAGTAAGTGAGAAATTGGAGTCTTTTGTGAGTCTCTTCCTCCCTTTAGAAACAAATGTTGCATACAAATTATTTCAACTTTTTAACCTTTAAATTACAATATTTGTCTACAGGAAAATGGCTCAGGTCTAAACTTCAAACATTCAATTTCCCCCTCCTCTAGTGCTGACACACTTCCTCGCCTCCAAGCGCCCCCCCCCACCCCCCCCCCCCCCCCCACCCCCCAACCAGACCCACACC
>Ga0116227_10006426_pt1 | contig 23834 bp, 18 predicted proteins | sample S1TSphgellanicum_FD_89693 | JGI IMG/M metagenome (GOLD analysis project Ga0116227, IMG submission 89693) | Host-associated microbial communities from peat moss isolated from Minnesota, USA - S1T2_Fb - Sphagnum magellanicum MG | ecosystem: Host-associated > Plants > Peat moss > Unclassified...
AAAAAAAAAAAAAAAAAAAACTTGCAAGGACCTACTTTGATTAGCCCAAAACACAAAAAAAAATTAGAAAAGTGGACATCCCCAAAATAGAATCCTTAACCTCCCACAATTCAATTACAAGATTTGTTATGAGGTCTCTATTTGTTCTTTATATTAATTAGATGTGGGGGTTCTCCCAAATTTTGATTTATAAATAAATAAAATGCAAGGACCTACTTTAATTGGCCCAACACAAAAATAAATAAATAAATTATTATTATTATTATTATTAAAAAAGTGGACATCTCCAAAAAAAATAGAATCATCAACTTATCCCATATCTATGCAAAAGCTTTGATGGAGAGGGAATGTAACTTCTCCCATACCCTTTAATAAAAAGCCTATTATGAGGGAGGGAGGGAGGGAAAATAATAATTTTAAAATAATTTCCCATGTAAGTTCTACTCCATGTGTTTTAGAGTGCAAGGTACCAGCTGTTGTGTGCTGTCATGTTTGCTTTTTAATCAAATCTTTCCACTAGGAACCAAGCCAATGCATGATGATGAAGTTTGACAATTTTAGGGTTAGGTTATTGGGGGCAAGGAAGGGAGGGGTTATTTGAAGCTACCTACTTACTAGGTACCTACCTATTTGGGTAAGCTAGTGGAGGAAATATTGTCATGGTGTGATTTTTTTATTAATTAGTTGTTTTTTTGGTGCAACTATATAAAAAAATTTGTTATTCTTTTCAAATTGTAGATTGGGTTTCTTTTTTCAAATTTTTTTTAAAAAAAATTTAGGGTTTAAGGTACTTTGGACCTACTCAAGATACAACCCTTTTTTTTGGGTCTATTACCTTTTTTGTCCATTTGGCTTGCATAGTACATTTCATGAGTAGGATGGACTTTGGAAAAAGAATGATGTGGTAATTGAACAAGCTCATTTGGAGGCATAGAATTTACATTCTTTAGTGGGTTCATTCTCAACTTATTATTGTCGTCAAGGACAATGAGATACAAATCTCTAAAGTGGTACCTAGTCCTATGCCCCTTTTCAACCTGGCTTGCCCTTTTCACCCCCACTTTGCAGCTATCTTTAAAACTCCCTCTCGAACTTGGACCCAAAGTTCAAAAGTAAGGACAAGCTCTTCTGATCATGGTTCTTTTTTCTTAAAATGGAACAAATAGACTTGTGCCTACCTAAAAGGTCTATCTACCTTGGTTAGGGGCCTAGTGAGGCTACCTAATGGACCTACCTACTAAGGTAATTCAAGTTATGTACCCACCCACCTAGTGTACCTATCTACATAGGTTAGCTACACATCTACATATGTTACCAACCTATTTACCCACCTACCTAGTGTGTCTACCTACTTTTTTTAATTACCTACCCAATTACCTAGATTATCAACTTATTGACCTACCTACCCACATAGGCTACCTATTTACTTATGCTATCTACCCACCTAACTAGTGTTCCTATCTACTTACTTGCCTAAGTTACCTACCCAACTACCTACGTTACCAATCTACCAACCTACATATTCATCTAGGCTATTGATCCAACTATCTAGGCTACCTACTTACCTATTTGCCCACATATTCACATGTACCTATCCAATTATGTTACCTGCCTACTTAAACTACCTACTCCAATTGGCCTTCATGCAAAATGGGACCAAACTAATTTAACCTCAAGTTTAAAAGGTTTTTTCAATTTAATCCCTTATTGTTTTATCTTTTTGTAGTTCAAAACTACCAAGTCCCTCCACTAGTTTTGGGCAAATTGCCAATGTAAGTTTTATTTACTATTTACATAATTTAGTTACAAGAATTCATTGTTATTTTTATTTGAATTATAAAGGTGCATTTCACCATGGTTTTATTGGTTTGAAGAACATTTTTAGATTGACCTTGAGTACCAAAATATTGTAATTTTATACATGATCGCAAAAATAGATTTAATCCAACATGATGTCATAGAACATTTTTCTTTTTAGAAATCAATATTAAAATACATCCATATTAGGTTTTCCTTAGGTTTAAGGTTGGTCAATCTAGGTATCACCTTAATAAACATAGGTTTAGCCTAAGCTTTTAAAATTTAATTTATACTTAGCCTAGGTTTAATTTTAGGTTTGGCTTAAGTTTAGCTTTTAAATTTAGCTTTACATTTATTTAGGTTAATTAAATTTAATCATGTTTATTTAGGTTTAGACTAGATTTAATGTTTAAGTTTAGTTTCTAAGTTTAACATAGGTTTCACATATGTTTAGTTGTTATTTCAATACTTGATCTTCATATTTTGAAAAGTTTGTTCAATTTAGAAATATTTAGCACTTGGAAAGAACACAAGGGTTTGGGGGTAAATTTAGTATCCATATTGAGGATCATTTTGAAAGTAAGTTTATTCTAAAAAAACATATTGAAACGAAATGGGGATGTTGAAGATATAATTGAAAACACAAGTAGGAACATTTTTTTCAGTTCTTTTTTTATTCTAAAATCTTCAAACCCCCTTCCCACACAACTTGGGGTAAATAAATTGGAATCAAACAATACATTTTCACAAAAGTATCACAATGCAAGATTTTTTTTCTTTTTATTTTTAGAAATAAAATTACCAAGGTTATTACAAGCTAAAATTACAAAGGCAATAGTAATAATCCAAAGGAACGTTTAGATGTGATGATCAATTCGACAATAGGTTGATAGTTGATACCAATGTTGGGTGATCATTCAAAAATAGCCTAGTTACCAACCAATGTCTAGTGCAAGGTAGCAAATAACCTACTTGCCACTTTAGAAACAAATTAATATGCATTTAACATCCTACCCAACCTAGGTAGTATTAACTTTCTAGATATTCAACAATATTCTCTTATAATATTTTGTGAACATTTGTAATTCACCTAAGTAGGTTTTTCATCTTCTTCTCATCCAATTTTTTCATCATCATTTTTTTTCATCAAAAATCATTTTCATCCATTTAGATTTTTGTTTATTTGGCAAAAAAATGTAAACATTGAATTAATTTCACACATGTTTATTCTTTGGGCTCTCTTTTGGCAGTGTGTCAATAAATATTGTTCCAAGGGTCTAACCCTTCAATGGCCACCATCTTAAGTATTAGAAAACCACATGAAACAATATATTGTTTGTGGTTATCCTTGAATGTAATTCCAAGCTTCACTTGAATTCTTGGAAGGAAAAATCTAAAGCTCAAAATTGAAAAGTTGTATGTGGGTGCATTTTGCTTTGGATGCAAATTCTCAATTTTCATGACTAAATTTTACAAAGAAGTGGGGAGTCATGTCTTTTATTCTAAATGTGTGTGCACTTTGTAGTCTATTGTTTTCTAATTTGCATGTCATCCTTCAAATTCTTGTCTTCAATTCTTCAAATGCATGTTTGAATTCATTGTCAAAAAACAACTTTTAAAGTTCATATGTGTGCTTAAGCATTTAAGACCACTTTTGAAGTTCTAATGAAGTTTTTTACAAGCTTGAAAGTCATGTGGAAAATTTCAAAACATGTTTAAACCTTGATATCTAAGCTCCTTTGTTTTATATGTTTGATGTACTTGAAGGTTTACTTTTCAACACTCAAAATGTTGTAGATATTTTAAACATATAAGGTTTCAATTGGAACCATAATTCCTCACTTTGATTTTGCTTGCAATAAACGTAATAACCAAAACCCAATTCTTTTTTTTAAAAATTCATGTATGTGTGTGCCTAAGTTCAATTTCAACAACTTTTGAAACTCTAAATTTTGGGGGTTTTTTTAACAATCTTGAAATTCAAATAATAGACTTTACAACACACAAGTGAACCCTAATCTTTTAACTTGTTTGTTTGTATGTTTGAAGTATTATAGGTGTTTGAAATTTCAATTGGAGTCATACTTTTTCACTTTGATTAAAAAGGCAATCGATAATTAACTAAAGAATCAAAACCCAATTTCTATTTTTGAGTGCATGTTTGTGCTTGAGTTCATTTTGGACAACTTTTTAAGCTATTTTCACATCTTTGGAACTCAAATGGTAAACTTTGAATCATAATTGAACCTTTTTTTTTAGAATTCTTTTATTGCATCCTTGAATTATTTAAGGGTTTAGTTTTTAGCACCTAGAATGCCACATGTATTGTTGGTGTTTAAGGTTTAAGTTTGGAACCATAATTCCCCACTCATTTTTTTAAAGCAATCAACCTTGTAAGGACCACAACCAACTTATATTTTTGAGTGCACTTGTGTTTATGAATTCATTTTTCGCAACTTGATCTAAAGTTTTGAAGTTCTTTTCACAAGTTGAAGTTCAAATGGAAGACTTGGAAGCACATTATATATATATATATATATATATATATATATGGGATCTATGTAAGATGTTTTGATTAGGATGTTGATGATATGGCAACAAGGTTACTAAGGTTAAGACTCATCATTACCTCAATATGTAGTGGACAAATTCAATTTGAAAAGATGACAAAGGATTAACTTTGGTGCTTCTTACTTTAATTGTAACAACTAAATCCCTCAAATGATTATGTTGCATTTTTTTTTCAGAAGGGAAGTTATAGCAATTGGATTTGGTGACATCAAACTTACAAAATTTGATGGCAATGATTTGCTTTATAAAATATTAAAAGCATTTTATTCATATGGCAACAACTAAATCAATTTAAATGATAATTTGGATTGTTTGTGAATTATGTCTTGAGAGGGGAAGTTGTAGGTGGGTATGGTGACATCAACCTTGCAAAATTGATGGTAACACTTTGTTCAAAAGATTCATCTTAGTACCTCTTATTATGTTGGAAGCAACTAAGCCTATTTAGATTATTGTGTTGTGTTGTTTGTTAAGAGGGGGAAGTTGCAAGTGGATCTAGTAACATTGAAAGTTTACAAAATACAATGGCAACATTTTGCACTACAAAATGTTGAGTGTTTCCTACTTTGTTTGCAACAACTAAATGAACTTAAATAATGGGTTGTCCAATTGTTTATGAATTAAGAGTTGAGAGGGGAAATTAAAACTGGATTTGGTGACATCAAGCTTACAAAATTTATGAACATAAATTTTGTAGAAATTAAGATTATTGTTCATCATGGATGGGTTGAGAACTTACTAAAGAATATGATTGAAAATGAAACATTTGTTTTGGTGAAGGCCATTGTCAACAAGGAGGCCGTTTTAACTTTCAAATAACTTTGAATCAATATTCAATCATTGTTTAGATATTAAGTTTTAACATGTGCACACATATTTTTACTGTTCATGTTGATCAATATCAATTGATTGTTTACTGTTGTAATGTACAAAATGATGTGCATGTACATAATTTCCAACTTGAATCATCATATTTCATAAAATGTTCAACTTTTTCTAATGGTCCAATCATAACACATTTCATTCAATTTTACTCTTGAAAAATATTTTGTTCATTAGGAGGGCATATGGTATTTCATAGAATTGTTTATTGTTTCTTTTTTTTGTGTGCAAGGCATTTCAAGAATGTTAATAAAACCTCCTTTGTCATTGTTTCATAAGCTTTAATGCTTAGTGTGAATCAATTGAGGTGAAATTGAAAGGTTAAAAAATGTCCAAACAATATGATGGATCCAAATTTGAACAATCTATCAATGTTGAAAGACACATTGAAGTTGGGCATCAAAGGTTTTTCAAAGATGATTCCAATGACTCAACTATTTATAATGAGAGATGTTTTAGAAAATGGTTTACAATGAAAAGAGGTTTGTTTCTTCATTTCATGGATTTAATTTATGCACTTGATAGATTTTGTAGGGATGTTAGGATTGTCCTATATTCGGAATTAGTGCACAACATCTATGAATAAGGCATCAATGATGATGTTATTAATGAATATTACAATTTAAGGTCTAAAACTCTTGTCTATGGAGTCAATGAAACAATCTTTGAAATCTATTAAGGCTTGTTTTGAGTTTAGGAGCTTGAGGTAACCAACAAAGTTAAACATTGGGAAACACATGCATTAGAGATTGAAGAATTGTCCCATTGTAGAGGAAAGGCAATTCCAAAACAAAGATAAAATAGAAACATCATGTTTGAAGCCATTGCAAACTAATCCTTAGGTAGTATTTGACATGCATTTTTGGGTTTCTCGGAGGTGCATTGATGACATTAATGTGTTTGACATGTTTGCCCTAGTTGTTGATTTGTTGAAGAGTGAAACTAAAGTCTTGAATTTCATGGTGAATGGATCCATGTGATATCCATGGTACACTACTTATTAGTAGGTGAAATCTAAACAAGATGGAATTATTTTGTTCAAACCATACACAAGCTTCAAGTTGAAGAGAAAAAAAAATTTGCCAAAATGCAAGAGGTTGTGAGGAAATATATTGAATGATGTTATGGTGTCTTGCAATCAAGTTGGGTAATCCATAATCGTTGCCAACAATGGGACATGTGGAAACAATTTTGAACATAAGGTATGGATGTGCAATGAACGTGATGATTATTTAAAAGCTTTATTTGATCATGGCATTGGACTTCAACTAAGAAGGATTAACATTTGCAACTTACAAATATCAAGCATGGAAGAAATTGAAATTGTAAATAGACATTTCTTATTGAGTTTGAATTTGATTGAACATTAATGAGCCTTGAAATTCTCCAATTTTTATTGAAATAAAATATTTCTACTTTGTTGTAGTGTTTTGGTGTGAATTGTTCTTTGTAACATTATGTTTAGGATGTGTTGTGTAATGGCCACTAAGAAGTCACAAATTTTTTTTTCCATTTGCCTACCAACGTGTTATTAATTATTAGCTAGTAAAAGTGTCAATTTATTTTTTAGAAATCATTGATAATAAATAAGGTCATAACATGCATCAAGATCTTGGTATAGTTGTAGTAGATTTGATGTTGGCTAGGAGAATATTTTGTTTTACAACCCCAAAAAGAACCTTTGGGACTAGTTGTGGGCAAGGAGGGATTCAAACCCCCGACATTGTGGTTTGTAACCACGTGCTCTAATCTTTTGAACTTTAGGCCCTGCCTCCACTGGATCTATTATTAGGTACCTTTTCCAAAATCAATTTTTCATCTCTTTAGCCCATCATGTCAAAATAACGAGGAAGATGTGGAAGTTTAGGAGTTTTTTTTATGAAAGAAAAAGAGAGGTATTACATTTTGAAATGTGGAGTAAGAGGAGAGAAAGGAGATCAACATTTGTATGTATGGGGTTCTAAAGCATGTGACCTTTAAAAAAAAAAAGGAGGCGTGCAACTTTTTTTTCATCCTAGAGTTAAACTATTTTTCCATAGGGCTTCCCCCATAATATTGTCACCACAATAGAGTTTCACCACCAAGTTCAGGATGGATTGATGTGGTTCCTCTACGCCTAAGACACCAGAATATCAACCCATACACAAAGAACCAATAAACGAAAGCATAGGGGAAAAGCATATTGGCTAGTAATTGTGAGGTTCATAGAAACAAAAGGAGATTCAAAGATAGACATATTCATAAATAACTTCATAGAAAGATAAACTTGAATAAAGAAAAAGTGCATATCAAAGAATTTCCTAAAAGAAAAGGGAGGTTCATAGAGGGGAAGAGTTTGTAGAGAAAGAACAAAGCATAAAAAGGTTTGCCCTTGCATTGTCATTGCTCTTTTTTACTTGTTGTTGCAGCTCCCACTACAACAAAAAAATGTCATTTTCAATTAGGTGAAATACTTGAATTTAGCAACTTTGGATTTGAAACTTAAAAAAGATTATGTAGTCAAAATAGAAATTACAAAACCCAAGTTGAAAAAGACACTTTTTGTTGTAGTGTCCCCTTTATTTTATCATTGCCCCCTTGTGTTGCCATCATTCCCCTTGCCATCATGCCATTTCAATTTGGGGCACTGCACTTGGCAACAAACCTCGAATGATTGAGAGTTTAATACCTTAACATTTTTTGGCAAGTCTCAACAAGGATTTCCCAAGGTAATCATCATTTTTTTCCAAGCTAGGTTTGTTGCTTAGGCACTTTGGAACCCCACTCAAAGCGTTAAGTCTCATCTTCATACATGTAGTAGTGCTTCTTACACCATTGGGCATGTTGTAAAAACATTCAAGGCTATTGTTAAAAGCACTATTATTAGCAAGACTCTAAAAGTTTACCCCTACCAACTCCAAAACGCTAATAGTGGTAATTTCTTTGGGATAGACGTGGAAAAGGAGCATTCTTTTCCAGTTGTAAGAAATTGGTAGTTTCATTGGGATATATGTGAAAAAGGAGTAGTTTTTACACCTGTGAAAAGTGGCAAGTTCTTTTGTATAAGATTTGGAAAAGGAGCATTGTTTTCCAAGTGTACAAAAAGTGATATTTTCATTGGGATAGACCTGAAAAAGGATCATTTTTTAACACTTCGAAAAGGAAAAAAGTTTCTGACAAAATAGGGGTAAGTAAAAACGCCATCAGACATTCAGAAGCTTGTTCTCTGTGCTATCAGAGCGAGGTTTCGATCCTCGGACCTGTGGGTTATGGGCCCACCACGCTTCCGCTGCGCCACTCTGATGTTCACAAGCCTTCATTCGATTTGATTATATTTATAACCTAGTTTAAACTCGAAGACGTTTGTAGGTCTCAGTAATGAGAATTCCAATTTTTTTTTTGGAGCACAGCGTGGTTTGTTTGGAACTTCATAGGTCTAACAATTCCTAAGCTTTCAGGGGTGAAGATCTGAACTGTGAGTTCATTTTGGGGGAAATTCATGGAACATTTCCTATTTTAAGGGTCTGAAACTGTGAGTTCAGTTTTTTGGGAACTTCATGGAACATTTTCCTATGTTCAATTTTAAGTGTTGCTGGTTTGAACTCGTGACGAGGAATGGAGGCATTACACAATGAGCAGCTGCTTATTAGAATTAGCCATTCCAGTAAGGAGATCTTTGTAGATTCAACACACATTCTTCATGCCACTTAATCCTTGACACTAGAGGGAAGGGATGGTATTTTGATCCAATGTGTAACAGACAATACCGCAAGACACAGATTCTGAATCCCACAGTTTCTTTTAATGGCAAGAAAGGCAAACCGTGGTGTTGTGGTTGAATTGGGGTGATTTTGAGCTTTAAAAAAACATGACAACAAAAGCCAATGCCGGAGATGCAGGTGGTCTCACCTCCAAGAGTTTTAAAGAGAAAGCCTCATCTTCCTTAGGCCTTTCATAAAGCAGTGAAAAGCAACAGCAAGTAGCTAGTTACACCTCCAAAGTCATGGCTGGAATCATATACCTTCTTCATCACTCATGCTTGCAGTCACACCTGCATGGGTGTTGAACAAGAAATGGCAGACAGTGATTGTTAAAAAGTGGCAGGAGTCGTTCCCAGAACTCTGTCTAAATTGCAGTTTCACATTTCACCATGGCAATACTCTGCACCTTCCAAGTTGGCAAAAAGCTCAGAACTATGTTACTGTGCAATAGCAACTGAAAGTGAACCAATATGTTGTGGAAAAGATTAAACTTGCACTGCAGATAGACCATCAGTGAGGTCCAAACACATTACAATCTAGCTCAAGAACATGATGTCCGAATTTTGAGGATGGAGATTCTGTGGGAGAGGAAAGATACATTGATTTTAACAAAGAAAGACATACAGAGAGGTATGATCCAACCTTCTGATCATGACAAATCTGCAAATTTTTCAAACACAAGCCTCAATGTGAAATAACATGCTGCTGAACATGTAATCTAATTTGTCGAATCTTAGTATCATATTGAGAAAACTGGAAATGGACAACTTTCAGGTTTAGTATCAGCATTTAATATGCCAAGAATGCTAGGCTGTCAACTGGAAGACCCTCTGGAATGCAAAACAATGAATCAACATTAGGTTGGATCAAAAATGATACACTGAAACAAATATAATGGGCTCCAAATCTTTTGACAAGCTTGTACTTGAATCATTTATATGGTTGTTGAAACATTGTTTCATTCAACAAGCTCAGTATTGCTTAGCAGACATCATGAAGCTGACACTGTACCTTTCCTGAAATCACTTTCGTTGTACAAAAGAACTAACTTTGGCAAATAAAGAGATTTGTTACAGAGATTTTGACACTGAGCATACTTCTGAACTGCCAATGGAGGTTGTTGGGGGCAAATTAAGAGTCTGGGTCCCTTGATCGGGTTTCTCAATACTGCCACCCTCAAAGCTTGAGCCTGAAGTGCATAGAAACTAGTGCAACTGCAAAACCAATGGGGGTTAGAACTAATGGGGGTTTGAGAGGATGTAGGTCTACTTCTGAGGTCTGATTTAGTATGCCAAGAATTCTCACAGTTTGATACCGGAAAGCAGGCTTGTCTGCCTACATAAATACATGTGTGTGTCCACTGCAGTGAATATCAAAATTGTTGTCACATAAGACCAGAAGATGAGACTGCAATTACTCAAGCTGCAAGATCTTGGATTGATTTGTAGCCTCCTGCTTCAAGCTGTGATGCTAGTGATGTGTCTCCTGTCTTTATAATCTGCCCTGCCTCCTGCAATCCCATGAGTCTCTATTAATTGAGCAGACAAAAGTAACACTGCACAATTATCAATAAACTGTTGAAGATTCCCCAAGTAGAGTTCTGGTTGAGAACATGAACAAATTTATGTTTGAGGATTGTGCTTCATTCTGCAGCAATGCTGTTAGAGCAGATTGATGGAAAAGAAACAAAAATAAAAGCTATCAGGCCTAATGGGTACCATGATGTGGACATATGTTGGCTTGATGTAGTCTAAGAGGCGCTGGTAATGAGTAATCATGAGGAGGGCATTCCCTGGTTTCCTCAGCCCATTCACTGCAGATGCTACATCTCGTAGTGCATCCACATCCAGACCCGAGTCAATCTCATCCAGTATTGCCAGGTCTGCCTCCAGAACCTGTCATACAGAGTCTGTCAGTCAGCAGCCAAAATTGACTATTGCACTCTTTTGGCCTATTATTCTATATGTACCTACACAATCAAAACCCTAAGACAGCAGAATCCAGAATGACAAGGAGCTTTACAAGTCTTTCAAGCTTTCAACAATACAAATAGATCCAACAAGTGACATGACAAGTGAAGATGTGTCACCGCAAGTTGTAAAATCTCATTACGCTTTTTCTCTCCACCACTGAAACCCTCATTGACGTTGCGATCCAAAAAGCTTGGGTCCATGTTAAGAGCTGCCAACTTTGGGGATAGGAAGCCATAGAACTGCAGCCACCCCACACAAGTAAAATGCCTTCCATCATTTCACAGTCCCTCACAGCCCTTGAGGATTGCATCAGTTTGCCAATACATTGTAATTGCTTTAGCATCACTCCATCATCATAGAGAAATATGCCAAAATGACAAAAGATAACTTCTAATGGCAGGCTACCCTTAAATGCAGGGGCAGAAAAGGGATGGTTGTTGCAACCTCAAGGGGACCAAGTTCAAGAAGGCCTAAAGCTGTTCGTTGTGCATTGCAAGCCATTCGCAAAAAGTCCATATTGCTCACACCAGGAACCTCAATAGGTGACTGGAAACTGAGAAACAGTCCAGCATGACTTCTTTCCTCTGGCACCTTCTCAAATAGATTCTCTCCTTTGAACATGGCAGTTCCACCTGTAACCTCATAGTCTGGGTGACCCACTAGTACCTGCCTCCAAAATGCATACACTTATTACATGTGATACAAGAAAGCCATATGTCTGAATGCAGAGGTGAAACAACTTTATGGTCATATATAGCTGTTCAGACAATTGCTGCATTTGAATGAAAAGAAAGCATACATACAGAGCAAACTGTGAAACTTCTTGCTGTGCAAAGAGACATGCCTTTGACAGTGTGCTCTTCCCAGATCCATTCTTTCCCATAATTGCATGTACCTGCACTGCCCAAACATTGAACAAGCCATAAAGAAGAAGCCTCCTGAATCCACCGCTCCCACAGAGAACTATCCAGCATTTCTGTGGCTACAAAGCTAGACTTTCTGCTCTTCAATTTCATAAACTCTAAGTTCTTGTCATGGTCTGCATTGAAGGCAGAAACAGTGAAGCAGATTACAATTCCCCTAAGAGCTCACTTTCTTTCCACAGAGCTGCTGCAAAAGAGAAACCCTAGAAACCTGATTCTCAACGCACCTGCAAAGCACTGCAAAGGCAAAAGTGAAGAAAACTCTCACCTCCCCCACGCGAATGACGAGGTCGACGCCCCGCAGTATCTCTTTGCCAGAATCGGCCACAACCGCCGTAAGTCCCTTCACTTCCAGCAGCACGTTGGAAGCCGCACCATCGGTTCCTTCTGCAGCTTCAGGCCGAGTGGCCAAAGTTGCGAACACACCGCGTTTTCCTCCTCTGACGCAGCCAGCCTGCCGAACAACACCGAGTCCTTGGAACAACCGCGACGACGACAGAACTCGAAGTCCAGAAGCGGAACTAGGTCTTCCTACAGGGGAAGGAGAAGCTCCTGACGCGTCAGAGGAGTAGGTATGGTAAGAAGAAGAAGAGGTCGCAGAAGAAACGAGAGTTGGCGGGCAAGCTCGTTGCAACCACGTCCCTGCGCTACACGCCATCTCCTTAACACACGACGCCCCTCGAAGCTCTTCGATGACCTTTCGCTGTTTGATTGTCAGATTCTTGGTGCCTGCAACAACGGCAACGGCGAGTGGAATTCTCTCTCTCTCTCCTCTCTCTCCGAGGTGTTCGGCCAGTCCTCAAAGGTACCCACACAATGAAGACGAAAAACAAGATTTCTCACGCGAAGTTTGCAAACCCTATCCGCGATTTCTCACTGCAAACCCTACCCGCCAAACACGGGATCTGTTTTCAACGGAGCCGCGTGAGTCCTGTTGTGTCCCGTCGCTGAAAGCCGTCGACAATCGACGGTAGTAGTCTGGAGGAAGCAACAGGCAAATCTGAATTCGAAGTAGAAAGCAGCAATCAAAGCGTCTTTGAAGCTGGAGGAGAGCTTTCGGGTTTAGGGTTTAATGAGCTTGACAGTGCAAAATTTCGGAAGATCACGAAGGATTTATTGGGAACTTTCTGATGAAGGTCTCGTTGGCAAGGGAACTGAGGAGCTTTGGGCTGTTGGAAGGATTATGCATCATGTGTGTTTAAAAGCTTGCTCTGGTGTTTTTCAGGTATTACTGGGATCAAAAGGCTAGGTGATTTTGGCTTTGGAGAGAAGCAACAATCCTGTGTTCAGCTCATAAGTTGAAACTTTGCAGGTACCTGCATGCAGACATGTGAGGGCAAGGGGGGATTGGACGCATGCTGCCAAGCTTGATCATGATGACAGAATACATGCCATGTACAATGCGGCTGTGGCTCTCAAGGATGACGACAAGGAGAAACTTGAGGTAGCAATTTGACAGTGGCAAAAGATCTATAGCTTGTCGATGGCAGCTGAGGCAGGAGGGAGAGACAATGAAAGTCCCTGGCAACCTTGTTGGTGTTACGCATCCCAGCTTAAAAGCAAGTCTGTTATTGCCTCTGATTTGAAGGTTTGTTTCTACACATAAGAATCCTCTGGAATGTTTCAGAAGGAAGAATGTGGCACCATGCTGGAAATGTACCCCTGAAGATTATTGACACTTCTGTTTAATTACTTCAGAAGTGTTTTTCCAGGAATAGTCTTCAACACTATGAGGTCTGGAAGTGCCAACCCTATTTCTGTAGGGCCTTTAAGATGGGAGAAAGGAAAATGGGGCTAATAAGCAGTGTTTTATTTTGTGGCAGCTTGAAGATGAAGGGTGTATTGCTACATGTTGATATTGGCAGAGGCACATGGCAATTAGGAGGATCTTGCTTGGCCTAAGTTTACATATACGGCAAGGCCCTGCTGTCAAGGCATTATGCTGCCCTCGGTCCAAGGCATAATGCCCTGACAGCAGGGCCTTCCCTGTCATAACAATGGAGAAGCTCCTCAGCTCTACAGCTGAGACTGAGATGAGCTTAGATGCATTCAAATTAATGGCCATTGTTCCATCCCAGCAAAACACCCCCACTCCAGGGAAATTACACAAAACCTCCCTGCACCAGAATGGAGTGGGAACTTGCACTTGGGGAGGTCCTCCAGATTACACTGCAAATTTCAGCTGAGATTGTTACAGTAAGGTGAGGGTGCAGATTGATGAGTATGTGGTTAGAGCACTCAAAGTTTCTGATTCTTTCTTGGTGAGTGCATATGTATTGGGTTTGTGAATCAATAAACTGGCTGAATGGTTTGTGCTGGGAGTTCATGCAGGTAGGTGACACTTTGCCATTTGTAGATGATGTGCCTTATTTTGGACAGGGCTTCAATGCAGTTCAGATAATAGACTCAGGTATGAGTAAGTCTGGATGTATGAATGAGGGCTGGAAAGATTCGAGGTAAAAAGCAATACAGTGGATATGCTGTTGTTGATGTAAATGTCAAAATGTCACAAAATGCTCTGCTACAAATTGGAGCAATTCCAGCTTGTAAACCTACTGAACCCTAAAAAAAGTAGAAAACATCCATAAAGAAATCTGTAATTTTTTAATAGATGCATCTTCCATACAGCAGAGCTGTCTTCCCTCACACTAAAATCTTTGACCATGTGAGCAGGCCAAACCTGGCACTAATCAGGCATCGTGATGACTCTGGGGAAGTGGTAGAGTTGCATGCCTACCTGTTCAATCTGAATGTTTCAAGCAAAGAAATTGCTGCTCTCTGCTCATCAAATCATTCAGCAATGATGCCTCCCATTCAGGACAATGTTTCATTAGGCAGCAATTTCCTAGGTCAAGGTATCCTGGAGACTGGACGCATGCCAATCCTGCAGGTGCCTTGGTGATAATTGTTCCATATTGCTCAAGGATGGTGTAATGTCTTTGGAAATTCAGCTGACATTGTTTTCTGCTCATAGGCCATAGGCTTTGTCTTACATTTTGAAAAGTGTCTGAGAATGCAAGACTTGCAAGTCACTGCATTCTGGAGCTTGTGAGAAATCATGAAGCTTGTGAAGCTCTGCATCTTTGTTGCAGTAGTCTGAACATTGTAACTCTGCACAAATATGAAGCTGGAATTCTGGATTTTATGGAGGACTATTGATTTATTTGGTGGTGTAGTCATAGGCAATGTGGTCTGCCACTTTCTCTGCATCATGGACACAGCCTGGCAACCCTTTTTTTGAGAACCCAACAGCATACAGCCCTTTCTCTCCCTTCCATGCATTTGGAAATGGAGACCTGGGAAACCCATTCTCCTTGAACATGTTGGAGCCCTGCAGGATACAATGACAACACCCAAAGCATGGATACGAGATGATATAAGTTGTGTACCTGAGCATGCATTACATCAACATATGCTTCATGCTGCATCCTTGTGCTGCAGGTGGTCATCATCACCACTACTAATGGCCAGAGCTCTAATCTAGGTGTCCCAGCTGTGTACAACAGTATGTAAAAGTGCATTGGCAAAATCTTAGTGTGACCTTGATGTGCGAGGGAGTAATGCTCCTGTATCCTGTGGCCATTATGACAGCATCGAAGACCTCATGTGTCCCGTTGGTGAACTGAACTCCAGTTTGAGTGAATTCCTCAATCCCAGGAACAACCTGCAGTATATACCACAGCCAAAGGTCAGGACATTCAACAATTGAAGAATTGTGTTGTGCTGGTGAAACAATAGTAGGAGAATCTGCTATATGCAGCAATTGATCATGTACACAAGCTCATGGGGTTTTGGAAGCTGGATGCAAGAGGAGTACCTTGATGTGTCCACTCTTGATTTTGGTGACTGTTCCAGGATCCAGAACAATCGACTTCCCGTACTTTAGCTGGAGTTCCAAAGGTCCACCATGCTGTGGCCTCCTCATTCCATACTTCTCTGTGTTGCCAAGTGTCATCCAGGAAAGGAAAAGCAACCACTTGTCAATGAGCCAAAGAGGGAGGAATCTATTGAGCCACACATACATTTCAAAGACTGATATGTCCAGGCCTGGTAGCAAGTCCCTTGGAATCACATGGAACTGCGCAGCCAGGAGACACATCAAGAGTTAGGATTTGGATTTAAAGCAACTGTACCTTTGGTAAGATCATGCTACAAGGTGATGATGGTTCTTTTGGCCTACCAAACTGATTTGAACTCCTTTGTATTTGTCTCCAATTTCAAGAGCATGTTCATCTAGTCGCAGAGTAGGTACCTCATTCCGGATGCAAAGAGATGTCTTGGCATTGAAGTCATTCAGATCGAGTGCAATCTCCATCCCACTGTTTCCACAACCCACAACCAGGACTTTCTTGTTGGTGTAATCTTTTCCATCGCGATACTGGCTGGCATGAATGATCTTCCCATCGTACATTTCCCGTCCTGGCAACTTGGGCACGAATGATTCTGCATTCTCCCCTGTTGCTATCACAAGCCTTTCTGCCAAGTACAGAACGTCGGCATCATCTGCAAGAAGATCATGATTGTCGCATGCATCAGGAGCTGACATACTATCTTGTTGTTGCGAATCTTCTTGTGAAACCAGCCTGCAGGACACAGCCCACATACCAATCCCATCCACGAACTCAGCTGTGATCACAGCAGTGTTGAACACAGGCTTGATCTGGAACCGATCGGCATATTCATCAAGGTACGAGACGAATTGGTCACGACAAGGGTAAAATGGGTAGGATTCAGGCATTGGCAACATAGGCAGCTGACAGAATTGCTTGGGAAGAAACAGATGCAAGCGATCATAAGTCCTGGTTCTCCAAAGAGACCCCACTCGATCGCTGCGCTCTATGATCGTGTAAGGTACATTCCTGGTTGCCAAGCATGCCGCAGTCGCTAGACCCGAAGGCCCAGCTCCTACAATCAACACACCATCGACGACAATTCTGCTCACTTGATTTGCATGCAGCAAAGAACTTACGTTTTGGACAAAATTTTCCGCAACGGTCGGTGAGAATTCTTCAGCCATAAATGAATCAATCCGAGATGAATAAGTGCTCGAGATCACAAGCTGGAGGCACTGAGGCACATGGAGAAGGAGAAGGAGAAGAAGAAGTTCAGGAGAGAAGATGGAACCATAAGGAAGATGGTACAAACTGTGATTTCGAACGATTCTGATCATGGAATTAGATAGCTCCAAGTATGATTTCGAGCTCAAATTTGAAGGCGATTTCAATCGATCAAGAATTAGAGCTTGCCGGGATATGAAATCATCGTGACAAAACATCTGTGCGGCTGCTGCAATCGACGACGCAACGGCCCGAGACGGCGCAGCACGCGAAGCAGCCGCCGCAACGACGCGAGGCTACGAGGAACTGGCGTTTCTACCCCTTTCCCTTGATCGGTATCACAAGTGGAACTGGGGAAATCCAAAGTGGACCAACGAGCTGAAGACCACTTACCCCACCTACGAAAACACTTACAAAGAGTACCTACCTCAAGGACACACCAGAACAATCGATAATAACACGTGCAATGAAATATTATTGATTTGCGGTGTATTTATTTTATTTTTTCCAATTTTAAGAGATCTCGATTCTCAAATTAATAAGATCCAATTTTTAGTATTGTTGTAAAACCTCCAATTAAATTGCAAACTTAACAAGTAAATTTAAATAAAATGAGTGAATAAATGGCATGCCTAAACTATCAATTCATAATCTCTCTTTCCATCTTTTATTAACATTCAGCTTTGTCATAATCAATTTTTTAAAAATAAAAATGGTAAGGTAAGTGGTGAAAAGGATTTTTTTCTGGTATTTTTTTTTGCCATTTTCCAAAAACAGATTTTGGAAAAAGAAATATTCTGTTCTAAAAGATAGTGTGGCGAATTTTTTTTTAAATTGCCAAAATTCACCACAAGAGCCTACAACATGAAAGGGTGGTCCGGAACATGTTTCATATTTTCACCAAATTTGGGTAAATATTCTAATGGATGACCATCACTTGGGCAACATCACAAAATTGGGGGGGGAAAAAAAAAAAAACACTGAGTTAGGTGGTCTAGAGACCATCCACAAGAGGACTTAGCCAAATTTGACTACAAGTTAGAGACAGGAGTAGAAAAGTTTAAGAATCCTGTTATATTTTGGCGAAATGCTAGACCCCTTTGTCTAAATCTGGCGATTTAAAAAAATTTCACCCTTATAATGTGCAGACTTTGGTCCAGTTGATTGGAAAATAAGCCTTTGTATGAGTCACACTGGGTTTTTTTGTTGGGGTCACCAAGATTCAAACTTTTGCCAAAAAATAAAATGCTGCTCGTGATCTTCTTCATAAGGACTTTAAAAAGTCAGTCATATTTATGTTGCAATTTTAGATGTAAATATTGGGATTCAGCAAAAATTTGGCAAGTTGTCAAACTTTTATTTTTTTTAAATGTGAAAAAAAGATGATTTTGGGGGGTTTTGGATCATTGGATTTTGAAAAAAAACATGGATAGCCATCCTCGGATTTCTATATTAAGTTCCACTAGATAGCCAAAATTATATAAGATGCTTAATTTGCTTTTACTTTCATATCTTGTTGATACCCAAATTTGGCTAAATCTTCTAATGAATGATTGCCCCTTTAGTCACATCAAAAAATTGGGCAACTAAGTAGTAGTAGTAATAATAATAATAATAATACCCTTGAGTGGCAGATGATAAAAGGATTACATTTAACAACTTGGGAAGGATGTGCATTTCATTTTTTGTGTTTAAGAAAAATAATATTTGATTTTTTATTCTAACATGGTGAAACTACCTAGGCAAAAACCTGGCAGGAATTTCCCAGTGTATATTGGAACGGCCCATTACCAAGCGAAATAACTCCTTCCATTTTGGGGCACTTTCTGAAAGGCAGTTTCCGTTTTGGGGTCAGGCATTTCGTTTTTGAAATGTCTTGCATTAATTTTATTTTTTAAAAAACATTCCGTGATACCCGGAGGGTATCAGAAGGATAAAGTTTCATTTATCTTTTCTCCACTTTTTAAAAATTATCTTCATTTCAGAAAGTAAGATCACTATGGATCATAAAACAGAAAAAAACATGTTAAAAAAAATCCAACCAAACACAGTTTTTTTTAATGCATGAGCTAATGAACTTTGTGGCCACTTTTTATTTCAAACTATACTAACAAATTGAGAAATAATTATGTTAAATTTTTTGACTAATTGCAACTTTTTCATGGAGTAATGATCTTTGCACCCACCTTCAAAAAAAAATTATTAAAAAAACTTAAGAAAAATTATGTAAAACAAGTCCAACCAATCATAGCCTTTTTGACCCAACCCACCTCTAAAAAAAATTATAAAAGAAATCTGAGTTTTGAACCATCAAAATCTGACTACCCATTATTTGTTTTTGAGCTTATGATCTAACGGACTTGCTAAATAGGCCTACCTCAAAAGAGATGAACCTGACAACAAGCCCATTTTGAGGTGGGCTTGGCATTTTTCATGTGTTTACAATTCTCTAGTCCCTTGATCCTTTAACCTTTAAACTTAACTCTAAAATGTCTTTCCCTTTACTCATAAAGTTTCTATTTTTGACGGTCATGGGATTTGAGAGGGGCTCCACAGCACATTTTGAGCTTTTTGTACTACTATACAACAATTTTTGTCAAAACTGCACACCACAAATGACTTTAGCCCACATGTGGGACTGATCGAAGTAAACCTCCTACTCCAAGCAATGCCTTCGTGGATTGATATGTTAAAACCAAGGGCTTGTACCTGTAGAGACCTTACGTTGTGTTGCCATCATAGGCCACCAAGTTACGAACCCACTATTTCAATGGCAGCCAGCCACCCAATGTTGAGAGTTTGCATGATAATGGTAGGTCTACTGGCGCACTATTCTAATCTGGTTTTCTATCTCTAGTTTTCCTGGTGTGTGCTCCTTTTTTTCAGTTTTGGGGGTGTTCTCCATTCACCACCATAATACTGGGCGACCTAGCAATTCGACAATAGAGTTATCAGTAAGGCCACCCTGTCTTTGGGCCTCCTTTCACCCCTCAGCCTCTCTTTGAGTGGTATCCAGAAAGTGAGGAAATTTTATTAAATCTCAGCATGAAATGCACAATAATGACAAGAAAGTGCATTTAGCTGCCCAGTGGCAGCAGTCAAATGGCCTTTCCAGTATATTTTGGATAAAGTATTCCAGTCAAATGAAGCAAAATTGCTTTGGGTTGATACATATGCCTTGTTACAAGGGTGCTCATAGAAGGAAATTATGGTTCTGAATGGGATGGATTGGTCCAGGTGGTAAGATTTAAATGGTCCATCACTTTATTCAGTTTATTTTTCAAGTTTATGGGTGAGATACAGGAAGAATTAACATTGCACCTTGGATGTGTTGAATATTGATAGAAGTTCAAATGGGGGCTATCATTTGGCATGTTGTGAGGTGAACTCCTCTTTAATGTTCTCCCATCATTTGATAATAATAAGTGAGATTAAAATAGCGAGCCAGTAGATTTCACAGAGACGCACCTTAAGTTTATTTCTTTAGCAAAAACATGAGAAAGAAGGTAATATTCAGCAGATAAGATGATGATGCTACATGTGTTGTTGAGCTTAGTTTTTGTTATTGAAGATAGAAATGCAATCCCACATACTTACATTATTTGGTCGATGAAAACCTGAAGTACTGGGCTAATTAGAGGAATTACACAAATGCAACCTACTGCCCAATTTTTTGAAGTATTCTCAAGTCTATATCACTGAGGTGAATGTTTGCCATGGGGCATGTTAATAAATGCTGAACTTTATGACTTTGTATTGGCCCCAAGGCTTAAAAAAAAGGATACCAATGAATTTGGGAAGCCAATTTGCAAACCTTGGGGCGAATGCTTCAGCATTTATTAATATCCTGATGTCAATGTTCTAGCATTTAATAATAACTTGGGGCCAAACAACAGGCCAAAAATTCTCAAAGTTGGCCCCAAGTTTTTTCAGTCCTGACTCCTAGTCTAAAGTGGGCCTTATATTGGTTCTCACATGTAAGCATTGCATATTTTTTCAGGTGCATGATGCAGTATGTGGAAACCAACAATAGTTTGGAAGGTTTTGAATTGATATCCTTGGTTTCAAGTTTTATCAGTTTCCCTTGTTTCATGGGCTCAAGTTAAATGCAAATAGACAAAAACACTTACTAATCCAAAAGAGTCTTCAAAGGAAAACTCACTCACTATGATAGAGGAGAATTAAATATTGCACTTAATTAGCTTCCCAATCTAATACACAATTGGAACATGATATACGATAAATAGGTGTCATTGAAACCCTCCTCCAGTTTTAGCCTAGGGGACTAAGGACATTTCTTTGCTTTTCAAAGATACACATAAAGCTACCCAACAACTTAACGTGGATAGAAGGCCTTGGGTGAATTGCCTTGGAAAAGCACTTTGAAAAATTGTCAAATGACAGCTGCATTTGTAACGGTGATAGTAAGTGCCAAGTTCCAAAACTACCATTTTTCTCTGCCACTCAGCTTGATTTAGGGCTGGGTCTGGTGCTGTGCTTCCAAAATTAAAAAACAAAAAAACAATCATTTAGAATGGATTTAGAGTTTGAAGAAGATGTAAAAATCCATGTACATGTGTGCCATAACTTGCATTTAGAATTTTATATTGAAAGCAATGCTTGTTTTGTTAGGTCTTGACTTTAGGCCTAACAAAACTCAGCTTATGACACCTTAATGCTAGAATATCTTGGACGTTATGGACAAAAATGCTTGATCTTCATGTGCGCACCTATATAAAGTAGGTTAGAGTGAGCTTTAGAAACTAATAAGTATTTTGAATTTAAAAAGCATTAGAAGAAGGTATGTACTATGGGGAGGCAAATGATTTGATATTCCACGTACTTCAAAGACCTCTTCCATTCTGCGTTTCATTCAATTGTTTCCTTTCAAAAGTTTGTCTAACTATAATTTTATTCTTATGTTAAGTAACAATAAATTTTAATGTATAAAATAAATGAGATAATATGAAATCCAATTATGTTTAAAACTAAGTATGATTAATATAAATCTCATGTATAATATTTCACACCTTTATTATGTTTCTAAAACAATTGTCAGAAACTAGTTGCTAGCGGATTTGATCAAGGCTTGATTTTGTAACCATTTAGCATTTAACTGTGTCATCCTTTAGAGTGTACATTCTTATCTAAGGTTTTAGAGCATTCCACTGTGAACCTCACATTTTGATGGGTTCAACCAGTGTGTCTATCCACATGGTAGACCATAATAACTGGTGGCGTGCAAGGAAAGAGAGCATTGCCACCACTCGACACCAAGGGCAACAGACTACTTAGCCAAGGAAACACAAAGGCTGTGCAGAACACCCTGGGGAATGAAATCTTCCCACCATAGTGTCAAAGTTCTGTTTGCATAAACAAAAAAGAAACTCACTCAAAAGGAACAACATGCCCACTATTGGGATTTGGGACCCTGACTGACATATATGAGCAAATCTTGGGCACCAAGAATTCGAAGTCCTTATTAAATCATGTGCTAGAAAAGGATCCTGTTCCCATCTTCAGCTGCAAAATTTTCAAGGATCTAAAAGATAATAATGCCAACCTTCACCTCCCACCCCTCCTATTCCCTATTGTGACTCATATTCACCTCTCCTATAAACTAGATGAGGTGCCGCCCAAGTTCAACTTTTTTTTTTAGCAACGAGCCAATTTGATTAGCCTTTTGTTCAAAAAAGCTGAAACTATGGAGGCTCCCCAAAATAGAAGGTTCTATTTTGAAGTATAGAGTTCCTCCCCTTTGGCCCACCTATATAGGTGAAAGGAGGACCACATTTGCCAAAGCATTTGGGATAACAGTGAGGTGCTATGGAGAACATGTTGGGGAACATACTAAGAACCTGATGGGAATCCAAGGGAACTTGAAAGGAACATGTTGGGAACCAGGGGACCCCAAACACCCCCCCCCCCCAAAACTTAAAAGGGAAAAAGCAAGGCACCTTGAGTGCATGCTTGGGCATTACCAATGGCTGCATGAAATTTCTCTTCCCAAAAGAGTTGGACACCATTTTTGGCTTGGGCTACTACCCCTTCCAAAGAACACCCTACCTACTATTCAACCCCTCTAGCCACCAGGGGTGCACATGCTTTTGGTGGGCGCCATGAATTTGTAAGAATTTAAATCATGTGCTAGAAAAGGGTATTCTTCCACGCAAGGCAGCAATATTTTGAGGGATCTAAAAGATTAAAATGTCAGCCTTCACCTCAGCTCTCCCCTTTTCTTCAAGGCCAGACGCTTCGATTGCCACCAAATAGTGGGCAACGAGTCATATTGAACCCCTCTAGCCACCACCAAGTTGCACATGCTTTTGGTGGGTGTCAACCATGAGTTTGTGCTAATGTCCTTAAGTGGGTTTCATTTCAAATGCTAGCAGAGCCAATGCGAAAAGCTCTGAGCTATCCCAATGCTACTCAAGTTGGTCAATGCTTAGCCTTCTTTAACCTATATCTTGTCTACCTTGTCTTATTAATTTGTAAACTGCCAAGGTTCGAAGTATGTAAGGGGTTTTATGTCTTTTATTCTAGACCTTCTCCTAAGGGGATCGGTGGCCATCCGTTGGTTCCATTTTTTGGTCCTTCTAATTCTAGTTGTATGTGAAAGAATGGTGATAAAGGCTAAATACTATAGTTATTAGTGATGTGAATCAATAGTAAGGAACAATGGTTAGGTTTTGGAACAGGCCTTGGTAGAACCCGTAACCCCTAACCGTTGCGGCCCCTGACCAAGATGGTTCAAACCCCCCCCCCCCCCCCCCCCCCACCCCCCTCCCCTCCCCGGCCCCGCGTCCCTCTCGTTGGGCGCCCGATAGATCCTATTTCCCACCTACTCAGCGCCCCCCCCCCCCCTCTCTCCCCCATCATTTTCCCGCT
>Ga0116227_10006428_pt1 | contig 23830 bp, 12 predicted proteins | sample S1TSphgellanicum_FD_89693 | JGI IMG/M metagenome (GOLD analysis project Ga0116227, IMG submission 89693) | Host-associated microbial communities from peat moss isolated from Minnesota, USA - S1T2_Fb - Sphagnum magellanicum MG | ecosystem: Host-associated > Plants > Peat moss > Unclassified...
ATGAAGAACCAAGGCAAATTGATTACAAAAGGGGAAAGGAATGGACGAATGTTCACCTTGGATGTGAACATGCCTGAGGTGAATTCCATGTTATTCACACATGGAAAAGGAGCTGGAGACATTAGAATTTGGCACAAGCGGGTTGACCATGTTAATCTCCAACGCCTTAAGTTAATGGAAAAACAAAATTTTGTTGGAGGTCTTCCCAAATTTGGAATAGAAGAAGTGATGTCATAAGTTTATGAAACATGCCAATTGGGGAAACAAGTTAGGCAGCCATTCTTAACTCAAACAACTCATGTAAGTTCCAAACCTTTGGAAATTTTCCATTCAGATGTGTGAACCACGAAAACAGAATCCATTGGAGGATGCAAGTACTACGTGAGTTTCATTAATGACCACACAAGGAAGTTGTGGGTCTACTTCATGAAACACAAAGGTGAAGTGTTTCAACATTTTTTGAATTTCAAAGCAATGGTGGAGAAGGAGAAAGGTGTGAGCATCAAGTGCTTAAGGTTCGATGGAGGGGGGGAGTATTTTTCAAACGAATTCAGTGAGTACTTGAAGGAGCATGGAATTCAAAGGAAATACTCATGTAGTTATTCCCCACAACAGAATGGAATTGCTAAAAGGAAAAATAAGCACATTATAAAAATAGCACATGTTATGTTGAATGAGAAGAATTTGCCAAATTACTTTTGGGCTAAAGCAGAAACGACTGCAATCTATATCATGAATCGAACACCCACAACGACAGTTCATGGCATAACACCTGAAGAAAAATTCATAGGCAAGAAACCCAATGTTTCACACATTAGAGTGTTTGGTTGCATTGCATATGTGCATGTTCCTGACGAGAAGAGATCAAAACTAAACCCAAAAGCTGAGAAGTGTATCTTCATTGGATATTCCTCAAAACAAAACATATATAAATGCTTCAATCCCTCGACTCGAAAGTTACAATTGAGTAGAGATGTTATGTTTGATGCAGAGTCCTGCAATGGGTACCCATACCCATGGCTACCCAATACCCACCCATACCCATGGGTAAATGGGTGGGTAATGGGTATGGGCTTGGACACATGGGTGGGTAATGGGTGGGTATCCCAGCATCTAGCGCCAGTACTCTTAAGTAGCTTTATTTTGGTGATGGACTGATGGGTATGAGTTGGGTGGGTAATGGGTATGGACAAGGTGCCATGGGTGGGTAATGGGTGGGTACAGTTGACCCACGCACAGCTGTGTGTCGGGTATGGGTATAGTTGTCAAGCCCAATGCAGGACTCTGGTTTGATGAAATGATTAGTTGGTACTCACCATTGAAGATAGTAGAAGATGGAAGGCTAGAATTGGTGATGTTTCATCAAATATGAAACAAGAATCACAATTAATCAGTGGACCACAAGAGTTTTCAATTAGTGGGTCGAATAGCACTCCATGGAAAGGAATATTAAGATTTTCAAACATTGTACATGGTAGTTTTCAAACATCATCTAGAAATCTTCATGTAGATGATGAATCAAGTGATTCAGAAAAGAATGTGGGTGAAGAATCAAGAATCATTTCAGTCACTACTCTCGAAGTTTGAATGGCCAAGAAAACTTTGAAAACACCTGACAACAACAATGGAGTACAAAGATCCACACAAGTCAAATACCCTGTACAAAGACTCACATATGATGGGTTTGTAGTTCATCATTACGCATACATGGTGAGAGTTATATAAGAGGTTGAACCCATTTGTTTTGAACAAGCAATTGGAAACCCTAAGTGGGACAATGCCATGGATGAAGAGATGGTGGCTTTGGATGCTAATGTTACTTGGGAATTGATAGTTTTACCAAAGGATAAGAAAGTAATTAGGTGCAAATGGGTGTATAAAATCGAACACAATGCAAATGGATCTGTGAGCAAATACAAAGCAAGATTGGTTGCCAAAGGTTATGTCCAAACTTATGGCATAGATTATGAAGAGACCTATAATCCAATTGCTAAAATGACAACTGTAAGAATAATCATTCTTATGGTAACAACAAAAGGATGGTCTTTACATCAAATGGATGTAAAGAATATTTTACTTCATGGAGATTTACATGAAGAAATGTACATGGAACAACCACTAGGTTATGTGGACCAAACACATCCTAATTTGGTTTGTAGGTTGAAAAAAGCTTTGTAAGGCTTGAAGCAAACACCTAGAGCTTAATTGGTCAAACAAGATAGGTCAGTATCTTGTCAGAAGTGGATTTCAAACATCCAATGCAAATTTTTCATTATATGTGAGAAAGACAGATCATGGGATTGTAGTCATAGTCATCTATGTTGATGACTTGATTATCACATGAGATAGTGATGTAGACACCTCTGATTTGAAGAAACTTTTGAAGCAAAGTTTGAAATGAAGGATTTGGGAATGTCACGTTACTTCCTCGGCATTGAGGTAATCTAGTACCCTAAAGGGATATGGTTATTACAAAGGCAATATGCCTTTAATAAATTGTCCGAATATGAAATGACAGGTTGCAAACCCATTTCAATTCCATTGGAGCAAAATGTGAAGTCAAGTGCAGATGAAGGAGACCTTGTGGAAGATACCACTATGTATAAACGCATAGTGGGGAGTTTGGTTTACATGACCATCACAAAGCCATATTTGAATTATGCAGTTGGAGTGGTAAGTCAATTCATGCAAACACCATGAAAGCCACATTTGAATGCAGTGAGGCGCATTTTGAGGTACATAAAACATACTTTGCAGTGTGGAATTTTTTATGAAGCCAAAAGCCAATTACAAGTACATGGATACACGGATGCTGATTGGGCTGGCAATGTTTCAAATAGAAGATCGATTAGTGGTTTCATGTTTTCTTTTGGAAATGGTGTTGTTAGTTGGAGTAGTAAGAAACAACTAACAGTTGCACTATCAAACACGAAGGCACAATACAAAGGTGCAACAATTGTTGCATGTGAAATAGTTTGGTTACAAAAACTACTCTCAGATTTGGAACATTCAATGGATGTTCCTATTGTCATTTATTGTGATAACATCAGTAGCATACTACTTGCTAACAACCCGGTCTATCATGCTAAGATAAAGCACATTGAGGTGCACTACCACTTTATTAGAGGAAAAAGTTATAGCAAAAGAAATTGACCTTATTCATGTCAATACTGAAGATCAAGTTGCTGACATTTTCACAAAGGCTTTAGGTACAGACAAGTTAAAGAGGTTTAGAAAAATGTTTGGTGTACTAGAAATGGATTTAAACTTGAGGGGGGGGTGTTGATAATTCAAGTTCAACTAGTTAGGTTTCATTTGTTACTGGAGTAGGAAAGTAATTAGGTTACTTTCACAAGGTTGAATTATTTTTTTTTACTTATATTAGTTTGATTATTTGTGGTTTGGTCTTTTAGTTCAATACTTTGATGTTGATGATTAGGCTCTCTTTTCTTCATTACACAAGTTTGTGTATTTCATGTGACAAGAACCTTGAGGAGTTTTCGATGTTATGTTTTGTGCTGTGAACATCATGTTTTAGTTTCTTTTCAATAAAGATTTATGTTTGCACTTGAATAGATCTCCTATTTGTTGACAGGTAGGTCTTAAAACCTACATGCCTACGTATTTACCTAGGACCTACCTACTTACCTACCTAGGTAAGTAAGTAGGAAAACATAAGACTAAGTGCACTAAAAAATAGCCATGAAATTTTGTTTTTTATTTTATGATTTTCCTTTAGGTTAAATTCTTTTTTCAGTTCATTCCAAAATGGCATATAACTTAATGTGAAAACATAAGAAAACAAGCCTTCATTATATAGTTTGTAACACGAGATTGGAAAACAAAGCATATGGGTTAAATTTTTTAATTATTGATTAATTATAATTGAGCTACAACTATAACACTTAAGCATTCAAGGCATGCCACATCCAAGGGGAGGGTTCCATTGTTTTTGGTGTTTAAACAAAACTTGAACCCCTCCTATTAGTGTGTTTAGCGCATTTAAAATCTTCAAAAACATAATAGAATTGAAAAAGTTATGGCCCCTCAAAGTAGAGGGGTTCAAGAACTCAAAAAAAAAACCACCAAAGGCTACAAAGGTTGGTTCCCAAACATTCACAAAATTCCTTATATTTTGTTTTCTTGCTATTAAAGTTCAAAAATGATTTATAGATTTGTAGGTGGCACTCCTATAGCACTTTAAATCGATTAAAATGAATAAAAAAAAGAAAGTTATGAGGTTTGGAAGTAGGAGGGGTCCAAAAAAAATTTTTAAAAATGTTTTGTAAGTTGGAAAGCTATTTTTGTTCTTATTATTTTTTCATTATTCATTTTCCTTTGCACTTCAAAGATGATTTTTGGAACTTGAGGTAGCGCTCCCATAACATTTTGAATCACTCAAAATGAAATACATTAGATGAAGATGTAAATAACTAATGAATATGTATCCTTATTAAGTTATAAGTAGTTGTATTATAATCATAACATAGTTGAACAATAATATTTTAGTAGGGGCACATTAGTGGCCATACTAATTGTATCAATGGGGATCATAATTGAAAATTAATTGCAAATGTATCATATAATGGATGGTGGAGACGTGGACACATGGCACGATTGCATGTATGTACATTGTACATTAGTTGCAACATAGTTGTTACTTTAGTGACACATTTATGATAATTCTAAAGTAGTTGCCACATGCAACTACAATGCAGTTCCTAAAAAATCAAACATGGTTGATTACATATGTATGTACAATGTGTATAAATTATCATATAGAAGACTTGTTTTCAACTCACTTGCAACTATAATACAACTAATTGATTTTTTGACATGATAATTTATTTATTAATACACCATATTTTTAAAGGGATAATTGCATAATAGTTATAATACCCAAGGAATAGTTACATAACAATTGTATAAGTATGAAGTTTTTTGAGTTTTAATTACAGGGTAATGTGGTTTCGGCAAATGCAATTCCTCATAATGAAACTTTCTACATTGGTTCCACATAGACCTCTTGCATGCCATGTTTCTAAACCTTGATTGATTTACAATGACAAGTCGAGATTTCACTTCCTAAACCATCGTAACCACCCCCACCTAGGTATGTTGTTTTTGAAAGGAGTTTTTTTTTCATGGGTAATCTCTACAACCTTTAATTGTAGTTGTGTCAAATGTGATTGGATGCATAATTGATTACATTTTTTTCACATACTTTAGTAATGATTTTTTTTTTTTGCAAGACACTTGATTTCCCACTTTTCCATAATTATGTAATCTTATTGTGAAATGATGTGATAGGCACACCCCGCTTCTGAGTAGTAGTTTGCAAGTTACTACTTACTTCAACGTTCTGCATCATCAACTTTATGGAAACATCATCCCAATTCCCAATTTTCTTCATGTTTTTCCTTTGCCACATGTGTGATTGAGTGGCAAGATTGCCATTGCCTCCAATAACACTTTTTGTCCAGCCCTCAGCCTTGTGCGATGGAATGTGAGAATTAGGATCCACCCATATCCTATGCGACAAAGTGTGAGAAGTGGGATTCCTTGATGTCCTTCACATCAGATTTTGAAATGCAACATTATTCAATGTGTTATGCATTGGTGTCAAATTTTGAGATGTTACATCACCATCATTTCTAGTTCCACATTTTAGAACATTTGAAGCCTTGCATGGCAAATTTTGAGCAAATAGATCAATGGTCAATTGATGATGCAAGATCGATCCACAACACATTAACTTTGCATGTGCACTCTCATTGTGGTTGCAAATGGGTGCTACATTATCATTACCAAATGCAAAATAACATGGCATTGTGAAAGGGCGTATAGAAAAGGAGAATAGTTTAAAATCAATCTGGGATTAACCTTGGGCAACATGGTGCGCTTGAAATGGGCACTAATGGACAAGGTAGTTCGTGGGAAGAATATATTCCTTGCCTTGTGCATCATGCTAGTCATTTTTGTAATTCAATTCATGGTAATTAAAATTGTTGTTTAATGGTTCATCTTCATTGTTGTCTTGTTGTGTAATAGACAACAAGTTCCCCATTTGACTTTCTTTCACTATTTTGCTCGTTTTCTTAGATTCTTGCATGCAACTCAAAAGCAACATAGTATGCACCAAAATATGGATGAAGCTTCATTCTTGTTGTTTAAACCTTTTGTGAAAAAAATGCGAGTAATTTATGATAAAATTGTTCATGGAGTTGTGAGTGAAATGTTTGTGTGACAATTTTTGGATGGTGAGCAACAAGGCGTAAATTAATGTTTGTTGTGTATAAGTTAATCACATGGGAAATGCTAAATTATTTGGGACCATGCACTAAACATTTGTTGATTTTTTCTTTGGTTGTGCATTATAAACATTGTGTATGAAAGTGCTTTGATCCATCTTGTCATGGATGAAAATTCTTCAATAATGGTACCCTGATTATGTGGAGACATGACTATCACTAATAAGCTTTATATGTAATATAATCAATAAATTAGATAGATCTACTATATTATATGGTTGTGTGATTAAGACTAATCAGCTCTGGATGTGATTTAATCAACGATTAAACCCAAATTATATGTAAACATGATCAAGGTTAATCATTTTTATGATAACCTTAAGACAACGCCATTTAAAGGTTATAACTACACAAATTTAGGGCCACATATAGATATCCAAACTTAGTTTCCATTTTAAGTTTAGTTACCTTATCATTTTTTTTTGATAATATGAATTTCATGCTACCTTTAATCACTATTTAAATGCATTGTACTTTTTCACTTTTGTTTTTACTCTCACCCCTTTAATGACCACACTCGAGATACTAATACTATGTTTTTTCACTTTATGGATATCTCTACTAGGCACTAGTGGAGTTATTTTAAGTCATGTTTGTCATGCACTTTTAATCATGCTTGTTGTGCACCTCCAAAGTTGTGCTTGTTGTGCACCTCCAATGTCATGCTTGTTGTGCATTTTCAATACCATGCTTGTTATGCACTTTCAATGTTCTGTGGGTGCAGTCATAATAACATGTACCATAGTAAACATAATATTTGTTTGGTTTTTTCATGTTTTAAAGTTGAAATTTAATTTGATCTCGAAATTATAAGATTTGTTTATATAGTTGTATTTTTAATATATCATGGGAACATGTGAATAAATTTAAAATTAATCCAATGAATAAAAATTAATAAAAACACTCATTAAGCATTATAACATTTGTTCTTAAATCGTAAAAGGACTTGTAAATAGATTTCAATTTTTTTGAAAATGACATTTTTTGCCAAATTTTTAACATGAACTTTAATAAAATAATATGAAGATTTTTTTTTAAATTAAAGATTTTTTTGAAGATTTTTTCAAGAATATTTTTGAGATATTTCCCCGAAAGCAATAAAAAAGCAAATGGGTGTGGCTCGTGTTATCCCACTTGCACCTATGTTTGTTTTGCATTTTGCAACATCATACATGTTTTGCACCTTCAATTTCATGATTGTTTTGCACTTGCAATGTTGCAATTGTTATGCATTTTCCAATGTCATGTTTCTTTTGCACTCTCAATGTGGTGCTTGTTCTACAAAGTTTAGTATCAAATTTGATATTCAACAATGATTTATGATAGGAAGTTTGGCTTGTATCTAGACTGTCTATTCATCACCGTTACCCCATTAAAAGTCATTATGTTCAATAACACAAATGGAACCTTGAGAAATGTTCATTCTAGCAATAGGGAGTGATGATGACGGTTGTTAAGAAAGTTTACATTAGTTGTGTTGAGAAGAAGCACAAATGAGTGAAATGAATTTGTGTAGTAGAAAGTTGAATGTTGTAGGAATATTTTTATTGGGCACAATCCAATGTCATGAATGCCGTCAACTTTGAGTCTTGTAGCATTTGGTTAGGAACATCTAGAGTTGTTTTCAAGATAAGAACACAAGCATCTAAAGGTTTTGCCTTCAAACACAAAGAAGGAAGTTGTTGCAAAGTCAAAGAATGCAACAAGGATGTCTTGATCCAAAATCACAAGCTAAGAGTGGGTTGTAGATCATGCTTACTACAAATACATTTGTTTCTTGTTGAAATTTGGCATTGAATCCACATTATTTTTCTTGTTGCATCATGTTGTTGAAAGATTGAATGTTATCACCGCTTGTTAGCTTTTATAATGAACTATGGATTGTTTTTGCAACAAATGAAATCCTCTGATGGCACAAGAGTTTGTTGACATTTGCCACCAAAAAAACATCCAAGATTATGTTCCCAAAATAATTCTTGGGCACATCGTTGCATCGTATTCTATAATCGATTGCAATTAAATGAATCGTGAATCTTGCAAATTTGGAATGTTTTTAGCTTTAATATTAACTCACCATAATAACACATAAATCATTACATAAGAGTTGAATCTTGTTGCAATCTTCCCATTCATATGTGTATCTTGATCTTCTTCTTAAGCTAGTTGAAACTTGAGTTTCTTAACAAGATCTGGGTGAATTATCAGGAACAGATGGTCTAGTTAGTGATGCATGACACACCAAAAAGATGTTATGTGGTAGTAGCTCATGTTTCTTCCATGTTTGTGGAAGTTCCATGAGTGATGTCATTTCCAAGTTGTTATTATGCAACTTCAAATTGATGACATTTATGCATGAACTAAAGTCAAAACAACAATGGGAGGCTTGCTTTTCACCTTGACAAACTTGAGCCCATGAGCTTACAAACTGCCAAACACATGGTCCATTGACAATGGCATGATAGAACATGATCTCGAGGGCATATCCCCCATTGTTGAACATCATGAGTTGCACTCCCTCATCAATTGAAAGAAAGATGTTCAATAGTTATCTTTACAATTAGTGTTTAGGAACATAAAGAAAAAAAATAAACTTGCATCAAAGTGCATGAACATCATCTTGAAGGGAATCAAAGAAAATCTGACCATAAAATTAAGAAAATCCAACCCCACAAATTTGAAAGACATGCATAATTAAGGCCAAACCACATTTTAGAGATTTTTTTAGGAGCTTTAGGAATTCAAACTTGTGCAACAAAGAAGGGAAAAACATCTAATAGACCACCAATCTTTGGGATTTGGAGCGATCAAATGGGTACAAGTTTTCATAGGAATGAAGCAACCTATCATCCTAAAGTTCTTCAACAAAAATGAGAGACGATGCCTCAACGAAGAATATTTTTGAATCATCATAATTGATAGCAAAAGTCCCATCTTTTTCCCACATCAATTTCCTTACAACAACTAAAAGAAAAAAAAAACCATGAAACATCAAATCTTCATTCATTTCGGCTGGAATTTTTGCACTTTTCATCAATTGGATCTAGGTTTTGTACCTATAAATGGGTGGCAATCTTCCAAAGCTTTTGCAAGTTTTTTTAAAAGTTTGACACCAAATGGCTCCAATGATTTGAGTCCATGATCTTTTTCCTTGTTAGCAACAATAGACTTAAAGAGGAAAATTCGTTCCATGAATCCAACTTTGAGCTTGTAGATGTCGAATCTAATGAGGCATTTTCTTCTTCATCTTACATCAAAGAACATCATCAACATATAAAATTTCTCCATCAACAATTTGTCAGGAAGAGTGTTTCTTTTCTATAGTAGCTATTGTTACTACCACCACAACGACCAAGCTTCACTAACCATGAGCTTTTTACCATCATTGGAAAATTGGGCCACTGAAGATCTTTTTTCAGTAAACATCATACCCATACTCATATAAAAGGAAATTGGGTGGGAGGGAAGGAGTCGTTGTCACCGAGTTCTAAATTGTGAGTTACTTTCACGCATATCATTAAAATCTAAGTATGCAAAACAACCAATCGATGATGTGTGGAAATCATCATCATTGTCAAGCTCCAAACCTTCATCAAATTAAAAACTTTAATAAGATTCTAAATTTTCCAATTTCAAACCCTAATAAGATTCTAAGATGTCGAGTTCCAAAGCTTAATCAAATGAAACATTAAACCCTAATTGACCTTTAAACCCTAATAAAATTCTAAATTGTCAAGTTTCAAACCTTAATCGTTATTAGAAAATGGCCATTTTACAACTGGTCCTTGCGATTAAATTTTAGTTACAAACGACATTTGCAATTAAAATCGTAATAATCGTGTTGGACAAGTCGCATTGACATTAGTCGCAAATGATAACAAATTTTAAATGAAAAAAAAATCAATGAAATACGCTTGCATCTTTTGATAGGTCATAAATGTATTGTCATTTGCAACTAAGATGCGACTTTTTTGGTGAATAATGGGAACAAGTTATGTGTTGCCATGTGTCTCAACTTTTAATAATGAATGTTTTTTATTATTTTGAAATAATCTAAAACGTTTAATTTTTATGTCTGGATGGTTTAGATTGTGACATGTGGTGCAATTGAAATTTGCCACGTGGCATAATAAATTGAATTATCCAAATTAAATTTAAATCAATATTTATATATATATGTTGAACTAGGTACCTACCTACTTATATATCCACTACCCGTTTAGGCTAAACACCAATCTAGATAAGGCCTATTTACTTGCCTAGGCCAAATACCTACTTATGTAAGTAGGTAGGTAAAAAACTCGATAGGTAAGTTAAGGAAACAGGTAGTCAGGTGTAAGTACATGAATACTTATATTATATTTTGAGTTAAATCATTTTTATTGGCTCGTCCCATATGCCCATGTTTTTAAATGTAAAACAAAACACATTGTTTATATACTTTTCAAGATGAGAATGAAAGCTAAAACATATGGGATAAACTTTTTAATTGTAAGTCATTTACAATTAAAAATGTTTAGTCATCTTGAAAAGTAAATAATTAAATAGATAAGTGACAACTAACTAGTCAACTAACTAAATAATTAATCAACTAATAAATCAACTAATTAATTAATAAAAGTAATAATTATTTAATGAACAAAATATAAAAAAATAAATCAATAAATCTGGTACTTAATTAATTCACAATTAAACTAGAAATTAACTAATTGTTTATAGTAATAATCATCAATATATATGATTAATCAATTAATTATATTATTAGTTATTATTAAATATTAATTAATTTATTAACTATATAAAATAATAGTTTAAATTATATATTAACTATAATTATCTATCAACCAATTTAATTAACTAATAATTGGTTAATATTTTAATAATTAGCTCATTATTAATAACTAGTTAATTGTTATTTCTTAACCAAATAAATTAATATAATAACTGAAATATTCATTAATTAATAATTACTAACTATTAATTATAAATATTGAGTACTAGTGCTTTTAATTTAATAATATACTTAAAACCTAGCCTAGGCTAACTATTTTATTGTAATTATTTTCAATTTCTAGTTAATAATAAATATAAATTAAAATATTTAATAGTAAAAATAACATTAATTCAATTATTATTGTAGCTAATTGGTAGCCAAGGTTAACTATTTTATTTTTATTATTCATATTATTACTTCACTCATTATAACTATTTATGAACTATTACAATAACTATTTTATATTTTTTAATAAGTGTATTTTTCCTTCAAAAATATTTTTTTCATTTTTATACAATTTATTAGATTTCCATTCTAACTATTGTAGTAGTTATTATAAAATAATAAAATTCTAAAACTGGAAATACAAATTATATATCACTAATTGAATATAATCATTGAATAATTCACAACTAATTAATATTAATTTTAAATTTGAAATATAAAAAATCTATATATTAATATTTCCTGGTAATTATTATAATATAATATAATTTCATAATTGATTACTTATAATGATAATAATGCAATTAGTAGCTAGCCTAGGTTAGCTATTTTATTATTATTATAATATAAGATTATTTCACTTGTTAGAACTATTATGATTTATTACTATTAAATTTTAATTTTTTAATAAATAGAAAATTATTTCTTAATAAGTACATTTATAAATAATAATATAATATTATAATATTATTTTAGTTATTTTTCAGAATTACATAATTATTTTTCCTATCATTTAATATCATCATCATTATGGTAATTATGTAATAAAATATTACTATTTTAAAAAGTCAATTAAAGATCATTTGAAATTTAATTTTTTATTACATGTAATTAATATAAATACATAATATAATATTTATATAAAAATATAAAATGTTATTTTTAATAATTTTAAGAAACATAACAAGATGGTGTTGATAAACTTGTAATATGTGAACAATATATTTGGTAAATATCTTACATAAAATTTTAATATACTCAAAATATACATTAATTAGTGTGATCATAATATTGAAGCCATTTATGTTAATAATAATATTTGAATACACATGTAATATGGTTGTTCATATACATTCAAAATATACATTTATAAATCTCAATACACCCAACTATATTCCTTAGAATTCACAAGATACACCTTTGTATATTCACAGGGTTACAACTAAATTGGTCACGTTTGTTATTAATGGGACATAAATTATTTTTCTTGGATGAAAATCAAACTAAATGTTGTTCACATGTAAGGATGAACATCAAAATAGTTGCAAACTAATTATAATGTAATCACAAATATGACCAACACAAGAAATAGTTGCAAATAATAGTTGTCCAAATGTAGTTGCAAATAACCAGAAGTCGCATGTAGTCGCAAATATAATGGTTACATTTTGGCTAATTTCTATTAATGAATTGACTTAAAACCCTTATCAAATTCTAAGTTGGTGAGTTCCACACCTTAATCAATTTAAAAACCTAATCAAATTCTAAGTTGTTGAGTTCCAAACTTTAATAAAATGAAACACCAAAATCAAACCTTATCGACCTTTACACCCTAATTAGATTTTAAATTGTCTTTAGGTTTAAATAACATATCATCAACCTCAACAAATTGTCCCATTTTTTATGTGTGACGTAAATCCAAAACAATGTAAGACCTAGTTTGTTGAAAACATTTTTGCTTACAACAAGATGCAATTTTTTATAAAAAACACACAAATTTTAGAATAATGAAAGTATGTTTAACTTCCTTAGTTTTCATGTTTAAATGTTATTCGTGTTTTCCACCAACTATTATACACTTCAACAGTAAATGATGAGCCACAATTCCAAAATCAAACAAATTACATAAAAATTATCAGTAAGTCTTTCATTCCATACAATTTCAAAAAACATTAAAAAAAACCATACGTATTTCACATATTTTGCATCTCCATAAATGTGTAGCACCTCCATAATTTTATGCAACCAACACACCACATCTTTAATGAATGATGAAAGAGAAAACGTGGCAAAATGTTTCAGTGTTGTTGAAAGAGTCAACCCATTCATGAATTACTTGGTGAAAATCACTTAATTTTTTTTCATACTTGACACAACCAAAGTACACCCATGAAAACCCCATTTCCCTTCCTCGAATAATACACTAAACATGAGTAATGTATTCAATATGACATTGTTCTTGATGTAGTTACAAAACAATGTTAAGTAAGAAAAATATTTTCGATTTTTTTTACTATACTCAAACTATGATTAACACTTTAATTATTTTTCTTACACATTATTTGCATGGAAAAAAATGATTTACTTGTTAGAATCTCCCCTTTCAACCAAAGGGTTTAGTGGCCAATCATTTTTCAAATTTTTTTGTCCTTTCATGAACGAAATGGATGAAAAAAAAAAAAGGTTGAAGGCAATTTCTTCAAGTTAAGTGCTTTAAGGAAAAAGGGGTTTCTTGACAAAATGGTAGCCCCAACCATGTTCCCCTAAGGTAAAAAAAGGAACAACTTTCCTAGGGAAAAAAAAAAAGAAAAATTAAATTCCTTTAGGGAACAATTTCCCTAGGGGAGAAAGGGATTAATTTCCCTGGGGAACAATTTCCCTTGCCCATCACAAACTTCATGGGTCATGATTTAACAATAATAGTCATGTGAAATTTGCTTTCCATAGGTTTGTATGAAATAGACACGAATGCCATTCATCTACTTATATTGTTTGAACATTGATGTCATATGTATTGTTTAGACATGAATGTCATATGCTTGATCATATTGTTTAGACATGAATGTTGTGTGTATATTCATATTGTTTACATATGAAAGTCATGCACACGACTTCTGTGTTTAAATAATGCATGACATTTGTATGTAAACAATACAAACCCATGAAATAACAAATTTCGCATGGATTTGGAACGAACCCGTAAAACCCATAAATTTATGATGTGAGGAGAAAATGATTAAGGTGTCATGTGGAAAAGCTTTTTCCAAGGAATAAGTCCTCAAATGTTTGACAATAAAATATAGAGGATAAATTTTGTTCAAAGCAAACGTTTTTCATACCATTGAAAAACTTTCAAAATGTAAATGTTTAAAATGACCTTGCATTCTTGATTTGAAGCTACGAGCTAAAAGTAATGATGAAAATAAAAGTTGAAAATTAAAAAAAGGATTAGGTGGATTTCTCCATGGGGAGGAGGGAGTTGCCTTCTCCTTAGGGGAAAGGGGATTAAGTTGTCTTACGGAGTAATTTCCTTTAAAGAACAAGTTCTCAAACATTTGACAAAAAAGTTCAGGGAACAAATGTTGTCCAAACCAAATGTTTTTTTGTCCCCTTTTGAATTCCCAACTCTTCTTTTCATCATAAATTTTAGGTCATAGCTTCAAATCAAGAACACAAGATCATTTTAAAAATTCATGTTTTGAAAAAATTCCAATTGTATAATTTTTTTTGATTTAAACAATGTTTTCCACCTAAATTTTCTTGTAAAACATTTGAGATTTTTTTTGGGGGGAAGTTGCTTCAAATTGTTCCTTTCATCACAAATTTTACAAACTTCACGGGTTCATTCCAAATCCATGCAAAATCTTATTTCATAGGTTCATATTGGTTAAACACGAATGTTGTGCATTATTTAAATATAAAAGCTATGTGTACGATTTTCATGTTTAAATAACATGAAAAGACATACATTCGTGTTTAAACGATAGGAATAGGCATATGACATTCATGTCTAAACAATGCACATAATATCAATGTTCAAACAATACAAGTAGATGAATGACATCCATGTTTATTCCATACAAACTTATGAAAAGCAAATTTTGCACAACTATTATTATCAAATCATGACCTATTAAGTTTGTGATGTTGGGGGGAACTTACCCCTGGGAATTTAATCCGTTTTTCCTTGGGGGAACTAAATCCCTTTCTCCTTTAGGAAATTATTCCATTGGGCAACTTAATCTTTTTTCCTTGGGGGAACATGGTTGGGACTACCATTTTATTTCCCCTTCAAAGAAAATCCTTTTTTCCTTAAGGCATTTAACTTGAAGAAGTTGTCTAAAAATTGTTTTTTCATCCATTTTGTTCATTGAAGGACAATTTCTTTTGAAAAAAAGATCAAAGCTTGAACCTTTTGGTTGGAAGGGGAGATTTTAATTAGTATGCGTTTTTTCCTTTTAAAATATTATGTAAAAAAATTTAAAAATGTAAATCATAGTTGAAATATAATAATAAAATAAAATTCTTGTTGGGCATTATTTTGCAATTCCATCGAGATCAATGTTACATTGAATTATGAGCAACGAGGTATACATGTAAATGATTAATTCTGCAAAAGGAATTTCTTTAAGTGAACATGTTGCATGGATGAACCTCAAGTGAGTTACTATTTGGTTTCACCTTGGTCACCAATTTTATAGGAAATAGGTCTTTTATATGGGTAAATAGGTAGGGAAATGAAACTATTAAGTAAGGGTTATTTTTACTACCTACTTATTACACTACAAGGAATTTGCGAATATACAACTGGATTTATGACTCGTTTTTAATCATAAATACCACATGCGACTTGCTATAATGGCTATTCGCCTTGGAAAAATCACATAAAATTCCAATTGCAAAAGATAATAGATGGCACCAAGTTGTAATGGTAGTCACATACAAGTGCAACTTACATGAACTTTTCATCCATCTAGACTAGTTTATGTGGCATCGTTATTTTGCTCCTAATTTTATAACTAAAAAATGTAGTCATATTATTTGTATTTATTTAAATATGTATTATTTAAATAATTATATATATTCATTAATTTCATTAAGTTTAACCTGTACCATGTTGACACGTGTCACAACATAGGCTAGGCTTTAAAAACTATTTTAGGTTGATAGGTAGGCCAACTATTATGCCTACTTAAGGACACCAAATAAGCATTTAACCTATGTTGGCCAAATAGATAGGGAATATTCGGTCAACATTCCAACATTGAACACAACCCATACCATTTGTGGGGATTGATATTTGATCCTTAAGGATGGAAATCAATTCCTTTACCACCAAGTCACCCCATTTATTGTGGCAAAGACGTAATGTGCATTCTATTTAACCTACTTCATTTAAAACATTACATAAAACATCATTTTTGAACTTTGATATTTTATTACAAAAAATTCCAAATTACAAGATTAAAATTTTCAATTGAATTTTTTCCAATAATGTAGACAAACATTTTTTTTCCTTTTAAAAATGTAAATTCATTTGAAAAAATATATATTTGATTTTTGTTATTCAATATAATTTCAATGACCATTCCATGGAAAAAAACATTCAATCACATGATTTATAAATGTATAATATAATAATAAATACATAAATAAATTTCATATTTAAATCTTCAATTTATTCTAAAAATTATATTATACAATTTTTTTTGATATATCATGATTTTACCAATAGAATTTAATTTCAATGTGTGATATATATTTTATTCACATATAATATTTATAAATGGATCATAAATAAATTGTAATAAAAATATAATAAAAGGTCTTTTATTAACCATATTATTTCTGATATAAAAGATAAATTAGATAATAATTGATTTTATGGAACTATAAATCTCATTATGTTTACAAATATAATCTCTTAAATTTTATTTAAATCATGATACATTTTTATGTAAAAATAATTTTTTTTTTTTCATCTTAAACTTCCATTTGATTTAAAAATTCATTTTATACAATTTTGCTTATAATAAATCATAATTATACTGAAAAAAATAAATTTAAATGTTTGATATTAAATGGGTCATAAATTAGTCTTACTACTTAGCCTATTCAATAAATTAATTACATTGCCTACTTAATAAAATAATTAATTCAAGAAAATCATATATATCAACATGATAAAATGTTTTTAATTTAATTCACATACATATAATTTATTTACAACTTACTATTTACTACTTATCCTGCTTATTGCCTATTTAATAGATTAATTACATAGCCTACCTAAACTGTAACCTATTTAATAAATAAATTACATGGCCTAATTAATTAATTACTACCAAAAAAATTACATATCAACATGATAGAAAACCTACTATTTAGCCCACATACATATTATTGCCTTCCTATTTACTACTTTACAATTGCAACTTAATAATTGATTAAACATTTGGCTTAATTGATTAATTAAACATAACATTATTTCATTCAACACAATGAAGTACCTATTATGAATTAACCTACTTACATACTACCTATTACCTAACCTACCTAATTAATTAACTAATTAAAAAGCACTATGATATATCAATATGATAAAATACCTATTATTTAACCACATACATATTACCTACTATCTAGCCCTATTTCTACCATTAATTGCCATGGGTCCTTTGAAAATTTCACAAACCCACCAAATCTTATTACACATTTAATGGTTAATTCATTGAAAAAAATTAAAGAAAAATAATTAGACCATTAAATCCAATAATTTCATTGGCTAATTCATTTTTTCACATTTAATTACATGTGCATTCACAACTAGGATTATAGTCACAAATCAAGTTGAAAAGATGCCACACGATGTCCAATGGGCCTTGAACTACCTTCCAAATTGCAAAAAAAACTACATTTTCATCTATTTTGGGGATGCCACTAAAAACGGATGATATAAATGTATTTTTCATTTTCATCCAAATCAACATTAATCACAAGTATAAGTTGCATATGTAACTGCAAACCACTTTGTAGTCATTTATGTAACTATAGTCATTTTTACCAGGTGCCATGGAAGATAGTCATATTTAAAGTTGCAAAAATGGTTGATTTGGACAGAAGTCACAAATGCATGGGTTGGAATGGATAGGATTCTTTGTAATGTTATCAACTTGCTTGTGGGTTGTTAGTAATTAGGTAGGGAAAAAAAAACAATTGAACTAACCACCATGATTATCTAAAAAATTGAAATCCAATAAATTTTTTTTTCTTAACCATTTACCATTCATCCTTCATGGTGCACTAGTGGGTGTTGGTTCAGTATGGCCATGATGGTGATGACCATTTGATATTTTATGACTAGTTTGTTGTAGGGTAATGATTAGTGTTGGTCAATTATTGCTTTTTGACCCATGTAATCAGTCGAGTTTGGGTCTAAATAACAGTAACCTACAAATTGGGTATTGATAATTGAACTCAATAGTAACCTACTTATTTAGTATTGAATTTTCAAATTTTAATAACATATTCCAATGATCTTGTTATCATCTAGGTAGATTATCAATCTTAATATCCTAAACATTTATATAATATAATAAATAAAAAAATAATAATGATGACTAGTGTACAATTAGTAGTATAACCAATAATTCTCAACCAAGTATTTGAGAAACTAACTTTTATGCATAACCAATGGTTATTATTTCAAAAAAAAATTGAGTAAGTTGATAATTAAAGGTATTATTTTGACATTAACATTGAAATTGATAATTGATGGTCTAATTTTTTTTGTAAAAAACAAATGATAACCTATTCATTTGGTTATTGCCAAAAATCAATAATTGGCCAACACTGGTTATGATTATGCTCATTGTGTCTTCCTACCCCTCTATAACTATGTTGGATTCTTTTGGTGCAACCCAAGGAGAGGTATGAATGAAATGATCTTTTTTGGGTCTAATTGTTTGCATACATTTCTCTGTAACATTGATAGTAATAGTAGGGTAAATATGCCCCCCACCGAACATAGTTCGATCACTAAACATAGTTTGATAACCGAACACCCCAACAAATTAGCTTGATGTGCGTGAATGGCCACAGGCAAAACTACTAGTGTTATAAAATGTTCTTATGACCGAACACTTGGTATTAAAAACATTTGTTCAGTTATTTTAAATTATTCACATGGAATATTGATTTAGTGTGCGGTTTGGGGTGCATGAGTGGTTGGTATTTGAAAGAAAATGAACGTCACTATGTATATGATATGTTTGGTCATGGGAAAGTAATAACACAACCTCAAGCACTAAACTGAAAATCTTTTGGATGTGCAAAGATTTCTTCCCCCTTGGTAGATTACTTGGAATTATTGTGGCATCAAACTTGGAAAAAAAACAATGATTATTTGAAGTTTAACAATATCTAAATCCTAAACTTTAAAATTATTTGAAAAAACCTAGGGGGAAGTAACATCATACATGATGATCCTAGAGGGAAGCAATTCAATGCAACAGCCGGCTTTATAAAATATTTTGCAATCTAAGATGGTGACAAAATACAAAGTTAACCTTTTTGGTATACCCTACAAGTGGACAAAAGGCAAGAAGATGTGAACTATAACTTTAAACACATAGACATTTTGCCAATATGTCTAAGCAAAACACACAAATTGGGTTTGATTCCAAAGAAATGAATTGATGCCATTTAAAGGTCTAGCAAGACAAAATGTTAGTTGCATGTTTTAAAATTTAGATAAAAAACCAACATGTTCACAAGGTTATTGTGCCTATACAAGTCATTCATAGACTTGTATTTTAACATGTCATTGAGGAAAAATATAGGACTTGCACAATTCTACAGGTTTTTTAGAGCTACGATTACTTCCACATCCAGGCCAAGAAAGAGATATATCTTGAGCTTTGGGATTCATGAGCTTTTTCATTTGATAATAAATACGAACTCAAAACTGCTATAGAAAAGAAGACTCTTCGTGTTGCAAGCAAGGAGAGCGTGGATGCACATGCTGCTGATGCAATGGTCCTTTGGCACCTTTTTTGCAAAAAAATTCATCTTGTTTTGTATGCACATTTTGTTTCACAACCATAGATTTACAAGCTTTCAAAAGAAAATGGTTTTGTGTGTCAGGTGGCATGCAAATCAGTACTCAAGTCTCCAATTAACTTCTTCCTATTTTATATGAAAAACTTAAGCATCTATCTCCTGGTCTGGCGTTAAAAAAATCAAAAGAACTAGCTTTGGAAGGTCACAACACAACTCAAGTGTTTTTTCCATGAGAGACAAATATAAAAGTAAATTGTATGTGTGTGCAATAATGTTGTTCCAAACTACTTCTAAGAAAAAAACGATTGACATGCATGCATAGTCTACACAAGAGTTCATAGACAACCAACATCTATCTCGTAGCAAGTGGATGAGCATTCTAAGAAACTAGCAACCACCAAAAACATTTCCATGTAAAAAAATTGTTCACAAAGACCAAAGAAATGATTGATTAGTATATTGTTCGGCCATCTCCTTCAACAATTATTTCTTTGAAGCTTGCTCCTCCACGAATCATCAGAAGCACATGTTCCTAACACATCAATGAGAAGACCCAAAAAAAAAAGTTTGGCAGATTTTTCATCTAGCAATATGGAAAGTAATGACAATCTCTCACTTGGACCGTGTATGACTGCAATTATTACCCACTGACTTCATCAATTGTCTACAAAGGATAATGGCCAATGTAAATACTAGCGATGGTGAGGAGGGAGGAGGTTCAGAAATTTTCACTTGTTGAAATAGAGGAGCAGTACCCACAATTTTTGAGAAGTGTTTGAGAATTTGTTCGTGAATGGGAGTGCATTCACCCACCGTAGATTTAGAAGCCCCAAACAAAATTAAATTTGCACCCTTTGTTTAAAGCTGAACGATAATTTTGAGGATTTTTATCAATGCATTTTTCATTCATCTCGATGATAGAGGTAAATAACATTTGATAGTCAGGGTATTACTGTTTGCTAATAGGTGCCAAAAAAACTCTCCATGGGTTGCCATGTGTTTAATGCAGTTTTTTTTCAAATTTTTTACCACCCCAACTTCATGTGAGTATATCTTTCTTATTATTTAATCAAATTGAACGATTTCAAGGTCAATGTGTGCACAATCTAATGATCTACATTTCATCTCCAGACCCCAAATACAAAGGAGATATATTAAGCGAGAGCTCGATGACTAATACATTAAGTATTTAGTCATTGACCAGTTTACCCTAATGGGTTTTGCTTGAACTAAGGTTTACACAATCCTACCCCCAAAGTGAAGGACTTATAGCATCCCCACCTGCCAAAATATTTCTCACATCCAAGTTTAGTTATTCACTTTTTTGCAACCCCGCCCATGAATTGAAACGAGGACCACAAATATGTGGGAACTACTAATAGCAAACCACCTGGACCAATCATTATGATTGGCCGATCAAAAACAGGGAGCAGCAGTCAGATCATATTTATTACACTTTTCTCTAGCAGGTGTTCAGCTTGCAAATTATCATTGGATTTTGTTGGTTTTTAACTATTCTCTAGCAGGTGTTCAGCTTTGTTGTGCCTTTTACCAGCCTTAGCAAACTAAGCAAATATGCAGGGGAAAAACCATTTTCCAGAGCCACACCAGCAAATGCTACTTTCTTCATCCAATTCTAATGTTCAGGGTCACATACTGAGCACCGGTGGGGATGTTCAAACAGAGGAAAGTAAAAAAGGTTTAGCAATTGTTCTAGATGTTAGTGATATGCTAGAACTTACTGTCTAAATATGGCGAATTTAAAGAAAAATAAAATCCTCTGAATGTGGCAACAATTTTCCTTTTTTTTTCCATATCAAAAAAGCCTTTGTACCTGTTGCAAGACGGTTTTTTTTTTCCCCTGTTGCCAGCATGTGAAATTTTGCTAAGAACAGAAACACTGTATACACAGAAAGTTTTTCTTGTACATACCCCAATTGGTAAGCTTCAACATTTTGATGCTGAATATGTAACATATTTTCTCCTAAGATTCCTGCAGATACACTAAAATATAATAATTAAAATTTTAATTTTTGTACTTGTTAAGTACACCTGAATAATGCTTAATAATCTTTCCAAACTCCAGAATTTTTTTCCTCATAATTAATTAGTGCTGAACCTACCCACCTACAAAGGGTATTCAAAGACCCGTAAGACTAGGGTTTGGCCAAGAAGTAAACTCTGTTCTGAACATAGTATTCTCTCCTGTTGTTGTTGTTGTTGGAGGAGGTGGTCCTTGCCGGCTAAGTGTTCTTTCAGGTGTTCCTTCCCTCTCCTTATCTGATATGTTTCTGTAACGAGGCTTTAAGTATTTGATTTGTTCATGTCCCCTTGCAATCTGCCCTTGTTGGTGGTTCTTTCTTTTTGCCTGGACTTGGGTCCTTCCATCTTGTACCTTTCTCTCTCCCTTTTTGTTGGGTTGCTTTGTTTTATTGACATTTGGCAAGTTTTCATCATCTCCTGACTTTTGTAGGGTGGTGGTACCCCAGCAAATCTGCAGAGGAGACAAGAGCATTCGAGCACTGTAGCTTCATCGAAGAACCAAACGTTGTGCAACATATTTCAGCACACTTTTTTGTACACCATCCTGTACATGCAAGTGTTAGGATATTTCTTGCAGATCGTAGAGAGAGAGAGAGAGGCCCATAAGCCACTGATGCTGAGTTGAAGTACCAAACCTCTTGTAATGCACTTCAACACATTTTTGCATAACATCTTTTACATGCAAGTGGTAGGACATTTCTCTCAGAGTTAAATAACCATGGAGAGAGAGATTTGAGTTTGAAGGACAAAACATCCTCCAATGTACTTCAATGCACTTTTCATACGTCATGTACATTCAAGTGGCTGCACATTTTTTCTCTGAGCTAATAATCATGGAGGGAGAAATCTAAATTGAAGGACAAAACGTCCTCCAATGTACTTCAATGCACTTTTCATAACGTCCTGCACATGTAAGTGATAGGACATTTCTTGTAGATGGTAGGGCATAATTTCCCTCCCACTCTTGAGGAATAGAAACTCTTTTCAAGGATGGATCTATATATTAATTGAGATTGGTGTTTGTTGGCCTTGCCTAGCAACAAGGCAAGGATATTGTATTTAGATTCATTCTAAAGAGTATAGTAGCTTAAGGGATTTTGGCCCCTAGGTAATAATAATAATAGGTCTATTCTTATATGAGGATTTTTGAAAAATGATATTTGAGCTTGTGTTGAAACTTGAGATTAGTTATACAATTATGATATCTTGAAGGATTTTGGTTTTTTTTTAGAGGATTTTTTTGAAGATTATGTTTTTGCTATGGTGAAATATTTGAATTTTCATAATTCTTCTTTTGCCTTAAGGTACTTTGTAATGTAAATGGCAAGGCCATAGTGTGATACACCCCTTTTTTAGCCCTCCCAAACCATGGAGCACTTTTGTCACACTTTTTTTTGTTGCACTTGTCATTGGAAACTTGTATATCTTTTAGTGTTGAAGATGATCCCACTTGGGCCAACAATTATAGCAAATTCTTTCTAACTCTAGAGGCACTTGTCCAATCATAGCATTAAGATAGATGCTGCATTGAATTTGTTTCCATCAGTGTGTGTTGTTTTCTTGGGGCTTTTTTTTTTTTTTTTTTTATGTGTCTTTTTTGAGTAGTAATTATTTTTAAAAAAATTTAGACAAATTTGGCTTAAAAAAAAGAAAAAAAGAAATAAAGGATTTTTTTATTTTTTTTTCTATCAATTGGAAT
>Ga0116227_10006429_pt1 | contig 23829 bp, 24 predicted proteins | sample S1TSphgellanicum_FD_89693 | JGI IMG/M metagenome (GOLD analysis project Ga0116227, IMG submission 89693) | Host-associated microbial communities from peat moss isolated from Minnesota, USA - S1T2_Fb - Sphagnum magellanicum MG | ecosystem: Host-associated > Plants > Peat moss > Unclassified...
GTGCAAACATAAATCTTTATTGAAAGGAAACTACAACATAATGCTCACAACACAAAACACAACATCAAGAACTTTCCAAGGTTCTTGTCACATGAAATACACAAACTTGTGTAATGAAGAAAAGAAAGCCAAACCATCAAAACCAAGGTATTTAACTAAAAGACTAAACCACAAATAACCAAACTAAAATAAGTAACGAAAGTAATTCAACCTTGTGAAAGTAACCTAGTTATTTTCCTACTCTAATAACTAATGAAAACTAACTAGTTGAGCTTGAATTTTCAACACCAAAGCTAATATTATTTTTGTGAACATATTTTGTGAGTAGATATTTATCACACACTAAAAATATGGATTATATGTGTGTGTGTGTGTGTGTATAAAATAAAATTATTAATAGAGTCATCCTCTCTTTCACCCCCTATCCTCTTTTTCAGTGGTACCCACAAAGCAAAGAAATTTTATTAAAATTTAGTATGAAATGGTGAAACTTAGCATTTAATGCACAAGGTTCGAAAGTAATTATGATAGTTGTACAGGTAGGAGAATATATGTAACAACAATGGAGGCGAAGAGGAAAAAGGAAAGACAGGATGAAATTCAATTGACCACCAAAATTGAGGGAAAAACTAGTTTGGGTCCCAGTTGTTTCCTTTTGTAAAATTTTCATTCCCGGTTAAGCATTTGATGCCCTATTATGCCGAAATTGGCCGTTCTTGCCCCTTAATCACGTGACTTTACGGATAACTCTAATGCATCCAAACAGGTACTCCAAGTCCTTGAATGCCTTGAAAGTTGGACTAGTCTTCCAATATTTGAAAGAGCTAACCTGAAGAAAATAATCCACCCAAAGCACCCTCCAAATGTTAGGCTCAAGCAGATCTTGACAAGGCACTTTCTTGAACATTGACAGACACATCAGCAACCCCACATCCCTTAAAATTCTCACTGAATGTAAAATCTTGTATTTATGGAGTTCACACTCAACTAGGTCTCTTACTACCCATGGATTCTCAAAATTCAGATGACCTAGACATTTGCAATTCTTCCTCTCTTTCTTGGATGCCACTCACAGACCAACAATTATTTTGTCCCTTATTATCTTTCATCACCTTCACCAGACATACTTCTTTTAATATGTTGTAGTTCTTACATCTATTGTCCTAACACTTTAATGCATAGTGGAAAAGTTCTAGAGTTCAATACAACATAAGTACTTGAACACGCATAAGTATTTATTGCATATGACATTTCTATCACAACACCAACTTCTACAACAAACAACTTTGGTATTGAGCTTAGGAAATGCAGCTCGTTAAATAGGTTCTTTTGTGCTCCCACTCATCAATTCCATCAACAACCTCCCCTACTAAGCTAAACCATTTCCAAACTCCATCAAGAGAAATCAAACAAATCGCTATTGTTGCAACCGCCATGAAACAACTCACACCACACAACATCACCAGTTTCAAATAAACACAACCTTGCAACAAACAAACAACCCAACTCGCAACCACAAAAAAGAATATCATCATCAATTGTCTCTTCTTTTGTCCCTCTCAATTTCCAATGTTCTTCCTTTCCCTTTTCGTTAAGTTTTCATTAGTATAAAAACCATCCAACTTCTCTTCATCCCACATATGTAGCAACCCCCTCTTAGATTTAATTATGTTTTCACAACTCACGTCAATTACGCCTCAAGGTGATATAACTGCAAATCCCTTTTCAAATGTTCCCATTGCTCGTCATCCTTTCTTCTTATAATGCACTCATGCCCACCGTTATCTTGCTCCACATTTGCCTATTCATCCACATATCCAACAAAAAGGTTAAGGTCTTTCCCAACTCCCCATTAATGATTTTTTCTTGTTTGGCTTCTTTATCTTCACCAAATCAATGCCTACATTGAAACAAGGAAAAACTTGCTTTCTCTTCTGGAGTGCATAAGCCTTACATTGCTACACTTGAACTTGTTCATTAAGAACCATAACACCAACTTGTGTAACTCAGAGATTAATTGTAATTTTACAATCACTTGATTATTCAGTTTGTTAACATTCAAATCTTCATCAAAAGTATGCGTAAACATGCTAAGGTAATTATCAGCTTTTAGCCTAGGAGTACATCCAATGAATACCATAAAAGGGGAAAACTTGGTGCTTGCTTACACCCCACACCTGTATCCAAACAATACTTTAGGTAGTTGGATATCCCAAGATTTAACATTCTCCTAGAAAGTAAACATAACAATGATGTCATGCTTAATGGTTTTGATTAATTTTTTTGCCATGCCATTACACCATGGCCATTGTGGTGTTGTGTACTAATGTTGAATACCATACACCTTGCACAAGTTGTCGAATTTTGCCGATCATTCACCTCCATTGTCAATGAAAATGAACTTGGGTACACCATACTTGCAGATAATGTCCTCTTCCAAAAACCTAGCAATTGTTGTAATTGTATGATCCTTGATTGCTTTTACCTTAGACCATTTTGAGTAATGGTCTATTTCCACTAATATGTATTCATTGCCATCATTGGTTTCAGGCAATGGTCTAACAATGTCTAATGCTACCCTATAAAATAAGTCACACACCAAAATGTTTTTCAAATTCTCCACATCTTATCTCATACTCCCAAATCTTCTTATAAGCCAACATTCCTTACATGCTTTCACCACTAAACACATTTGCACATTTTTGTTGTGCCAATAAAATCTCTTATAGATTTCTATCAAAGTTTGTTTCTCACCGAAATGACCAATCTCTTGATGCATTTCTTCAATAATGCTTCTCCTCTCTTATGGTTTTGGAATAGTCAATCTCTTGAAGTACAATTGATCAAACTACCATACATAATTTTGAACCTTTTTTTTAACCTTAATTGCTTCTTTTGCATTTTCATCCCATGGGAACTATCTAGTTTGTAACAAGTGCAAGCAATCCTTATCCTCCCATATATTTATAATCTTCAGGTCACTCCCTTTATTGTTAGGGTCTTCCAAGTGATATTATCATCATCCAACTCAATCAATTCATTGTCCACCATTAATTGAACTTCTATTGCCAAATCCCAACACACATTTTTGTTAGCATCCAACCTTTCCCTCTTGTGTAACAATGGGGATGTTGCCTTATCTCCTTCAATCTCATCATTCGGCATTTCATTATTTGCATCCATCTATATTTCATTAATATTTTTTCCAACTTCTTCCATGCATGGTTTTACCATGAACATGTTAGGGATGGTATTATAACGAATATTCTACCTTCCAATCCATGTCTAGACCCCCATTTCTCTTTGATGTCTTGAATTTCTTTTGAAAAATCCTCATCATCTTCTACCATGTTCACTAGGTTCCTATTCAAAGCATCAACATTGGAATGTTTGGATTGGACTAGTGTAAAATCTTTAAATTAAAATCATGTAACATATTAATTTATCGACCCCTCCTTCCATACACATTAGATATTATGGCCAACCATTATAGTGGTTTATGGTTAGTCTTCAATGTGAAATGGTTGCGATGCAAAAATTGGCGAAAATGCATGATTCCCAAATTAGGGCATAACATTCCTCTTCCATTGGATGAAATCACTTCTAAATAGGGGACAAATTTTTGTTAGTCTAGGCAATTACATGTTCATATCTCCTATCTCTTTGTGACGGGATGACGCACCCCCAAACTTTTGGAAAGACTCAAATGTAAATCCCAAAGTGAAAACAACGAAAAAAGAAGGAGTTAAAGCACGCTCCCTAATTTGCAACACTTCTAAAATAAGAAGGGCATGCTAGAGCTCCAGGATGGGAACTAGGACAAATGACAAGTGGGTCAATTATTCATATGGATCTATACAAACCAAATAACAAGTTGATTAGTGCATAATTGGAGTATTTTTGGTGCACAAACGAACCATAGGCATACACAGACTCACAAGCTCACCATGGCCCGGACTTGTGAGGGAAGCCATCACATTCTCCCTTATAATATTCTCTATGATTGGCCATAAGGCATTTGTTTACTTTACATATGAATTCAAAATCCCAAATTCTTAATTTTAATGATGCATCATTTCATAACTCTAATTGCAATAGTGAAAAATTACATTATAGACCAATAGACTCGATGATACATAACTTTTTGGAAACTTAAAAAATAATGGATTATGTTAATACTATATATTTTATTGCCCCAAATCAGCATTTTCACCTTCTAGTTTTATTTTAAAATAAACATTCAAAGGAACTAAAATTTTCAATATTGTTTCATAACTAACCTTAACAATTTTTAGAAGATTTTTCATATCAACAAATAGTTCAATGGGAATTACTTAATAAATTTAGGGATTTTTCAACTAATATTTTAAAAAACTACTGAAGTTCCATATAGAAAGTCATAAATTTAGGTTGGATGTGAATATGAAATGGAAAATTATGTGGGAGAACTTTAAAAACTTCTCAAGTACGAGATAAACCAAATCTAGATAATATTTTCAAATCATACATAAGTTATCGTGATTTATAAAGCTTATGTAATTCACTTGATTATTTTAAAAGGTTACGAAAGAATTTATTTGCAATGATCAAACAACTTGGTCCTCCAACATTTTTTGTCATTTTTACATTTGCTGAAAGATTATAGGATCTTCTCATTAAAACTTTACATACATTACATGTCTCAAAATTAAACCTTCCAAAGAAAATAGAAGGCTTACAATATTTATATATAACAAAATTGATACAAATTGATTTGTCAAATGTACAAGATTACAATCATTAAAAAAAAAATTCACAAACTTATGACAAAAGACCATTATCTTTTTTGCCATATTTCTGATTTTTATTTCGTCATTAAATTCTAAAATCATGAAAACAAATGTCAAGGACATGAAAAACCACAAGAACAAAGGTTAAAGGAAAAGGTTTAAGTCTAACTTCCAAACAAAAAACAAGACAAGATTATGTGATTCAAAAACAAGAACACAATAATTAAGAACAAGAACATGAAATGTGTAAGACCAATGTGAAAACAGATATTTATTATGTTAACATATGTAAACATGAACATGGAAAGAACACGACAAGGTTATGGTGCAAGATTTTGCTTAAAACTGATCTTGAACAAACTAAAAGAAATGAAGGGTCCTACTCTTATTTATACCCCTTTGGGGACCTAGCTCAAGGAAGCTTCCAAGGAGGTTTTCATATGTGCATCAAGTAAAGAAACTTCTTAAAAACATTCCTAATTAAGAATTGACTACGACTTAATTAAACTTAAATGAAAGTTAACTTAGATTTAACTAAAAGTCAATTATGAGTTATTTGGGGTTAACTAGGAGTTAATTGGGAGTTAAATAGGATTTAACTAAGATTTAATTAAGAGTTAATTTGAAGTTAACTAAGAGTTAACTCAAACTTAATTAGACATTAACTGAGACTTAATTGGGACTTGATTAAAAGTTAACTAAAACTTAACTGGGACATAACTTAAACTTAACTGGGACATAATTTAGACTTAACTAGGACATAATTCAAATTTAACTAAAAGTTAACTAAAATTTAATTGGGACATAACTCAAATTTAACTAAAAGTTAATTAAGAATTAATTAGGAGTGAACTGGAAATGAACTACAACTTGACTACAAACTAACTGAAAACAAACTGAAATTAAACGAAAAATTAAGTATAAATTCACTACAAGTTGTGGATGAACATTCAAATGAATAAACCCCATGGCATTGGCATCCGTGGCAACAAACATGACCATAAAATTTTATAAAGTAAAAATGTGTTTATGTATGGAATGCACACAAATGAAGAATTTGAATAATCTATGAACATGTATATTTTTTGTGATGTATCATTGTTACCAAATCCATTGCAAAAGACATAACAAAATTTAACACACATGTACATGTAAAAAAAAAAAAATGTTATTTGTAGTTTTCATTATCCATTACTTTTCATGTGTGAAAGAAAATTTTAGAACCATTTCAAATAGATGGGAATTATCCATTTTCACAACAATACCTCCATATACATGTAAAAATAATAATTTAATATTTTGAAAGATTTTTAAAAAATGAAGACATATCATTTTGTGATTTTTTAGATTCTTTGAACCTTAATGAAAATACATATACATACATTAAATTTGAAAAGAAAATTAACAACACCGGACATTTTTTAAAAACATACTCCTAAAAACATTTTTTAAATGCATTTAATACATGTGTTGCTCGTTTGTGGTTTGTAAATACATATATTCAATTTACTTAAACCCATATGTAGTTGCAACATATTGCATATCATGTATGAAAAAAAAAAAAAAACTAATAACATCATAATTACATTCTATCATACAAAAATGTATCGCAAATAATATAGATGCAAATACAAGAATTCAAAAGTTGGGTAATGTTATTTTCAACGTTCAACAAATAGTTGTTTAACTTGTTATTTATCTTGTGTTTTTTACCATTATATAATTCATTTTGAACATTACAATTCATCAATACTTCTCCTTTTGAAAAACGTGATTTTGTGTTAAAATCACAAGTTGCATTAAATGAATTAGAACATGATTCAATTAATACAATGTGTTCATCAATCATAAACAAATATAATAATCATCTTAATCAATATGATTTTTGTCATTAGCAAATTTTTTTTATAACATTAAAAATAATTATTTCAAAACATCACAAACCCAAAATTATTAGGTTTGTAAATTACAATAAATATAAAGATATTGAAAGTTTGTTGAAACAACAATTTTTATTATATTCACCATTTCAAATTTCAAGAAATTCACAACTTAAAACTAATGTAGCATGGTGTGGTGCATATTGTCGACAACATGATGAAATTTCTAAGATTAAATTTATTTTTAACCACTAAATGTTGTGTCCAAATACAAAAAAAATGAATGATTTAATATACTTAAAATCAAAACTTCAACTTTCCACTTGTCTATAATGGAATTGAAATATTTGTTTCAAGAATAATCTTGATATAAAACATATTATTCAAAAAAAATTTGGAACTATTATTGGAATCAAAATCCATTATTGCTGTAATGTTCACCTATCAAATATTTGTCTGATGCTTTATCGACTGCCACCCTAGTAGCAACAACTATGAAAGATTGATAATCCTTAAATCCCCAACACCCTATTTGAATGAAAAATGAGATAAAAGAAGCAATAATTATTTTCCATGTTGATTAAATTATATATCAACTTGAAGGTTTGGCTATTATTTTTAGGATGAATTACAATGGTGTTATGGAATAGGAATGAAATGAATGGTATTATATTCATGTGGAGTGGGGGGACATAGGTCTTCGATCAAGCATTGCAGTGACCATCTATGATGTTTGGAAGGTATTGTCTTTTCTTCTCTTTGAGTTTGTGAGCCTTGTTTCAAGTTAATATTTGGAATGACAACATAAATAATGAAGTAAATGATTCACAACCTACAATTCCTATTACAAACATAATCAATATTAAACATTATGATTTACGATTTGACTTTGTGATTTAATCACGTAATGTATCAAACCAAAAATCATTAATTTTAAAAGATGAAATTTTCACAAAATCTTCATATTTTATGATGATGGAAGAATTTGAATATCATATTTTACTTAAATAATTAAATGAAAAAAATATTAATATTTGATGACATTATGCATAAAAAACAATTATACCTTGATATACCGATTTGTTTGTTTTTGGCAAGGGGTGTTGGAATTAGTAAAACTTTTACATTAAAACTTATAATTCAATGATTATTATGATTATACAATAAAGACATATATTCTGATTGAACAAAAACCAAGGCTTTACTTATAGCATCAATAAGTAAAGCTACCTTCAATATTGACGATTTAATAATACATTGAACATTGAACATACTTATTCAACAATCCTTATTTAGCTTACCCAACTTATCAATAGACTCATTGAATATGTTTACATGTTGATATGAACAATTACAACTTGTTGTGATACATGAAATATCACTTGTTGGTGTTAGAATGTTGAATGTTATAGATAATAGGTTAAGGTTCATAAAACATATTCAAAACAAATTCTTTGGTGGTGTGGATGTTATCATGACATGTGATTTTTATTAAACACACCTTGTGAAAGATAATTAGCTCTTTTAAAATATCAAAAAAAATGTTAATGCATTAGCACCAAATTTTTGGCAAACATATGTTCAATGTTATGAATTAAATAAAGTTATGTGACAATCTAGTATGGTTTTCATACAAACTTTGAACAAATATTATATTGCAATATAAAATACAAAGGATATTCAATTTCCAAATTCAATTTATAATCAACAAACACGCAACAATTTTATTATTCCATATTTATTTTATACAAATAAACTTGTGCAAAAACACAATGAACATGTGTTTGTTAATAAATTACATCCCAAATTTATTTTCAAAACAATGGACATTAATCATCAATCATGCCCACCATCTTACAAACTCTCAAATGATTTAAGTAAAATTATAGGTTTACATTTTACAATTCAAATAAAAAATGTTGGTAACTATGCAATGTATGATGGTCTCGTGAATGAAGTTGATGACATTTTTAAAGCATCAACAACATATTGTGACAAAACCATCATATGGGTAATGTTTCAAATTTTAAAAATTGGAATATTGATAAGAGAAAATACAATTATTATTATAACAACATTGAATTAAAATGGACACTAATTGAACCTATTATCAAATATATAAGAGTTGGTAAATCTCAATCATTTATCATAACAAGGATTCAATTTTCAATTCAACTTGCAATAACAAAAACCATCCATGGTTCTCAAGGATTATCATTAGATGAATTGGCTTTTGATCCTACTAATGTTTTAAAAAATGAGTTAACATATATAACATTATTCTGCATTTGAACAAAAGAAAAATTATTTTTGTTAACTCCCTTCCAAGATGAAATTTTTTATGTGGATCCAATAGTACATATAAAAATGATTAGATTAAAAATAATTGCGACTTGGATACCATTAATTATTCAATTAAAAAACTTAAGTACTTCTCATGTAATTATACAAACTTTGAATACAACTTTTTTATGCCAATGTTATGAAAACATCAACCATGATCATAACTTTCAAATGTTTCATATTTTATGTTTTATAGAAACAAAAATACACCATGCACCAATATATGTGCACAAATTTATAATTCATTGAAGTATTCATATATTTCAATCCATGATGGTCATGGGCTAATGATGTGTATGATATACACATGCACATAAATTCTTTTAATACAATAACTAATGATGGTTTAGAATATATAACAACAATTTTTAATATTAATACATGAAAAACAATACATATTGTACGTGTGTATAAAGCTCATTCATGTTCACTTTTTACATTCCTAAACAAGCTTCAAATTATAATTCAACATTATTTCAAACATTGTCCAATCATCATAATGTGAGATTTTAATGTTGACATTTTAAAAGACAATAATCATTTTTTAAAAAAAACTATTAAATTTCACAGATAAGTTCAAATTAAAATCACAATTTAGTGAAAACACCACAAAAGTTGGATTTCAACTAGACCATGTATGGGCAAATGTCTTTGGAAACGAATGTAAATATGGTATAACAGAAGCATATTGGCTATTGGCTAGATTTTCACAAACTGATTTATCTTGCATTCAAGTTACCAAACACATTTCTTGTGTATAACAAAAACCCATTATCATCTCCATTTTTAAACAAATGTAGCATATGAATGTTATATTTTCCATCTAATTAATGACACCCAAAATGGTGGCACCTTGTGGCCTAAATTTTTATATATTTTATTAGTTTTCGTGGACCATGTGCAAACAAAAGATCATAATTATCAACCACACTATGAAAACAAAATTGGATGTTTTTTTATCCACATGTATGCATGTCAAGCATAACAACAAAACACCTTCCATGGAAAATCCTAAAACCAAAAATGTGACAACAAAAATTACAAGAAATGTTAAATTTTGAAACTTGAAAATGAAATGAGACTAAAAATTAAGTGAATAATTTTCCCAACTCTTTTCATCTAAATCATATCCATTCATTACTAATGTTTGTTTCAAACATCTAAGTATTTAGTTTTACTTTGTGCACATTATGAAAAAAAAAATTACTCTTTTTATTGAAAAAAATTGGATTGAATTTTGACACAAAATCATTATTTACAACTTTATATTCATCTGTATAGCTAAAAGAAAAGAAATGGAACTATGGTTGGAATTTTTAAAGTATGCACAATGAATTTTAAGAGGGCTAGAAAAAAAAAATTCTTAATACAAATGTGAGAAAAAGATTCTCAAAATCCTTCATAGAGCCAACAATCTCTTATCCCATATAACTTGAGTTCATAATATAATTTTAAATCTAATATATAATTTTAAGATAGAGCCTATTGTGGTGAAGCTACTTGTTTTATTGATGATTGGTAGGTTTTCATCAACAATTTGCAATTGAGTTGCTAAGTTTTGAATCTTGAAAGATGAAAGGTCAAACTAAAAATCATCATTCAAAACTATGTAAAGCATGGTCAGAATTTGTTCAGAGTCTTTGGAGGGCACATTATTCAAGTGGAATCTGTCCTCAACAAATGGTGGGGCATTTTGAAGGGAAAAACAAAACCCACTCCAATGGGCATCTTGCTTTCTGAAATTACTTGAAGCTTTTTTTTTTTTCATTTTTTCCTTGTAATATCTGATGGGTACCGTGGTACCTTTACCATTTCAGCAATAAATTAAATTATTTTTCGATTTGTCAAACTTTTGAAAATTTATTCATTATTTGTGTCGAAATTTTAATAAAATTTAAAACTCAACTGTCACCTTCCATGACATTGAAGTTGTTTAGACACACTAGATTGCTCCAATAACATTGACAAAACTCTGTATATTATTTTATATAATCATTACATGTCAAAAATTTCAAAACTAAAAAACTAGGTGCCGAAATTAAGATTTTAAATTTAAATAATTATTCAACAGTTTGTTGCTGAAATGGTAAAAATATTATGACATTCACCTCAAAGAGGCACTTATTTTGAAGATGCCTAGCCTCTTGGCCATCACCTTACACCAACAACACCTTAAGACCTTTCACCCCTCTCAAGAAATGCCATGGCTTTTTCCATTTTCTTTGAAAAACGAGATTCTTACAAATTCATAAAGCACTCGGAGAAAATTTGTAGTGTATTTGGAGGGCACCTTATATCCATCAATTTCTCTCGTAGAAAATGAGAGGGATATTATGCCTACTCCTCAATAGTGAGAGGGTTCTTACACTTATAAGTAGGCATAATTTCCCTCCCACTATTGAAGAGTAGGCATAATATCCCCTTCCACTCCTGCGCCTTGTGATCTAAATAGGTTTGATTCATGATAAACTTTGCCTCATGCTTTACGATAAATAAAGCCCATGGGTAAGGGACATTCTCACAAAGCAGGGCCAAACTCTGCTATCACCCTCGTCCTAGGCCCCGCAATTTGAGAATGCCCTCACCCTCGTCCTAGGCCCCGCAATTTGAGATTGGCCTCACCCTACGGGCTTTACCCTACACATAAGGTCCTGTGGACTGGTCAGCAGGATCTTATTATGCAGGTTGTAAGATCCCGCAATGAGAAGCAATGCAAAAATACACTGCCAAAATTTCAGAGTGGTTCTTTACAGAAGTGGGATATGGCTGAAGAGTTTTGTCCAGGGCTTGAAGTTAGGGTTTTCTTTAAGTAAAGGATTGGCCCTTGTAAAAGTATCAAAACAGCACAGTATCTTCTATCTCATCCCAAATGATCAATGAATGTTTGGGAATCTGGAAATCCTCATCCATGAGTCACATTCCTTATCCCCCTCCCCACTGCTGTCCTGACTTTCTTCCTCCCACACAGCTTGTGTTTTGCTTAACAGATTCCTCCGGGCACAAGAGAGGAAGCATCACCATCCAGGAAGGGATTTCAAACAAGAGGGGAAGAGGTATGTATGCAAGTAAGTAAGTAAGTAAGTAACACTCACCCAAAAGGTCTGCGCACTTGTGGGGTAAGTTGTAGTGCTTGTGATTTTGAGCAAAGCTGGAAAAGAAAGTAGTTCTGGTAAAGACTTTGGTTGAGGAGGAAGGAAAAGTATACCAAAAAATGTTTTATTCTTTGGATCCCAACAAAATTTCACAAGGTACGAGTCTTGGTATGTTACTTGTTATTTCTTGGACAAGAAGGATCTTTGATGCCCACAAGGAGTTTTTTTAGGAAGGAAGATGATGATGCATTGGTGGTAGAAGAATACCCATTCCAGGAATTTTTGGTAAGTTAAGAATAAGGGAGCAAAAAAATCTGCGGGAAGAAGAGATGTGTGTTTTTTGTGTTTTCTGGGTAGTGGATTTTTTTTTCTTTTTTAGGGAAGGTGAATTTGGAGTAAAGAGTTGTGGAGTACTGGTCTGTGTGCACAGGTGTGGTTTCTCAGGGGGTCATTGAGCTCCAGCAATGGCAGCAGCTGGTTGGGTTAGGATACAAGTAGGAGGAGGAGGAGGAGGGGTATACAGCAGCAGCTTTGGTGGTGGTGGAAAGGAGGGGAGCAAGGTTGCTGCTGGTGCAGTGAAGCTGTCTCTTTCCTCCTCTTTTCTCGGAGCTTATCCCAGTGGGTGCTCAAGTTTGCATTCCAATTTTCAAGGACAAGTTTGCTTGGACCCATCTCTGTTCACAAAGTTGTCAAGCAAGGATGCTGGGCAGAAGGGGAGGGTAACAACTTGCATGGCTTGGGGAGGTGCATTGGCCTCAGTGAGGCTGATTATCCAAGGCAAACATATGGAGGTAAAAGTGTTATCTACTCTTTTGTGAATCTTAATTTTCTTTCCCAGTTCTTGAATGGTTGGCATTTATCATTGTTACAAATCCCTAGTTGTGGTGGTTACTTAAATTCCCTTTCTCTTGTTCTTTTTTCTGTTGTATTTGGGTATGTGTTTTGGTGTTTGACAGGTGGAAATTGGAGGGTTTGCAGCTGACAGACGCTGTAAAGAATTATGTGGAGGAGAAGGTGGGGAATGCAGTGCACAACCATGGGAATCTCGTGAAGGAAGTGGACGTGAGAATGTCAGTGAGAGGTGGTGAGACAGGACGTGGACAAAAACTCCAGAGGTGTGAGGTGGGCATCATCGTGTCTTCTCCCTCCCTCCAGTTTTGTGGCATTTCATCTTGACACAATCAAGCATGATGTTTTTGTGTTGACCTAATCACTGAATGGCTAGATTTCGCATCAAGAATATGTTATAAAGCTGGGAAAATATGCTGCAATGTGTAGACTATGTGTTTGCTTGAGTAGGCAGCTTTGATGCACAATTTTGACAGAAATGCATCTTGTTTCTTGGCAACTGCACAGGTCGATTAAAAAAAATGCAGAGGCCTCATTCTATCAGCTCTTGGTACTTAGCTTCAGTTTAATAGACAAGTTTCTTGCAGTATTTGCAAAGACATAGCCAGAACATTTGGAAATTGTTTGTGCAAGTTGGCATCAATTGAAATAATGGATCTGTGTACCATGTTTTGACAGGTTACTCTATTCACAAAGAAACATGGGGTTGTGCGAGCAGAAGAGGAGACAGATAACATGTATGCAAGCATTGACAGGGTCTCTGATGTCATTTCTAGAAAGCTCCGCAAGATCAAGGAAAAGGATGGTGGCCATGGGCGGACACCCAGGATGCGCAACCAGCCCCGAATAGGAGAGTTATTGTCTGATGAAGTTGTAGATCTTGCACCCATTCTTGAAAGGAAGGTCGATGAATTACCTGATGAGGTTTGTTTCACAACACCTCTCTTCCTCTCTTAGTATTGCATGTTTTGGTTCACACAGCACCTATTGGCAGATGCTCCTACTCTACTCTGACTAGAGTCATACAACCACAAATTTATGCAGATCATTGGTTTCCCTGCAGTGGGTCACACTTGGAATGCTCAGTTAGGTACAGTTTATCCTGTGTTGTCATGTGAGCCAATAATATGTACTTTCAGAAACTTGGGATAACATACATACCGATTTTTGGTTTCTTATCTTGACAAATTGAAGATTGCAATGGGTACAGACAGTGTTCTCATATGAGTAATTGTTACCATTAGGTTAAGTGTTTCTCAGAGTAATGGAGATTGTGTGTTTGCTTCTTTCAGGTGGTGCGAACTAAGTACTTTGAGATGCATCCCATGACATCCTTTCAGGCATTGGAAGAAATGGTTAATGTTGGTCATGATTTCTATGCCTTCCGTAATGCTGAAAGTGGTAAGCTGCTTCCCATCTACTTCATGGATCCATTTCTTTCTTACAAAAGCTTTTGTACCTGCTACCAAATTGTGTTTTTTTTTTTTCGCTCCCAAATCTACCTTAATTTGTCTGGTTCTTTGTTTTTTTTTTACCCCTATTTTGCAGGAGAAGTCAACATTCTGTATAAGCGGCATCACGGTGGCTATGGAATGATAATCCCACGAAGTGATGAATCATGGGAGTTGGGCCAGAATGGAGCAACGAAGGACAAGAGTAGCCAGTAGTACCTTGGTTGCCAGTAACCGGCTGAATTTTCTTTGAGTTTGAACCATGGCATTTGAATTTGTAGCTGATGAGAAAGCTTTCCATCAGTGTGTTTTTGGGGATATTTGAATCAAAATTGCACTCTGTAATTGAAATGCTCAAAAATGTACACATTGTTGCTGCCCTAAAGAACTAGTCAGGGACTGGCAGAGTTTCTATAACAATGAACCCAAGAGAACCATATATTACAGGGATACAGTTGCACCCTTAAGTCACAAACAGTCTTATCACATTAGCCCAGGCAAGAATCATCAATTAAATACTTGGTTTGCAACCAAGTGGATGCATTTCAAATTTTCTTCAAAGTAGCACAACAAGATGTGTTTTGCATGTACCTCTTTTGTGGATCACATGACACATGAAGAATTATTAGAGGTGACAGACTTCTTGGAAGCCCAAAGATTGGAAAACCAATCCTTTTATTGGGTTTTTATGGAAAACATCTGTTGCCCAAGAAGGAACATGAGCAATGGCCCCAATTTAAAACTAGTTTCAGAACATTGCAAGGGCAGGAAAAATTGAGCAATTTGGTAACTTTATTAGGAATATTGGAAACAAATAAATTGTGGGAGCTGCAAAAGGGTTTCCATGGGGAGGGTTTATTGCATATACGTACACATAATGGATATCCCTCTTGGATATGTCCCTTGGATACATCCAAATGAAATACGTATCCGGTCTTCTAGCTTAGCTTATTTGTTGGAACAATAGGAAGAGCATGGATATCCTTCTTGGGCATGTCAAATTGCTTTATTTGGTCTTCTAACTTAACCTGTTTGTTGGAGCAATAGAAATTCTGTGTCTTTTGTTGGAACCACAATAGGAATGGGTGTGGGAAATTTTTTGAGGGGCACTCATTGGGATACATTGTCGACAAGCATTATGAAATCACCTTGGAGATATCTATTTGTGAAGATTTGTCAATGAGAACCATGGGAACATTAATGAAAACAAACATGTTCATTCATCTTATTTCCAAATTCATTTTGCATTCAAATACCCTGACCAATTTACACAGTTTTCATCATCTCTCATAACTTTGTTTCAACCAGTCATTAAGGGCAGCACCATTCCACAACGAGTCACTTGTTTGCCTTTTGAGCTTGCAATTGCTTACTAGGCAAATAGAAGTCTTTTGTGATTCAAGCTACTTTACTTAGAAAAGCCTTTGAGCTCTCGCATTAGGACTACAGCAATACATTTGAGTTGGTAGTGATTTTTCCAAACATTCAAACCCCTATCATTCAATCTTAATCTAAGGGAGAATTGCTTTCTGATCATAGTCTTGAATTGAGTTAATTTTTTCCTTCTCAGTATTTGTTCAAAGTTGTTGCCCCAGGTAAAGGAAATGGTTTAGAGTAGACCTGTTGTTGTTGTGTGCATGCACATAAGCGATCAAATATCACATAAAAGACACACAAAATACCTTTCTTCTTGTCTGTTCCACTCCCAATTGTGTCTGTTGCCTCCAAGAGAGAGTGAGCTGCCTCTAAGATTTATCTTGTTCATCCTGCCCAAGCCACTGCATCTTTGAGTGTCTATGAAACACCCTCCCTCCCATCAAAAACCTAATACAGTTGCTGCTATCTCTGTCTAGATACCAAGACTGTCCATAGCCAATTGTGCTGCCTTCAAATTTCTCACATCCCACCCTAGTATTTGTCAGAAACACACACCGCAACATCCACTGAATCTACACACACTAGATCTTAGCTCACATAGACCTCAGTCCTAAAACTGGGGATCTGCACAGTAGCACAGTTTCTTTGACAATTTCAGAGAGCATTAGCACATTCTACAAACACAAAGATAAACAAGTAGGTACCTTAATAGAGTCAGAGATATTCAGATTGAATAAACCAAGCCCGTGACAAAATTCTTGGCATAATAATGACTACATTCTGGAGAGCAGCAATGGAAAAAGCACTTCCTAGTAGCTCATAATGCAGAGGGAGACTTGAACAAACCTGAGGTAGGTACTGCACATGAAGATTGTTGCAGAAACTTTCTTGATGAATTCACAATAATCTGCCTTGTTAAACCACCAGACATCAATGTCTGAGAAAAGAACCCCCCAAAAAGAATCTGCTTTACATATCCACAAAGAAACTCAACAGAATCACAAAGTCATTTCTCATGAGGAACTGTCATCTGAGAAATCATGCAACTTGAAAGCCTCTGGAGGAGACTTACTTGCAAGTAAGGGTACACATACAACAAATCTCCAGACTTTAGTGCACATAGTTCAGAAATAGTGGAAGTAGAACAAAATCTCAATGGAAGGAAGGGATAGCTTCCAAATCTTGATGATAATTGCACGGCATCACCAGTCTCATTGGATTTGCTGTGATCAATCAGATGTTAGAAAAGAATTCAAACACAATTTGAGCATAAACAGAGGCACCATGCCATTGATGATCCTTGTTTCGTAGATCTGTATGAAGCAGAAAAGCTTCATCAACTTTCCAAAAAAGACTGAGGACACATACACTAGTGATTGTGATCAAGACTTGCCAAGGACAAATAAGTGAACTGGGCTTAGTTGGCCAAGAAGGGCATTTGTTATCTGGGTACTGTTTTTGATTTAAGGATGGATCAATTGAACATGCCAGATCAACTCACTAGTTGGGGTTTTGAAAACACCAGAATAGAGGATACATTACCCAGGGCAGAAGCAGCAGATTCAACATGCTGCAACAGATAGTCATAGATCTTCTTCTTTAGTCTGGATTTGGTATCCACTAATTTGGCATCAAGCACTGCATTCTCCTCCACACCCACCTGATCTAGCCAGTCATTAACTCTTTTCAGCTGTGACAATATGCCTGCAATGTGACAGTTCTCTTGTTGACTCATAACTATATCTGCCCCTTCCTCATAGCCTTTATTTGCAACCTGGAAGCCATTGTCAAGAGCTCCCTCCATAAATTCAAGGAACCAGCGTTGTGCATCAGTCTCAAGCTGCTTTGCAAGCTCTGCTATCTCCATCATACCTTTTCCCTTAACCCAAGGGGATGCAATTGATGGAAGAGGTGCCTTCACCTCCTTGCCCTGCATTTCAGGTGTGATCTTGCTTGTAGCTTTTGCATTGATCTTCCCTAGACCCAGTCTGCTACTGCTGTGCCGGGTTGTGGTCTGTACCAGTACCTTTATTGGGGATTGTGGTCTCAACTCTGCAGCATCTCGCCTCCTCTCATTTCCAATCTGTGTCACAGATGACAAGGCTGTCCTAGCCTTGGGAGAAGATGGAGTTGCTGATGCACATCTTGTGGTTAATGATGGTGAGGGACTGTGGACTCTTGGCAATGAACAAGGTGCCCCATCCACCACAACCATGAATTGTTGGTTTGTGGCCTTCTTAACAGAACTGCGAGCTCCACCTTCCTCACTCTGCAGTGAGAATGATGCCAAGCCTGATGATAAGGCTGCATTCACCCATTCAGTTGCATGGTGTGACTTGTCTGCAACATCTTGAGCCTTTCCACTGGAGTTTTCTTTTGGAGCTTCTGCTGCAGTGTCCAGATTACTCCTTGCACTGGTCAGTGCATCAGCCACTACTGCAGCATGCTTGAGAGACTGGTAAAGGCTTAAAAACTGCTCTACAGACTGCCGAGGAAACTCTGTCTTTGCACTTGAGCACAGCTGTGCAAACATACTGCACACAAACAATTACAGTGTTCACCCATGACAAGTTGATTTTGAAGAAGCTGGCACGAATGTATGAGATGCAACAGTTTTGACTCCTGTGGGACCAAAAACTCTTCCAAATCATTCTGTCATGGATTGGCTGCTCTAATAAGATTGCACATTCCACACAGAAAATAACATCTAAACCCTGTAACTCATTTACCTACCAAGCCCTATCCATTGCTCAAAGTGAGAGACCCTACTGTTCTTCCCACTTTAATGAAGTGAAGTTTCTTAATTTCAAGAAAAAGTCCTCTTTTGAACTTTGACAAATCCTTCATTTAATCTCAAGTTGATCCTACTGTGTGATCATGAAACCAAGATAGCATAATTGTATGACATGAGCTACAAAGGTTGAATCTAGTGTCTTATAACTTACCTGAGGCTTTGAAGTACACTCTCAGCTGCTGAAGCCTCTTGTAGAGCCTCGGCTGCAGCTACTGAAGCTGCATCTCTTGTTTGTAAAGCTTTCTGTAAGATTGCTCAAAAATTGTCAATATACCACATGGCAGTGATTGTAGCAAAGCTGGAAAGAACCCTACCAAACACAAACAACCTGTTGAAATCTTGACTGAGTGCCTGATCTGATCATAGAGAAGAAAGTCATGCAACAGAGTAAGCATTAGTAAGCAATACCAAGACTGCTCCTGTAATGATTACAAACAAACTCTTACTATGCATAGATGTGAGCCAATTGTGAAAAGCATGTTCATAGACAAATACAGTAGCAACACTTAGCTCTCTGCATATGCATCATTAATGATATTGCATCCATGCTCAAATTCTTCAATGCAAAGACTGACTTGAGTCTTCTCTATTGTGCAACCAATGAGACATGGAGATTGCAGGAGGGCCCTTGCAGAAGCTTCTGCTAAAAAATTACCTTGCCCAATGATGCAAGTGATCCTGGAAGCGAACCCCACAAGACACTATTGTCATCTGTCAATTTTGAGACAAAATCCCTCTCCTTGGTGCCAGTACTAGCTGGAGTAGGGTCTAGAGGTGAAGCAGGTCTCTTTTGAGCTGCACCATTGATAACTTTGCTGTTTGATTTTGCAGGCACTGCTTTTGGCGACGCAGGTCCTTTGTCCAGTGAAACATTTGAGCTGAAGGGATTGACTCTCCTGGAACAAGACACCTAAACAAGGCAGAAAACCAACAGTCAAGAGTGGAACCTTCAGAGGCATGTATTGAGAACTTCTTGATACTGACAATTATTTACATCAACATAATACCTGAATACAATTGAGATTGACCTTATGGAGATTTCAGATCTGCACAGCATAAACAGGAAAAACAGGAAAAGAAAAAACTGAAAGAAAGGGGCACAGCCAAAAAAAAGCAGGCCCAGAAAGAAAACTACAGTCATGTGTTGCATCATGTTCAGTTTTCACTTCAGACCCAGGGATGAGGAAAAACAGACTTTGATGCATGCTCAGTCTCTGAAGAGAAGTCCAGTGAACAATGTATGCATAATTCCAGTGTGCAAGAGAACCATGCATGGCACAGGTATGATGGCCCCCATAAGGAACACATTCTTTTCCTTTCACAACATACAAATGAATGAAGCTGTCCCACCCATTTGAACTGTGGACCTATGGTGACACCAGCTCCTAGAACCCATCTTAGGGATAGAGCACTCACTGCACTGCGTGGGGATGAAAGCTTAAATGTGCTTTGCCATATCTGAGTACAGTCAATGAAGGAGGCTGAAGCACTTGCTAGTGCAAAACTTGGTGAATCTTCATACTCCAGGAATGCCAAGAGAGTTGCAACAGAGACCAAAAACCCAATGGAAAATTTGAGTTTTGCACATTCTGAAATACACAGGAGTATGAGGGAGAAAACAGAGGGTCAGCTTACAGAGGACCAAAGAGCAGCCTTCACTTGTTCTTTGGCTTGCTTTGGAGTGGTGTGTTGGTCTTTGCTTTCCTTGGAACCACCATTGGCAGCTCCCTCCCAGCTTTTCCTTAAACACTTTGCCGTGACAGTAGTGATGATATCTCCTCCTGATCGGCACCCGCCAGCTGCTATAGAGCGCCGCTTGCTGGAATCTACCACTTTCCCGGCGCTCACAGATCTTTTTGCAGTTGGAGAGAAGACAGCTTCTTCGTTAGACCTAGTCGAAGAAGCAGCTGCTGAGTCCGCGTTGTAAGGGATCTTTCTATCTTCCGAGCATGCTATCACACTCCGTGACAACAGACTTGCTCTGTCTCCTCCAGACGTCCTAGTCCTGTCTAGGAACAATGAACTTGCTGCACGGGATTGTAACTTCACAGAACTTGGCGAAGTAACCATGCTCTTCTGCAGCTGGGTGGAGGTGCAGTGTGGAAAAACCTTCAAGGACTTGGCTGCTGCTCTTGGTCCTGAGTTTGATCTCGCTGCAACAGCTTCATCATCTTTCCTCTCCTCGACAGCGCCTACTAGATTGCTGCTCTCCAGTGCTGCTGACAGATGGGATGATGATCTTCCGGCCAGGGAGAAGCTGCTGCTTCGAGACAGCCTTTCGGTGAGCTGCGCTCCAAAATCGTCTGCAGAGATTTCGATAGTGTTCGTCTGATGCTGACTGCCGTTCTTCGCAGGCAAAGTAGTTGCAACATTGCTGCCTTCAGAAGGGAGCACGATCAGGCCCGGCTTCTTCGTGTGAGGAGCAGATGCTCCTGACTCTTCTGCAGCATTGAACTCTCCTGCAGAGGACGCTGGATTTAAGAACCTGCCCGACAAGCTCCGAGAGAAACCGTCAAGGCCAGCTCTCGTGATGGTGTCGGAGTTGCAGAGATCGGGGTGAATCAGATCAGGATGTATGGCGGCGGCCGCGTGGTCTCTGGAGGAGGTCGACGTCCTGCAGCTGCTAGCAGCGGTGGTAACGACTGTGGCAATGAGATCTTCGGGATTTCCTACGCACTGATGCCTGCCTGCAAGCGGCCTGACGCCTCGAAGGAGAGGAACCGGCGAGCCGGCTTCAAGCCTATCGACATGGATAAACTGGCCGAGCTGCAGTTTGTCACTCAATATGAGATCGTCATGCTCCTCCGCCAGTGTCACGTACGTCGCATGCGATGAGTCCGAGACTTTGATATAGAAACCCTGGTTCGGCCAGAGCTCACTGCCTGCAAGAGCAGGCACAATACTGATCACCTGCAGCAGTGCAGACCGATGCTCTCCCGTCACCTTCACGTCCGAGTTCATGTGCTGCAGGAGCTTCAAGAGAACACCAGGTGTTAACGTCGCCATGATCACACGTTCTTCTTCGTCTTCTCCTTCTCCTCCTCCTCCGTCAATCAAAATTTTCAACAACAATGTTCTCAATTTCTTCCGGAGATCAACTTGCTGGCGAATTCAGGATGCGGCGCCCTGGAAGGCAATCGATCAATGCTTCCGCATCATCAGAGAATTTCGACTAGCCTCGAGGTGAACCTTTCGCTGTCACGGAATCACGAGGTCGTCCAATCGTTTACAGCGTCCACGACGTCCGAGTTTCTCGCAACCACGCCATTATTCGATCTCTACCTACAAGAGACTGCACATTCGACCGACAAAGGCAATGGCATCGTTTTCTGGAGGAGCAAGAACTTGCAAAAAAACGCAAGAAAAAAACGCCTGCAGAGAAAAACGAATACTAAGTCTTCAATGCATTGTCGGAATCGCGGCACACGGCCGGAGCGAGAAAGTTTCAGAAGCAAACAAACGCGACAGAGAAGAATGCACATCTATCAAAGCAGCCGAACAAATCACCGAACTGCACAATCGGAAAGAATGACTGGAGAGACCAGCAGCAGGCCGAGAGTCTTCTCTTCCTCCAGAGTACTACTACTGGCATACAAACTTGCCGCTCGAGCGGAAAAATTCTGGCACGAATGTCGCAAAATTCCGTAACAAAATTCATTGAATAATCTTCGTGAAAACAACGAAAGACACACAGAAGAGGCTTGAGCACGGCAAACAACAACAGACCTTCTTATGCCATGATGCCCGCACACGAGGTTCAGGGAGCTCCTCCAAACAAGTGTAGAAATCGCCACAGAGCTCCGAAATGCAGAAATTTTGGATTGAACGGAAGCTGCTTCCTAGCGGATCCGCCTCGAAAACACTGCCGATCATCATCTTCGAGAAATCGCGAGGATTACTAGCAAATCCCAGCAACTCGAGAGAGCCAAGGCAAGCAAGCGCTTGGCGGTCCCCGAAGAAGCTCCTTCTTCATTTGGCAGACCTACGCCTACCATCCTACAAATAGGTAGCTAGCCTAGGTCGTATAAATACGAATAATCCTACTCTCTACGCATACGCATATGTAGGTATCTAGAACTGTCTACGAATATGTACATTTATTTCATTCTTTTTCCTGAAATTGTCATAATGAAACGTTGGGTAAATTAAAGGTTAAGAAAACTTACCCGTTCAGGTAAAAAGAGGGAAATTTACTGGGGTATAAAAATCCAAACGGGTCAACCTATTCCCCCCAGCCCCCAAAACCCAATTTAAGGATAAAATATAATATAATTACAAAACTAAAGAGTCCTAAAATGTGAGAAATTACATAACTTTTGGTTTATTGGACCTTTGAATTTTTTTTTAAAAAATACCTGAAAGCCAAGAAATTCTAAAATGTGAATAATTACATCACTTTTGGCTTATTGGACATTTTAGCTCCAGTTTTAAAATAATAAACCTGAAAACCAAAAATAAAATAAAATCCTAGAAATGCAAGAAATTACATCACTACTTTTGGTTTATTTGATCTTTGAACTCAGTTTAATTTTTTTAAAGAACCCTGAATTTTTTTAAAATCTTAGAATGTGTGATGATATTACTTTGCTTTTGATTTATTTGAACTTTGAATTTCCTGATTTTTTTTGGTTTGATCAAATGAGAATATGTATTTTGAAAATATACACAATTATTTATGTAGAATGGGGCTCTTTGATTGCCCCCCCCCCCCAATCACAAAGAACTATGATCAAACTTTGGACACTCCCCCCAATAGAGTTTTTCCTTTGGCCTATATACAAAGTTTACAAGAGTACTAAGAACTTTTGGGCAAAGGATATTTCATGAAATAAAGTATGGTGATATTTGGGAACACTTGAGGAACACCTTGAAAACAAGAAATAGGAACTATTGGGAACTTTATGAGAACACATTGAGAACTATGTAGAACAAAGTGGGAAACTCACAATCCAAAACATTTCTCAAAACCATGCCTATTCCATTCCTACAATATTTCATGGATTTACACTTAATGAAGAAAAATCCCATGTTGGGTTAACAATTTTGTTTTGCTAGGGTTTCATTCTTCACATAATTCTTTGCTTTGCTTCACTTATCACCTTCTTCACATGAAAGGTCCAAAAAAAAAACTCGCATAAAATCAATCTAACTAAAAGTGGACAGCTTTGATGATTTTGTGAGGTTTTTTTTTTTTTTTTTAATTTTTTTTTCCCCCCCCCCAATCCTATCCATTTTTTCTTTTTATATAAATAATAAAAAACTTTTTTACCCCAA
>Ga0116227_10006430_pt1 | contig 23821 bp, 8 predicted proteins | sample S1TSphgellanicum_FD_89693 | JGI IMG/M metagenome (GOLD analysis project Ga0116227, IMG submission 89693) | Host-associated microbial communities from peat moss isolated from Minnesota, USA - S1T2_Fb - Sphagnum magellanicum MG | ecosystem: Host-associated > Plants > Peat moss > Unclassified...
GGGGTATCGAGTCTAGGCAATTGGTAATTGGTCATTTTTCCCAAACATTGCCCATTGCCCCAAGTTAAACTATCGTTCGTTCCAAAGCTAATAAATCGGGGATACAAATAACCTCCTGCTCGCGTTTAATCAACCCTTTTTTTTCTAAACGTGTCAAGACTCGTGTCACCGTTTCTCGCGCTAGTCCACTCAAACTGCTTAATTCCCGGTGAGGTAAATTGGGAATTTCAGTTCCTGCCTGTATTTTCTTTCCCTGTCCTTCTGCTAAAAACAAGAGCGTGTCTGCCACCCGTGACTGACTATCAGATTCCCGCAGCCGCAGTCGCCGATTTACCTGTCGCAAGCGTCGTGCCATCAGTTGTGCCAATCGGACTCCCGCCAAGGGTTCTGTCTGAAGTAACTTGACAAAATCCTGAGCAGGCAAGCTACCAATTACTGTGGAAGTCAAAGTAATCACATCTGTAGAACGGGGCACTTCATCAAGCGCCGCCATTTCACCAAACAATTCTCCCTTGCCAAGAATATTTAGTGTTACCTCTTTACCTTCAAGATTGTAAGTACGAATTTTTACCCATCCATCGATAATAAAATATACAGATCCGCCCCAGTCATTTTCCAGTAAAATCACTTGATTAGCTGGGTGAGTGCGGGTAACAAGATGGTTTAGGGCTGGTTCCAAAACAACTTCTGGCAACCCTCGAAAAAAAGGATTCGAGAGCATCCAGGGATTGACGGTTGCATGCAAGCTATATCGGTCTTCCATTAGAAATCTTTTGTATTCAAGTTGCAATATATACAACAACGAAAGCGCCATTGTAAGCCTAAGCTATCAAAGCACAGCCCCTTTCACACACAAAACTAATCTATGTTACACAAAAAAAACTATCTAACTAAGTGTTTCTCCGAAACGACTTAGGAATAGGGGTGGGTTTAACAAGATATCGTGTCAGCCTCTGAACTGCACGAGTGTGTTAACCCTGCCCCTATTACAGGAGCCAGGAGAATCCCTCTCATAAGGCAATGGGATTTGCATGTTAATAACTATTGTGTTGCCGGATTGCGGCCTTCAAAGACAATGACCCTTACTAGAGAGTCAAGAGCTAGTTCCACGACAGGAACTATTCTGGCTTTTAACTCGTACGGAACATTGCCGTGCCCCTACGACTCCTTGTTCGTAACACTTTTGCATCAAAGCAACGTATAGCCTACCGGAGTCTTTTGTGGAGCTAGCTTCACTGCAAACATAATTGTAAAAAAAATAAGCTGCCGCGAACGATAATCAATTATATCAATATACTCAAGGCAATTGATTTTTGCTAACCTAAGATTTTTAGCTGTTTTTACTCAAGAAGCTGAGGCGGCGGTAAGACAGCCCTGTAGGCGGAGTAAACTGCTTGCTGTCTACAGAAGACGTTTAGAATACCCCTTTTGTGTCTTAAAACTGGAGTGAACTATAAAAGCTAATCTTTGAGAACTATGGGTTGATTGACAATTATCGCCCTTTCGCCTAAGTATTCGTAACATAACTGCACAAAATGTAAAGCAATTTTCATCCATCAAAACGTACAGTTCTAGATAAGGTAAATCAAAGTGACATCCCGCACAACTGAAATTCAAACACTAATCGCAGATATTGACAGCTTACTTGCCAACAAAGGTAATCGCTTGTCCAAGATTCTCTCTGGTCAAGGGCAAGAGCCAAGACAGGCTTTAGAGCGAATTCGCAACTTCCTTGTGAGGTTGACAGAAAGTGAGACTCGAGCAAGTAGTGCTGGAAACCAGCAAGCGCAACAGCCTCAATTATCACCTTTATTAGAAAAATTTGTTGATCAAGGTCATCAACCATCTTTATCACAGCAGAACCAACCCAACCAAGAGGAGGATAGTTTTGTTGAGTCACCCCAGATCAAGAGTGCTTTTTCGACATTACTAATGCCGTTGCAAGCAGAATTACAGGCGCTGCTGCAAGAACGGACAACTCTTGTAGAAGAAATTCGGCAGTTAGAACAAAGGCGACTACAAAATTACTCATTATCACAGCAGTTGGCAAATCAGGAGAAGATGATTTCTGAATTTTTGCAGGTGCTAATGAGTCGCCTGACGTCAAGTTTAACAATTGATGCTTCTAGTTCTATTATTGCAAATAAAAAGGGCAATATAGAACTAGCAATCTCCTCCTCTCAACCTTTACTAGAGTCACCAGAACAAGTAGAACGGTTAACACGACTTGCTAAAGAGTTGGACCAACAGTTGCTGGGATTAGATGGAACGGTAAATGTTGTCTTTGACGCACTACAGCGAAACATCCACACCTATCACGATTCATTATCCCAAGCTCTCGTAAGAATGCACAGCAAAGGAGTGCAAGGGGAGCAGTTGTTGGCAAACTGGATCGATAATTTGATGGATCAGTTGCCACAACAAACTGTTTCCAATAACCCATCTACTTTGAAGATAGAAAATGAAACACCGCCGCAACAAACTGTTTCCAATAACCCATCTACTTTAAAGATAGAAAATGAAACACCATTGCCAACCGCATCAGCCGTAACAACAGATGACCTTAATCCATTAGAAGTTAATATTCCCTCAACACTTGCAAATAAATACCAGGAAACTAGCTTGGAAGCTTTAGAAGATGCTTCCACCACACCAGATCTAGATGCAATGATTTTGCAACTAAATCAAGACCCGCAAAACTCGGCAACGTTAGGGGCAGAGTTACAGCATGATAATTCAGAGTTAAGTGGCGATGAAGTAGACCAACTATACGCTAGCTTGTTTGGTTCTGACAATTTAACTGACTCCAGCCTCGAGGACGATGCAACGCGTCAAGCGACAGATGTTATAAGTGAATCCTTGGTAGATACCACCTCTTCTCCTACGGTGCTTTCACAAGTGCCAGTCGCAGAAGCTGTCACCCCACCAGCAACGGTTGAGGTCATAGACGCCACACATGAACCATCTGTAGATACCTCCTCTTCTCCCACGGTGCTTTCACAAGTACCAGTTGCAGAAGCTGTCACCCCACCAGCAACGGTTGAGGTCATAGACGCTACACACGAACCATCTGTAAATACCACAGCTTCAGCATCCGTACCTGTGATCAATCAGGGACAACAAGTCGATGCTGCTGTGATGATGCCAGACCCCTGGTTTGACGGACCAGACGCAGGTCTTTTGGATCTGCACAACGCTAACACAGAAGATACTCCAATCAAAGCCACGGAGGATCAATCATCAGATTTTTACAACTTATTCATATCCCAGGACAAATCGGAAGAAACCTCTTCTACAAGTATTGCAACACCCGACCTCGTTGAAGTGCCGCTGAGTACTGAGACAATTACGGGAATGGTAGACAGTAGTGAGCAAGTGCCTGAAGTAGCATCCTCTGATATTGCAGCCAATTCAGAAGCAGGGGGGACTCCTGCGGTGACAGCCCCAGTCGAAATGATGGCAGAAATTGTTAACGAACCGTCATCGGATCACTACATGACCGCTTCGCCGCAGGAAAATTTGCTAGTTTCAGAGGCATCGGTAACAGCAGTACCTGATATTTCCCTAGAAGAATCGCAGTTACGGCAATTGGAACAGGATTTGGCTGACTTTGATGGAACGCTAAATCTCCAGCCGCAGCCTGCAAGTAACCCAGAAAGTCAAGAAACATCACAAAACACTCTCACCAGCCTTGAAATGCCACAGCATGGAGATGCTCAAGAATCAAGTACCATAGGAGCGTTTTTTGCTGAAGCTGAAAAAAATCAGGAAGTCATAATAGAAAGCCATATAGAAAGCCATGTCAGTTCCGTCACAGAGGCAAGAGGGAAACCCTCTCCGAAGTTCCAAGGGGAGGAAGCCTCCGAGAGGACTTCTCTGGGCAGTGCTGACTCACCGGTACTCGGACTTGTCTCAAACTCCAGCCCAATAGATCATACTGAATCACTCACGCCTCTTGACTCGGTGTGGTATTTAGGACTTGATTTGGGTACAACTGGTATTTCTGCTGCACTCTTGAATCGCTCCACAATAGAGATTTATCCTCTTTACTGGTCGGCAGAAAATCAGCCAGAAGCAAATTCCATCAAGCGCTCGTTTCGTCTACCAGCAGAGGTTTATTTGCCTACAGCTTCTGTAACTTATAGTGAGGCAGAAAGCCAAGAAGCTATTGATCAGACGACACCGGCATCTGTTGCTGAAGAAAAAGTCCCTGAAAACTTAGTTACAGCCTCTACACCACCTGCGTCAGCACCAGATCCAACACAAAATCTCTTTTCAGCACAGTTGAAGCCGTACTTACAGGTTGCTCTCCCCTATAAGAGCGAACAGCAAAAATGGGAACCAGTATTGCAATTAAATGAATTTTCTACGGTTCCTTTAGTTTGGGTTGTGCGATCGCTCTCGAAATTGCTGTTAACATTGACATCAGATTCCAGTAGTACCACCTTAGGTTTAACTGCAGTGGCTGTTGGTCTGAGCCAACAAACTTTCCATAGCATTATCCAACAAATTGCTGGTGTCATCTGCACTTGCCCATCTAACTGGTCGGAACAATATCGCTTCAATGTGCGAGAAGCTTTACTGATTAGCAAATTAGTACAGCATCCCCAACAAGTCTTTTTTGTCGAAGAAGCGATCGCTAGTTTGCTCTCAGAACTTGATGGTGCTAACGGTGAAACAGTAGAATTGAACACTCACCAAGGTTCTCGGCTCGCAAAAACCAGCGATCATCCCCTGTTTGGTAGTACCCTCGTCATTAATATTGGTGCAGCTTTCACCGAAATGGCGCTGGTCGATTTGCCGGAACATCTAGAAGACTTAACCCACAGTGATTTCATGCTCCATGGCTTTGCCTATGCTGGCAAGGGAATAGAGCAAGATATCATCTGCCAACTGCTATTTCCACCAAAATGGCGACAGTCACGTACAATGCAAGGCGATAGCAAGGGTAGCACTAGCAACCCTGGGCAGTGGCAACCAGCCATTCCCGGTTTGGATCAGATGCACCTGTCTAATTTAGCGTGGGAAGAATTAAACCTGCCACGACCAGGGGAACCCGATATCAGCGATCGCATTTGCCTCCAACAACGGCTAGAAGGTTCTCTTTTAGGAAAGGCAATGCTAGATGCAGCGATCGCCCTAAAACTCATTTTGCAGCATCAAGACTCTTTTACGCTAGAGTTAGCAGATCAACAGTGGGTGTTGCAGCGGCGAGACTTGGAAAGCCAAGTGTTTGTCCCGTTTGTGCGACGCTTAAATCGTGAACTTAATAGACTATTGGTAGCTAAAGGCATACCTACCGAAGCAATTAACCAAGCTATTTTGACTGGTGGGGTGGCATCCATCAGCGCGGTAAGCCGTTGGTTACGGCAAAAAGTCCCTAACGCTAAGATTATTCAAGATTTGTATCTTGGTGAAAATGGCGCTCCCACTTGTAGCAGAGTTGCATACGGTCTAGCTATGCTCCCACTTCATCCCCAGGTCTTAGAAATCTCTAGGCAACAATACACCGACTATTTCCTGTTTACAGAATTGCTCTCTTTATTGCCAGATCGAGCCTTATCTTTCGACGAAGTCATCCAGTTATTCGAGAATCGTGGCATCAATACCCGCAATTGTCAGCAACGCCTGCTAGCTTTCTTGGAAGGTGAGTTACCTCCAGGTTTGATAGCGTCTAACATAGACTCCCATTGGCTGACTCAAAGCGCAAATGAAAGTTCTGAATATCAGGCAATCACCGCCGCACCACTTTTTGAAAAACAAGGGAGCCTCACCTATCGTCCCAATACGCAACAACAGCAGTCTCTGTGTCGCTATCTTGACGCGATCAAAGCGAGTACTCAGCAATCATTGGAAGAGCCATATACAGTTAATTTTGCCATAGGGGTGGTTAATTAGTCTTTTGTTAGTGGTTAGTTGTTAGTTGTTAGTTGTATTTTCTCCTGACTCCTGACTCCTAACTAACCTTTGACGCCACTACTAGTTTCGGTGGGGACAATGTAGCGTTGTAGAAATAGGAATAATATCAATACTGGGGCAATAGAAATGACTGAGCCGGCGGCTACCAATCGCCAGTCTAAGGAAAAAGTACCTGCAAGCTTTGCTACTCCCAAAGGAAGGGTATATAACTTCTCATCTTGGATGACAATTAAAGGCCAAAGAAAGTCACTCCAAGAACCGATAAATTCAAAAATTGCCAGGGTCACTAGTGCTGGGCGAATTGATGGTAGCATGACATACCACCACAAGCCTAACTCTGAACAACCATCCATGCGTGCTGCTTCTTCCATCTCTTTGGGGACACTGCTGAAAGCTTGTCTCAATAAAAAAATGCCAAAGGCAGAAGCTAAGCTGGGAAAAATCATTCCTAAATAAGTATTTCTTAACCCCAGTTGAACTATCAAAATATACAGCGGAATCATCACGATCTGGAAGGGAATCATAATCGTGGCGACAATCGCGATAAAAATCCAGTCTCGTCCGAGGAACGACAGTCTTGCTAATGGGTAAGCAGCTAAAGAGCAAAAGATTAAATTTAAGCTCACTGTCAGCACCGCCACTAGGGTACTGTTGAACAAGTACTGACCAAAAGGTAAGGCGTGCCAAACAGAGACAAAGTTTTCTAAGGTTGGATGAGTAGGCAACAACTGTGGCGGTGATTGAAAAATATTTTCCGTTGGCGATTTTAACGCTGTACTGACGAGCCAAAATAGTGGGAAGAGCGTCACCAGTGCGATCGCCCCTAATAGCCCATAGATCAATAACCGATTTTTGATTTTTACATTAGTCATATTATGTTCGGTTAATGACTTATAAAATAATTCGTTCGTAGTTTCAGAGGGAGCTCTTAGCAGGGAAACCCACGACACCCATCCGTGGGATTGGAACTTTGACGCCGTGTTTCTCGCTTAAGAGCGCCAAAGCGCAACACATCTTTTTTTTTAAGTGGGCTTTAGACCCACAACTAAAGTTTTTCTGGTTCTTTATTCCCTGCTCCCTGCTCCCTGCTCCCTGCTCCCTGCTCCCTGCTTTTGTAAGAACATGATATCATTGGTTTTTAGAAGAGCGACCTATCACCGGGATTGAAGATCGGCAATCAGTAAGTTAAGCCGTTCTGCCACATCAGCCCTTCCTTCTTGAGAGGCTTCACCAAGAAATACATCCAAGATAAACCAACGACATAACTCAGGCTGTGTACTCACTAAATTCAAAATGACGCCATTGAGAACTTCTGTTACCATGTCGTCAGGAAGACGACGCAATTCATTTCTAATGACTAGGGCATCTTCAAGTTGTTGAGTCTGACCCGCAGCAATCACAGCTTTAGTCGCAGCCTCTACTAAGCTGTTCAGGTCTTGTCCTAATCCATTCATGGCTTTATTTTGCGGCTGGTTATCCAAGATGAAAGGGAGGTAGGGTGTGGGGTGTGGGGACCCCATCATTGAAATTAGGGGCTTCAAGCAAGGATACCATATTCATGGTACTACATATCGTGATCAGACATTTTTTCTTTTTCGACCTACATAAATGCACTTTTCTTGTACCGATATTTGGTATAGGCATCCCAATATTCCCTACACCCCACACCCTACACCCCATACCCTGTTTTCGGTCACTCCTCTTAAAAGTAGGCTACTGATCTAGCCAGACACGCAGCAGTGAGAGCAACTGCTCGATATCGACAGGTTTGGCAATGTAATCTGAAGCACCTGCTGCTAGACACAGATCTCGATCGCCTGGCATAGCTTTGGCTGTAAGTGCGAACATCGGCAGCAAGCTGAATTGACTCATCTGGCGAATCGTATGCATTGTCTCGTAGCCGTCCATTCCTGGCATCATCACATCCATCAAAACAACATCGATATCTGGGTGATTTTGCAAGACGGCAATACCATCAGAGCCATTCTCAGCATACAAAACTTGCATTTGGTAGCGCTCTAGCGTACTGGTAAGGGCGAAGATGTTACGTATATCGTCGTCCACGATCAGAACTTTCTTGCCCACTAGTAAGGGCTCTACCAGATAGAGCCGTTCGAGCATCTGCCGCTGTGATTCGGTTAAATTGCTTGACACTCTATGCAGAGACAAGGCTGTCTCATTCAGGAGATGCTCTGGTGATCGCACATTTTTGACGCTACTCGTCTCGCCTAAACCCTTAAGTCTAGTTTCTTCTGCCTGCGTTAGCTCTTCCTCAGTATAAACAATGACAGGTAGAGGCGCGAGCCCTTGCATCGCAACTTCTTGTTGAATCTGCTCAAGCAGTTCAAATCCACTGATGTCGGGAAGCGCTAAATCAAGTACAACGCAGTCGAAATGCTTAGACTGAAGTGTCGCCAGTGCCTCTGCCCCAGTACCCACAGCAGTCGTACAGACATCGCTGTTCCCGACCAGATCCACAATACTACTGCGTTGAGCCTGGTCATTGACCACCACTAGCAATTGCTTCACTGAGCGCTCAATAAAACCTTTAATATCAGTAAATGCCTTAGCCAAAGCTTCATTAGTAATGGGTTTTTGCAGATAGGCAAGCGCTCCTAGGAGACAGCGTTGTCGCCCTGACTCAACAGAGATCATGTAAACAGGGATGTGACGGGTATTGGGATCGTGCTTTAAGCGATCCAGCACTGTCCAGCCATCCATGAGCGGCAACCGGATATCCAGCATAATGGCGTCGGGTTTGAGTTCACGTGCCATGGACAGCCCTACACTTCCATTTGGGGCAATCATACCATTGAAACCCTGTTGCCGCGCTAGATCTAAAACTATATTTGCAAAGTTGGTGTCATCCTCCACAATCAAAAGCGTGCGCCCACTTGGCGGCGTTACGTCTGTGTTCTCACGAGCAGACGAGGTCAGAGGGTTGTGGGGTGTTAGGGATTTGGTTGGAGAAGCATTAGGCTGGTGGATGTCATAGGTTGAAGAGGAGATCGGGGGGATCTGGGGCATTGGGGTGCTTTGGTACTGAGGTGCGGGGAAAAATAAAGTCGTGTTCGCCTCTGCATTTGTACCTTCTTGATCAAAGGTCTGAGGCAAGTATAAAATAAATGTACTCCCCTGACCGAGGCGACTGACCAACCGTATTTCTCCGCCTAAGAGTCGAGCAATTTCTCGGCTGATAGACAAACCTAAACCCGTACCGCCATATCTGCGACTGGTGGTGCCATCAGCCTGCTGAAACGCCTCAAAAATGATTTTTTGCTTGTCAGGGGCAATGCCAATGCCTGTATCGTGGACGGCGAAAGCGACAACAGTATTAGCGCGATTGAGCGGCTCTTGGTCTCGACTCCACCCCTGATTCGCCACAAAGATCCGCAAACGAACCTCCCCAAGATCTGTAAATTTAAAGGCGTTAGCCAGCAAATTCTTCAGCACTTGTTGTAGACGTTTCGCATCAGTGGATATGAACTGCGGCAAGTTAGGGTCTAACTCGATGGTGAAATTCAGTCCTTTATCCTGGGCAACTTGACGGAAGTTGCGTTCCATTTGACTGGCAATTTCTGTGAACCGAATCTGGTTGAAGTCAATTGACATGGTGCCAGATTCAATTTTTGAGAGATCTAGGATATCATTGATTAGCGCCAAAAGATCAATGCCTGCTGAATGAATTGTGCGACCGTATTCAACCTGGCGGGGCGTTAGGTTGCCTTCAGAATTATCAGCAAACAACCGAGCCAAGAGCAGCAAGCTGTTGAGCGGTGTCCGCAGTTCGTGGGACATATTGGCCAGAAACTGAGATTTGTACTTTGAAGTCAGCGCTAATTGTGCAGCCTTTTCCTCTACAGATTGCCTAGCCAGTTCAATCTCTTCATTCTTACGCTCGACTTCCTGATTTTGCTCAGCTAACAACTCAGATCTCTGCTCCAGTTCTTCGTTGGTTCGCTGCAACTGTTCCTGCTGTTGCTTCAGCAGTTCCTCGGATGCCTTCAGCGATTGAGCCTGGAATTCTAAGCGCTTGTTAGTTTCCCTCAGTTCGTTTTGTTGGCTTTGCAATTCCTCTGCCAAGGACTGCGACTGCTTGAGCAACTCCTCGGTGCGCATACTGGCAGCAATTGTATTCAAGACGATCGCAATACTTTCTGTCAGTTGATCAAAGAATGACAAATGAATATCACTAAACCGATGGAAAGAAGCTAATTCTATCACCGCTGTGACTTGTCCCTCAAACAGCACAGGTAAGACGACGGCGTTGAGTGGGGTGGCTTCCCCTAAACCAGAGCTGATCTTAATATAGTCCTCTGGTATCTTAGTCAACAAAATCCGTTCTTTTTCTAGGGCACATTGCCCCACAAGTCCTTCACCTAAATGGAACCGATTAGCAAGATGCTTGCGCTCGCGGTAAGCATAAGTACTAATGAGCTTCAGGATCGCTTCCTGACTTTCAATAGATTCCATCAAGTAAAATACACCGTGTTGTGCTGAGACCAGAGGTGCCAACTCAGACAAGATCAATTTAGAGACGGTTTCCAAGTCTCGCTGTCCCTGTAGCATGCGAGTAAACTTGGCTAGATTAGTTTTCAACCAGTCTTGCTCAGTATTTTTCTGGGTTGTTTCCCGCAAATTGGCGATCATCTGATTGATATTGTCTTTGAGAACTGCAACCTCACCTTGAGCTTCGACGGCGATTGAACGCGTCAGATCCCCATTAGTCACAGCTATTGCTACCTCAGCAATTGCACGCACTTGTGTTGTTAAATTTGCAGCAAGTTCGTTGACGTTATCTGTTAAATCTCTCCACGTTCCAGATGCTCCAGGCACTCGAGCTTGTCCACCCAATTGACCTTCAATCCCCACTTCGCGAGCCACGGTAGTGACTTGTTCGGCAAAGGTTGCCAGGGTATCGATCATCTCGTTGATCGTATCTGCTAAGGTTTGAATTTCTCCCTTAGCCTCAAGCATGAGTTTTCGTTTTAAGTCACCTTTAGCGACTGCTGTGACTACCATGGCAATACCCCGTACTTGAGCCGTCAAGTTACTTGCCATCGAATTCACATTGTCGGTCAAATCTTTCCAAGTTCCTGCCACACCCGTAACCTGTGCCTGACCACCCAACTTACCTTCGGTGCCAACCTCACGGGCAACCCGCGTGACTTCCGATGCAAAGGAACTTAGCTGATCAACCATGACGTTAATGGTGTCTTTGAGTTCTAAAATTTCGCCTTTCACATCGACAGTAATCTTCTTCGACAAGTCCCCATTAGCAACGGCTTTGGTAACTTCAGCAATGTTGCGTACCTGGGCAGTCAGGTTACCCGCCATGGAGTTGACATTGTCGGTCAAATCTTTCCAGGTTCCCGCCACGCCCTTAACATAAGCTTGAACACCCAATTTTCCTTCAGTTCCCACCTCACGAGCAACCCGCGTCACCTCAGAAGCAAAGGAGTTGAGCTGATCCACCATCGTGTTGATCGTGTTTTTTAATTCGAGAATTTCACCTTTCACATCAACGGTAATTTTCTTCGACAGGTCACCATTGGCAACTGCCGTCGTCACTTCGGCAATATTACGTACTTGGGCAGTTAAGCTGCCAGCCATGAAGTTAACCGACTCAGTCAAGTCCTTCCAAGTCCCTGCCACACCTTTGACTTCTGCCTGGACGCCCAGCTTCCCTTCCGAACCAACTTCTCGTGCCACCCGCGTCACTTCACTAGCAAAGGAGTTGAGTTGGTCTACCATGACGTTGACAGTGTTTTTTAATTCCAGTATTTCTCCTTTGACATCAACGGTGATTTTCTTCGACAGATCCCCATTGGCAACAGCTGTGGTTACAGCAGCAATATTGCGGACTTGGGCAGTTAAACTTCCTGCCATAAAGTTAACCGATTCGGTTAAGTCCTTCCAAGTTCCTGCCACGCCTCTTACATCTGCTTGGACACCTAACTTGCCTTCCGAACCCACTTCTCGCGCTACTTTGGTCACTTCAGAAGCGAAGGAACTCAGTTGATCTACCATCACATTGATCGTGTTTTTCAACTCGAGAATTTCACCTTTCACATCGACGGTGATTTTCTTCGACAGGTCACCCTTGGCGATCGCCGTTGCAACTTCAGCAATATTACGCACTTGGGCAGTTAAATTACCTGCCATCAAGTTCACATTATCGGTTAAATCTTTCCAAGTGCCTGCGACACCCCGTACCTCAGCTTGGACACCCAACTTTCCTTCTGTGCCAACCTCACGCGCCACCCGTGTCACTTCACTAGCAAAGGAGTTGAGCTGATCCACCATGATGTTGATCGTGTTTTTCAACTCCAAAATTTCGCCTTTGACATCCACAGTAATCTTCTTGGACAGATCGCCCTTAGCGACTGCTGTTGTCACTTCCGCAATATTGCGGACTTGGGCAGTTAAGTTACCTGCCATCGAGTTGACGCTGTCAGTCAAGTCCTTCCAAGTGCCTGCAACACCCCGTACCTCAGCTTGGACACCCAACTTTCCTTCTGTGCCAACCTCACGCGCCACCCGTGTCACTTCACTAGCAAAGGAGTTGAGCTGATCCACCATGATATTGATCGTGTTTTTCAGCTCTAAAATTTCCCCTTTAACATCGACAGTGATTTTTTTCGACAAGTCTCCATTGGCAACTGCCGTCGTCACTTCCGCAATATTACGCACTTGGGCAGTTAAACTTCCTGCCATAAAGTTAACCGATTCGGTTAAGTCTTTCCAAGTCCCTGCCACGCCTCTCACATCTGCTTGACCGCCTAACTTACCTTCCGAACCAACTTCTCGCGCCACTCGTGTCACTTCACTAGCAAAGGAGTTGAGTTGATCCACCATGACGTTTATGGTGTTTTTTAATTCCAGTATTTCGCCTTTGACATCAACGGTGATTTTCTTCGACAAGTCCCCATTGGCGATCGCTGTGGCAACTTCCGCAATATTACGGACTTGCCCTGTCAGATTTCCTGCCATCATATTGACACTGTCGGTTAAGTCTTTCCAGGTGCCTGCCACCCCTTTAACTTCTGCCTGCGCCCCCAGTTTACCTTCCGATCCGACTTCTCGTGCCACCCGCGTCACTTCAGAAGCAAAGGAGTTGAGTTGATCCACCATGACGTTTATGGTATTTTTTAATTCCAGTATTTCCCCTTTAACATCGACAGTGATTTTTTTCGACAAATCTCCATTTGCAACTGCCGTCGTTACTTCGGCAATATTACGGACTTGGGCAGTCAAACTCCCTGCCATAAAGTTGACTGATTCTGTCAGGTCTTTCCAAGTCCCTGCCACACCTCGGACATCTGCTTGACCACCTAACTTGCCTTCCGAACCCACTTCTCGCGCCACTCGTGTCACTTCACTAGCAAAGGAGTTGAGTTGATCCACCATGACGTTTATGGTGTTTTTTAACTCCAGAATCTCCCCTTTAACTTCAACAGTGATTTTCTTCGACAAGTCCCCATTGGCGATCGCTGTGGCAACTTCCGCAATATTACGGACTTGTCCTGTCAGATTTCCTGCCATCATATTAACACTGTCAGTGAGGTCTTTCCAAGTACCTGCCACCCCTTTAACTTCTGCCTGCGCCCCCAGTTTACCTTCCGACCCGACTTCTCGTGCTACCCGCGTCACTTCAGAAGCAAAGGAGTTGAGCTGATCCACCATGGTGTTGATCGTATTTTTCAGTTCCTGGATCTCGCCTTTGACATCGACTGTGATCTTCTTGGACAAATCTCCATTCGCAACTGCTGTTGTAACTTCAGCAATATTACGGACTTGCGCCGTCAAGCTCCCTGCCATAAAGTTTACACTATCAGTCAGGTCTTTCCAAGTGCCTGCCACCCCTTTAACTTCTGCCTGACCCCCCAGTTTTCCATCTGCCCCCACCTCTCGGGCAACTCGTGTTACCTCAGAAGCAAAGGAGTTGAGTTGATCTACCATGATGTTGACGGTGTTCTTCAGTTCCAGTATTTCGCCTTTGACATCTACGGTGATCTTCTTAGACAGATCCCCATTGGCGACTGCTGTGGTAACTTCCGCAATATTACGGACTTGCGCCGTCAGGTTCCCTGCCATTAAGTTAACATTGTCAGTTAAATCTTTCCAAGTGCCTGCTACGCCTTTGACTTCCGCCTGGACACCCAACTTTCCTTCCGTTCCCACTTCTCGGGCGACTCGTGTCACCTCAGAAGCAAAGGAGTTGAGCTGATCTACCATGGTGTTGACGGTGTTCTTTAGTTCTAGGATTTCTCCTTTCACATCAACAGTGATTTTCTTGGATAAGTCGCCGTTGGCGATCGCTGTAGCAACTTCGGCAATATTGCGCACCTGACCCGTGAGGTTACCAGCCATCAAGTTAACGTTATCAGTTAGATCCTTCCAGGTTCCCGCCACCCCTTTCACTTCTGCCTGAACACCCAGCTTTCCTTCCGTGCCCACCTCTCTCGCCACTCGCGTCACTTCAGAAGCAAAGGAACTGAGCTGAGTTACCATTGTATTGACGATCTGGGCAGTCTGGAGAAACTCTCCTTTCAGGGGTCTGCCTTCTATTTCCAGGGCGATGGTTTGTGATAAGTCTCCATTTGCCACAGACCGAATGACGCGAGCTGTTTCAGCTGTGGGTTGAACGAGATCGGTGATCAGGGTATTGACAGATTCTACACAAGCTGACCAAGATCCACCAGCGTTGCCGAGGGAAGCACGTTGCGCAATCTTACCTTCTTTACCAACAACTGTGCCGATCCTATTTAACTCTGCCGCCATTCTTTCATTCATCTCAATAATATCATTGAGCGTATCAGCGATTTTGCCGGCTATACCAGTTTGATCAATAGGCATGCGTGCCGAAAAGTCACCCTTTTTTACAGCTACCAAAGTTTTCAATAACTGCTGTGGGTCCAAATAATCTGTGTCTTTGGTTGACTGCTCAGTGACCATTGCCTCATCCCTCGGGTGGTTGTTTCTCGTTTTTACAGCTTTTGACCCAGTTCAAGCATCTATCTTCAGACGGTTGTCAATCAGCACAGTTAAGAGGAAGCAGCGCTGGCTCATGAATGCAAAGCACATCGACGGTGCAGTCACTACGGAAAGGCGAGAAAGACCATACGTGCTGCACGGTGTACTGGAGTCTTCGGTTTTTGTGAGCGAAGTTTATAGTAAAACGTTTTAGAGTATTAAGCAGCCAGTTGATCGAGAGCCTTCATGAGACTCAGGAGTATCTCGTACTACGTTATAGAGTTCTATAAGCTCATGATTGCCATCATTAATCAGCGCAGGCACACCGAATTGAAGAGCAAAAAAACTGCGCCACCTCCTACAAAAGGCTCCACTAATCTATTAAACGTAGAAGGAAAATGCTCAATTAACTGTGGCAGAATTCCTGATTTTCCCCCTGCCCATTTAAGGATTGGTCTTACACGATTTTCAATATTAAACATAGCTATGTTATGCGTATTTCGCTATAGCAATCCTAGTAACGAAATGTAAACAGTCTGGCATTAGATCGTAGTTAAGTACGTATAGCACTGACAAGAGCCTGTTGCGGTTACGGTGAGGTTTGTAAATTTTATCTATATTTAGATTTATATTAAGGCTCTACATTGTCAACAGTAAATCTACGGCTTGCCTCAAAAATTTAGCAAATATAAACAGTAAGTCTGTCATATATGAAAAACAAATGAAAATAGTCTATTAACTAATGCTATTTTTTGTTTTTGCCCATATGATGATTCTTATGACTGATAAAAGCGGTTATAAAAATAAACAGATGAAAGCAAAAACTTATTACCACAAATGTTTATCAGTTACTATCTTAGTAGTTACAGCGTTAGGTTTATCGCAAAAAGCGAGTGCAACTGGACTAGGAGTAGCGTCTGATTACAACGTATTCACTACCGGAAATATTACCCAGCAATCTACAGATATTGAAGGAAAACTGGCTGCTGGTGGCAATGTGAATTTCGTTGGCAGTATTGGGAGTAAGCTGGCTACTAATAGCGGCAATGTAGTGGTAGCTGGAAATAACTTGACTTTGAGTAATGGTCAAGTATCTAACGGCAATGCCGTTTATGGAGTGAGCGCCAATGTTGCCAGCAACGAGGGATTACCAAATGGAACACTAAGTCAGGGTAATCCCATTGACTTTAATGCAGCGGGAGCCCAACTGGAATCGCTATCCCAAAGTTTAGCCAGCTTAACTCCCAACGGCACGACAACGGTTTATCAATGGGGTGGTATTAATCTCACAGGTAGTAACAGTCAATTGAATGTTTTTAATCTTGACGGATCTGCCCTCTCAAAGGCAAATAATTTTACAATCAATAGCAACTCTGGTTCGACGGTTATTGTCAATGTTAGTGGTACTAATGTGTCACTGAGTAACTTTGGATTCAATATCACTGGTACAAGTCAACAAAATATTCTGTACAACTTCTATCAAGCCACAACCTTAACGGCCAGTGGGGTAGACATTGAAGGTAGCATCCTCGCGCCTCTTGCTAATTTCACATTCAATAACGGTCAAGTTAACGGCAATGTGGTGGTAGCGTCCCTTTCAGGAAATGGAGAGTCTCACAACTACTTGTTCCAAGGTAATCTGCCTATGAGTACACCGAAAAAGGTTCCTGAACCAGCAAATTTGGTAGGTCTGGGATTAATTGCTGTAGTCTTGGGATTGTCTCGTCGCAAAAGCGACAATAAGTACTCACGCAAAATTAATTACACATTTATTTAAGCTGGAATGACCTTGTGACAAGCATTTCAGGCGATGTCATTATGCAATTAATTTTGCACAGGTACTTAGCAGTTCGTAGTCTCTAGCCTATTGACTCACAATTAAAGAAGAATTCAGGAGTCAAAATCAATTAGTGGCGGGTCTGAATCTCCCACTAATTATAGACCGCTAAATTTTCGATTTAGCGGGTCTGATACTCTGTTGACTCTCTCCGGGCTAAAGCCACGGAGATTCTTTTCGGCTACTAGTTATACTCAACTAGACCTACGGCGGACAAAACACCGTCTACCCAGTCTGCTTAGGTCTAAGCCTAAGTTTCCGGCTACTTGAACACTTACCAACACACTTTACAGTTTCCATTTCTGGGTAGTTCCGTTGACTACCGCCTTGAAGTTACTAAACGGGCGTGTACTTTTGTACTGTACTTTCGATGGGACTTTTTCCCACCTCAAGTCGTTTACCCTGTACGCATAGTCAAAGTGTTGGTTCATTTTACCTTGAAGATTTTACTTACAGAAGGTAGCAACTAGGTTGCACTTCTCTGTAAAACCCTATATCTTCAGTTTTCATGGTTCAGATGTTACTATTATAATGCACTCAGCATTACAATGTCAATGGCAAAACCAAGTAATTCTATGACTTTTAGGTGATCCGATGAAGAAAAAGACATCTTAAAGGCTTATTGCGAACAAACGAGTAGAGCGCAAAGTGATGTGCTTAGAGAACTTATTCGAGGTCTAGAAAAGAAAATATCACGGAGTCCGCGCATGACGAGAGCCAGCCTTCATAAGAGTGCCTGAAGTACGGAGTACGTGGCTGCTTCAAAAGCTCCTCAAGGGTTTTCGGCATTTCCCTTATAAAATTATCACAGTTGAATTAATTTAGCAGGAAAGGCAGAGGGCAGAGGGCAGAAGGCACTTATGGATTTATCCCTTCTCATGAATGTCCGAACCCTCGATCTCGACCAAAGGGAGCCAAGGGTTTAAGCCCCCCACCTTTTCCCCTTTGTTCGGATCTCAAATAGGATTGCTATAGCAAGGTATCGTTTTTGATTTCAATCCCTATCTCGATCAGGATGGGTAGTTGTCTCAGTGAGAATCTCGATGTCATCGTACTTCTTGATGCTATAGACGATAGTCGAGGCAATCCAACTGAAAATGAATATCCCAATAATTAAGTAGCCAATCAAACCAAAATTATCACTCAGTTTCCCGATGAAATCCCAGAAAGCACCAGTCAGTTTAAACTGGTTACCAATAATGCTGAGAACTTCAATACTGCCTACCGCTAAAGCAACTAACACCGAAATTAAGGTGATGGTCATGTTGTAATAAAGTTTGCGTATTGGTTTGACAAAAGCCCAGCCATAAGCTCCTAGCATCAAGATGCCATCAGTTGTGTCAATGAGGCACATTCCTACGGTGAACAAAGCTGGAAACAACATGATTGACCAAACTGGCATTCCTTGCGCAGCACTGGCAGCAGAAATCCCAAGCAATCCAACTTCACTCGCGGTCTCGAAGCCCAATCCGAAAAGAACGCCAATCGGGAACATGTTCCAACTATTGCTTACAAGTCTGGTTAAAGGGCGGAAAAAACGACCGATGAGTCCCCTCTGGTTCAAAGATTGATCTAAAGTCTGTTCGTTATACGTACCACCTCGCTTCACCCGATGAAAAAGTTTGAAAACATCCCACAGGACAAATGTGTTAATCATGGCGATCATCAACAGAAAAAAGGCTGAAACGCCTGTACCAATGAGCTCGCCTATTTCCTTAAGACTGGGAAAGTCTTTTTGAATCAGGGCAGTGGCTAGGACAATGGACACAGACATCGCAATCACAATCGTGGAATGACCCAGCGCGAAAAATAACCCGACACTAACAGGTCTTTTGTTTTCCTGCATGAGTTTGCGGGTGACGTTGTCAATCACTGCTATATGGTCTGCATCAACAGCATGACGTAGCCCAAAACTATACGATATGGCTGAAGTGCCCAGCAGCAGGGGATAGCGATGGAATGCGATGAATGCCAATCCCCAGATCAAGATATTCGCGCTAATTAAGAATGCATAAATGTAGATAATTTTTCTTTTAACGTTTCTGGAACTATCGTTTAAGACTCGTGAAAATCCTGAGCGCACGTATTTCTCCTTGACAAAGTATATTTTGACAAACTTAAAAACAACTCGGACTGTGTACTCACGGCGAAAAGCTGAGCCAGCCCTTGAGCGATCTGACTCATGAAATTTACTTATATTGACATAGACGTAAGGTTTAGTAAAACCTATCTCGTATGACAACCGCAATCCCCCCTTGGGGCATTTCTTTCTTCAGCAGCATGTGGCTACAGCCCGGATTTCGCACAAGTGTGTGAAAAAAATTAAGCATGTCGAAGTTAGGCGGGCGAGCTAACCAACCTAAAAAGCTAATAAATAAGTAGTAAGACAAAATTAATTACACAAACTTTGACCTGAAAACCTTATCCAGCCTAGAACCTAATGTGTAATTATTTCTGTCCGATTACTTAGATCTACAGGACTTACGCAAAACACCTCTCAAACTCTCATTCCTCCGTGTCCTCTGCGTTCTCTGCGGTTTGTTATTCAGTGAGGAGTGCATAAGTCCTGATCTAGACAGATGTGTGTGTGGAAGTTTACGCGGAACTTAAACTAAGATTTGAGAGTATCTGTAAACGCTTGTAAGCGAGCGCAAAAATACGTTGATTTGAACATCGCCCCCCCTGCCTCTTTGCTGTGCGTTTAAAAAAACTTTAGGTATTCTTTGGGTAAGAAAGGAGTAATTTGATAACATGGCGAATAATTTGTGACCCGACATTTAGGTTCGCCATAGATAAATGCTTGATTGGGACCATGACCGATTCCTACGCTGATACCGCAAAGCTTTGCACACAACTCGCTACAGCTTACTTCAAGTTACCACCATTGGAGCAAAAGATTGTCCAATTGTTCTCGGTAATTTACGAGCCGATAAGCAGAGTGTCGTTTATGGATTGTTTCAATCAAATCGGCGCACGTGATGAGAATTATAAGCCTTTCGTCACCAAAACCTTAAAGCCATATATCGATGAATTGCTGACAGCCGATTTGCTAGTTCAAGAGAGTGGACAAGGCCCTAAATGTCACCCATTGTTGGTAGAAACTGCAACCCGCGATGCCGTGCAGACAAAATGCTTTGAAATACTGGCTAAAGTGGTAGAGGAAAGGTTGCCCATATCCACTCGCGGGAAAAATGGGCCGCGTTATTTCACTAGTGAAGGCCAATTGATGCGCGAAGTCCGCATTGGTATTTACCGCCAAGACATAGGGTTCATTAATAAACAGCTTGAAGACTACCAAAAATATGGTTATCAGAAGGGTCAGATCTCGATGGATCAGATCTTTCAGCGGGTATGCAATAACCCATTTGATCAGCATTGGTTCCGTACCCTGCCACAAGAATTGTATAAAAGCGGCATATCAAGCATCCTGAGCAATGCGACGCTGAAATTGTTTCCTGCAGATGAGCCATTTGCCCTTCTCCAGAAGGAATCCTTGGATCAAGGAGGATATTGCTCAGATTACCTACGCATGGTTTTGACAGAGCAGTTCCTGTTACGTGGTCGCCTGCAAGAGGCACAACAAACTCTTGAGCGCATATCTGATGAGTCTCGCGATCATGCTGCTGTTTTTTGGGGTTGGTTAGCCTTACTCAGCGGTGATCATCAGAAAGCCATTGAGCATTATACTGCCGCCCTCAAGACCCTCAAAAAAGGAAAGGGGAAGGAACCAGTATATTTTAACACTATGAGTGGACTATTTTTTGTTTTGGCTCTGTTAAAAGATGGTTCGCCAGAACATCTGCGGGAAGCGGAAGATTACGCCAATCTAATTGCACGCCAGTCCCAACATTGGCTCAGGTCTACTTATGCACAGTTGAGGAGCGTGCTGCTGATCCAGCAGGGCGATATCTCTCAAAAAGAATCCATGGTAAAAGCAGACGTTGCTTCCCAAGAAAAGCATCACAGTTTAGAGACACTGTTGAGTGCTTTGTGCCTCTACTGGGTGGATGCCAACACCGCGAAAAAGCATCTGCCCAAGTTGCTAGAGTCGTTTTATGAGCAAGCTGAGGCAGCTGGTTATCATTGGCTAGCGATGGAGGCAGCAGAGTTGCTGTCGCGGCTCAAACCACGTAGCCGCTATGGCGAACAGGCACTTGTCTTGCGTCAAGGTAGCGGCATACACACCATTGTGGACATAATCATGCCGCAGGAGCCTTGGGAACTTTGCTTGAAGGCGCTGGCTAATCTACATCAGGAACCACAGGCGCAAACCAAAAATGAGGCAAACCAGCGCTTGGTCTGGTTTGTCAAGTTCTCTCAAAGCGGCTGTACAATACAGCCGCGTGAGCAAAAGATTAATGCTAACGGTGCCTGGAGCAAAGGCCGCAATATAGCCCTCAAGCGCCTCAGCGAAAATACTGGTGAATTTGACTATCTCACGTCTCAGGATTTACGCGCATGCGCCCGTATTCAGGTTTATTCGTATGGATATTACGGACAAACCCAATATGAGTTCGATGAAAAGGCGATCGCTGCCCTAATTGGACATCCGTTGGTGTTTTGGGAAGATGCACCCACCACCCGTGTGGAAATTGTTAAGGGTGAACCAGAACTGGTGGTGAAAAAAGGGAAGGGCGACCAGTTAACCTTGCAATTTTCTCCCGAACCCAGCGAAGACCAGAACATAGTCGTCGTCAAGGAAAGCCCTACTCGTCTCAAGATTATTGAAATCAAGGCAGAACATCGGCGGATTGCAGAGATTATTGGCAAGCAAAATCGACTAGAAGTGCCTGCCACAGCTAAAGAACAGGTATTGGCAGCCATCAATGGGGTCTCCAGAATGGTCACGGTGCATTCCGACATCGGTGGTGGGGTGGAAAACGCCCAAGAGGTGACTGCAGAAACCAAACCCCACATTCACCTGTTGCCTGCAGGAGTTGGGCTGAAAGTGGCTTTGCTGTCGCGCCCCTTTGCTCAGGGTGGACCTTATTACCGCCCAGGCACGGGAGGCGAGACGGTGATCGCGGAGATCGACGGCAAGCGTCTGCAAACTACACGCAATTTGCGTGAAGAGAAGAAACTCGCCAATGCCGCTGTGACTGCATGCCCCACCTTTGTTCTTCAGGAAGAACAGGATGGTGAATGGCTGGTGCAAGAGCCAGAAGACTGTTTGGAACTGTTGCTGGAACTGCAAGCGCTAGGGGAAACTGTGGTGCTGGAATGGCCGGAAGGGGAAAAACTGCGTGTCAGCCACCATGCAGATCTCGACAATTTCCATTTGACGATTCAGCGCCAGCGCGACTGGTTCGCTGCCAGTGGCGAGTTGAAATTGGAGGATAACTTGGTATTGGATATGCAGCGCCTGCTGGAACTGCTTGAGCAATCTCCTAGTCGGTTTGTCTCCCTTGGTGCAGGTCAATTCTTAGCCTTGAGCGAAGAGTTTCGCAAACGCCTCGACGAATTGCGATCGTTCTCGGAAAAACATGGCAAAGGCATACGCTTTCATCCCCTCGCGGCGTTGGCTTTGGAAGATTTGGTGGAAGAGGTTGGCGATCTGCAATCAGATAAACACTGGAAGGCGCATATCCAGCGTCTCAAGGAGATGCAGAACTTGCAGCCAGAACTACCCTCTACACTGCAAGCCGATTTGCGCGACTACCAGATTGAAGGCTTCCACTGGCTTGCCCGTCTCTCTTACTGGGGCGTTGGTGCTTGTCTGGCTGATGACATGGGACTGGGCAAGACCCTGCAGGCTCTAGCCGTGATCCTCACCCGTGCGCCCGATGGCCCAACCCTGATTGTTGCACCCACCTCGGTGTGCATGAACTGGGTGAGTGAGACGCATCGGTTCGCCCCAACCCTACATATCATTCAATTTGGCAGCGGCGATCGCCAAAAGGTGCTGGATCAGCTACAGCCCTTTGACATGCTGATATGCAGCTACGGTCTGCTGCAGCAGGAAGAAGTAGCGGAAATGTTGGCAAAGGTACAGTGGCAAACTATCGTGCTGGACGAGGCCCAGTCCATCAAAAACACCGCCACCAAACGTTCACGGGCAGCAATGAATTTGCAAGGGAGTTTCAAGCTCATTACCACTGGAACCCCTATCGAGAACCACCTCGGTGAACTGTGGAATCTGTTCCGCTTTATCAATCCTGGGTTGCTTGGTTCGTTAGAAGGTTTCAACCAACGCTTTGCTATCCCGATTGAGAAATTCCAGGATAAACAGGCACGTAGCAAACTGAAAAAACTCATTCAACCGTTTATGCTACGCCGCACAAAAAATCAGGTGCTAGAAGAATTGCCATCTCGTACCGAAATTACGCTGCATGTCGATCTGAGTCGGGAGGAGATAGCGTTGTATGAAGCGTTGCGTCGTGAGGCATTAGTGAAGCTATCCGAAGGGCTCACCGACTTGACCGAAAGCAAGGCATCTGGTGGTCAGAAACATCTACAAGTTCTAGCAGAAATTATGAAACTGCGTCGCGCCTGCTGCAATCCTCGTTTGGTCATGCCTGATACTCAACTCCCCAGCGCCAAGTTGCAACTCTTTAGTGAGGTACTGAGTGAGCTACTGGACAATCGCCATAAAGCCTTGGTGTTTAGCCAGTTCGTTGACCATTTGCACATTATCCGAGATTATCTTGACGAGCACAAGATCCATTACCAATACCTGGATGGCAGCACAAGCGCAGCGGATCGGAAAAAACGGGTAGATGCCTTTCAAGCTGGGGAAGGTGATGTCTTTTTAATCAGTCTCAAGGCAGGTGGTACTGGTCTCAATCTCACCGCTGCCGATTACGTGATTCACATGGACCCCTGGTGGAATCCAGCCGTAGAGAACCAAGCCTCGGATCGTGCCCATCGCATCGGCCAACAACGCCCAGTCACAATCTATCGCCTAGTAGCAAAGGACACCATAGAAGAAAAGATTGTAGACTTGCATCACCACAAGCGAGATTTGGCAGACAGCCTGCTGGAAGGCACTGATATGAGCGGCAAGATATCAACGGAGGCGTTGCTGCAGTTAATTAACGAAAGATAATTACTGATTTGGTGAGGTAATTAGCGAGCGCAAACGCGGAGAAA
>Ga0116227_10006432_pt1 | contig 23812 bp, 21 predicted proteins | sample S1TSphgellanicum_FD_89693 | JGI IMG/M metagenome (GOLD analysis project Ga0116227, IMG submission 89693) | Host-associated microbial communities from peat moss isolated from Minnesota, USA - S1T2_Fb - Sphagnum magellanicum MG | ecosystem: Host-associated > Plants > Peat moss > Unclassified...
CGCCTCCTCCACCCCCGCCGCCCCCGCCGCCGCCCCCGCCGCCGGCTTTCACGGCCAGGGATTACGTCATCTATTTCCCGTGGGATCAGTATGTGATCACGCCGGAAGCGCAGAATGTGCTGCAGGACGCGGCTCACTATGCGACCGCCGGGCATGCGGTGAAGGAAGTCGTGGTGGGCCACACCGATACTTCGGGTTCGGTGGCTTACAACCTGCGTCTCTCCGAGCGCCGGGCCAAGGCGACCGCCGACGCCCTCGTCTCTCTGGGTGTTCCCCAGCAAAGCCTCAGCGTCAGCTGGACCGGCAAGGCAGATCTCGCCGTGCCGACCAAGGATGGCGTCAAGGAGCCGCTCAACCGTCGCTCCACGATCCACATCGACTTCTAAAGTTGATAGCCTAGACGGGGGTCGCACCCCGGCGAGAAAGCCCGGTCGCAAGGCCGGGCTTTTTTGTTGCGCCATAGTGGGTTGCTTAAGGCGCCCACGTGGCCCAAACGGCGAGCAGAAACGGCAAGACATCGCCACAGACGAAAGACTTGGGAGAACGACCATGGTTCATGAGGCGCCCACCCGCGGCCTGCAGCTGCGTTCCCTGGTCAAAGAGAGCGGGGAGCTGGAGCTCTCCCTGGCCGAGGTTCCCATCGCCGCCCCGGGCGAGGCCGAGGTCGTGGTTCGTGTGGAGGCCACGCCGATCAATCCCTCGGATCTCGGGCTCCTTCTGGGCCCCGCCGATCCCGCGACCATGTCGAGGGCTGGGACGACCGCTTTGCCTGTGGTGACCGCGCCGCTCAGCGCAGCGGCCCTGCGCGCTCTGGCCGCCCGGGTTGGGGAATCCCTGCCAGTGGGAAATGAAGGCGCCGGGGTGGTGGTAGCCGCAGGGGCCTCGCCTGCCGCTCAGGCGCTCCTCGGCAAGACCGTCGCCATCCTGGGCGGCGCCATGTACGCACAGTATCGCACCTTAAGAGCTTCAGACTGCCTTGTTTTGCCGGAGGGCGTGACGCCCGCGCAGGGGGCCTCGTGCTTCGTCAATCCGCTGACCTCGTTGGGCATGATCGGCACCATGCGCGCCGAAGGCCACAAGGCGCTCGTCCATACCGCGGCGGCGTCGAACCTGGGCCAGATGTTATGCAAAGCCTGCCTCGCCGACGGCGTCCCCTTGGTGAATATTGTCCGCAGCGCCGCCCAGGGGGAGACCCTGAAGGGCATCGGCGCGCAATATATATGCGACTCCAGCACGCCGACCTTCATGTCGGACCTTATCGACGCCGTGGCGGCCACCGGGGCCACCCTGGCCTTTGACGCTATCGGCGGCGGACGTCTCGCCGGCCAGATTCTCACGGCCATGGAAGCGGCCGCCAATCGCACCGCGGCCAGCTACAGCCGATATGGCTCCACGGTGCACAAACAGGTCTATATCTATGGGGGGCTAGACACTGGCCCAACCGAGCTCAATCGGGGCTTTGGCATGGCTTGGGGCGTCGGCGGCTGGCTCCTCACGCCGTTCCTGCAAAAGATCGGCCCAGCCGAAGGACAGGCCCTGCGCGAGCGCGTGGCCCGGGAAATCACCACCACCTTCGCCAGCCGATATGACCGGGTTATCTCTCTGGCAGAGGCCTTGGACCCAGACGTGATCGTTGCATACAACCGCCGCGCGACCGGCCAGAAGTACCTGATCAATCCCCATAAAGACGTCTGATCTCGGGCGCTTCTTCCGTCTGGCGCCCACAATGCCCGGACGTCGATTTGCAAGGGAGCCTCACGCGTGGAGCTAAAGGGCAAGATTATCGTGATCACCGGCGCCGCTGGCGGGATCGGCCGGGCCATGGCCCGGCGTTTCGCCCAGGAGGGGCCGCGCCGCATCATCTGCGCCGATCTCGATGGACCGGGCGCCATGGCGTCAGCGGCGGAAGTGGACGGTCGAGGATTCGCGACGGATGTCTCGAAGGAAGCCGACATTGTCTCCCTCATCCAGACCGTGGAGGCCGAAGAGGGCCCTATCGACCTGTTCTGTTCCAATGCCGGGATTGGCATTGGCGGCGGGGCGGAAGCGTCCAATGAGGGCTGGACGCGTATCTGGGAGATTAATGTCATGGCCCATGTCTGGGCCGCTCGGGCGCTGGTTCCGCTCATGGCTTCCCGCGGCGGCGGCTACCTGCTGAACACCGCCTCAGCCGCAGGCCTTCTCTCCCAGATCGGTTCCGCGCCCTATGCGGTGACCAAGCACGCGGCGGTGGGCCTGGCTGAATGGCTCGCCATCACCCACGGCGATCAGGGGATCAAGGTCTCCGTCCTCTGTCCGCAGGCCGTCAAGACGGCCATGACCGCGGGAAATCCCGACGGCGTCGCCAGCATAGACGGCATGATGGAGCCGGAAGAGGTGGCCGAAGCCTGCGTGGCGGCGATCTCCACTGAGCAGTTCCTCATCCTGCCTCACCCCGAAGTTCTCGACTATATGCGGCGCAAGACCGGTGATTATGATCGTTGGATAGGGGGCATGCGCAAGCTGAACCGGCGGTTCCAAGGTTGAGTTCAAAGCTCCTTTTCGTTCCCACACACAAAGGCACATCATGAGCATCTCCCTCTACGACGCGAGCGTTGCGAGCTACATTCAGACTGCCACCGCCGTAGCGAACTTCATGGATCGCGGCCTTGCCCATTGCCAGGACAACGGGACCGACCCCGAGGCTCTGGTGGAGACCCGGCTGTTTCCGGACATGGCGCCCCTGCGGTTCCAAATCGTTTCGGTGGTTCACCATTCCATCGACGCTATCGATGGGATGAAGTCTGGCGTGTTCGGACCGCCGACCGATAAGACGCCTCACGACTATGCAGGGCTTCAGAAGCTGATCGCCGAAGCGCTCGTGGCACTCAAGGCCCTAACCCCGGGTGAGGTCAATGGGCTCAGCGGCAAAGATGTCGTCTTCCAGATGGGCGAACGCCGGGTCGCTTTCACGGCCGAGGGATTCCTGCTGTCCTTCTCCCTGCCCAATTTCCATTTTCACGCCACCACAAGCTACGATATCCTGCGCAGCCGAGGCGTGCCGCTGGGCAAGCGTGATTATATGGGCCCGCTCCGCATCAAGACCTAAGGCCTCGTGAGGTTTGGCCTCTAGTTGTCGCTGCCCAGAATCCCGCCGAGGATTCCGCCCATGAGACCTCCCGCGGCTAGGCCGGCGCCCAGACCGCCGCCGCTGGCATTGTGTTCGCCGCCCGGCATGTAGCGGGCAATCTCCTCGGCGAGGTTGATGATCGGCATGGATTGCAGCCAGACATCGCCCGGCCCCGTGAGGCTCGCCAGGAACAATCCTTCGCCGCCGAAGAGGATATTGCGGAAGCCGGGTACGAGCTGAATGTCGAAGGAGACCGTGGGCTCGTGCACGCCGACATGGCCCGCGTGAACGAATAGCCGCTCGCCAGGCGCCAGGCGGCGGGGGATGACCTCACCGGAAAGATCCAGAAAGACAGTTCCGGGGCCGGTCACCCGCTGGAGAATGAAGCCCGCGCCCCCGAAGAAACCCGAGCCGATCCGCTGCTGCCAGGCGAGTTCCAGGGATACCGACCGCTCGGCGCAGAGGAAGGTCTCTTTGCGGCAGATCAGGGATTCCCCCGCGCGCAGAGTTCGGGCCATGATCGTGCCCGGAAACCGTGGCGCGAAGGCTACATGGCCGCCGCGCATCTCGCCGGTGAACTCGGTGACAAAGAAACTGCCCCCGGTCAGGCTGCGCTTGAGGCCGGCGAAGAGGCCGCCGCCGGTATGGGTGTGCATGCGCACGCCATCAGTCATCCAGGCCATGGCCGCCGTCTGGCTATAGACGGTGTCGCCAGGCGCCAGATCGACCCCGACGGTCTGCATCACCGTGCCTGAAATCTCGAATCGCATATTGTCTCCCCCCGCTGTTCCATGATCGTAACGTCACCGCGTTCCGTCTAGAAGAGGCCCTCGATGCGGCCCTCGGCGTCAAGCCCGATGCGTTCAGCGGCGGGATGGCGGGGCAGGCCCGGCATGGTCATGATCTCCCCACAGATCGCCACGACGAAACCCGCCCCGGCTGACAGCCGCACCTCTCGAACGTGGACCTCATGACCGGTGGGCGCCCCGAGGGCTTCGGGGTCGGTGGAAAAGCTGTATTGGGTCTTGGCCATGCAGACGGGCAGGTCCCCGAAACCCGCCTTCGTCCACTCTCTGAGCCGGTTGCGAACCGCTTTGTCTGCGGTGACCCGGCCGGCCCCGTAGATCTCGCGCGCGATGGTCTCGATCTTGCCCCAGAGGGACCGGTCATCGGGATAAAGCGGCGCGAAGCGGGTGCTTTTGCGCTCCACCATTTCGACAACCCGATGGGCCAGATTTTCAGCGCCCGCTCCCCCCTCGGCCCAATGCCGGCAGATAATCGCCTCCGCCCCCTCGCCCCGGACGAAGTCTTCAAGTGCGTCGAGCTCGGCGGGGCTGTCGCCTGCGAAGTGATTGATCGCTACGGCGACCGCCACGCCGAAGCGGCGGACATTGGCGATATGGCGGCCCAAGTTCTTGCAGCCCCGCCCCAGGGCCGCCAGATCCTCCGCGCCCAGATCGCTGCGCGCGACGCCCCCATTCATCTTCAAGGAGCGCACCGTGGCGACGATAACGGCGGCCGCCGGCGCGAGCCCGGCTTGTCGGCACTTGATATCAAAAAACTTTTCCGCCCCGAGGTCCGCCCCGAACCCTGCTTCGGTGACCACGTAATCGGCGAGAGCCAGGGCCGTGCGCGTGGCGGTGACAGAATTGCAGCCATGGGCGATGTTGGCGAAAGGGCCGCCATGGATCAGGGCCGGCGAGCCCTCCAGGGTCTGGACAAGGTTGGGCTGGAACGCGTCTTTGAGGAGGACCGCCATGGCCCCATCGGCCCCGAGGTCGGCGCAGGTGACGGCCTTCCCATCAAGGCCATGGCCGATAATGATCCGCCCAAGTCGGGCCTGGAGATCGGCGACATCGGTCGCGAGGCACAGGATCGCCATGACTTCCGAGGCCACGGTTATGTCGAAGCCGGTCTCGGCCGGAGCGCCGTGGCCCCCCAGGGACGTTACGATCTGACGAAGGCTCCGGTCGTTCATATCGAGCACGCGCCGCCAAACGAGACGTCTCGGGTCGACGGCGGGCTCACGGCGCCAATAGAGGTGATTGTCCACCATCGCCGAGAGGAGGTTGTGGGCGCTGGTGATGGCGTGAAAATCGCCGGTAAAATGGAGATTGATCTCCTCCATGGGAATGACCTGAGCGTGGCCGCCGCCCGTGGCGCCGCCCTTCTGACCAAAGCACGGGCCAAGCGAGGGCTCGCGCAGGCAGATCGCCGCGCGCTTGCCGATACGGTTCAGAGCATCCCCCAGGCCCACCGTCGTGGTGGTTTTGCCTTCGCCCGCGGGTGTGGGGCTCATGGCCGTGACGAGAACGAGCGCCCCCTGGGGGCGGTTTTCGCGCGCCAGGGCCTGGATAAAGCTCCCGGCGATCTTGGCTTTATCGGCGCCGTAGGGAATAAGAGCGCCGGGCGGGATCCCCAAGGCCGCGCCAATATCGCTGATTGGACGTGGATGGGCGGCGCGGGCGATCTCGATGTCTGTCGGCAATGGGCCCCTCCTCGTCGTTTACGATCTCTTGACGGCTAGACTTAGGTGAAGTCGCCTAGCTCCCGCAAACCTTCCTTTCAGCCCAAGGTAGCTCAATGCGGGGGTCGGCTTGGCGTGTCTTCGCCCGCGTCCGTGATAAGCTGCCCTTCTAGGAGGCCGGCATGGCGCACGACGATCCGGACCATCATCTTGACCACGGCCAGGCGCCGCCGTCGGACATCGCCCTGCGGGTCAAGGCGCTGGAATCCCTCCTGGTGGAAAAGGGTCTCGTGGATCCCGCCGCCCTGGACGCCATCATCGACACCTATGAGCACAAGGTGGGTCCCCGTAACGGCGCGCGGGTGGTCGCGCGAGCCTGGGCGGATGAAGCCTATCACGCGCGCCTGATGGATGACGCCACGGCCGCCATCGCGGAGCTCGGCTATGGCGGGCGTCAGGGAGAGCACATGATCGCTGTGGCAAATTCGGCGGGAGTCCACAATCTCGTCGTCTGCACCCTGTGCTCCTGTTACCCCTGGTCGGTTCTGGGACTTCCCCCCGCCTGGTACAAATCCTCGGCCTACCGCTCCCGCGCTGTCATCGACCCGCGGGGCGTGATCGCGCAATTCGGCCTGGAGCTTGGCGATGAGGTGGAGGTGCGGGTCTGGGACTCCACGGCCGAAATTCGCTACCTTGTCATTCCACAGCGTCCGACGGGAACCGAAGGCTGGGATGAGGACGCCCTCGCGGATCTCGTGACACGGGACTGCATGATTGGCGCGGGCCTGCCTCTCGCTCCGGGGCCCCGCCGATGAATGGCGTCCACGATATGGGGGGCATGGCGGGCCTGGGCGAGCTGGATCCCCGGCCAGACGCGGCCTTGTTCCATGAGGCCTGGGAGGGACGGGTTCTGGGCCTGACTCTGGCGGCAGCGGCCTGGGGCCGATGGACTCTGGATCGGTCCCGCCTCTATCGCGAGATGATCCCAGGTCCCCGTTACCTGGGCATTTCCTATTATGAACGCTGGTTCGCCGCGCTTGCGGCGCTTCTTGTTGATACAGGTCTGGTCAGCGCGACGGAGGTCCGCACCGGCCACGCCGATCCCGGAGCGGAGACAGCGGCCCCGCCCCTCGTCGCCGCGCAGGTAGGGGCCGTTCTCGCGCGCGGCGCGCCGACCTCGCGCACCTTGCACGCCCCGCCGCGTTTCGCTTTGGGTGACAGCGTCCGCGCCCGAAATCTTCACCCGCCCGGTCATACCCGCCTGCCCCGCTATGTGCGTGGCCGTCGCGGCGAGATCAGCCATTTGCACGGCGGCCATGTGTTTCCCGACTGCAATGCCCATGGGCAGGGCGAACATCCTCAAGCCCTCTATCAAGTGCGGTTCGCGGCGCCCGAGCTATGGGGGCCAAACGCCAGGGCGGCGGACGCAGTCTATCTCGACCTTTGGGAGGACTATCTTGAACCCGCCTGAGCCTCCCGCCCTGTTTGACGAGCCCTGGCAGGCCCAGGCTTTCGCCCTGACCCTTCATCTTCACGAGATGGGCGTCTTCAGCTGGCCCGAATGGACCGCCGCTCTAAGCGAAGCTATCGCCCGGGGGGCCGCGCGCGGGGAGGCGGCCGATGGCGGCGCCTATTACACCCATTGGCTCACCGCCCTGGAGCTGCTCGCAGAAAGCCGAGGACTCGCCGACAGCGCTGCCCTCGCCCAGCGCAAGGCTGACTGGGCGCGCGCCTATATCGAGACGCCCCACGGCCAGCCGGTGGAGCTCCGCGCTGCCTCGTCTTAGCCTGCCATTAAACCTATTTCGAAGCGGCAGCGTCGAGTGCCTCCTGGCGTTCCGCTTCGGCGAGGTGGGCCGCCTTCCAATTCATCGCGCGCTGGACGCGGCGCCGGACGCTGGGATGATCATAGAAGAGGAATTCCTCCACAGGTCCCGGGGAGTCAGCCCGATATTCAATGGTCTTGACGAGTCCTTTGGCGAGTCCGTCTGGTTCATGGGCGACGCGCAACGAAAAAGCATCGGCGTCCGACTCCTCAAAGCGGGTGAAGGTCATGGTCAGGGGTGTGCCGAGCAGCCCCAGCGTGGCGAAGATAATGAGGAGAGTGGGCAATCCAACTGGGTCGGCGATGCCGGACGCGCCGGTGTTTATCCAGCCGTCCACCATGGGGAACACCGCCTGGGCGATGGCGAAGGCGATAAGGGCGAGCAGACTGAAGATGAACGCGCCGATAATCACATGACCGCGCTTATAGTGACCCATCTCGTGGCCCACCACGCCGCGGACCTCGGCGATATCGGCGCCCTTCGCGAACATCACATCGCTCATGGCCACCCGCGCGGAGCCGAACAGCCCCGAGACATTCGCTGTATAGCGGTTTGATTGTTTGGAGCCGTTATAGATGTAGATCTTATCGGACGGTACGCCAGCGATCTTGGCCAGGGCGACCACCGCGTCGCGTGTGGGGCCGGGTGGGGCGGGCGTATATTTATTGAACAGAGGCTCGATCAAAACCGGACCAAGGACGGTCAGAATGACAATGAACAGGGCGGCAACTCCGCTGGCCCATGCCCACCACCACCGGGGCGTTCGCCGGATCAAGTCATAGAGCACCGCGAGGAAAAGGCTCACGGCGATCATGTTGATGACCAGGCCGATGGCCTGATCGTTGAACCATCCCGCAAGTGGCTGACTTGTCAGTCCGTAGCTCTTTTCGCGCCACCATCCGGAGTACACGGACCAGGGCAGCTCCATGATCGAATCGACAAGGATATAGACGCCCGCCGCGACGAGGCTGAAGAGCCAGGGACGGGCGCGTTTTCCCGTGATCGCCTGACGCAAGCCGCGCAAAATCCCAATCCTGGCGATGATCACCGCGGCGACCACGCCCACCAACCAACCCCAAAGAAGCAGCCAGTGTCCGCCCTGGGTGTAATGGATCGCTTTCAAACGCGCGGCGGCTGGGAGCGCCGACAGCAGCGTATTGGTGGCGGCGACGGGATCGAAGGCGGCCATGTCGGTTTATCCCAAGACAGCGTGATGGGTGATGGGCGCAATAGGGCGCGAAAGCGATGTTTGTTGTTTATCAGAGTCGCCGCGCCGCACTAAATGCATCCTTGACGCTGCGAAACCCTGCGAGGAATCGGACATTGACCGCAAGCAAGGCCTCCGCGATGCAGCACCGTATCGTGGTCGCTGGTGGCGGCGCCGCGGGACTGGAACTGGTCTCAAAACTTGGGGACACTCTGGGCAAGACAGGGAAGGCGCGGATCACCCTGGTGGACCGTGGCCGAACCCATCTGTGGAAGCCCCTGCTCCATTCCGTGGCCGCCGGAAGTCTTCGGCGCTCGCAGCACGAACTGAATTATCTGGCCCAGGCCCAGTGGCGTCACTTCGACTTCACGCTTGGGGAGGTCACTGGGCTGGATCGGACGGCGAAGGCGTTGAAAGTCGGCGCCGTCTTTGACGAGGACGGCCGCGAGATCGCGCCCCCCCGCGCCGTTTCCTACGACACCCTGGTCATGGCGATCGGCAGCGTGACCAACGACTTTGGCACGCCAGGCGCTGCGCAATTCGCCATTCCCCTAGAGACACCGGAACAAGCCGCCCGTTTCAATCGCCGGCTGGTCAATGCCTGCCTGCGCGCCAACAGCCAGGACGGACCGATTCGACCAGGCCAGCTCCACGTGGCAATTATCGGCGCCGGCGCCACCGGCACGGAGTTGGCCGCCGAATTGCATCGCACGGTGCGCGCGGTGGTAGCCTATGGCATGGACCGGATCGATCCGGCGCGGGATGTGCGGATCATTCTGATCGAAGCGGCTGATCGCATTCTGCCCGCCTTGCCGGCGCGAATTTCAGACGCGACAGCCCGCCTTCTGGGCAAATTGGGGGTGGACGTGCGGGTGCGCGCGCGCGTGGCGCGGGTGAGCGCCGAAGGTCTGACCCTCGCGGACGGAACGGAGATCCCGGCGGAGCTGGTGGTCTGGTCGGCGGGCGTCAAAGCGCCCGAGGTGCTTGCCGGCATCGACGGGCTGGAAACCAACCGAATTAACCAGCTTGTGGTCCGCGAAACCCTTGAGACCACCCGCGATCCTGACATCTTCGCCATCGGCGACTGCGCATCCTGCCCACAGCCGGGTTCGCCCAATCCTGTCCCACCGCGAGCCCAGGCCGCGCATCAGATGTCGGACCATATGGTCGGCCAGATCAAGCGCCGGCTGAAGGGCCAGCCTCTGACGCCTTATCGCTATCGCGACTTTGGATCCCTCATCTCCCTTGGCAAATACAGCACTGTCGGCAGCCTGATGGGCTTTGTCGCCGGGCGCGGGGTGATGATTGAGGGGTTGTTCGCGCGGCTCGTTTATAAGTCTCTCTACAAAGTTCATGAGACCGCACTCCATGGCGGCCACGCAGTTCTCTGGCGTACCTTGGTGGGCATGCTCAGCCGGGGCCCGACTCCCAGCGTCAAGCTGCATTGAGACGCTGTTTGGCCGCGCGAAAGACGAGGACGAAGATGATCATCTCAGGGGTGGCGGGACTGGCCGCCCTGGCGATCATCGTCCTCGCTTTCTGGCTCTATGCGCCGGACAAGCCACGGCCTGCGCTGGAGGCAACCTATCCGGGAGATTACCGCCTTGTGGATGGGGTGCGCTTTCGCCTGAGTGACACCGGCCCCCGCGCGGCGCCCGCCGTGATCCTGATCCACGGCTTTGGGGCAAGTCTGGACACCTGGGAGCCCTGGGCGCGGGCGTTGTCTGCCAAGTATCGCGTGATCCGGTTTGACCTGCCTGGGTTTGGCCTGACAGGCCCGGACCCCACGGGTGACTATACCGACACGCGAGAGATCAAGCTCCTTATCGATCTGATGGACCAGCTGGGCCTGCCCCGCGCCAGCCTGATCGGCAATTCCCTGGGGGGGCGCATCGCGTGGAACTTCGCCGCCCAGCATCCGGATCGTGTGACGCGACTGGTCCTCGTCTCGCCTGATGGCTTCGCCAGCCCAGGCTTTCCGTACGACACGACGCCCAAAACACCTGTCATGATGCGGCTCCTACCCTATGTGGCCCCGCGCGGCCTGCTCAAGGCGAACCTGGCGGCCGCCTATGGCCGGCCGGCCGCGATGAAGGAGGCCACGGTGACGCGTTATCGTGACCTGTTGCTGGCGCCTGGCGTCAGGCCGGCGATCCTGGCGCGCCTGGGGCAGGTGATCCTGCATGATCCAGCCCCAACCCTGGCCCGAATCCAGGCGCCGGTGATGCTTCTTTGGGGCGAAGAGGATCGCATGATCCCGATAAGCAACGCCGCCGACTATCTGCGGGATTTGCCGCACGCGAGCTTGGTCCGCTTGCCGGGTCTTGGTCACGTGCCCTTCGAGGAGGATCCAGAGACCTCTCTGCGTCCTGTGGAGCGCTTTCTGGCGGGCGAGACGCCCTGATCAGGCGCCGTGGCGCTCCCGGTCACTCCGACGCAGGAGGTAGATCGAGATCACCATCACCAAGATCAGGCCCCCTAGTACGGCCAATTCGAGCATGGTCGAGTTCAGGAGCGCCTGGGCGTCGGGATTCCATTTGCCGGGTTCCCGCGCCTGGGAGGTTTCCAGAGTGATGACAAGCACCCGGCGGATAGAGGCGATCAGGCCGACAATGAGGAAGGGCTCGCAGACGAGCGTACCGGAGCGGAAAGACACCCGCACGGTGTGCATGACTTCCACCACCATGAGCACAAAAAGCAGGCGGTCGACGGCCACCACCAAAGCCTGGGCCTCACCCTGGGCCGCGATCGCACTCCACAGGGATACGGCGGCGCCGGCGACACCCACCAGAACGGCGGCCGCCAGCATCACCCCCAGCACAACATAGGCGAGAACCTCGACCGTCAGGAACACCCCGCCGGCGGATACGCCCAGCCGATTGATCTCCCGCTGGGGGATTTCGGGGATCTCCATGGTCTCTCCGTTAGCGCCCGTCTGGAAAGCCATACTGAGGGAAGCCGGCTCCGCTTTCCAGGCCCGATCGTTCCGCTGAGACCTTCGGCGCCTAGATGCGCAGGGCGACAGCCAGGACGCCGCCGATCACACCGAAAAGGATGACCGTCACGCCAATCATGGCCAGGATGCGTGGGGGAAAGGATCTCGTCAGCATGGCCATGGACGGCAGGCTGATGGGCGCGAGGGTCATCAGCAGGGCGCCGGCAGGGCCGACGCCCATGCCCAGGGCCAGCATCCCCTGAATGATCGGAACCTCGCCGGCTGTGGGGATCACGAATAACGCGCCCGCCACGGCGAAGGCCAGGATCCAGATCAGGTGATTATCGATCGCCGGCCCGATGGTGGGAAACAGCCAGGCGCGCGACGCGCCCAGAACCAAAACCAAGACAACATATTCGGGGATAAGCCGGACGGCCAACCCTGTCAGTATCTCCAGCCAGCGACGGAATGGCCGTTGCTCCAGCGCTTCATTGATCGCCGCGAGGGACGCCATGGCCCGGCCCGCTTCGTCAGCCGTAGTGAGGCGGTTCGCCAGATAGCCCAGCCCGAAGACCATGACGACGCCCAAGGTCAGACGGAGCGTGGCCCAGCGCCAACCCAAAACGAAAACCATGAAGATCAGCGTCGCCGGGTTCAGGACTGAATTGCCCAGCCAGAAGGCGATGGCGGCGCCCGGCGCGGCCTGGGCTCTGCGCAGACCGGCTACCACCGGCGCCGCGCAGCAGGTGCACATCATGCCGGGCAGCGCCAGCATACCCCCCGCCAAGGCGCTGCCAAATCCAAGACCGCCGAGCCATCGGGTGATCGCCTTGGTCGGCAGCAAGGCCTGGACGCCAGACCCGAGAAGCAGTCCCAGGACCATGGCCTGCCAGATCGCCTTACCATAGGCGAGTGCGTAACCCAGGGCGGCGTTCAACGACGGGGCGGGGGCCTGGGCCGCCTTGCCCATCAGGATGGATTGGCCGATGGCGTGGTGGGCGGCCGCGACGAAGGCGCGGTTATAATAGGGGAGCCATTTTACGTAGAAGAGGCCCGCTATGGCGACGAAGAGGAACGTCGCGATTTGCGGCGCGGGGCTGGTTTGTCGCGCGTTAGTCATCGGTCCGGTCTCGGTCAGGCGAAGACGGGCGTTTCGTGGCCCCCTCAAACCCGTTCTTTTGGGACGACGGCGCGCGGCAAGCAAGGGCGAGAGGCCCACGCGAAGGCTTGAACGCCCGTCCGCGTCGCTCTTCCCGGCGCCGGACCTCCGCCTTGCGCGCCGTCGATATCCTTACCCGCCGCGCCCTGATAGACCCGCACATCCTTGCAATTGGGGACAGCCCTTGCAGATTTTTGATATCCACTCCGCCGGCTTGTCGCGCGCATGCCCCTGAGCTGGAAGCCTGACCGACGCGGCTTTCTCGCCGCGGGCGCGGCGCTCGGCGTCAACGGGGCGCAGGCGCGAGACACCGATCTTGCCGAAGGCTTCGCCGCGTCCTCTCCCGCTGATTTCGCGGGGTGGGCGGAGCGCGCCCGTCTTACTGTCGGGGGACAGGCCTTAAGGGTTCTGGAGAACCTTTCCACGCCGGACGGCGCCATGGCGTTTGTGATGGCGGATGGACGGGCCCTGATCCTCGGAAAACGGCTGGAGTCCGTCGCGGGGGGGAATGTGGCGCCCTATCTGGGGCTGGATCTCAAGACGGTGGCCCTGAGTGGCGCGGATCTCGTCGCTGAGCGTCTGCTGGCGTCCGGGGATGATCCGGACATGGCGGAGGTGCGCGACGCGGCTCCGCTCCCCGCCAGCCGCTTCAACCCCGCGGAGATTGGTCCCCGCTTGGCCTGGACCTTTTTCCTGGGCGCGCGGCGACAGGCCGACACCATGCCCGTCACCATCAAGGGCTCTACGCGCACTTACCATGTCGACCAGGTCTTCACCCGTCTCGCCACGGATCCGGACCTCGTGGCGCGTCGGCGGGAGGGACTTCTGGGCGGCGACGCGCCGGCCATATTGAAGGTCTTTCCCCTCGGCGACGGACGCTATTACGAAGTTCTCGCCTTTGGTGACACCGCGGCGCCAGATCGGGACATTGTCCAGACGTGGCATCGCACCAGTCTGGTGGAGGGGGGCCGCGTCACGGAGGTCGTCCACGCCCACAGCTACCCGACCTATGGCGCACGCCGCCCTGCGCCCAGCGCCGAGGCGTTCTACGGCGCCCTCCTGACCTTCGCCCTAGCCTGGCGGCGGGAGCTTAAGGACATGGCGCCCTTGAGCCTGCCCGACGACAGCTGGCGGGACCTGACGCGCCACGCCTTCGTCAAGGAGCTCATGACCAGGCCGGGTGGCGACTATCCCAAATATGGCGCGGTGGACCGAGACTATGCGGGTTCTGAATATGACGGCTTTCAGGACACCTTCACCAGTTCGCTATACGCCAATCTGGAATGGGGGAGATTCGCTCAGGCGCGAGCCGTGCTCGACAACTATTTCACCGCCTTCACGGCGCCGAACGGCATGGTCAATATGCGCGGCCCAGAGACCGCTCAGTTCGGGCTGACACTCTATCTTGTCGCACGTTATCTGCGGTGCGTCGGCGATGGCGAGACGGTGGTGCGTCACGCGGACAAGATCGCCGCGACGGCCGATCTCCTGGCGGACCTCCACGACACGAGCCTGGCCTTGCCAGAGAGCGATCCGGGCCATGGCCTCATCCAAGGTTGGAACGAGAGTGACAGTTGCCTGTTTCCCGACCCATCGATCTGGTGGCGGCCCTATTTCGCCAATTCCGCCTGGGCCGTCCGCGGCTGGCGGGCATTGGCCGGGGTCTGGCCTGCTCTCAGACCCGCCGAGACCGGTCGGGCGAAGGCCTGGGCGCGCCGCGCGCAGGCCCTGCAATTGCGCTTGGAGTCTTCGGTTCGAGCCAGTGTGCGCCGCGACCTCACCCCGCCTTATGTGCCACCGCTACCAGGCGTCAGCCTGACATTTCGCGAGTCCTTAGCGCGGGAGAAACCCAGCCCTCAGCAGTGGCCCCATCGCGCCTACAGCGAACTGCTTCAGGCCGGCGTTCTACCGGCCGATCTTACAAACCTCGTCATCGATACGATGCGTGGGCACGGCGCCACGAGTCTCGGCGTCGTCGCCAATGTGGGGCCGGAAACGCCGGAGGGGCGTGATATTCTGGGCTTCATCTCTTACGGCTATGCGCGCGCCCTGCTGGCCCAGGATCGAATCGCCGAGTACATTCTGTTTCTTTACAGTCATCGATTCCACGCCCATACGCCGGGGAGCTGGACGGCTGGCGAAGTCTGCGACATCACCGGCGGCCTTCCCCTTTTCTGTATGCCCGCTCAGCTGACAATCCCGTTGCTTCTGCGCTGGATGCTCGCATTCGAAGAGGACGACGCGGAGAGGCTGCATCTCGCGCGCGCCGTTCCGCGAGTGTGGTTGGCGTCAGGGCGGCCCATCTCCATTGCGGGGGCGCCTACACGGTGGGGAGAGGTTGATCTGACCCTGGAAGCTGATCCGCGCGCCCGGCGGGTGGCCGGCCTCGTCGTCCTCGGTGGTCCCGGCCGTCCCGCCGAAACCCATCTGCGACTGCGGGCGCCCAAGGACTGGGGCGCGCCCAAGGCGCGCGTGAACGGCGCGCCGCACCCGATGTCGGGGACGGTGGGCGACACCTTGCGCTTGGATAGCGCCAAAATGGCATCGTTCGAGATCGCCGTGGCCTATGGCGATGAGGCCGCGCCGTGAGCCTTCATCGTCGGCGCCTCCTGGCAAGTTCCGCCGCCCTCGGCCTGGCTGGCGGCGCCGCGTCCGGCGCGCGGCCCGCGAACAGGGAGGGGGTCGAACCGTTTCCCCTCGAGGCCGTGCGCCTGCTGCCCTCGGACTATCTCACGGCTCTTGAGGCCAATCGGGCCTATCTGCTGCGGTTAGAGCCGAACCGGTTGCTTCATAATTTCCGGCTGCAGGCGGGTCTGTCGCCCAAGGGCGAGGTCTATGGTGGCTGGGAGAGTGACAGCATCGCCGGCCACACCCTTGGCCACTATTTGAGCGCCCTGTCGCTGCTGCACGCCCAGACGGGCGATCACGAGGCCCGCGAGCGGGTCGGCTATATTCTTGCTGAACTTCGCGAATGCCAGAACCGGATGGGCGACGGTTATGTGGGCGGCCTGACCTACAAAAGGGATGGCGCCCAACGCCCCGGTCACGAGATGTTCGAGGCCATCAGAGCCGGCCAGATCCATTCCACAGGTTTCGACCTCAACGGCGCCTGGTCGCCGCTTTACGTGGTCCACAAGCTGATGGCGGGGCTGCTGGACGCTGACCGTTACTGCCATGACCCCCGCGCGCTCATTATCGCTCAGGGGCTGGGCGGCTATGTCGCCGGGGTCTTTTCGCCGCTGAACAACGCGCAGATTCAGGCGGTGCTTGCCTGCGAGTATGGCGGCCTAAATGAAAGTTACACCGAGCTCTATGCCCGCACGGGCCAGAGGCGGTGGCTCGCCATGGCCAGGACCCTCTATGATCGTAAAGTGTTGGATCCCCTCGCCGAGGGCGTGGATGATCTGGCCAATCTCCACGCCAATACGCAGATTCCCAAGGTGATCGGCTTGGCTCGTCTGCACGAAGTCACCGGAGAGCGCCGCGCCAGACTCGTCAGCGAGACCTTTTGGCGCGCCGTGACGGCTCACCACAGCTATGTCATTGGCGGAAACGCGGACCGGGAATATTTCCAGGCGCCCGACACCATCGCCAGCCACATCACCGAGCAAACCTGCGAGAGCTGCAACTCCTACAACATGCTCAAGCTCACGCGCCTGCTTTACGCGCGTGACCCCCGCGCGGGCTATTTCGATTACTATGAGCGCACGCATCTGAACCATATTCTGGCTCAGCAGAACCCGGCGACCGGGATGTTCGCCTATATGTCGCCCCTAATGTCGGGGACCTCCCGCGCCTATTCCAAGCCGTTCGATGATTTCTGGTGTTGCGTCGGCACGGGTATGGAAAGCCACGCCAAGCATGGCGATTCGATCTGGTGGCGGCGGGGCGAGGATGAGGTGATCCTCAACCTCTTCATTCCCTCGGAGGTCGACTGGGGCGCTGGCGATTCGCGTTTGCGTGTTGATGGTGATCTCGCCCACACCGGCAAGGCGGTGGTGGAGGTCACACGGCGCCATGGCGCCAAACCCTTCAGCCTCGCTATCCGCCGCCCGGGATGGGCCACACGCGTTGACCTCTTGGTCAATGGCGAGGCCACGGATGTGCAGGCGGACGCCGACGGTTATCTGCGCCTTCGTCGCTCATGGCGGACGGGGGACAGGGTTGATGTTCGGGCCTCGGCCAGATTGAGAACAGAATCCGCGCCAGGGGACCCTAATACCATAGCATGGCTTCATGGCCCGCTCGTGCTCGCCGCCGACCTCGGCCCCGCGGGTGACGCTCCTTATGAGGGCATGGCGCCAGTGCTGGTCTCCGATGATCTGGAGGGCGCGGTGTCACGTCCGGACTCAGAGGCCCTCGTTTATCATGTTGACGGCGCGGCCCGTCCGGACCCGCTCATTTTGCGCCCCTTCGCCGCCCAGCATGAGCGACGCACGGCGGTCTATTTTCAGCGCTTCACAGAGGAAGGCTGGACGCGGGTCCGGGCGCGGATCGAGGCCGAGGACGCCGCCAACCGCGCTATCAGGGCACGCTCCAGCGACCGGATCGCCCTGGGCGAAATGCAGGCCGAGCGCGATCATGGCCTCGAATCGGCGATCTCCTATCCGGTGGTGTATCGCGGACGCAACGGCCGCGACGCTCGCTCTGGCGGCTTCTTTCAGTTTCGGCTCAAGCTGCGTCCCGGCCCCGCGACGCTGCGCGCGACCTACTGGGGCGAGGAGCGCAATCGGGCTTTCCGAATCCTGGTCGACGGCGCCCCCATCGCCCATGTCACCTTGAACGGTGAGCGCCCCGGCATCTTCTTCGACGAAGATTATCCGCTTCCGGACCTCCTCACGCGCGATAAGGCGAGCGTCGTCGTGCGATTCGAGCCCGATACGGATCGTACGGCGGGGCCCGTCTTTGGGGTCCTGTGCCTGCAGGATGTCCCGGCGCCGGTTGTCTGAGACCCCGATGATGGAGCTCGCTTTTGCCTGACCCCGCGTCCCGACCCTTGCATCCCGCCACCCTGGCGGTGGGGCACGGCTATGATCCGGCCAGCGCGTGGGGCGCCGCCAAACCGCCCATCGTGCTGACCTCCACCTTTGTCTATCCCAGCGCCCAGGCCGCCAAGGATTTCCACCGGGCCTTCTTTGACGGCGCCACGGAGGGCGAAAACGGCGGCCCGATCCCCGAAGGTTTTATCTATGCAAGGCTGGGTCATCCCAATCTGAGCATGGTCGAGGCGCGCATGGCGGCCTTGGATCAGGCCGAGGACACCGCCGGTTTCAATAGCGGCATGGCGGCCATCTCTTGCGTGGCCCTGGCCAATCTGCGGCCCGGCGACAGCGTGGTTCACAGCCGGCCGATCTATTCGGGCACGGATAATCTTCTCAGCACCTTGATGACCCGTTTGGGCGTTCATGTGGAGGTGCTCCTCGACGGCTGTAACCCCGTCACCGTCCGCGCCGCCGCAAGGGCCGCCCAGTTGCGGGGGCCTCTGGCGCTCTTCATGCTGGAGACGCCCGCCAATCCCACCGCCGCCATGGTGGACATCGCCCTGGCCCGGACCGTCGCCGAAGAGGTCGCCGGGACGCAGGATCATCGCCCCCTGATCTCGGTGGACAATACCTTTCTGGGACCCCTCCTTCAGGCGCCCCTGGCTCATGGCGCCGACTTCTGCGTCACGGCCTTGACCAAGTATTGCGGGGGCCACAGCGATCTGCTGGCGGGCTCGGTCAGCGGATCAGCCGAGCAGATCGCGAAACTGAGAAGCCTGCGCACCGTGGTCGGCAGTCATATGGACCCATTCACGGCCTGGTTGCTCCTGCGGTCCCTCGAAAGTCTTGACGTTCGCACCACCCGCGCCTGCGCCAACGCCCAAGTGGTCGCGGAATATCTGGCGCGTGACCGGAAAGTGGAAAAAGTCACATGGCTGGGATTCCTGCCCGAGGGATCGGCGTCACGGGGAGTCTATGAGCGCCAGTGCAAGGGCGCCGGCTCGACCTTCTCGTTCACCCTGCATGGCGGCGAGGCCGAAGCCTTCCGGTTTCTCGACCAGATGCGGCTCTTGAAGGTTGCCGTCAGTCTAGGCGGGTCCGAGACCTTGATTTGTCATCCAGCCACCACGACCCATTACAGCATCCCCCGCGATCTTCAGGCGGCGGCGGGGATTGGTGAAGGCACCTTGCGTTTATCAGTAGGCCTCGAGCACCCAGATGACCTGATCTCCGAGATGGCGCGAGGCTTGGCGGCCGTCTGAGGCGGGGTTTATCGGCTCAATGTAATGTCGGCGCGCGAGCCCCACGGGGCCGGGGCGGGCTCTGCGGGCGACCCATCGCGCCGAGGGTTCGTGAGAGCGCTTCGGCCGCCCCCGAATAGACGGCGTCAGCCCCAATGAAGGGCGCGAGGTCCGGCTGGGTTCTGAAGAGGCGCCCACCCGCCATGACCACCAGAGCCGGATTGGCGCTGGCCGCGCGCGCGGCGCGAATGAGGCTGGACAGGGGCCCGATCTGATCTGTGCGATCAAGGACATCGCTGAGGCACACACAAAGCGCGTCAAACCGTCCCTCGCGCAACTTGGCGCACAGAGCCGCCGTGTCGGCGGGAAATTCCCGCGCGACCCGCCAGCCCGAGCGGCGGAACACATCGCCCACCAGGGCGGCCCCCAGACCGTGGGTCTCGCCGGGCGCGGTGGCGATCAGCATGTCGCCGCCCGCCTCGGAGATACGCCCCACGTCGGTCTGGGCGGCGCCGATCCGTCGTACCGCCGATTGGAGGTAAGACAGCGCGATGGCGATCTCCACGGCGCCAATGCGGTCATCGCACCACCAGTCGCCGAGCAGACGCGCGGCGGGTTCGATCAGGGAAGCGTGAAGGGCGAGGAAATCCTGGCCCATGACCAGCAGTTCCTCAAGGCCATCGACGATCGCGGCCGCGTCGCCGTCCAGGGCCAACTGCGCCATCAACCCAATGAGGCCAGGATGCAGCTCTTTTTGCACGTCCCCTTGATCGCTCAGCGCGGCCAGAGGCGCCTCGCGACAGACGAACTTCATGTCCCAGTCGCCGAACAGCCGCAGGGATCGCGTATGATGGTCAATCAACTCGATGTGACCGTGGCGGGGGTCCTGGCGAATGGAATCCCAAATCTGGGAGACACCCTCGGGCGGTCCCTCCAGCCATTGAAAAAATTGATTGTCCGAATAGAGAAGCATGCCGGTGACGCCGAGCCCCCGATTGCGCGTCTTGGCCCGGGCGAGGAGCCGCTCGAGACCCCCTGGCGGCAGAGGCGTCGCAGCCTGGCTGCGATAAATGAGGGTCGAAACGAGCGGCCATTCTCGTCCTGGGGGACGCCAGCGATTGCCCAGTTCCATCGTCATCCCCGCCTCTTCGCGTTCCAAGGCTTAGACCAGAGAACAAGCTTCGGAAAATTATGTTGCGACCCGCCAGGGGCGGCTGTCAATCGCCAATGCTTAGGTCCTCCGTGAGCAGAGACCTTCCCGCGCCAAGGGTGACAGGTGCCCCCGCTCGCCTCTAAAAGCCATGCCATGGCTTATCGCAACCTTCGGGATTTTATCGCCGTTCTCGAACGCGAAGGTGAGCTGGTCCGGGTGTCCGAACCCGTATCGTCGGTGCTGGAGATCACTGAAATCTGTACGCGACTGCTGGCTCGCGGCGGGCCGGCTGTGCTTTTCGAGAACGTCATTCGCGCCGATGGCCAACGCTCGACCATGCCGTGCTTGGCCAACCTGTTCGGCACGGTGAAGCGTGTCGCCATGGGCGTGACCATGGAAGGGAAGAAGCGCACCTCGGCCGCTGAGCTGCGCGAGGTTGGCGAACTTCTGGCTTTTCTCCGCAGCCCCGCCCCGCCCCGGGGTCTGCGCGAAGCCATGGAGATGCTGCCCCTGGCCCGAACGGTCATGGGTATGCGCCCCGACGTCGTGAAGCGCGCGCCGGTGCAGCAAGTCGTGCTCACAGGGGATGACATCGATCTCACCGCCTTGCCGGTCCAGACCTGCTGGCCGGGTGAGCCCGCGCCATTGATCACCTGGCCGCTGATCGTCACCAAGGGGCCGTCCAAGGCGCGCGAGGATGACTTCAATCTGGGCATTTATCGCATGCAGGTCCTGGGCAAGGACCGCGCCATCATGCGTTGGCTCGCGCATCGCGGCGGCGCCCAGCATTATCGGCGTTGGAAGGCCGCCGGTCGGCCGGACGCGCTGCCCGCGTGCGCCGTTCTCGGCGCCGACCCGGGCCTCATTCTGGCCGCGGTGACGCCCGTCCCCGATACGCTATCCGAATATCAATTCGCGGGGCTTCTGCGGGGCGCCAAGGCGGAGCTGGTTCCCGCCAGGACCCAGCCGCTGCTCGTTCCCGCGCAGGCCGAGATCGTGATCGAGGGCGAGGTGCGATTGGACGAGCAGGCCGACGAGGGCCCCTACGGCGACCACACCGGCTATTATAACAGTGTCGAGCCGTTCCCGGTTTTCCATGTGACCGCGATCACCATGCGGCGCGATCCCATCTATCTCACCACCCATACAGGGCGTCCGCCCGATGAGCCCAGCGTCTTGGGCGAGGCGCTCAATGAGGTGTTCATCCCGCTCCTGCGCGGCCAATTTCCGGAAATCACGGACTTCTGGCTTCCCCCGGAAGGCTGCAGCTATCGCATCGCCGTGGTGACGATGAAGAAGGCTTATCCTGGCCACGCCAAACGCGTGATGATGGGCGTGTGGTCCTATTTGCGGCAGTTCATGTACACCAAGTGGGTGATCGTGGTGGATGACGACATCAACGCCCGGGATTGGAAGGATGTGATGTGGGCCCTCTCCACGCGCATGGATCCCGCCCGGGACATCACCCTGATCGAGAACACACCTATTGATTATCTGGACTTTGCCTCACCCGAGAGCGGCCTCGGCTCGAAGATCGGCCTGGACGCCACCAACAAATGGCCGCCCGAAACGCACCGCGAATGGGGTCGGGAAATTCAGATGGACGAGTCGGTTGTCGAAAGCGTGACAGCGAAGTGGGCGAAGCTCGGCCTGCCGCCGCTCTAGACGCCGCCATGCCGGAGGCCTAGAAGCGCGCGCTTTCCCGAGCGTCGCGTCCCGTCCGCGCGCCCGGGGTCAATGAGCTTGAAACCATGCCGCCCCCTCCATCCCGTCACCGCGCGCCGGTCGGCCCCACCCAGAGACAGCTTCGCGCCGGCGAGCTTGTGCGCCATGCTCTGGTGGAGATCCTGCGGGTCGAGACCTTCACCGACCCGGCATTGCAGGGCCATCCCGTGACGCTTACCCAGGTCCGGGTCAGCCCCGATCTGAAGCACGCCCTCTGCTACGTCGAGCCCCTGAGGGGGGAGGGGGCCGAGGAGGTGATCGGGGCGCTGAACAGGGCCGCGAAGTTTCTGCGCGGCCGCCTTGGCCATGAGATTGAAATGAAGTTCACGCCCGATCTTAAGTTCGTGCGCGACGAGAGCTTTGACGCCGCCGAACATATTTCCCGCCTGCTCGCCGACCCTCGCGTGAGGCGGGACGTGGACAGTCCCGAGGAGTCCTCGGACGAGGAGCCGCACTGATGGCCCGCCGCCGTAAGGGCGAGGCCATTTCGGGTTGGATCTGTCTCGACAAACCGGAAAATCTCGGATCGACCCAGGCTGTCTCTCGGGTGCGGCGGGCGTTCGGAGCCCAGAAAGCGGGGCACGCCGGCACCCTGGACCCGTTAGCCGACGGTATTCTGCCCATCGCTTTGGGCGAGGCGACCAAGACCGTGCCTTTCCTTATGGAAGCGGAGAAGTCCTATCGCTTCACCATCGCCTGGGGCGAAACCACCACCACCTTGGACCGGGAAGGCCCGGTGACCGCCTCGTCTCCCGTGCGACCGGACGCCGCCGCCGTGGCCGCCGCCCTGACGCGCTTCGTGGGCGAGATCGACCAGGTTCCGCCGGACTATTCGGCCATCAAGGTCGGCGGGGAACGCGCCTATGATCTGGCGCGCGAGGGCGTCGCCATGGACCTGGCGTCCCGCCGGGTGACGATCCGTCGCGCCGAAGTGACGGCCGCTCCAGATGCCGATCACATCGAAGTGGAAATCGATTGCGGCAAGGGGACCTATGTTCGCTCCCTTGTGCGCGACCTTGCCGCGGCCCTGGGCGCCGAGGCTCACGTTGCGCGCCTTCGCCGTCTGCGGGTGGGGCCCTTTACCGAGGCCCGCGCGATGGGACTGGAAAATCTTGAAGCCCTGTGTCATAGGGGCGAGGCGCTGGAGGTGTTGCTTCCGGTCGAGACCGCGCTGGACGACATCCCGGCGTTGGCCGTGACCGACGAAGACGCCTTCAGATTAACGCAGGGCCGATCGGTCGTTCTGCTCCCCCGGCAGGTGGAAACACTGGCGGCGAGGCTCACAGCCTCCCGAACCGTTTCCGCACTTTCCAGGGACAGGCTCGTGGCGCTTTGCGAGATGCGCGCGGGCCGACTCAATCCCACGCGTGTCTTTCACCTTTAGCTGAGTGGAAGGATACCGATGTCGATCACGGCCCTACGCAAGAGTGAGTTGATCCAGACCCATGCCCGTTCAGAGGGCGACACCGGCTCCGCCGAGGTCCAGGTCGCGATCCTGTCTGAACGGATCGCCAATCTCACCGAACACTTCAAGACCCACAAGAAGGACAATCACTCGCGGCGCGGGCTTCTCAAGCTCGTGTCTCAGCGCCGGTCCCTTCTCGATCACCTCAAGATTTCCGACGTCGGCCGTTATCAGGCCCTGATCGGAACCCTGGGGCTGCGGCGCTAGCCGCTCACGTTTTAGCCCGCGCCATGGTGGCGCGGCCAATTTTCTGTTTGGGCGTCTCAATCAAGGGGCTCCCTGTCGAACCTGGAGAGGTTTGCGACCCGGACTCATTGAAGCCATCGCCCCCTGTCCGTCCCGCGGGGAATCCGCCCTGTTCGGGAATCCGAAAGAAAGAGATCTTAAATGTTTGATATTAAACGCAAGTCCATCGAGTGGGGCGGCCGCCGCCTGACGCTCGAGACAGGCCGCATCGACCGCCAGGCTGATGGCGCCGTCCTCGCCACCTACGGCGAAACCACGGTTCTGGCCACGGTCGTCTTTGATAAGGCCCCCAAGCCC
>Ga0116227_10006433_pt1 | contig 23810 bp, 13 predicted proteins | sample S1TSphgellanicum_FD_89693 | JGI IMG/M metagenome (GOLD analysis project Ga0116227, IMG submission 89693) | Host-associated microbial communities from peat moss isolated from Minnesota, USA - S1T2_Fb - Sphagnum magellanicum MG | ecosystem: Host-associated > Plants > Peat moss > Unclassified...
GTTGTGTAGAAATCAAACGGGTTTCCCGGGGGTGCCAGTTCCAGACGAAAATGCTTTTCCCTATGGCCGGTTCCGCAGCAGAAACATAAAAAATGATTATGTAGCAGAACGTCACGTCACAGACGGGAAGACCAAGTGAATTTATATATAAGATGTGCATAATGTAAACTAAATAATGTGGCTTGTGCTGTTGGCCTGAATGTGAACTTGTTACCCATTAATTCCTCCTTCTGAAACCAGTTTATGTAATTTAGTTGAACTTTCAATGACAAAAAGTACTCAAATTCAATTTCTCCTACATCATAGCTCTAAAAATTTATAAAATCATCCAAGCAAAAAAAATCAAATGTCTACAACCAATTTAGGTCATTGAAACTAATGCAAATTGGTACATCACAAAAAAAAACTTAACCCTTATTACCATTAGGAAGATTGTCCATTGTCATCATCATTGTGTTGATCATCACTATTCTTGTCTTCACTAGAATTATAGTCATCAACTACTTAATTTGTTCATAATTACTTTCCAAAAGGCTATACACAGTGATGTCACCACTTTGGTAATGTAATTTTTGTATCATAAGAAATTTGGAGCCATGACAAGATGTGAGTAAATGGATGCTAGTCCCTAATCTTTAACTAAAACAAAAGAGGTCTTCACCCGGCTTTGTTGCTTGTAATATTGACCAATCATTATCTCATCTACCATTTCCACACTTTGTTGTCAATCATCTAGCCTTACATTAGCTTCCACCCTAAACCCTCAACTCTAAACCTTAAACCTTGAACTCAAAACCCTAAACCCTAAATGCTAATAATCAATTTTAATGTTTAAAATTTAAACCCTAGAAACTCAAAAACTTAAACCTTAGATTAAAAACCCTAAACCTTATACTCATGACCCTAAACACTAAATGTTAGTAATCAATTCTAATGCCTAAATTTGAAACCCTTAACTCTAAATCCTACACCTTAAATTCAAAACCTTACACCCTAAATTCAAAACCCTAAACCATGAACTGAAAACCCTAAACCTTAAGCCCTAAACTAGTTACCCTAGGTTCAATCCATTACCTTAAACAATAAACTGTGCATATAATTTGGTGGGTCTATGAATTTGTTAAGGTTTCAAAACATATTTTGTTATGGTTTCATGGCTTGTTGAAATTATCATCATGATTATTTTTTTGACTTTCATTTATTTGTTTTGATTACAGTAAATTATGATTCTTGTTTTTCTTTTAATTATAGACCAAACCACACCTAGAGGTTAAAAAATTTACTATCACCATAGTCATAATAATTAATGCCTTAAACCTTATGCATCAAAACCTTGAACCTTATACATTAGAATGTTAAACCTAATACCTTAAACCTTAAATCAAAACCATAAACCCTATGCATCAAACTTTCAATTATAAATCACTTGGTGGACATGAGGATTAGAAGGAAAAGTTTTTAAAAAGAACAAAATTTAACCTTGTGGGTATGTGTTCAAATCTATTCATGAAAGAAAAAATAATATTTGGATACAATAACATGTAAGATTGTTGATCATGATTTATTGCAATCAAAACAAGATTTGATTTGAAAAATAGATTGTAAGACTTACATTTTTTAATAAGTTTAATATTATATGATATTAATATTTGAAAAAAAAAACTTACAAGTTGTGAATTAACTTCTTCTTTGGGGGACAAGTTGAAATCATGAGTTTATGATGATGATGTTGAATAGTTTGATGATGAAAATAACAACATGGCATGAGTGTTGTAATGCAAGTTGAAAAAATCATAGATTCAATTAAATGTTGAGCTAAAAAAGATTATGGAAGATAGCTTGAACATTTGCACATAGAAAAACATTTAACAACAACTATGAAAAATAGAACATTTGCACAATTTGATCAATTTTAACCTCAATAATGCAGTTTAATCTATAATTTATATTTAGTTGTCATTACAACATGTGCATTAGGTTGTTAGGTTATTGTTCTTAGGAAGAATTTGTAACCCTAAACCATAACCTCAAACCCCCTAAAACCTTAAAAAATAAAAATACACTAAATGGTATACCACATCTAAACCAAAATATGATTCACCTCCAATAACACAAACAATTATGACATGGTGACCATTAAGAGGTTAACTTAAAAAAGAAACAAAGTCTTGAAAAATTTAATAAAAAATGAAAATTATGAAGTAACAATTTTGATTTATATTGGGTAAAATGCCTTCAACATAAAAAAATGAAATGAAACAATATACACATTGAAATTGTTCCTCATTGTTAGCACTCAAATTTTAGCATTAGGGAACAATTTTTCTGTGTATACTATTACATTCTATTTTTCTATGTTGAAAACAAACATATATATAAACACATAAAAAAATAATTAACTAATTAACCTACGATTATATATTTTAGTTTGAAATTCATATTTGAACTATATTGAAAAAAAAAATCCACACGAAACACACACACAAAACACACATACGAAGCACCCACATGAAGCAACATAAACACTTACATTCACACCCAAACAAAAAAAACACATTAAGTTTTCACAAAAAAAAAAAAAAAATATCCAAATGAAACCCATATCCAAATGATTTATTCTGAAAATTGTCATATGTACCACACACCAAAATATTTATGGCCTACATGTGATGACCTACAACTTTATGTATTTTTTTCAACACACATTTTCTTTCTATACATTTATTATTCTAATCTTTGAATAATACATGTTCAATCACCTACAAACCTTCTCAAATCTATGTGAAAACTTGTATTTAATGTAACTGATATCATTTTTTTAATTGGGAAATCTTAAAAGGAAAGTTCACAAAGTCCATAGAAATAATGCCCCATCTAAAACTTTAAAAAAATATGTTTTTGAGACAAAGAAATTGAAAAAAAAAAAAATTGCAAATCATATTGACTTATGAAAATATGGTCAAATTTAACCATTTAAAAGTCCCTAACTATTAAATGGTTAAGCTTTTCAAAGAAAAGATTCTTCATATGAGTTTATCATCTGGTATTACAATAGATATTGATTCCCAATAACAAATTTTGGAATGTGAATCAATATAATTTTTTCCATTTTGTGATGTTCCAATCAAACAACCAGTCCATATTTTTCAATTTCAAAAATCCATTACTATTTACAAATGAATTTTTTTATCAATAAATAACCACAAAATTCTTTTCATGATGAAATTATTGGTTTAGATCCAAGTCCCAATTAGTAGATCTAAGGATATATTAATCACCACATGCATTTGAATAAAATGTACCTAGGGGAAAAACACCATTTCGTCACAAAAGTGAGCCACCATAGCTTACATCTACCCATATCAATCGGGTTTTGATTGGTTTTACCTTCATCAAGTGTTACATCAATGATATTATTGTCTTTAGCTTGATCCTAGGGGATCACATGTTCATTTGTAGGAAGTGTTTGATCAATTTAAAGAACATAATATTAAACTACATTTTAGCAAATGTTAATTTTTTCAATCTTTGTTGGAATACTTGGGTCACATGATTTATCTTGGCGCATTAAAGGTTTACAAGGCTAAGGTTGAAACCATCTCACAAATTCCCCAACCATTGGATGTCAATCAATTGCCACCTTTCTTAATCTTGTGTAATTATTACTAAAGGTTTATTAAAGGATTGAATAACATTGCTAAAATTAGCTGAAGAGGATCGACCATCAATACATCTAAGGTGATTCGACATAAGAATAGGTCATTTAAGATTTGAAGGTGCAAATCACTTCAACTCCCATTTTATAATGACTTATACAATAACCTTTTCAAGTACACACTTATTAGAGTACTTTAAGGTTGGGTCATGTGCTTACCCAACTTCGATGATGATGGTTATTTGAATTTGTGGTGGCATATGCCAATAGGTCCAAACAAGGTGAAAACAAAGTGTAACTTGTATGAAGGTGAATGTTTCATTGTTGTGAAGGTAGCTTCATCATTCAAATGTTATTTTTATGGTAGCCCATTTCCTTTGGTTATGTATCATTCAACCTTTGAATTTTTTTATGAAATTCAATTAACTCATAGGAAAGTTAGCCAAATGAGTGTTTATTTTATAGAAATATGATTTTGACATAGCTCATAAACTTGGTAGGGTTTATTGGGATGTTGATGGATTGAATCAAAACCCAAGTTCCAATGAAGAGGGCACCATTGGAGTGAACAACATGTGGTGATATAGATTTGGAACCAATACCAAGATGACATGCCTATACATACCTATGTACCTTATGAAATGCTTTGGAAAAATACCTTAAAATAATGTGGGTAATAGGGATCTTGTGGTGTGGACATTTTGTTGGAGGGTGATGATGCCCTAGACATATGTGAGGATGCACATGTTATTGTATATTTGCAAAAATGTGAAGTCCTAGTTGGATGGACACCTAAGGAATGTGAATGAGTTGTGCATAAGGCTAAACAATTCAAGTGGGAAAGTAATTCCCCCCTATGAATGTGGACATATGGATGAATGTGGGTAGTTTTTTGCCCACAATAGCATGAAGGCCTTGTATGGCATGTTCATGAAGAGTTTGGCCATTTTGCAATTTGACAAACCTATAACTTGATTTAGGCACAATATCATTGGTGAAGGATGTAACTATAGGTTCAAGAGTTTTTTTTTCAATGTGTGGTGTGAAACTAAATGCAGGTGTCATTGAACACACCTACAGTTCATTTATAACCATTGCCCATCATGGGGTTAGGTTATTGGTGAATTTGGATTTTGTCAGCCCATTCATGAATTTGATAATGTGAGATAATTGGTACGTTTTGGTTATGATTAAACATTTCTCAAAGTGGATATTATTGGTGCCATTGTCGAATTACAATAGTAAGGAAGTTGCCTATGTACTTTTGGACATGGTACTTAGTAAGTTTGGCATTTTGATTGAAATATTCATGGACCAAGGTATGGAATCTTGTGGGGAGTTCAAAAAGTTGTGTGAAAAAACATTGATCAATCAATATATGACTTCATGAAACCATTTTGAGGTAAATGAATTGGCAAAACATATGGTGCAAATGGTGAAATAAGTTTGTGAAAATATGGGCTTCAAAAGGGCCATACAAGAGATTGGAATCTATTGTGACAATTACCATGGTTAGTTATGGGGTTAAGTTTAGTTGGTATATTTTTCTTGCATTGTTTTCACCATATTTTCAATTATTTGGCTATGCGCTTGAATTACTAGTTGTTTCAATCCCAATGAAATGTAATGGTAGTGATCAATTTGGATTATTCAAAAGTGTAGCTTCAAGCATGTGAATGAATAACTATGGTTCAATGTGTGATGCCCAATGGCTATGGAGAATTTGACAATTGTTCAACATTGAAATATGTTACATTATGCCACTATTCAAGGAGGTGGCGATTATTGATGTTGAGTTTGTAAATTCAAGCTAGGATATTATGTGTATTTGCAACAAACACTAATTACCTTGGATGTGATTACAGGGTATAGCATTTTGTGGGTATGGGAGGTGCTACCTTCCAAAATGTTGTTTTTGGAAGAAGGAAATGGTCAAACATGGAAAGATCACGTGCATAATTGTGTGCCACATGTCATCTTGTGCATGTTGATGGCCAAGATGACCCATCTTTGGTGGTTGTTCCTATTCGATTATATTATATGTTTTGTGGGTAATCTACGTGGGTTACCATTATGTCGATTTGTGATCAATGTTTTGGAGGTTGGCATATGGGATATTTTATGTCACCATTAAAGGAAGTACTAAATGGAAAAAGGTCTTGCACTTGGTGCACTATGTAAACTTAAGTACCTTATTTTTTATTTAAATAGTAGGAATATTATTTTAAGTTTTTCCCCATGATGGCTCATAGTTGGTTGAAGATTTGGGGGCAATTAAGTTAAGCAACTAGTAATGGGGTTCACATTTGCACTTGGCCTATTCGTCCTTTCACTTTAAAACCAATGTGTTCATTCATGGTGGATTTATAGAAATAATTTCCTATATGGCGATTTGGATTAAGGGGGTGACGTGCTCCCAAGTTCCTAATTAGACCCAAGATGCACCTAAGTTACTCAAACAGTGGAATTGTGAGGAACTCGGGGTACACTCCTAGCTCTTAGCACTAAAAGGGGTAAAGGGACATGTTGAAGCTTCGAAATGGGACTAGGAAGAGTGACAAGTTATAGTTACTTACTCGAACCTGCATCAAACCAACCAACAAGTCGGTTAGTTCACTTTCTGGAGCACCTTTAGTGCTAGGACAAGCCACAGGCGACTCTGGATTCACAAGACTCACCACGGCCCGGATTCAGGGGAAACCACCACCTTCCCCCATATAGTCCTAATTTGGACTCCCGAGACTTTGTGAGGTCATAACTTTTTGTTCAGACCTCCGATTGGGATGAGGTCTAAAGCAAACTTGTAGTTTTCCTCGAGATCTTTCCAACGGTGTATCACACTCCACCTGCACGCACCAAGGTCAGGTCGATTCCCGACTTTTAATGGTCTAAAGTCAAATTATCAATTTGACTCCTAGCCCTTCTTTTTGCCATAACGTGTGCTGCAGATGTCCAAATGGCCCATGCAAGCCCATCTTCGACATCTACACTTTGATAGCTTTTCAATGATGTAAAGAACACCCCAATGTAAGGTGTTTTGACCTCTGCAGTCGAACTCTGAAATTTTGGGAGTCCCGAAGGACTCCCAAGTCCCCATTTCGGGAGTGTGAGTTTCATCCTCACACTCTCTCAAAGTAGGGTTGCGACAACGGGACTTTAATCCCATATTAGGGGGTGGTTTAAAGGTGAGGTGCCATTTAGGGTGATTTTTTATATTTGGTTTATGTGTGTGTGGATAGATTTGGTCGCCTCAAGATTGATGATTTGGGTACATTCACAAAATAAAGAATTGGGAGTGCACCTTTAATAAGTACTTCATTGATTGCTTATTCTAAAAGATTTTGGGTATATATTAAGAATATTTTGTTTGTAAGTTGCAAAAACTCATAAGAAAGTCCTTTTGAGTAAAAATTATGTTGCATTATATTATTATGTGAATATGTGTTTTAAGAATCTCTCCAAAATTATATCATTTTCAAGTCCTTTAAGAGTCATTTATGATTTTTTTCAAGGAGTATAGTATTGTAAAATAATGATTATAGTTCCTATGGCTCCTATATTTGTGAATGTACCCATCTATTTTTAGTTACCATACATAATGCAACCGAAAGGTTTGGGTCACCAATCTTGTGGTGACCGAAAAAAAGTTTCAGTTGCCATCCAACAATTAAGCCTTTTTAGATGGCGACTGATATTTTTTAAGGTCACTATAAATTATAGTTTTTTTTTTGGTTGATGGCAATTAAATATTTGGTCATTTTTAATAGCCAAGAGTAGCATTTGTTGAGAGTTTTTAAAAAACATATTACATGCCCTGTTTCAAAATTCAGTCGCTAATGGCCAAAAATGGTTTAGGTCAACATACAACAATTAAGCTTTCTTGGATGACGACTAAAACCATTTTCGGTTGTCGACAACCATAATTTTGAAAGGGGCATGTGATTATTTTTTGGAGAAGCTTTTGATGAAATAAGTACTTTTGGCAATTATAATTGTGTTATTGATGGTCATTGACTTTTCAGTCACCTTTTGTCACCAATTATTGCTCTTGTTTAGAGCTTTCTAAAAACACATTGTTGTACTTTGGCAGATTTGGCTCAAGAGTGCCAAATAATTAATTTACTTTTTCTAATTTAGCACATGAATTTTTAATTTTGGAAAATTTGATAGTAAAAAATCAATTTATTATAACGTATTATTGTTTCAAATAATTTAAATTGATTTAGTGCTCACGTGGACTTGTATTTATGTAAACCTTCCAAAATGGCCAAGGATCAAACTTGCTACAATTTCAATGGCTTTGTTGAAAATTTTGATTTTTCAATAGCAAAAGGTTGTCAATATATTAAAATTTCGGCATAATAAAAAATAATTTAATTTATGTTGAAACCACCAGGGTAACACGTTATTTCATGCTACCCTTAAAAACTCAATTACCAATGACCAAAAAGGGTTTGGATCACCATCTAATGATTAAACTTTCTTCAATGACGACCAAAACGCTTTTTGGTTGTCGACAACTACAATTTTGAAGGAGGGGCCAACAAAATGTTTTTGGAAACCTTTTTAAAATATTTATTTTTGGCAATCAAAAGTGACCACAAATCTAGGTGTGAATGACAAAAACCAAGTTTCACCAATGATTGAAAAGGGTTTTGGTCGCCATTCAAGAAGGCCTATTCATTGGATGGTGATCAAATCCCTTTGTGGGTATGAACAATTTTAGTTGCCATCCAAGAAGGCCTCATTATTCAATGGTAACTAAAATTCTTTTCAGTCGTCACATGATTGATGATCGAATTTTTTTCAATTAGTCGCCGAGGATTGAATTTTGAAAGGGTGCATGCAATTTATTTTTAAAAAGCTTTCAATGAGCACTACTTTTGGTGACTCACACTAATAAAAAATTTAGTCACCATCAACTAAAAACTATAATCACTGGCAGTTGAAAAAGGTTTAGTTGCCAAATTGTGAGTCACTAAGAACTTTTGGTTGTCATAGCTATCTTCCTATCTTCCTATCTTACAAACTTGCTATCCTTGCCATGTCTTCATGTAAGGAAAGTAAGGGGGGTAGATTCATTAATTGATTATAAATAATCACATAATGTAACCTCAAAATAGTACTTTCATATGTTGCCTTAAAAAAACCATGGATATGAAATAGACAAAATTTACAAACATAATTGGAAAGAAATGGAGGAGAAGAGGGCTAGGTGAGTCACTAATTTTATGATTGTGGCTAAAGAAAATAACTCAAAATTTAACTAACAAACATATTTGAATTTTGCTTAGTTTGCAACTTTAATTAGGGATGTAGGGGATGCAAGGGATGCATTCCATTGTAATTCTTTAACAATGTTAAAAGCTCACTTGTTGGGTTACAAAAATGTGAACCTTAGAGTTGGGCACAAGCATGTTAAAGTAAGCCAATTGATGATCCTTGTTCAAAAAGTAAAATTAGGTGGAAAGTAGATTTTGCATATTTGAATTTTAGGCCTTTTATCAATGTTATAAATTTTGGGATATACTTGCAATATTAAATAAACCATATATGGTCATCCCCAATTTTTATTATTATTCGAAATATTTTATTTATTTATTGCAAGTTTATATTTGATATTTTTATCAAACTATTCGAATGATGTGTTATTAATGTTTGAACCATCATGCATATTGATGCCCATTTCTTGGAACTTGAGAATTATTTCAATTATGAGAATGTTAAGCCTTTCAAAATAAGTTTTTCCTTACATAGGGGTACATTCACAAATATAGGAGCCATAGGAATTGTAACCAATGCTTTGTTTTTCATGTCACAGATTATATTAATATTACACATTTCTTTTATACATTTTGATGATAATGTTCGTGATATATTGTGGGAACATGTGTAATAATTTGAAATGAATCTAACGAAATTTGAATTCTCAAAAACATTAATTAATCACTATAACCAATGTTTTATAGTGTTTTTACTACTTGAAAATGACATAATTTTGGAGAGACTTTTCAAACACATATTCACATAAGAGTATAATGTAACATATTTTTGAATCACAAGGACTTTCTTATGATTTTTTGCAACTTACAAATGGAATATTCTTAATATATACCTAAAATATTTTAGAATAAGCAGTCAGTGAAATCCTCACTAAGGGTGCACCCCTAGCTCCTTGTTTTATGAATATACCCATAGGTTTAAAGTCCTAAGAATTTACTTTTCAATATGAATTACAAATGCATCTTTTGTTTGTAACTAAAGTTATCAAGATTGATGTGATGCACCCAAATTGTGTTTATCATTATGTTAGGGTCTATTTAGATGTGTTATTTTTGTCTATTGGGATGGACATAGACCATTTTTTTGGCAACTGGAAATTTTTCGTTGCCCAATTTTCTTATCATTGAAATGGGTGATTGAAAATTTTGGTTGCCAACTTTCAATCACCATATTGGGTGTTCGAATTCTTTTCCTTGCCATTGGAAAAATTCGGTTTGTGACCGGAAATGTTTTGGGCATTGCCCAAAAGATTTTAGTCGTTCAATTGACAAGTTCGATTTCCGCCATTGATCTAGTAATTTTAAAAATTGCAATTGTCGCCTGAATTTTTTTAGTTGTTTGATGGACCATGGTTCAATCTTCACCATCAATATAACAATTGAAAGTTTTTTATTTCTACCCAAAAAAAATTTGGTTAGTTTTCGAATAAATGTTTTTAGTCACACAAAATGTTTTTTGATTGTTAACTAAAATTTTTAGCTCACCATAAGATTGTGGCAAGTTTTTTTGGTGGCCACAAGATTTAGGAGAATCAAATGATGTGATTTTTAGTCACCTTTAACTATCCTTTAGGTAGCCCAACCTCATTTTGACCTAGGTTGATCGTATTTTAGTGTGATGTTGGGCTATGTTTGCATCTAGATTGACACAATGAATGATGATGGATGCCTAAATGCCATGACAACCTTAATTGTAATGTGATTAAACATTATTTGAAAGAGACATAAGAATGAATTTAAAAAATGAAAAGTCAAGATTATATTTTATGTTTAGTTTGTGCAAAATGGAACTACAACATTCAATTAAAAAAAGTGAGTGAAAGTAAATTGGAAAAAAGGTAAACACAACATCTTAAGCTTTTAGAAACATTTTTATTTCATACTGCATATTCTCATGTAGTTTAAACATTAATTTTCAAAGAATGTGTCCTACTTTTAAACCTTCAAAGTTGACAATTCTTTCTACATTCTTGAAATTTATTTTTAGCCTATACTTTTAACATGATTATGCACAATTACATCATTAACTCATATAGAAGCTAAGGTTAGAACAAGGGTTTGAATGAAAGCCATGTTGGCACAAGGTTACAAGAACTTCAAACATAATAACCATTAGCAAAAGGTGGGGATAGGGTTTGGAGAAAAATGTTATGTGAGAGAAAATCTAAGTGAGATGGTTTATGCGAGAGAAAATCTAAAAGGAGTGTTTGTGAAATAAAGAGAGGATTTGAGAGGATTGAATATGTAAGAAGAAAGTATGAAAGAGGCTAAATATGAAAAAAGGGTATGAAAGGATGAAATGACAAGGAAGAGGGTATGAAAGAGGGTTGGGTTTGAGTTATGAAGTTCACATAACAAAGAGGGGTTGGGTATGGGAGAAGGGGCTTATGTGAAAAAGGTTTACGAAAGTCAAACATCAAATAGGGGCCAAGTATGAGAGAGGGGGTATGTGAGAAGTTTTGTGACAATCACACACCAAATAGAGGTTGGGTATGAAAAAGATATAATCGGTCAAAACAAGTTGGAGAAAAAGGATTTGTGAAAAAGAAGGTTTGAGGATCACACAACAAGGAAAAGTTGGGAATCACAAGAATAAGGTCCTAGGATCTCACAAATAAGGAAAAGTCAAGAATCACAAGATTTGAAAATGACAAGAACAAGGTACTAGGATCTCACAACAAGGAGGAGTCGATAACCATGAGAGCTATGAATAAAAAAACAAGGTTTTTAAGATCTGATCACAACAAGGAAAAATCTGAAATCACAAGAGCTGAGAATCACATGAACAAGGTCCTAAAATTTCTCAAGAAGGAAAAGTTGGCAAACACAAGAATTGAAATTCACCATAGAAGGGTCCTAGGATCTCACAACAAGAAAGAGTTAGGAATCATAAAAACATTTAATAAAGGAGATGGGTTTGAAAGGATCAAACAAGAAAAAACAAGGGATGGGTCTAAGGGAATGTCATAAGGGTGTTTAAAAGAATTGGGTTTGAAAGTATCGAACAATGAAGGAAAGAGGGGCCTTGAAAAAAATTGAAAATTTAAAAGGTTCAAATAACAAGGAAGGGGTTTACGGTTTATGAAAGAGAAAAAATCTATAAAAAAAAATTAGCAAGGAAAGGATGTGATGAGAAATTAGGGATGAAACCCTAATGGATATGTATAGTACCATCATCTGCCCGAAGTGAAAGGTGACAAAATTTCGGCAATTTATGTTTTTGTGTTGTCTTGTTCTTTTGTAGGTTATTAGGTTATTAGGTTATTGAGCTTGTTGGGTTCTTTATGAAAAGTGATGTTCAATCTGGTGTGGATGAGTTTGTGTGGTGTGGAATGGCCAGTTAGATGTTCTTTGTTGGATGTCAATTAAGTTTGAATGGAGGTTGAAGCTTAAAGGGCAACAAAGTTTTTGCTATGAGTAGCTAAGTTTTCTATAGTTATGGCTTTTCTTTTGGGGATTTGGCTCTTTGACTTGGTTTTCTTAAGTGTTTTGCTTTAGAAGTAAGATGGGACACACTTGAAGGAAAAAGGCATGTAGGTGTGGGTTGCATAAATATTGAGGGATGATAGACTTTTCGCTTCATTATGCATCTTTTAGAGAGTGACAATTTCATAATAGAAGTAGGAGCTTGTGATTGCAAGATGATGATGATCACTAGGGATCTTGAAAGTGACTAAGTTTGGCAAAATAAAGTTCTATGGGATTAAGTAGGTATGTTTTCAGGACCTTTGGATACACATTGTATATTTGTTCCGAGTGGTTTTTGATCTGTGAGTATAGTAGGGGTAATGGGTTGCATTTGACAAATCTTTGGGGAAAGTTTATCTACATCAAGAGACACCATTAGATCTTCTTTTACACCATTTTTTCCAATTTTCAAAGTCTTTTTGACTCCTAGGCATTTCAAGGTTTTAGCAATTCTATTTGGTGATGGGAGTCTATAGAGATAGATCATTCTATTTTGCCAAACGCAGTCAGTGGATGCTCATGAGAAGATCATCGGAATGATCTGATCCCCATAGGTTTTTAGAGTTTAATTTTTGCTTCGATCAAAGTAGTGATGGGTTGAACTTGTGAATCTGTCCTAATCATCAAAATTGGTGATTTTGTTGATTATGCAAGTTGTATGGACCATGTTCTTGGTTGTGGACATTTTGATGTGAAGGGAACTTTCTTGTGCCCTTGTTTTTCGTTATAGGGACTTGTGAGAGACAACAATATGACCAACAAGAAAGGGGGTCGAAAAGATAAAAATCTAGAAAAAACTAATTAGCAATGAAGGGGTAGTAGGGTTGTGAAAGAAAGATGAGAGAGATTCAACCAACAAAGAAGAAGAGGTTCATGAGAGAGAGAACACCACCTACATGGTAACCAAATTCAATAATCTGAATACCTATGAGTGCGCCTAGCAAAAATAGGACTAATTGAATGATGACCAATACATGATTGTTTTCTAAACAAAGTGTTCACCCACCAGCCTATCTACCTTGATGTAATCAATTATGAAGAGGGTAGGAAAGTAATTTATCTAGTTAGTTAGGGCACATATTTGTCCTAATATTTAATCATGGACATATAAGGGTAAAAGACTTATCCTCCCAACACTACTTTACAAAAACCTTGCTTAGAGGCAATTCAAGTTTGAATTGTGCCACCACAAAGGTTATTACTGAGGGAAAAAACCCATAGTTAGTTGTCTCATATTGTATGTCCATACTTTCCTAATTTGTGCTAAATTTTATGGCAACAACCAACTTGTCAATTTATAAACAAGAAAAGAAAACTTGATAACTTGGGGCCAATATACTAACTTCTTTCTATTGAGAATCTTTTGCATTAAGAACAATTAAACCAATAGTTGATTATTTTCTCATTTCTCAAGTTTCAATGGAGACATGGTGAATGCTCACATATGACCTTTCCAATTGCAAACAATAAATTATTAGAAAGTTAGTAAGTTAGCTCTCATTGGTCCAACACAATGAAAGATTGGCACTAGGGGAGGGGGGGAAAGCTGATAAATAAGCTGAACTCTACAAGTTAAATATGATTTTTTAATTAGTTGCTGAACTCTGTATATATGTAATTCCACATTCAAGGACTGGGAAATATCCAAATGGGTTCACATATTTTCTTTGGTCATTTCAAAATTGGCCTTGACTATCTTTGATGTAAAGGTTCACAGTGGTTCATGAACCTCTAGACCTTTTAAGATCTTGCTAATGGAAGGCAAAGCAAAATTCAGCCCAAAATCGGCAACTGACACAGGTGGTGGTTCAGGGTACATTCTTCTACGGGTCTTTTGATTTTTTGAGAACCGCCGGTCACGGTTCCTCTTTATGCGGGAGCCCTTACCCACCACTAAGTAGTTTGAAGAATAGAGCACTGACAAGCAGGTGGGGGGGGGGGGGGGGGGGGCACAACCTCGGGGAACAAAGGGTAGGTGGCATTGGAACTAACAAACTGACTAACATAACGATAAAATATCTATTGTTCGGTATGGGTCGGAACTTTTTGGCACTATATTCTAAGTAGCTCAATTCTCTCAAAGTGTTTCGATGTCCTAGAGAATGCAATATATGAAAAGTTCATGGTTATATGACCATTGAGAGTACTTCATTGTGTAGGGATCAAGACAACTTCATCTATTATCACAAGCAAAGGAAGGCCCACACCTAAGCCATGCTCTCTCTCTCTCATATGAGTGCATGCTAAAAGACACCACTCACCAATATGGAGGCAAATTTGGGTGTAAGGTAAAAGCCTCGTGGTTGGGCATTCCCAAAACAAGGGGTGGAGGACAAGGTGATAACCTAGTCGGATGGCACATTTTGGGAATGCCTTCAACCGTGGGCTTTATCCATTGTAAAGCACAAGGCAAAGGTTATTATAAACTTGAACATATGTAGATGATGAAGTGAAAGATGGGGAGGGTTTTCATCCTTACTCCCTTGGGGGTGATATTTACACTGAAGTGAATATAAGATCTTTTTCACATATGCTCATTCAAAAGGGTAAGATCCCTCCCACTCTTAAGTAATAAGAATATTCTTTCCCTTTTGTAGGTAGGATATTTAGAGATATAAGGTGCCTTCCAAGTACATTAGGAAATTCCTTGTAGCATCGTAGTACTTTTATTGATTGAATTAATTTCAATAAATGTCAAATTTTTCTCAAAATCAGCTGCTCGCAATGTTGAAAGTTTTAGAAATCTGTTTGATATTATTATAGTGCATGCCATAAAGCTTGGTGGTGGTAGTGTGCTCACGAAGTGCAAAATTACTTAACATTTTTTTCCTCACCTTAATGATAGGAATTTCAAGAATTTTTTACTTTTCCTCCTGGAGTGAAAAAACTAATAAAAAATAAATATTTTTCAAGAGGATGTTGGAATGGTAAAGGTCCTATGATAATATCAATGTCTTCACTTATGGGTGGGAACGTCATAAGTTTTTGATTAATGGGGTGCAAGTATGAAAGGAATACGATTTTTTCTTTCATAACAAAGTTGTTGAAAAGAAAAACAAATTTTGTAGAAAAAATAATTTGGGTTTCCTCACGTACCAGAGTCAACTTGCTTCTTTTCCTTCACTCTTTGTCTATCCTTTGGAACAAGTTCCAAGCTTGGCTATGTCTTTAACTCATTTGCTCCAGTTAACGTTGGCATAATCTCTCATCATCATGTTCCCAAAACGTTCCCAGGGTGGCATGGAACAATAAATTCTTTCATAAGTGGGAACAAAAGGTGATCCCCAAAAGACATAAATTCATATGAAAAACAGTGGGAACAGACTTCACAAAGGGTGGGCCCAACAGGAGAATGAAACAAGGGGTGTGTCACACTGGGCTTGCCATTTACATTAAAAAAATATCTTAAGCAAAAGAAGAATTATGGAAATTCAAATATTTCACCATGCAAAAAATATAATCTTCAAAAAAATCCTCTTAAAGAAATCAAAATCCTTAAGATATCATAACTCTATAATTAATCTCAGGTTTCAACACAAGCCAAAATATCATATTTCATATAAAAAATAGACCTACTTCTACCTAGGGGCCAAAATCCCTTAAGCTACTGTACTTTATAGTGAATCTAAACACAAAATCTTTGCCTAAGGCAAGGCCAATAAAACAATTATAAAATACAAGGGCAATGGACAACAAACATTCTTGCCTCGAAACATCCTCCTTCCTTGTACAATTAAATAGAATTTCATGTTTGGTACAATGACATTGAATCCATGCATCCTTCAATATTGGTATTACCTCAGGTCCCTGTCCCTACCCTAGTAAGGTCCTTGATACCAGTGTTCATATTAGGTCTATGCCTACATACAAGACCAACACAGGACAAAACCTAGTATGACCCAAATTATTTCATACTCCCTAAAAGCTAACTACCTACCTACCTATTATGAAGAAAATTGTCTTTGATCATCATGGACGTATTTTGTGTGTAGTTTCTAGTCCTCTTATGCCTCTTCAGGTGCTCAAACACATTTCCTATTCTGAAAGGAAGGATTATTTGAATTCTTACTCAATCTAGAAATCAGCATATGTGCATTATATATTTGCCATGATTTTGTTTCCTAGACTTGGAACATATTATGATATTAAAGTTTTTAGACTTCGAAATTTCCAAAATAAAATAACATAAAATAAAATAAAATAAAATAAAATAAGCTTTGCCTACCTTATTATGGCAAAAAGATTCAATATTCAATTGATATTTACATTGGAACTATCTGAAAATCGATATCTAGCTACTTGTTTGAATGTGATGTCATTTCCCAAGGATTTGCAAATGGCTTCACATGTCCAAATATGTGAACATGGTTGATTTCATTGGAAGGTGAAATGGTGATGACAAGATGAAGAAGTATAAACATGAGGCCATAGGTGCACATGAATAACATGGAAGGTCATGTGAGCTTGGTATGCATGGAATAAGATGTTGTCAACTTCAAGGACCAAACAAGTTGTGTTTGTTTTGAACAAAATAAGAGATTCATAAATAATGACATGGTGCAAGTGGGATGTATTGTTTAAGGTGTCTCATTGCATTTACAATTAAGCTTAAGGCTATTTTCTTTAGTAAATTTGGATGTCTTATAATAACACCAAATGTTGTTTTCATCCAAAAAAACCATGAATGGAGAAAGCAATTAGGAAATATACTTAGTGATTGGACCATCCATTTTGTGTGACCATAATACTTGATCAAAGGTTCTAGAACATGTTCCTACTAATGTTGCCAGATTCTACTCTTTGCTTTTGCAACCTTTTGGGACCCAAAAATAAATCATTCAATTCTATGGATAACTTGTTTGAACATAAGTTTTTTTGCAAAACTAAATTGGATGTCTTCAAGAACCATCTTTACTTCTTCACTTTGGTCTAGGGACCCATCCATTGGCTAGACCCAATGACGCGCTCCCAAGTCCCAAGTTAGCCCCAAGTTGGGACCAACTCTCTCAAGTTGCGAAAAAGTGAAGGACTTGGGGCACGCTCCTAGCTTCCAGCACTAAAGTGGGTGAGAGGGGCATGTTGGAAGCTCTAGGACTAGATTAGGAAGAGGGACAAGCTATTTAGTTATGTAATCCTGCATCCAAAACCAACCACAAGTTGGTTAGAACTCATTTTGCACCCTTTTGGTGTTGGGACAAATCACGGGCAACCTTGGACTCACTTGACTCACCATGGCCCGGACTTGGGGGAAGCCACCACCTTCTCCTATATAGTATTCTCTATAGCTCTCCACCGCACTTGCATCCAAATGGCTCTTTTTCCCAGGACTCCCAAAATGGAGTCTCAAAACTGTCCTGGTTTAGACTCCTGGGGCTTTGGGCATTCATAACTTCTCGCCCCAAGCTTGGATCGGGACGAGGTCTAAACCAAAGTTGTAGCTCTCCTCAAGAGCTTTCCAACAGTGTGTCGCACTTTACCTCCACGCACCGGGATCGGGTCGATCCTAACTTTTAGTGGTCGGGAGTCAAACTGCCAATGTGACTCCCGACCCTTTTTTCGACCATAACTTGTGCTGCAGATGTCCACACTTCAAGACCTTTCCAACGGTATAAAGAACGCTTCAATGCGAGGTGTTTTGACCCCTGTAATCGCGCTCTAAGTTTTTGGGAGTCCCAGAGGACTCCCAAGTCCCATTTTCGGGAGTGTGAGTGGCGACCTCACACTTCCTTCAAAGTGGGGTTGTGACACCCAAGTCCACACTATGTTGTCTTGAATGTGGGTTCCAACACTCATATTAATAAATGAAACTAAGGAGCACTTTTTGCCATTTTCATGGGATTTTTGGCATTTGACCAATCTACCTTACTACATGCATGTTCCTTCACATACACTCATATCCATAGCTTTGAAAATCACCTAGTATATTAGTCTCCAAAGCCCGCCTTCTAACTCAATTGGGGGTCATTTTATAGAACATTTATGGAACAATTGTTTTCTAAAACCATATCTATAAACAACAATTTGATGTCTTCACCTATATTTGTGAATCATGTGATAAGAACATGTAAGAGAAACTTAAGAAGTTTCGATTGTGCTCTTTATTTGTTCACAAAGGCGTTGAAGTAACAAAAGCTTCGTGATACATCCTCATTGGGCATGCGTTCATTAGTGGAATATTTTCAATGGGCCTCTTTCTTGCGTGGAGTAAATGAGAACAGATTGGGGTGATTCAAGCACAATTTCAAGTAAGGACTCATCCACAATTTAACATGGGTCAAAGCTTTGAAATAAACATTATTGCCAAGTTACATTTAATTTCCATGGGCATTACTACTTTTCTAGTAACCTTTTAAAGAATTTCTTTTGAAATTGAGACATCTAACATTGTGAAATTCTAAAGGCACATATAATTAGTATATGCATTTGATCAGGACATAAAATCCTAATATCTTACAACCTTTTTTTGAAATCTTTTCAATGATGAAAATATTAACCCATTTACACATGATTTTCTTTTTTAATTGTGTTTAAATAATCAATATTCTTCAAAAATCAAAAGATTCACTACAATAAATGTGTTTTGTGAACCCTACTAGGTTTTTGAATCCATCCTTTGACTTCCACACTTTGCACCCTTTATTTAGGCAAGTCTTTCATTTTGTTGCATCTTAACACACCCCAAACTTGCCTTGGATCAATTTGTTTTCACCTATATGTTGGGTACATATACAAAGGTTGTAAGTTGCAATATAATTATTTAAAAAAAATAACAAGCACAATTGAAATGCCAATACATGTGCAAGTCTATCATGTGTGAAATACATTTGATGACAATCACATGCAAGTGCAAAAACCATGGAGCCCACCATTTAGGTATGGTTAATGCCTTGTGGATTAGAAAAGTATTATCAAGCTTTGTACCACCTATGAATTGTGACTTGTTCAACACAAACTATATTGGCAAATGTTGGTTTGTGTGAAATTAGGTGCAAACTCTATATGTTTTGTTTAATGGTTGACACCACTTTCATTAAAGTGGTGTCAACCACTAAACAAAACATATAGAGCCAATGTATGATCCTTTTGCATATTGTCCCCAGCCCATCCCCGCCCCATTGATTCAAAAAATGTTGTGTATCCACCCTTTCCTTATATGTACAATTGTTGAAAGTGAATGCAGAGGTATTCACTTCAACCTTCACTAATCCTTCAATCTTCACCATAGTGGGATGATCAAAATGGGATGATTTTAGGTTAGAGAAAAAAAGAGGTTTGAGACAATCTTCCACATAGTAGGGCAACCAACCCACTTGTAAAAACTTGGGACCAATCTTCTTGGAACCACCTCAAGGAGAGGTGTGGGATTATCATCACAAACAAAATACTTGGACCAATCAATTGCAGGTTGGAATATTACTTAATGGCACAAAAATATTCGAACTTATCAATCAACCATTATGCTTGTAGTGCATAATATTACTTATTGGCATCAAAATGTTTAGACCAATTGATCAGTCGTTGCGCTTGTGGTGCACAATCATGGTTGATATTACTTAGTGGTGTAAATTACATCATGTCATTCCTTGAATTGTAGGCCAATGCGGAATAGAAGAGTTTTGCATGTGGTCTAGATGGAAGACTTCTGAATAAATATTGTAACGGGTTTTTGGCAAATTGTATGGGCAAGGTCATCTACCAATTAGGATATTGCTTCCTACCTTGGTCCCCAATGAGAACCTCTTAGATGATTTCTTTGTGGATGTGGATTTTAGCATCAATAAAAACTCAATTTGAATAAAATGATGAATTTCAGCCCCGGAATCCCCTCCCAAAACAAGGAAAAGCATTTCAGCACAATAATATCCCCCCCACAAAAAAAAGGTGTTAAAAAACATATTAGCTTCAGTACCTAAATTCTAGAATAATATTATATATGGACAGAAAATGGAAGAGCACCTTCAAGCCTTTATTCATCCAAATCCCCCACTTGACATAAGTTATGACCCTGCCGAACTTTATTAACAAGCAGCCATTTAAGGGCTTTGCCCTTTAAATGACATACATAAGGATGATAAATTTTTAACATACTAATTTGGAAACACATGGTGAAGCCCAAGTGGATGGTAAAGATGTTTTATTGAATCTCAATATCAAACGCTGAAACTTAGCATTTAATGCACAAGGTTCAAGAATAATTATAGTATTGTAGAGGTAGGAGCAGTATGTTGCAGCAGTGGAGGGGCTCAAGAAAAACGAAAGAAGTAAGAAACTCAATTTACCACAAAAATAGATGGTTTTTTTGATACTCACCCTGTGTATGACCAAACTCAGGGTTCTGGTGCTGCGATTTCCTTTTTTTACGGACAACTCTAATATATGTAGCAATACACACAAGAAGTGGAAATACAAAAAGAGAGGACCAAAGTCTAAGCAGAAGTGGAGATCTTAACTCAACTACCAACCAGTGTTTTGTTTGGCTCAACTTTGCAATTTAGCCAAATTTGGCCATAAATAGGGTACGGTAGGTAGCCAAAGATGTAGAAGGATGCTTAAAGTTTCTAAAACTTTTGCTACCTATTGGAGCCAAATGAAAAAATCTGGTACTTTTCATTCATAATTTTTTTGAATTCTGGCAATTGAAAACTCCTCAAATCACTTCATTTTCACATATTAAGCTTTTACTTTCACTTTTGGACAAAAAATTGTCAGTGAAAAAAGGTTGCTACCAATGGCTTGTAACAAATCAGTAATGAGAATGGGAGGTGGTGTTGGCGGGGAAGAAGTCGAGAAGTGGTTAAACCCACTCCCACCACTCTGCTTAGGATGAAAGACGCTTTGTATCTTTTGAAGTGTAAACCCCCCCTTGAGTCTTGGATTGTTGAGTCTTTGCTCTGATCACAAGTCTGAACTGACATAATAGTAAACCCCTTCCTGACTCAACATTACCAGAACTCCTGCAATACAAAAGTATTGCTTGCTTCTTCTTTTCCCTGACTGCCTTTTTGCGCATACAAAAATCTGTCTGGTGCTGCCCAGATACATCTTGATGCTACCCAGACACACTTTGCGTCATGATATTTATGATTTGGGCTTGTGATGGGTCACATTATGCACGATTTGGACTTGTGCAAGTGCTAATTTACATTCATTGTACATTGTGTATGCCACATGACAGGATACACAGGGTGACACCTATGCCCTACTCCTTCAGCACCAACAGCGGGGACCCCATGATATCACCTCTGTTGTTTAGGTACCCATTAGAATGGCCATTGTTGATGTCATATATTCTCATGTGCTTTCTGGTTTTGGCTGATGGTTTAGAGTTTAGCATGTGACCTATGGAGGTGTTGATTGATGCCACAAGATCTGAACATGGTAAACAAGGGGACGGTGTTTGAACACGTAAAAAGTTTTCAGAGAATTTAAAATATTTTTGACATAGCTCAATTTCGTTTTTGGAGTTTAAAGCGAGTATTGTGGACCTTCATTTGATGCACTCATCATGATGATAAACGTCACTCAATGGATTAAAAATTTGAGGAAAATATGAAATTTGGAAGTAATGTTTTGTAACTTACAGAAAAGCTGCTTTGTATGCTTCAATTCAACGAAGTCAGTACTCCAACAAAGAACTGCTTTGTCATATCCTTTGCAAGAATATTGTTGAAAAGACTTAAAAGAAACCCCACCTCATCAAATCCCATGGTGAACTTCGAAGTATAAACAAAAAAGGGGCAACTGAAGTGGAAAACAATCTTTGAGAGAACATTGTTGAAAATGCTTCACCTCACCAAATGATCCTATATGAACTCACAAGTTAAATCACCTTAGGTTGAAAACGGTCTTTGGAAAAGATTGTTGTGAAACCCTAAGACCCCATCTCACCCCGGGATTGGCAATCATCCCTTGGACAATTTATTCAAATCTGGCTATAAACCAGAAATAAATTGTAATTTTTTAATATGTTTGGCTACACAATGAAACCCACATGTATGAATCTGGTGATTTTTACATTTTTTTTTTCCCTCACTTCTGGCCATTGAAAACCTCCAAAAACACTTTTTTTCGAATTTTTTAATCTTAAAATTTTTCATTGTGTGCATATATAGATATATAACCAGTAAAAAATAGGCTGGTAATGATTTGTCAAGAGTGCTAAAGAGCATGTGAAGAAACTATAGGGTACCTACTAGTATTGGCTGGTTATTGCCTTTTGGCAATGACTAGCCAAAATTTAAAACTGTCAATATCAATGCCAAAGTAATACCCCCCATTATCATCTTATTCAATTTTTTTGGGTAATAACCCTGGTTATGCATAAGGGTCAGTTTTCAAATACTTGATTGAGAATTGTCGATACATTGTCGGTTATACATTGGTTACATGATTTTTAAAAACTTCAAACTGCTTAGAATGGTTTCCCCTGCTTTTCTATTTTCTACTGTAGAAATATTCAGAATTTTAAGATTGATAACCTACCTGAATGATAGATAACCAGGTCATCCAGGTAGGTTATTAAAACTTGAAATTTTCAATACTAGATGAGGATGATATTTACTTGGCTGGTAGGTTATTGATACCAGGACCCATACCCGGCCGCTTACCCAAGTCAAAAGCAATAAGCAGCCAACATTGGTACCTACATTACACATATGGGTAAAATAATTTTTTTTGGGAGATTCTTCTGAGAGATGACATGTGATAAGCTGAATCAATTACAAAAACCTATTGTAAACACAATTTCAAGAAACGGATAGAAAAATAAAATGTGTGGGGGTAAAATCATGAAGGTGGGACCATTCCCAAAATAAGCAGCCGAGGATGACAAGGAACTAGCCCAGGTCTGGCCTGCTCATATTTTGAGAATATTCCTCACACCCACACACTTAACCATTGTAAAGCACCTGGTGACCATTATCATGAACTTCAACATAATAGGTTACAAGATGAAGGAAGGGGGACAAGGGTTTAATTTTTAATGCCAAGCTCTTGAAAGTGGTAAAGATATTACACGTATTATAGAAGGTAAGTTGACAAAATTTTCCTCTCACACTCTCTTAAAAAGTAGTCATAAGATCCTTCCTCTTGTCTTTTCTAAGGAAAAATACTCATAAATGTAAGGTGGCCCTCCAAAAACGTTGAGAAATAATTTCTTACAATTTTTTAATTCGTATATACAAATTGAAAATTTATATATTTGAATAGACCAAAAAAATTACACGTACGTAGTTGGGGGGTTGGGGTGTGGGGGGGGGGGAGAGAGACTCATGTGACCATTCGTTGTTGTGCAAAGTTGAGTGTAGGGTAATGCCTGAGGAGCAGGGTATTCCCAAAACATAACCCCAAAGCATAGCCAAGGGGTGCTTATTTGAGGAACACTCGATTCTAAAGGCATTATGTGA
>Ga0116227_10006434_pt1 | contig 23809 bp, 18 predicted proteins | sample S1TSphgellanicum_FD_89693 | JGI IMG/M metagenome (GOLD analysis project Ga0116227, IMG submission 89693) | Host-associated microbial communities from peat moss isolated from Minnesota, USA - S1T2_Fb - Sphagnum magellanicum MG | ecosystem: Host-associated > Plants > Peat moss > Unclassified...
GGACAGCGTGACGCTCCGCGCCGGCACGCTCATCGAACCCGACGGCGTCGTCCTGACGCCCGGCCGGCTCGTGCGCATCATCGGCCGCGCCGACGGCAAGACGTTCGACGCCGACGAAATCGACACCGACGTGACCGACCCCGATTCGTACGCGTATGCAACCGACGACGCGGACGACGCAGCCGTCGCCCCGGCGTCGGCTGAGCTGCCGGGTTTCGCCTACGCCCCGCCTTACGGCGTGTGGTACGGGGCCGGTTACGGGCGGCCGTCCTATCCGGCCTGGCCGGCACCGCCGCGCGGCCGGCCGACGGTTCCGCTTCCGCGCCCGCCCGTGCCGCCGGCGCCGCGACCGCCGCGGCCGGTTCTTCCGGTCCACGCGCCCGCCGATCCCCCGCGGCGGCACTAGTTCCAGTTATTTACTACTGCACTAGAATTTTCGCCATCATGCCCAGATCTTCGTGATCGAGAATGTGGCAGTGGTACATGAACTCCCCGCGGATCACCGGATCGCGGAAATCGATCAGCAGGGTCAGCCAGCCCGGCGTTACCGAGCCGTCGGCATTGTGGATGCGCGGCGGCAGGTTGTAGCTGTCGTACCACGAGTACGGCAGTCCCGTCCCGTGACCGTTGACGGCCTCGACGATGAAGTGGACTTGATGGATGTGGAAATCGTGGACTTCGTCGGAGTCGTTGAGCACGTTCCATTCTTCGACCGTGCCGGCGCGCGCGATGAAATGCGGCGGGTCGGACATCGAGAACAGTTTGCCGTCGATGTAGAAGGCCGTGCCGTCGGCGTTTTCGGAGAACACGGTCACGCGCTGCATCGCGGGCGCCGGCAGCGCGTGGGCGAGGATGCTGTCGCGCATCGGCACCACCCGGCTCGCCAAGATTTGGCCGTACGTCGGATAGCTGCGCTGTGACGCTTTCCCCGCGCTGCCGAGCGTCGCGAGAATCTGCGGCGGATCGGGATCGCCGGTCAGACCGGAGTAGAAGCAATTCGCCCGCATCACCGTCGGCTTGTTCAATCCCACGACGACGAACTCGGCGCGGGCCGCCGGCGGGATGATCAGATGCTGGCGGATCTGGAGCGCGGGCGCACCCGCATAGCGGTCCAGCGCGACGCCGTCGAGCGCGACGAGAATCAGGGGTTCGCCGTCGATCGAGAGATCGAGGTTGCGAATCGAACTGGCGTTGGCGATGCGGAAGAACTGCGGTTCGCCCGGCGCGATTGCGATCTTCGGCTGGAATTGCCCGTTGAGCAGCAGCTGGTAACCGGGATCCGGCCCGTTGCACTTCACGACTGCGGCATGCGCGGCGACCGCGGCGTGGCGGGCGGCCCGGTCGCTCGGATGGGCTTGGCCCAAGAGCGGCGTGCGGCGCATGATCAGGTCCTGTTCCTTCATGCCGGCCAGGATCGGCAGATGCTGCTGCAACCCCTCGACCACGATCAGGCCCGACATGCCGCCGTCGCCGACTTGTTGCGTCGTCTCGCCGTGCGGGTGGGTGTGGTACCAGTAGAGTCCCGGCTCGGCGTCGGCGGGCAGTTGCACCCGGTAGAGCAAGGTCTGGCCGGGCTGCGCCAGCATCGTCAGCACGTCGTCGGATCCGAGTTTCGGTGAAACGCGCAGTCCGTGAAAGTGCAGGTTGGTCAGATTGTTCTGGACCGGGGCGCCGAATTGCACGCCGGCGGGCAGGTCGTTGGTGTAGTGGATCTCGATCGTATCGCCCGGGTGCACGCGAATCGTCGGCGGGGTCGGGGCGCCGCTAAACCACAGTTCGGGTAAGTTCGTATAGGGATTCCACTCCGCGCTCAGCGTGAGCTTGGCGACGCCGTTCGTCGCGGCGACGACCGGCGGCAAGGTCAGCGGCTTGCCGCTCCCCGACGCGCGCGGCGTACTGAACGCGACCCGGACCGGCTTCTCGAAGGCGATCAGGGTCGCGCCGAGCGACCCCCGCAAGCCGCAGAAGGGCCCCGTGAACGTGAGCGGGCCGTCGTTCGCGCCTGCGACCGAAGACGACGCGAGCGCCAGGATGAAGAGCGTGAGCCGCGTTAGCACGGCGCCCGCCGGCTCAACGCGGGAAGATGAGCTTTCGTTTGAAGTGTTTGGCCGCCGGCAGATCGGCCTCGCGCGCGGTCCCCACCACGAGCGCGCTCGAGGTGCGGCGGTCCAGCAATTCCTCGAGCCGGTTGTCGCCGAATTTGTCGATGCGGCCCAGATGGATGACGGCGGACCGGCCGTCGTAGAGCGGCGCCAGCATCGGCACCAGCTCCGCCATCGTCAGCAGGCGCAGATCTTGTAAGTCGAAGTGGAAGATGCGCAGGTCGAGCTGCTTGGCCAGCCGATCGATCACGGCGGCCTCTTCGTCCGGCGTTCCGCCGCAGATCAGCAGCGCCGCAGCAGACCGGCGGAAGCGAAAGAACGCGACACCCGGCGGCCGTTCGAAGTCGCGGGCGACCGCGTCGACGTCGCGCTCGATCGCCGGCGGTAAGACCGCGTCGTCCGAGAGCCAGCCCGCGGCGTGCGGTATGCCCTGCGGACGGCGAAACGAGTCGACGAGTCCCGCCAAGTCGCTGACGGCCGGGGCGGGCTCCGGGTTGGACGGCACCTCGATCATTTCCAAAGAATATCATCGTTCACCATCCGTCAACGTGGGCCGTTTGGCCTAGTCCCGGCCAGCAAAGAAGCCCTTGGTCTGTAGGTCCCTTCGAGTGCCTCACGTCGAGTGCCTCACTTCGGGAGGCTCACTTCGGGAGCCTCACTTCGGGAGCCTCAGTGCGCCCGCGCGCGCGAGCGGTCAGCCGCTCTTGGCCAGCCTTTGGGCGCCTAGCCAAGGTTGCAGGTCGACGGCTTGCTCGAGTGGCTTCGAGAAGAGGTAGCCTTGTCCGCTCTTACAGCCTAAATTCATCAGCTTGCGCCGCTGCGTTTCGCTTTCGATGCCCTCGGCGATCACTTCCATCTCGAGCGAGTGTCCGAGCGTCACGACCATCGCCACGATCGGTTCGTTGGCGATGTCGCCGCCCGCGCCGCTGACGAACGAGCGATCGATCTTCAGGGCGTCGATCGGGAACTTGTGCAGGTAGCGCAGCGAGGAGTAGCCGGTTCCGAAATCGTCGATGCACAGCCGCACGCCCAGGGCCTTGAGGTGGGCCAGGACCGCCGCGGCGCGCGGGCCGTCCTCCAGCAGCGCGCTCTCGGTGATCTCGAGCATCAGCCGCTCGGGCGCGAGCCCGCTGAACCGCAACGCTTCCGCCACGTGCTCCACGATCGCCGGTTCCATCAGCTGCGTCACCGAGAGGTTGACGTTCATCGTGATCGGTCGCGGCCCGGGCAGGACGGGCTCGGCGGCCAACATCGTGCATGCCTCGCGCAACGCGAACCGGCCGAGTTCGATGATCGCTCCGGATTCTTCGGCGAGCGGGATGAAGGTGCTCGGGGGAATCGGGCCCGAGACGGGATGGCGCCAGCGCATCAAGGCCTCGAGGCCGTCGGGTTCGCCCGTCCGCAGATCGACGACGGGCTGGTAGGCCAGATGGAACTCACCGCGCCCCAGCCCCGCCTGCAGGTCGGTCGTCAACCGCATGCGCAGCGCGAGCCGATGCTGCATCGCGTCGTCGAAGAGAACCGCCATGCCGCGGCCGAGCGATTTGGCGTGATACATCGCGGCGTCCGCGTTGCGCACCACGTCCTCGGCGCGCACGTAGGCGTCGGTGCCGACCACGACGCCGGCGCTCGAGGTGACCGACACCGCGTTCCCGTCGATTTGAACCGGCGCGCGCAGCACGTCCTGGACTTGTTGCGCGAACGCGTAGGCGGCGGGCGCGCCGCTGACGGAGCCCAGCAGCACGGCGAACTCGTCCCCGTGAAAGCGCGCGACCAGATCGTTCGGACCCCGCAGCGAGAGCAGCCGGCGGGCCGTGACGATCAGCAGCCGGTCGCCGGCGTGATGTCCGAAGCGGTCGTTCGCCACTTTGAAATCGTCGAGGTCGATGAAGATGACGGCGTAGCTGTCGCTGCCCTCGCGCCGCCGCGCGATCAAGCCTTCGAGGTGGTTGATGAATTCCGTGCGATTGGGCAGCGAGGTGACCTGATCGTGGGTGGCCGCGTAGCGCAATCGGTCGTCGACGGCTTTGCGTTCGGTTACGTCGCGCACCATCGCGACGGCGACGACGTTGGACGGCGCGGAGACCGCGACGATCGACACGTTGATCTCGGCCCAGCGAACGGTGCCGTCGTCCCGGCGCACTTCACGTTCGAAGACGTACGTCGTGCCGCGACCGGCCGCGATTTCGCGAAACTCGCGGTCGTCGCTCGAGACGATGCGTGCGCCCGGGCCGAGCAGGTCGCTCACCGTCGCATTGGATTCGATCGTGGAGCCCTCGGCGTCCAGCAGCGCGATGCCCATGTGCGAGCGGTCGAAGACGGCCCGGAACTGCGCTTCGGTCAACTGCAGCGCGCGTTCGGCTTGCTGGCGCGCGAGTTCGGTCGAGAGCATCCGGGCCTCTTGTTGGACGCGCAGCAGTTCGCGGCGGTCGCGGCGCACGATCGCCCGCGCGATCGAAGCGATGATCCCGACGCTCAGCAGCGCCGCCAGCAGCGCCAGGACGACGATGACGACGTGCATCCGGCCCGCGCGGGCCATTCGTGCCTCGAGCAAGAGGTCGAGCTCGCGCTGCATCGCGTCGGTCAACGCGACGCTGTCGGCGATGAGCCGGCCGCGGCGCGCGCGCATCTCGGCCGCGCGCGGAGCGAGGTTCGCGCCGTGCATCGCGGCCTCGAGCAGATGCCACACCGGGGCGGCGTCGGCATTGAAGGCATCCCAGCGTGGTCCGAGCCGGGCCCGCAGGCCGGCGTCGGCGTCAAAGGCGCCGTCGACGTCGATTCCCAGGGTACCGCGCGCGACGGTCGCTTGCGCGAGCATGCCCGCGATGGCGATCCGGTCCGCAACCGGGACGCGCCCGGCAACAGCGCCGGCCGTAACGGTCGAGTCGGCCAGGGTCAGCCAGTGCAGCACGTGCGGGTTCATATCGAAGGCGGCGTCCTGCAGGTCGCCTTCGATGACGTTGGCCTCGAACGAGAGTTCCGAAGCGTCGCTGATCAGCGCCGTGGAGTGTTGCAGCGCGTCTTCGAACCGGCCCAGCGAGCCCGGGGAAACGCTGCGACTGACGGCCCGCCACGCATCCCGAATCGGGGTCATCACGTCGCTTTCGAGCGTGGCCGGGCCGGCGAAGGAGCGCACGCGATGGTCGAGCTTTTCGAGCAGCCGGTCCACTTCGAGCCGGTCAGGCTCCGCGACCGCGCCTCCGAGCGGGAGCGTGGCGACCTTTTGCAAGAGCCGGACGGAGTCGCTCGCGAAGCGCACACCTTCCTCTTCGGTTCCGAGCCGCGCGGCAGCCGTGCTGACCTCGACGTATTGGACGTACGCGACGCCGAAGATCGGCAACGCGAAAAGCAGCGACAGCATGAAGAGTCGCAGCGGCGATAGGAAGCTCGACGAACGAGCCGTCGCGCTTTCGGGCTCGGATGGAAGCGGCAGAGAGGGGACCCCCGGGTTGAGACTCCGGCCGGCGAATTGGCTATGCTATAGCTTTCGGTCCAGGTGGCAAGCGGCCGGACGCCGCCCTCGTAACGATATCGTGACAAACGCGCCGGAATCTTAGAAGGCCGCCTTCACAGCTGCTTCATGCGGCGTTCTTCGCGACGCGTTAGCGTAACGGCATGGGCATCTTCCGGCGCATTTTCGTTCCCGTCGACGGTTCGGCGCCGTCCGAGGAAGCCGTCGCGTACGCCGGCCGCCTTGCTCTCGAGTGGGGGGCGGAGGTGATCTTCGCCCACGTGATCGATCCCGACCGGCTCGTGTGCGCCGAGGTTCCTGGAATCGACATCGGCGCCGTCTTGGACGATGCCGCGGGCGACGGTCGCCGCCTGCTCGAACGCGTCGCCGCGTCGGCCGCCGCGCTCGGGCTGACGCCTCGGACCCGCCTGCGCGACGGCCGCACCGTCGAGACGCTCCTGGCGCTTGCCGCCGAGGACGGCGCCGACCTGATCGCGATCGGGAGCCATGGCCGCTCGGGTTTCAAGCGCCTGATGATGGGCAGCACGACCGAAATGCTGCTGCGGAGTTGTCACATTCCGGTCCTGGTCGTCCACGCGCCCGAACCCGCGTCCGAACCTGCGCCGGAGACTGCGACCGCCGGCGAGTTACGCGCCGCGCTTTAAGATCACGGTTGCCAGCGGAGGCAAGGTCAGCTCGATCGAGTAGGGCTTGTCGTGGGCCGCGACCGGTTGCGCCCAGAGGACGCCGTTGTGCACGCCGCTCCCGCCGTAGATCCCGGCATCCGTGTTGATCGCTTCGACGTAGCTGCCCTCGGCGGGCACGCCCAACCGGTAGCCGTGGCGGACGACGGGCGTGAAGTTGCTGACCACGATCGCGACGTCGCCGGGGTCCCGCGCCCGGCGCACGAAGGCGACGACCGAGAAGGGCCGGTCGGAGACAATGAACTCGAGCCCCGCGCGTTCGGCGTCGAGCTCGTGCAACGCCGGCAGCCCGCGGTAGGTGCGGTTGAGGTCGCCGACGAGGCGTTGCACGCCCGCGTGCGCGCCGTCCTCGAGCAGATGCCAATCCAGGCTGCGATCGTGGTTCCACTCGCGCTCCTGCGCGAACTCGCCGCCCATAAAGAGCAGCTTCTTGCCGGGGTGGCCGTACATGTAGCCGAAAAACGCGCGCAGGTTCGCGAACCGTTGCCAGCGGTCGCCCGGCATCTTACCGAGCAGGGAGCCCTTGCCGTGCACGACTTCATCGTGCGAGAGCGGCAACACGAAGTTCTCGCTGAACGCATACATGAAGCTGAACGTCAGCGCGTCCTGACGGCTGCCGCGGTAGATCGGATCCGTGCGCAGATACTCGAGCGTGTCGTGCATCCAGCCCATGTTCCACTTGTAGCCGAAGCCGAGCCCGCCCAAGTACACCGGTTCGGAAACCTTCGGCCACGTCGTCGACTCTTCGGCGATCGTGATGGCGCCCGCGCCGTCGCCATACACCGCTTGGTTCGTGCGTTCGAGAAAATCGACCGCGCCCAGATTCTCGCGGCCGCCCAGCCGGTTGGGGATCCATTCCCCGGGCGCCCGGCTGTAGTCGAGATAGAGCATCGAGGCGACCGCGTCGACCCGCAAGCCGTCGACGTGATACCGGTCGATCCAGAACAGGCCGTTGGCGATCAGGAAGTTGACGACTTCATTGCGCCCGAAGTTATAGATCAGCGTGTTCCAATCGGGCTGGAAGCCCTGCCGCGGGTCGGCGTGTTCGTACAGGTGCGTGCCGTCGAATTGCCCCAAACCGTGCGCGTCGGTCGGGAAGTGACCGGGCACCCAGTCCAGGAGCACGCCGAGGCCCGCGGCGTGCGCGCGGTCGACGAAGTGCGCGAAATCAGCCGGTTCGCCGAAGCGGCTGGTCGGCGCGAACAAGCCGATCGGCTGGTAACCCCACGATCCGTCGAAGGGATATTCGGAAACCGGTAAGAGCTCGACGTGCGTGAACCCGAGCGAACTCACATAGGGAATCAACTGGTCGGCGAGTTCCCGATACGTCAGGTAGCGGTTGCCTTCGGCGCGCCGCCACGACCCGAGATGGACCTCGTAGATCGCGATCGGCGCGTCGCGCCGGTTAACGGCGGCGCGGGTCGCGAGCCACGCCGCGTCGTCCCAAGCTCGCGCGCCTGATTCCGCCACGATCGAGGCGGTCGCGGGCGGCGCTTCGGAGGCGAAAGCGAACGGGTCGGCCTTGAGCGGTAACGGGCTCAAGTCGGGCCCGAGCAATTCGTACTTGTAGCGGCTGCCGAGCGCGACGCCGGGCACGAAGAGTTCCCACACGCCGACGCCGTAGCGGAACCGCATCGGATGGCGCCGCCCGTCCCATTCGTTGAAGTCGCCGACCACGGAGACGCGTTTGGCGTTGGGCGCCCAGACCGCGAATGCAACGCCGTCGACGCCTTCCATCTGCCGCGGGTGCGCGCCGAACCGCTCGTAGAGTTCGAGGTGGCGCCCCTCACCGATCAAATGGATGTCGAGTTCGCCGAGCACCGGACCGAAGCGGTACGGATCGTCGATCACGCTGACCGTGTTTTCGCCGGTTACGCGCAAGCGATAGACGAACGGCTCCGTCTTGCCTGCGACTAGCCCGCGGAAGAGCCCGCCCTCGTCGACGCGCTCGAGTTCCGCTAAAGCGGCGCCCTCCGCGTCGATCACTTCGACGCGCGAGGCGCGTGGCAGCAGGGCGCGCACGATCGTGCCGCCGGCCGCCGCGTCGACGTGCGGACCCAGGAGCGCGAACGGGTCACCGTTTTCGGCGAGCGCAAGCGCGCGCTCCGCGCCGCTAACCGGCACGGGCCGGCTCCGGGAGCGTGTCGCCGTCGAGAATGCGGCGGATGCCTTCGAGCGGGATGCGCACCCACGCCGGACGGTTCGCCAGCTCGTACGAAATCTCGTAAAACGCCTTCTCCAGGACGAAGAGCTCGAGCAATCGATTCGCGACGCCGTCGTCGGCCGGGTAGTTGGGCGAACCCGCGATCGCTTCACGATATCCGGAGAGGAACGCCTCGACCGAACGCCGCTCCCACTCGCGGGCGAGCGGTTCGAGCGCGCTCGTATCTTCCGCGCGGTCGGTGCTGGCGCCGCGCAAGGCCGCCACGGCCGCATAGTTGATCGAGCGCAGCATCCCCGCCACGTCGCGCAGCGGCGACGCTTTCTTGCGGCGCTCGGCCAGCGGCCGGGCCGGCTCTCCCTCGAAATCGACGATGCGAAAATCATCGGCAACCACCAGCACTTGGCCGAGATGGTAGTCGCCGTGGTAGCGCGTGTTGGCCACGCCCCGGTCCGCGGCTTCGCGCGGCGCCCGCAAACGTTCGAGGACGTCGTCGCGCGAGGCGAGCAGCGAAGCGGCGAAGTCACGCAGTTCCACAGGCACGTTGTCCAGTTCGCGCGCCAAACGCTGGAGCGCCTGTTCGGCACCGTCCCGCGCGTGCGCGGTCCAGCGCTCTAGGTCGGCAGTTTGCAACGGCTCGGGCTCGAATGCCGGATCGCCGGTCGGGGTCGCGAAAGCGCGGTGCAATTCGGCGGTACGCAAGCCGAGGCGTCGCGCGCGCCGCATGAAGATCTCGTGGTAGTCGCCTTGGGGCACGTCGAGGCTCTTGCTGCGATCGAAGAAGCGTTCGAGATAGGCCAAGGTCACGGCCCAGCCGTCACCTTGGTTCTCGACGAATTCTTGCGCGATGCAGAGGGCCGTCGATTCGCCCTCGGGCGCGCGGTATTCGGCGAACCCGTACAGTCGCGGGGTGTTCGCGTAGCCGACCCGGTCGAGGAAGCGCGCGATCTCGAGTTCCGGCTGCGGGCCCGCCTCGATGCGGCGGTAGCCTTTGAGAACGATCCGCTCGTCGATCACGACCGACGTATTGCTTTGCTCGACGTCCATCCGCCGGATCTTCGGCCGCTCGGGCTGCGCTAACTCGCGCAAGTTTTCCGTCGACTCGAACGTGTAGCTGCCTCCCCGCGAGGCCGCCACGGTCGTGCCGGCGCGCAGGCAGTCGAGCAAGGTGACGATGAACGCGTCGATCGCGAAAGCGTCGTACACGAAGCCGGGACGCGCTCCGGTCCGCGTGCGGGCCAAGGTCGCGCGTGTCAGCGCCGCGGTCCGCTCTTCGGGACCGTCGAACGCGGTGACCAGCGGCAAGAAATAGCGCTGCCCCGCATCGATCAACGTCAGGTACGCGATGATGCCCTCGCCGTCGAGGCGCACGGTGTCGACGATCCGCACCGGACTTGGCGCCGCGTCGCCCTGCGCGAACCAGCGCTGATTCGGAAGATAGGCCGGGATGACGTCGTTCTCGACCTGCGCCAGGGCCTTGCCGCCCAACTGCGAGCCGACGGGATTGCTCGGCAGCACGAGGGTGAGCAGTTCCGGGAGCTGCCCGGGGGTATCGGCGCCCCAGGACGGCGCCTGCGCGTCCGCGGAGAGCAGGAACCAAAAAAATCCGTGCCCGGGCAAACTCAGCGGGTAGCGCTCGTCGCCGATCGCGCCGAACGCGCTCCAGCCCATCATCTCGACGGGCACGCGCCCGCGAAAAGCCGAAAGGTCGAGCGCGACCTGTTGCGCGTTGCGCGCGAGGTTGGCGACGCAGAGGATCTTCTCGTTCTCGTACTCGCGCACGTAGGCGATCACCTTACGATTCGCCGGCGTCAGGAACGAGAGCGTGCCCCGGCCAAAGGCCTTATAGGCCTGGCGCACGGCGATCGAGCGCCGCAGCCAGTTCAAGAGCGACGAGGGGCTGCGCGCTTGCGACTCGACGTTGACGCTCTGGTATCCGTAGACGGAGTCCATGATCGGGGGCAGGAAAAGCCGCGCGGGATCGCCGCGCGAAAAGCCGCCGTTGCGATCGATCGACCACTGCATCGGCGTGCGCACGCCGTCGCGGTCGCTGAGGTAGATGTTGTCGCCCATCCCGATCTCGTCGCCGTAGTAGACGATCGGCGTGCCCGGCATCGAGAGTAAGAGCCCGATCAGCAGCTCGATCCGCCGCCGGTCGTTTTCCATCAAGGGCGCGAGCCGCCGCCGGATGCCGACGTTGATGCGCGCGCGCGGTTCGGTCGCGTAGATGCGGTACATGTTGTCGCGCTCGCGGTCGGTCACCATTTCGAGCGTCATCTCGTCGTGGTTGCGCAGAAAGATCGCCCATTGACAGCTTTCGGGAATCTCCGGCGTCTGGCGCATGATGTCGACGATCGGGTAGCGGTCCTCCTCGGCGATGGCCATGAACATCCGCGGCATGAGCGGGAAGTGGAAGGCCATGTGGCACTCGTCGCCGTCGCCGAAATACTGACGCACGTCCTCGGGCCACTGGTTGGCCTCGGCCAGAAAGATCTTGCCCGCGTACTCGGCATCCAGCACCGCGCGCATGACCTTGATCACGCCGTGCGTCTCGGGCAAGTTCTCGCAGTTCGTGCCCTCGCGCTCGCACAGGTAGGGCACCGCGTCGAGGCGCATCCCGTCGACGCCCATGTCCAGCCAGTAGCGCATCACGTTGAGGACCGCTTCGATCACGCGCGGGTTGTCGTAGTTGAGGTCGGGCTGGTGCGAGAAGAAACGATGCCAGTAGAATTGTCCGGCGACCGGGTCCCAGGTCCAGTTCGAGGTTTCGGTATCGGTGAAGATGATGCGCGTGCCCGCGTACTTCTCGTCGCTATCGCTCCAAACGTAGAAGTCGCGCCAGACCGAGCCGCGCTTGGCGCGGCGCGCGCGCTGGAACCAGGCGTGCTGATCCGAGGTGTGGTTGACGACCAGCTCGATCAGCACGCGGATGCCCCGGTCGTGCGCCGCCTTGACGAAGGCGCGAAAATCGTGGAGCGTTCCGAAGGCCGAGTTGACGTTGCGGTAATCGCCGATATCGTATCCGTCGTCGCGCATCGGCGAGGGAAAGAACGGCAACAGCCAGACGCACGTCGCGCCGAGATCCTTGATGTAATCGAGCTTCTGCGTCAGGCCGTGGAAGTCGCCGATGCCGTCGTCGTTGGAGTCGAAAAAGGCTTTGACGTGGACCTGGTAGATGACGGCGTCCTTGAACCAGAGCGGGTCGTCGCCGTTCACGCGGTGCCTCCGGAAGGCTGGTGTTCGGGGGGCTTTGCCGCAGGTACGATGTGGAAGATCGCGGCTGGGTTGACTTCGGGGTCGAGGCGCCAGCGGTGCGGCGAACCGCGCCACTCGTGGCGCGTCGCGCCGAGAAGTTCTTCGACGATGTAGGTCTCGTCGTCCGCGAAGCCGAGCTCTCCCGTCGGCAGCCACAAGAGCGGATCGTGGGCGCCGAAGGGGTCGAGGTTGACCGCGACCAGGATCGTATCGTCGCCCGTTTGCTTCCCGTAGAAGATCACCGCGTCGTCGTCGGCGCGGTAAAACGTCAGGTTGCGCCAATCGCCCAGCGCCGGGTGCTCGCGGCGAATCCGGTTGAGGCGCGCGACGTCGTCCTTGATGTTGCCCGGTGCGTTCCAGTCGCGGGTCACGATCTGGTATTTTTCGGAGTCCGCGTACTCTTCGCGCCCCGGAAGCGCCGCGGCCTCGCATAGTTCGTAGCCGCTGTAGATGCCGTAGGTGCTCGCCAAGGTCGCGGCTAGCGCGAGCCTGATCCGGAAAGCCGGGCGGCCCCCGGTCTGAAGGTACGGTGCTAAAATATCCGGCGTGTTCGGCCAGAAGGACGGCCGGAAGTACTCGGCCATCTCCGAACGCGCGAGTTCGGTCGCGTACGCCGTCAGTTCGGCCTTCGTGTTACGCCACGTGAAGTACGTGTAGGACTGCGTGAATCCGAGCTTGGCGAGCTCTCGCATCACGGCCGGCCGCGTGAACGCCTCGGCCAGAAAGATCGTCTCCGGGTGTCGCGCGCGCACGTCGGCCAGCAGCCACTCCCAGAACGCGAACGGCTTGGTGTGCGGGTTGTCGACGCGGAAGATCCGCACGCCGCGCTCGCTCCAGAACAGGATCACGTCGCGCAACGCCTCCCAGAGGGCCGGCGCGTGCGGGCCGAACCAGTTGAAGTTGACGATGTCCTGGTAAATTTTTGGCGGGTTCTGCGCGTATTTGATCGAGCCGTCGGGCCGGAACGTGAACCACTCGGGATGCGCGGTCACGAAGGGGTGGTCGGGCGAGGCCTGCAGCGCGTAGTCCAGCGCGACCTCGAGTCCGTTCGCGTGCGCTGCCGCCACGAAGGCGTCGAAGTCGGCCAGCGTGCCCAGCGCGGGTTCCACGGCCGTGTGGCCGCCATCCCCGTTGCCGATCGCCCACGGGCTGCCCGGATCGCCGGGCTCGGCGTCGGGTGCGTTGTTGCGACCCTTACGGAACGTCTTCCCGATCGGATGGATCGGCGGGAGGTAAACGACGTCGAAGCCCATGGCCCGCACGTCGGGCAGCCGCCGGGCCGCGTCGGCGAACGTGCCGTGCACGTCCGGCCGGCCGGCTTGCGAACGCGGGAAGAGTTCGTACCAGGCCCCTTGCTGCGCCAGGCGCCGGTCGACGATCGCGCGCAGCACGGGTTCGTAGCGCGTCGTCCGCGCGCGGTCGGGCGCGCGCGCCGCCAAGGCGGCGGTTTCTTCGGCGAGCAACGAGTCGATCGTCGCGTCCCGCGCCGCCGCTTCGAGCGCGCTCGCGTCCGGCCCGCTCGCGCGCTCGATCGCCGCGAGCAGCAACGCGCGCCCCTCTTCCAGTTCGAGCGCGAGCGGGAGGCCGGCCGCGCGCTTGGCCGTAGCTTCGCGGCGCCAGGTCGCGAACTCGTCCGGCCACGCTTCGACCGTGTACTCGTACTCCGCGTTGCGATCCACGTCGAACGCGCCGCTCCAGCGGTCGTTCTCGAGCGGGACGAGCGGCGTTTCGCGCCAGCGGTCCGCGCCGCGCTCGCGGTGCAGCAGCACGGCCGCGAGCGCGTCGTGGCCCTCACGGAAGACGTCGGCTCGGACCTCGATGCGGTCGCCGGCGATCCGCTTGATCGGGTGCCGCCCGCCATCGATCTGGGGCGTGACGTTCTCGATGACGACGACGCGATTCGCGGCGAGGGGACCCGGCGCGGCCGGTGCCGGGCTCGTGGGCGGCAACTCGCCGCGCGTGAAGACGCGGATCTCCAGCGGATCCAAGCGAACGCGCTCGTCCGCCGCGACCGGCCGCTCGGAGCCCGCCTGCGGGGTCACGTCGCGCGCGGCGCCGTCGAGCGCGTCGACGACCGGCCGCGCGTCGATGGCCGCCGGCGCGCGATCGTCGGGATTGAGCAGCGCGACCGCGGCGCTCGACGACGACCCCGCATAGCGCAAGAGCGTCACCGCGCGGCCGTCGCGGCTGAGCAGCCGTTCCGCGCCCTCTTCGTTGAGCGCCGGGGTCGCGGCTTTGAGGGCGTTTGCTTCGGCGATGAACGAACTGAGATCGAAACGTGGTTCCTCCCAATCCGCGGGCGAGGTCGTGACGACGTCGAGCTTGCGGGCGAAGCCGAACTCGTATCCCATCGGCATCATGACGCCGCTGGAGAAGAAGGCCGCGAACAAGTAGCGGAATCGGTATTCGGTCTCGATTTCGGCATCACTGCGACCAGCCGATTCGGCGGATAGGCGCAGCGTGTCGTGGCTCTCGGGAAAGGCGATCGAGGGCGCGATGTGGCGGAAGCGTTCGTACTGTTCGAGCAGCCAGCTCGAACGGAAGTCCCACCACTTCGAACTGTTGAAGAGGTAGTCGAAACCGGCGCCCGCCAGTTGCCCGACCTCATCGAGTTGCGCGCCGAGCGTTTCGGCGGCGAACACGGTGCCGGGCCCGCGCTCGCGCGCGGCGGCCAGGACGTCGGACCAGACCGCGGCCGGAACCTTGTAGGCGGCGTCGCAGCGGAAGCCGCGCACGCCAAGCCCGACGTAGTGACGCACGACGTCGGAGAAAAAGGCCACGATCTCGGCGCGCTCCGGCCGCTCTGAGAAATCGAGTTCGGCCAGATCGCCCCAGCGCGTCACCTTGTCCGGGTCGTCGGGGTCGACGGCGCCCGGGGCGGCCACGGACCCGTCTTCGGCGCGCGCGTACCAGCCGGGATGCGCTTCGACCAGCGGCGAGTCGTTGGCCGTATGGTTGACCACGAGATCGAGCATGATCGCGATGCCGCGCTCGGCCGCCGCCCGTGAGAACTCGGCGACGATCTCGTCGTCCGAGCGGGGATCGTCGCCACGCAGGCGCGGGTTGAGCCGGTAGTAGTCGGCCACCGCGTAGAGGCTGCCCGATCCGCCGGTCGCGTGGATCGGATTGAGGTAGATCCAGTCGAAGCCCATCGCCGCGATGCGGTCCAGGTGCGCGTGCCAGCGCGCGACTGGGCCGACCAGTGTCGGAAAGAGGTTGTATACGCGAGGTCCCATCCGGGAGGTTCATACCCGCTTCTGGCTGCTTCCTACAGCCGCGAGTTGGGTACGGGGGCCAGCATGAAGTTGCTCGGTCCTATCTTCGGCCAAGAAAAGAAGGGTGGCTCGACCGTCGAGTTGACCGCCAAAGAAGAAGAGGAGGTCGCGGGCCGCACGCCGCCCCGCGCCGCCGTCATCTTCGAAACCGTGCGGCGCGAGGGCGACGGCGAACTTCAGCGTCCCGTCCTGTCGCTCGCGTTCTCGGGCCTGGCCGCCGGCCTTTCGATGGGTACGTCGCTAGCGGGTGAAGGTCTGATTCGTTCGATGCTGCCCGACGAGAAGTGGCGGCCGCTCGCGACCAGCGCGGGCTACACGCTGGGCTTCCTGATCGTCGTGCTCGGCCGCCAGCAGCTCTTTACCGAGAACACGGTGACCGCGATTCTGCCGTTGCTCGACGCGCGCGAAAAGCTGACGATGCTGCGCAAGGTGGCGCGGCTTTGGGCGGTCGTGCTGTTCTCGAACATCGTGGGCGCCGCGCTGTTCGCGTACGCCGCCGCGCACACGCCGATCTTCTCGGCCGACGTTCGGCAAGCATTTCTCGCGATCGGTCGCGAGGCGTCCGCGCCGGGTTTCGGTGAGATCGTCGTGCGCGGCATCGTGGCCGGCTGGCTGATCGCGCTGATGGTCTGGTTGTTGCCGGGCGCGGAGCAGACGCGCCTCTTCGTGATCCTGATCGTGACCTACGTCGTCGGGCTGGGCGCGTTCTCGCACATCATCGCCGGGTCGGTCGAGGTCCTCTACGTGGTCGCGAGCGGCGGGTTGACGTGGGCCCAGTATTTGGGCGGATACCTGCTGCCCGTCTTCATCGGCAACGTGATCGGCGGCGTGTCGCTCGTAGCGCTGCTCAACTACGGGCAAGTCATGGCGGAGGGCGACGCGAAAGCCGGGGCATGAGCTCCCTGATCGACGTGCACACCCACCTTCATCCGCCCAAGCTCTTCCGCGCGATCCGGCGCTGGTTCGCCGAACGCAGCGACTGGGACATCTCCGCGCAACCGACCGAACCGCTCGACGTTGCCGCGCAGTACCGGGCCGCGGGCGTCGAGCGTTTCGTCTTCTGCAGCTACGCCCACAAGACCGCAATGGCGCGCGAACTCAACGCGTGGCTGTGCCAAACGTCGCGCGACCTCGACGGTTACGGACTCCCGCTCGCGACCGTCCACCTCGACGATGCTTCGTACCTCGACGATTTACGGACGGCGCTCGACGACGGCTGCATCGGGCTCAAGATCCACGAGGACGTGCAGCGGCTCGCCGTCGACGATCCGCGTTTCGACCCCGTCTACGCGGAACTGGCGCGGCGCGGCGGTTTCGTGCTGGCGCACATCGGTCCGATTCCGTGGGACTACCCGCCGCACGCCGGTCGCGAGCGCGTCGAGGCTGTGGTCGCCAAACATCCCGGCCTCAACTTCGTGGTCGCGCACTTCGGCGCACCCGATTCGTACGATTACCTCGCGCTGATGGAGCGCCATCCCCGCCTCTACCTGGACACGACGATGTACTTCGCGCAGGAGTCGCCGATCGGCAGCCGCTTCGTCCACGACGCGGCCGCGGTGGAGGCGCATGCGAACCGGATCGTCTACGGCACCGACTACCCGAACATCCCCTTCGCCTACGACCGCGAACTGCGCGGCCTCGAAGCGCTCGGCCTTCCCGCCCCCGCGCTACGCGCCATCGTGCACGACAACGGTGCCGCGCTGATCGAGGAGGCGCTGTCCGGCGCGCGCACCTGAGGCGGTGCCATGGCGGCGCGGTGGCGTGTGAAGGTGCCGCCGCGGCGCGGGGCCGTGTGATGGTCGCGTGTAACTGCGCGCCATGACGGAGTACTCCACGCCCGAAGCTGCCGCGGCCGCGTACGGCGTGTCGACGATGTTCGAGGCTGCGGGGCGCATTGGGCTCGTGGACCTCGACCTGATCGCCCACATCCCCGAAGCCAAAGTCGCCGGCCGCGCGCGCACCGTAATGTGCGGTCAAGACGACAACCTGATGGTGCCGGCCGCGATCGCTCAGGTGCGACCCGGCGAAATCCTCGTGATGCGCATGCCGGTCAGCCGCCCGGTGTCGCTGTTGGGCGAGCTCTTGGCAACGCAATGTGTGGCCCGCGGCGTCGCCGGCGTGCTGATCGACGCGGCGATTCGAGACGCGGTCGCGATCCGCGAGCTCGGATTGCCCGTCTGGTCGCGCTACGTCCGCGCGCGCAGCGCCTCGAAGACGCACGTGGGCGAGCTCGACGCCCCGCTCGAGATGGGCGGCACGACGATCGCCGCGGGCGACCTGATCGTCCTCGACGGCGACGGGGCCCTCGCCGTCCCGGCGGCCCGCGTCGCCGAGGTCGTCGCCGAGGCCGCCCGCCGCGACGCCGTCGAAGTCGTCAAACGCGAACGCTACCGCAACGGCGAACTCTCCTACGACCTCGACGGCCTCCGCGCGATCGTCGAGCAAAAGCGCGCCTAGCGACCGGCTCGAAGCAAGAAACGTTCGGGTGATAACGCATGAGCGAGAGCGGAACGACTCCGTATCAGAATATCCCGGAACCATTGCCAATATCGGTGGATCGATCCACGGACGAGCGAGCCCGGGATTTTCTTCGAGCAGTCACGCTGGGTCGGATCGACCGTACATTGCTGAACGAACGGCTGAGCGCGATCCTGCCGGAGACTGGGATTGCCGCCGGCGCCGAACACGCTGCTGCCCTCGGAACCGCCGAAGAGATGTTCGCGTTCGAACAACGCACGACGGCTGAGGGCGTGGCAACCTATTACCGCGTACGGTACCCGTCGGGGATCTGGACTTGGGTCTTCTCCGTCGATCGAACCGGCCGAATCAACGGATTCTCGTTACGCCGCAGCCCGCGCTACAAAATCTTCGACGTATGGCTCCGCGACGTCACATACTGAGCTTTGCGAATAAGCCGATCACGATACTCGCGGAGCACCATGTTATGCGATCTAAAGTACGTATCGTCCCCGAAAGGCCTTCATGGTAAAACCGCTATTCGCCGGAATCGCCCTCGCCGGAGCGGTCGTCGCCTCGTTCACGCCGGCTGCTACAACCAGCGCGGTCGCCCAGCAGCTACGTTCCGACCCGATCGTCGAGCCGTCTCCGTGTGGTTGGCCGCCGCCGACGCCTTCCCCGATTTACGTGCTCGGATTTCCAAAAAACCACGCAACGGACGTGTCCCCCGCAAATGTCACGGTCATTATTTCCGCTAGCGGGCCCGACCACGTCGTCACGTTAACGAGTTTCCGGGGTGCGCAAGCGGCTTTACGCCAGGATGCCACCGTTCCTGAGTGGTTCAAACGGTTGCCCGGCATGTACGGCGACCTCGAATCCTATACGTTCGCAGGGCTGCACCCCGGGACGCTTTATGTCGTGTCGGTTCAAGACAGTCACTGGATCCCGGATGCCCCGTGCGTGGCACCGGAAGTATCGGCACTCGGATCGTTCACGACCTCAGGCTCGCCTTAGCTGGATATCGCCCATTCGGTCGTCGGAAGCACGATATGGAGCGCCCTTTCGTCGAAGTCGAGCGTCATGTCCATGCATCCGACCGGCCCGAACAGTGACTGTCCATGGGGTTCGCCGATCACGTACTGACCTACCCGCCGGGCGTTCTCTGGCGGGTCGGCGAAACGTCGCCGGCGACCCGGGCTCAGGAAAGGAGCATCCGTCGCGATGAAGATCAAAGACGTTGCGTTCGTCGCCTATCCGTCCGACGACGTCGCCGGCACGCGCACGTGGTACGAGAAAACGCTCGGACTCGCGTTTGCCGGCGCCTACGTCGAGGACGGGGTGGAGAAGTACAATGAAGCGCACCTCGCGACGAGCTGCTTCAGCTTGATGGCCTCGGAATGGGTCGGCCGCTCTCCCGGCGCGGGTGCCGGAGTGGCCTTCGAGGTCGACGACATTGACGCGGCGATGCGCGAACTGCGCGACAAGGGCGTGACGCTCGGCGATTTCTTCGATGGACCCGTTTGCAAACAAGTGTCGTTCGCTGATCCCGAGGGCAACAAGATCGGGCTCCATCAGGTAAAGCGCACCACGTAGCGGAGCGGGGGCGCGACCGCTCTTAGGAATGCTCTGGTTTAAGCCTTGGCGAGGATCATTTCGCCCCATCCATTTCAGCAGCGATTGTCGTCTTTGCGCCGCTCGGCCCTGGACCGATCCAGTAGCGCACACGAACGATTGTCTTGCCGAGCGCAAGCGATTTCGGCCATCCAGGACAAAGCTGGGGATTGGGGGTGGCTGAACTCGATAGTGGCACCGAGCATCTAAACGGCTTACCATTATACATAAAGGCATGTGCCAGCAAGAACGAATATGAAACCGTTCCAGCGGGGATGGACATGCTGCCAGTCTTATTCGCTTTACCGTCCAACGAGAGAACACCGTCGTCCGCGAGAATTACGGCGTTGTTGCTTCCGCGACGAGTGCGACCAGTTCGTGGCTCATCTGCCTCACGGCGGGCGCGAAGCGGGTGAGGGCGGCGACGTCGAACGTCTGCTGAACGTCGTTCGGCGTGTCCGGCGGAGTGTCGAGCCGCGGGTTCGTCAACGCGATACGCATACCGAGGGCGCGGAGCACAGCTGCCAATTGGTCGGCACCTTTCCCGCCTCCGTGCGAGCCATACGTCACCATGGCCGCAGCTTTCTCGTGCCACTCGGCGTAGAGAAAATCCAGCGCGTTTTTCAAGACCGCCGTGTATCCCCAATTGTACTGCGGCATGACGAAGATGAATCCGTCGTAGGATCGTACGAGCCGGCTCCACCGTTTCGTATGCTCGTGTTCGTACTGCCCGAGGGCGGCCATGAGCGGTTCGTCTAGGAACGGAAGACCGACCTCGGCGAGATCGATGAGCGCGTAATCGAGCGAACCTTCCTCCCGCGCGGTCTCCAGCACCCAGCCTGCAATCGGGCCGCAGATTCGGCGAGGCCGCGTGCTCCCGACGACGACGCCGATTTTTCCGGTCACGGTCATCTAGACGCGTCAACGCCGCAGGGCATGCGCGCGGATTCTGCTCCCCGATATCCGCGACCCTCGACCTGGCACGCCGCCACGCGTAACGGAGTCGCGCACCGTCCGTCCGAGGCCGGTCGGGAGTTTTCGACGTGCCACGGCGATGGGCCGCAGTCCGCGCCCGCCGGCACATTTTCAGCGGGAGCGGCGCGGTCTAGGCACACGCGACGCGCCAGACCTCGCACGGCCCGCCGACGTTGCGTCGTACCGGCCACTCTTGAACCGGCCAGGATGAGCACCGTAGTGGTATTCTCTCGGACTCAGCGGGTACGAGGCAAGCATGCAAAACAAGAAACACGAAACTCCGGATGAGCGCGCCGACGATCGCCGTAGCGCCGTCAACGCGGCCGACGACACGGGCCTCGTTTCCCAGCAGGAACTGATCTTCGAGACCGAACTCGAGGAGGATTCGAAAGGCATGGCCGGCCCGAAGCCGGAGTAGGAGAAGCATGCAAGCCGCCGACATCAACAAGCACATCGAGGAACTCGTCGCTGAAGAGCACCAGCTCCTCGACCTGGCCTCCGAGCGCCCGCTCGAACCCGCCGAACGCACTCGCCTCGACGCCGTCGAAGTCCAGCTCGACCAATACTACGATCTCCTACGCCAACGCCGAGCCCGTGAAGAATTCCACCAAAACCCGGAATCCGCACACCTCCGCTCCCCCGAAACGGTAGAAAAATACCTCCAGTAGCGGGCAAAGAGCCACACGAAATCCCCGCCACTCCTCCCCCTTTCCGAGAGCGCGCAGCGGCCCACCAGAGGCGCCGCTCGCGCCGCGGAGAGCCCCCAAAAGATAGCCCCTAAACCATCCCCGCTCGCATTCCGCCCACCAGCGACGATGCGCCGGTTGCGTTCCATGGGTGCCGAACTTCGACCCGCCCACACGAGACGAGGCGCCGGTTGCGTCGTATGGGTGCGGCGGGAGCTCCGACCGACGAGCGAAGCCACGGATGGCGGGAGCGAGGAGGCGGAGCAGTAGGAGCCGCCCCCGGACGGGGCGGCGACGAACGGTCCCGCCGCACCCGTGCGACGCAAGCCGGCGCCGTCGCCAATAGTGGAACGCGCGCAAATGACGAAGGGGGCATCAACAAGCAAGTCACCGAACGCGAGAAAGCAATGAGGTTGCTGCGCGCTCTCGTCGTCGCCGCGCTACTTGCCGTTGCCGTCTTCATCGGATACCGCTTCTTCGCGCACCCCGAAGCGCCGGTGTCGAGCGACGTCGCCGTGTACTACACGAAACTCGACGGTCAGACGCTGGCGAAGTGGCTGGTCTCGGTCAATCCCGAGGCGCGCGATCTCGCGAGCGTCGCCTTCTACGCGACCGCGCAGGCCGTGGCCGGTCCTCCGCCCGACACGCCGGCGATCCGGTTTCCCGCCGGAACGGTCGTGCGGTCAGTGCACGTTACCGGGTCGACGGCGACCGTTGATCTCGGCGGCGCGATCGCGCGACCACAGGACGGCAGCTTCGCCGAGAGCGGCCAACTCAAAGCACTCGTCTGGACGCTGACCTCGCTGTCCGGCATCGATGCCGTGCAGCTTAAGGTTGGCGGAGCGCTGGTTCCCACGCTTCCCGGAGGTCACTATGAGATCGACGAACCGCTCTCGCGCAAGAACTGGTAACGTTCCGCTCGCGCTCGCGCTCTTCGCGCTGCTGGCGTTCGCGCAACCGGCCGGTGCGCGCGCCGACGCGGGCGCCTCCAACGATGTGTGGTTCGCCGGGACATTGCTGACTTTCGATAAAGCCGACGTTCGCGGCGGGGAACTGGCGGTCGCGACCGACGACACGGGGCTGGTGCGCTTCTTGGCCAAACTCGGCGCGTCGCTCGCCTATCAGCCCGGGCAGAAGTACGCGATCGTCACGAGCGCCGACCGCAGCACGATCGTCTTCGCGCTGGGCGATGCGCGCTATACGGCCGGCGGCGTCGCCGCGACGGCACCGTTCGCGCCGTACGTGCGCGCCGGCTCGGCCTACCTCCCGTTCATGACCCTGGCGCGGGCGCTGGCCGTCGATCCGGTCGTCGTCGGGACCACGACCGTTCTCGAGCCGCAGATCTCGGCGCTCGACGTGCGCTCCGAGAATCGGGTGACGGTCGTGACGATCCGCGGCGCGTCGGCACTGCATTTCAAGCGTACGAGCGATCCGATGGCCGACGACGTGACGCTGGCGTTCAGCGGCATCGCTTCGACGCTGGAACCCGACCGCCGGGTCGACGGCGCAGGCTTGCGCGGCGTCGCGATCGCCGTTAGTGGTTCGCCGAAAAATCCGACGACGACGATCACGTTCGCAGCCGTCCCCGGCAGCACGCACGTGCTCGCGCAAACGCCCTCGGCCAATGTGCTGACGATCGCGTTCGCGCCGGCCGGCGTGGCGCTCGGCGGCACGCCACTGCCGGCCGAAGGTACCGCGGCGAGCGCGACCGCGCCGCTCCTCGTGCGCGCGCCAAGCGGGCTGCCGTATGGGTCGGCACCGTCGACGACCAGCACGATCACCGATGGCGGCGTCGCTCAAAACCCGCCTCCGCCACCGCTGCCACCGCAGCAGCCACAGCCGCAGGCAAACGCACTCGCGCCCGCAGCCGTGCTTCCGTCCGCGGCCGGGCTCCCGTCCGCGGTCGCGCCCGCGACGCCCACGCCGACTGCTTACACGCTCCCGGTCGCCACGATCGCCGCGGTGACGCCCCAAGCGCAAGACGACGCGCTTAGCGTGCACGTCGCGATCGCCGGCAACGTAACCTACGAATGGCATCGGCTCAGCGATAACCGTTGGTACGTCGATTTCAAGCCGGCGACCTTGACCGTGGCCGCGATCGAGACGCCGCTGGACGGCACGGCGGCCACGTCGCTACGCGTCAAGCCCTTCGTCGGGCCCACCGACCATTTGCAGACGGTGCGCGTCGCGCTGACCTTGACCTCGCCGCGCGCGATCGCGCTGGTCCCCTCGCCGGACGGCATGACGATCGCCGTCGATCGCGCGGACGATCCCGCGCCGGAACGGGTCGGACTCGGCGAGTTCGCCGACGGTAAACTGCTCGCGTCGGTCGTGCCGCTGCCGGCGCCTCCGGCCGGTGCCGCGCCGCCCGACGGCAACGCGGCCGCGCCGGACCAAGCTTGGAAGTTCAATCCGCCCACGGGCGTCAACGCTCGCCTGATCGTGATCGATCCCGGACATGGGGGCAGCGACTTCGGTGCGATGCACAACGGGCTCACGGAGAAGGACCTGACGCTCGACATCTCGCGCCGCTTGCGCGCGCAGTTGATCGCACGCGGCTGGCAGGTCAAGTTGACGCGCGATAGCGACGTCGACGTCTTCGAGCCCAACGACTCCGCGCGCGACGAACTGCAAGCGCGCTGCGACGTCGCCAACAATGCGCACGCCCGGCTCTTCATCAGCGTCCACATCAACAGCTTCACCTCGGGCGGCCTCAACGGCACGACCACGTATTACTACAAGTCGGATTCCTCCGGGCTGGCCGAGGCCGTTCATGCGCGGCTTTCGGACGCGCTGCCGACCAAAGACGACGGCATCGTGCGCGAGAATTTCTATGTGGTCCACCACACGTCGATGCCGGCCATCCTGGTCGAAACGGCGTTTCTCTCCAACCAAGGCGACGCGCAGTTGTTGAAGTCGTCCGCGTTTCTGCAAAAGGTCGCGACCGCGATCGCCGACGGCGTGGGGGATTACGCGGGCAAGAGCTCGGCGCCCGTTTCGTCGAACGGCGACACCGTGGACGGAAACTAGGGACACGAGCACGATTCGCTTCGGAATTTTCGACTCGGGCCTGGGCGGCCTGACGGTCTTGCGCCGCTTGCGCGCGGCCCTGCCGGGCGCCGACATCGTGTA
>Ga0116227_10006436_pt1 | contig 23807 bp, 21 predicted proteins | sample S1TSphgellanicum_FD_89693 | JGI IMG/M metagenome (GOLD analysis project Ga0116227, IMG submission 89693) | Host-associated microbial communities from peat moss isolated from Minnesota, USA - S1T2_Fb - Sphagnum magellanicum MG | ecosystem: Host-associated > Plants > Peat moss > Unclassified...
GCCGGCGACCAGGTCCATCGCGCCGCCCATGCCTTTGACCATCTTGCCCGGGATCATCCAGTTGGCCAGGTCGCCGTGCTCGCTCACCTGCATGGCGCCGAGGATGGACAGGTTGATCTTGCCGCCACGGATCATGGCGAAGCTGTCATGGCTGCCGAAGATGGACGAGCCCTTGATGGTCGTTACCGTCTGCTTGCCGGCGTTGATCAGGTCGGCGTCCACCGTTTCCTCGGTCGGGAACGGGCCGATGCCGAGCATGCCGTTCTCTGACTGCAGCCAGACTTCCTTGTCCGCGGGCACGTGGTTGGCCACCAGCGTCGGGATGCCGATGCCCAGGTTCACGTAGAAGCCGTCTTCCAGCTCCTGGGCGGCGCGGGCCGCCATCTGGTCTTGGGTCCAGGGCATGTCAGGCTCCTTTTTTCTTGTCGACGGGAACGGTGGGCAGCGGCACGCCGCTGCCTGCGGCGGCCTGGGCGATCACGGTCTGGGCCTCGACCTTGGCGGCCGCGGCATCCACCGGCGCAGCGGCGGAGAGCGTGCGCTTCTCGATGCGCTTCTCCGGCGTCGGGTTGACCACGATGCGGTGCACGTAGATGCCCGGCAGGTGGATGTCGTCAGGTGCGATCTCGCCCACCTCGACGATGCGCTCGACCTCGACGATGCAGACCTTGCCTGCCATGGCTGCAGCCGGGTTGAAGTTGCGTGCGGTCAGGCGAAAGCGCAGGTTGCCGGCTTTGTCGGCCACGTCGGCCTTGACCAGGGCCACGTCGGGCACCAGCGCACGTTCCATGACATAGGTTTCGCCGTCGAACTCGCGCAGCTCCTTGCCCTCGGCCACCTGCGTGCCGACGCCGGTCTTGGTGAAGAAGGCCGGGATGCCGGCGCCACCGGCGCGCAGCTTCTCGGCCAGCGTGCCCTGGGGCGTGAACTCCAGCTCCAGCTCGCCCGCCAGGTACTGGCGCTCGAACTCCTTGTTCTCGCCAACGTAGCTGGAGACCATCTTCTTGATCTGCCGCGTCTCCAGCAGCTTGCCCAGGCCGAAGCCGTCGACACCCGCATTGTTGGAGATGACCGTCAGGTCCTTCTTGCCGGAATCGCGCAGTGCGTCGATCAGGGCTTCGGGGATGCCGCAGAGGCCAAAGCCCCCGACAGCGAGCAATTGGCCGTCCTGCACCACGCCTTGCAGCGCGTCACGGGCCGAGGGATACAGCTTGTTCACGACAAGAGCCTCCAAGGGGGAAAAATCGGAAGCCCAGACGATACTACCTATCGCCATACGTAGAAGCGCCTAAGCAGAATCCCGAACGCCCCTTCCGCCCCCTTGCACGTCCCTCTTCTCATGGATATCGACTACCGCCTGGCCTTCGAGCTGGCGCCCGTGGGCCTGGCGCTGTCGCGCGAGCGCACCATCGTGGATTGCAACCAGCAGCTCTGCGACACCTTTGGCGCCACGCGCGGGCAGCTCATAGGCCAGTCCTTCCGCATCCTCTACCCCAGCGCCGACGAATACGAGCGCGCCGGCGAGCGCATCGACCCGGTCATGAACGCGGCCGGCCGCTACGCCGACGACCGCGTGATGCGGCGGGTGGACGGCCGGCACAAGGGCGAGGTGTTCTGGTGCCACGTCACCGGCCGCGCCTTCGACCGCGCCCAGCCGCATGGCGCCGGCGTCTGGAGCTTCGAGGACCTGAGCGCGCGCCGCACCGTGCGCGCCGAACTTACCCCGCGCGAGCGCGAGGTGGCCGCGCACCTCAGCTCGGGCGGCCGCACCTCAAAAGAGATTGGCCGCGCGCTGGGCATCAGCCACCGCACGGTGGAGATTTACCGGGCGCGGCTGATGCGCAAGTACGGGGCCAGCAGCGCGGCGGATTTGCTGCAGCGGCTCATGGCGGGGTGACATGAGACCACCCCCAGGCTACGCGCTTCGTGTCTTCGCCTTCCCCTGCGAGGGGGCACATCCAGCGGCCTGGCAAAGCCAGTTCCGCGGATGTCCTGGCATGGCCTGCTCCGCGGCCTCTTGTGCCTTTCTGTTTCATGCACTGCGGGTGACGCGTGAGCACCATGGCTGACTGACATTGCGCGGCGCCCGCGGGCTCGCACGGCGCCGCAGCCCGAGCCAGCGTTGCGTTGCGCCACAGCGTGACAGCGCAGGTGTTGCGTAACGGCGCACATCGCAGGCGCCGCACCGCCACGCCAAGCCCCGCGTCGCACTGGCACATGACTTGCCCTTGTCCAGGGACGGCATGCCGCGTGTGGCACCGCCGCCCACTCCCCTTGCACTACAGGAGACAACCTCATGGACATGGCAGAAATCCGCCACCTTGGCCTGGACAACCCCTACAAGCAGGAATACGGCAACTACATCGGCGGCCGCTGGGTGCCGCCGGTGGACGGGCAGTATTTCGACAATGTCACGCCGATCACCGGCAAGCCGTTCACCCGCATCCCGCGCTCCAACGCCAAGGACATCGACGCCGCCCTGGACGCCGCCCACGCCGCCAAGGCCGCCTGGGGCAATACCTCGGCCACCGAACGCGCCAACCTGCTGCTGAAGATCGCCGACCGCATGGAGGCCAACCTCAAGCTGCTGGCAGTGGCCGAGACCATCGACAACGGCAAGCCGCTGCGCGAAACCATGGCCGCCGACCTGCCGCTGGCCATCGACCACTTCCGCTACTTCGCCAGCTGCGTGCGCGCGCAGGAAGGCGGCATCAGCGAGATCGACCACGAGACCATGGCCTACCACTTCCACGAGCCGCTGGGCGTGGTGGGGCAGATCATCCCCTGGAACTTCCCCATCCTGATGGCGGTATGGAAGCTCGCGCCGGCGCTGGCGGCAGGCAACTGCGTGGTGCTCAAGCCGGCCGAACAGACACCGGCCTCGATCCTGGTGCTGCTGGAGCTGGTGGGCGACCTGCTGCCGCCCGGCGTGCTCAACGTGGTCAACGGCTTCGGGCTGGAGGCCGGCAAGCCGCTGGCGTCGAGCAAGCGCATCGCCAAGATCGCCTTCACCGGCGAGACCACCACCGGCCGCCTGATCATGCAGTACGCGAGCCAGAACATCATTCCGGTGACCCTGGAGCTCGGCGGCAAGAGCCCCAACATCTTCTTCGAGGACGTGATGGCCGCCGACGACGCGTTCTTCGACAAGGCGCTCGAGGGCTTTGCCATGTTCGCGCTGAACCAGGGCGAGGTCTGTACCTGCCCCAGCCGCGCGCTGATCCAGGAATCGATCTACGAGAAGTTCATGGAGCGCGCCCTGAAGCGCGTGGCCGCCATCAAGCAGGGCCATCCGCTGGACCAGGGCACCATGATCGGCGCGCAGGCCTCGCAGGAGCAGCTGGAGAAGATCTTGTCCTACCTGGACCTGGGCAAGCAGGAAGGCGCGCAATGCCTGATCGGCGGCGCGCGCAACGTGCTGGCCGGCGATCTGTCGGGGGGCTACTACATCCAGCCCACGGTGTTCAGGGGCAACAACGAGATGCGCATCTTCCAGGAAGAGATCTTCGGGCCGGTGGTGTCCGTCGCCACCTTCAAGACGGAAGAGGAAGCCCTGGAGATCGCCAATGACACGCTCTACGGGCTGGGCGCCGGTGTCTGGAGCCGCGACGGCAACCGCGCCTTCCGCATGGGCCGTGGCATCCAGGCCGGCCGCGTCTGGACCAACTGCTACCACGCCTATCCGGCCCATGCCGCCTTTGGCGGCTACAAGCAGTCGGGCATCGGGCGCGAGAACCACAAGATGATGCTGGACCACTACCAGCAGACCAAGAACCTGCTGGTGAGCTACAGCCCGAACAAGCTCGGGTTCTTCTAGCTCCCACGCCCCTGGCGGGGCGACGCTCGCGGGCCGGCCCAGCCGGTTCCGCGGTGCTGCCGGGGTCTGCCCGGCTCCGATCCAACGCTCTGGAGGCCGCATGGTCACCGCAACCACCACACCGACCCGCGTGTCGGCCACGCCAGCCGCCGAGGCGCTGATCGAGCAGCTCACGGCACAGCACGGGCCGCTGATGTTCCACCAGTCGGGCGGCTGCTGCGACGGCAGCGCGCCCATGTGCTTCGCGCTGGGCGAGTTCTTCGTCGGGGACTCCGACGTGAAGCTGGGCGCAATCGGCGGTGCGCCGTTCTATATGAGCCGCGCGCAGTTTGAGTACTGGGAGCACACGCACCTGATCATCGACGCCGTTCCCGGCAACGGCGGCATGTTCTCGCTGGAGCGCCCCACCGGCCTGCGCTTTCTGACCCGGTCGCGGCTGTTCAGCGACGACGAGTGGGCTGCGCTGCCGGCGCTGGAGCCGCAGTAAGACAGCCGGCAGCCTGGAGAAGCCTTGGCCGCGGACGCCTGCGCCGAGCCTGTTCCGCATCGACCATACGCCGCAGACGGCAGTCAATGCCGCCGCAGGTGCCGGTAGACGGTGTTGCGCGAGACGCCCAGGGCACGCGCGGCCGCCGACACATTGCCGCCATGCGCGGCCAGCGCCTGCTGTACCGCATCTGTCGCCCGCTCGCGCAGGCCGGCGGGTGAGGCGGCAACGCCATCCAGCGCCGTGGCGTCCAGCGCCTCCAGGAAATCCTCGGGCAGGTGGCTGCGGCGGATCGAGGCCTCGCCATCGGCCAGCAGCAGGGCCGTGCGCAGCACGCCGGCCATCTGGCGCAGGTTGCCCGGCCAGCGGCAGTGCAGCAGCAACTGGCGCACGTCCTCGTCCAGCGCCGGGACCGGCCCCCCCTCGGCCGCAGCCTGCAACAGACGCTGCATGACCACCTCCAGGTCCGTGCGCTCGCGCAGGGGTGGCAGGCGCACGGCCAGGCCGTTCAGGCGGTAGTACAGGTCCTCGCGGAAGCGGCCCGCAGCCATCATCTCGCGCAGGTTGCAGTGCGTGGCGCAGACCACCGCCACATCCACCGGCACCGGCTGGCTGCCGCCGAGCGGCGTCACCAGGCGCTCCTGCAGCACGCGCAACAGCCGCGCCTGCATGGCCAGCGGCATGTCGCCGATCTCGTCCAGGAACAGCGTGCCGCCATGGGCCTGCTGCACCAGGCCGGCGCGCCCCTTGCGGCGCGCGCCGGTGAAGGCGCCATCTTCATGGCCGAACAGCTCGGATTCGATCAGGGTTTCCGGAATGGCGGCGCAGTTCACTGCCACGAAAGGCGCGGCTCGGCGTGGCGAATCCTGGTGGATGGCACGCGCCAGCAGCTCCTTTCCGGTGCCCGTCTCGCCCAGGATCAGCACCGGCACGTCGCGCCCCAGCACCTTGCCCACGCGATCGAGCACGCGCGCCACCTGCGGGTCGCCCGTGGCCAGGTAGCGCAGGCCTGACAAGGGGGCCGTGGCACGCGCCGGGGCGGGCTGCTGTTCCAGCACCGGCTCGCGGCGCGGCGGGGCCTCCACGATCACCTGTACCGGCGACGGCTGCAGCTCCACCCGGGCCATCACCTGCGCGCCATGCGAGAGGTACAGCGGCAGGACCTGCCCCGGCTGGTGGCGGGCGGCCTCCCGCAGGGCATCCAGCGCCACCCCGAACAGCGCGCCGCAGCTCTGCTCCTGCAGGGCGCGCAGCGACAGCCCACCGAACTGGAAGCGCGCGCTGCGATTGGCCGAGAGCAGGCGCCCATCCGGGGCAAACGCGGCAATGCCCTCCATGAGCGTGCCCAGGAAGCCGGGCTGCGCATGGAAATGCACCCGCACCGCATGCGCGAAGCGGGTGCCGAAGAAGTGGTTCTCCACCATCTGCGCCGACATGCGCACCAGCGCCAGCGTGTGCGGGTGGCCGTCGCGGTGGTCGCTGCTGACATCGAGCGCACCGACGATGCGCCCCATCGGGTCGAGGATGGGAGCGCAGCTGCAGGTGAGGAAGTGGTTGGCACGCAGGTAGTGCTGGTCGGCATGGACCTGGGTCGCCGCGCCCTCGGCCAGTGCCGTGCCGATGGCATTGGTGCCCCGATAGCGCTCGGACCAGAGCCCGCCCGGACGCAGCGCCACGCGCTGTGCCCGGGCCAGGAAGTCGTCATCGCCCAGCGCGTGGAGGATGGCGCCCTCGCTGTCGGTCAGCAGCACCATGCTGCGGGTGCCCGCTATCTGGCTGTAGAGGGTTTCCATGACCGGGCGCGCATGCGCGAACAGGTCCCGGTTGCTGTCCAGCAGGTCCGTCAGGGCGGAGGATGGCAGGGGCGCCACGTCGGGCGCGTCCTGCTGCCGCAAGCCGAAGGCCAGCGAGCGCTGGTGCGACAGCGCGATCACGTCCTGGCCTGCGGTGGGGATGGGCGAAAGCTCGGTACGCATGTCTCCTCCAGAGAGGTACGCCCACGAGGGCGTTCAGCGTACACGGTAGCACGGCGGCCTGACGCTCCGCGCCAGGCCGCCGGCAAGGCCACAGGAAGCCGCAGGGCTCAGCGAAGCTGCTGCGCAGCGCCCTGCTCGGCCAGCAGCTGCAGTGCCTGCCCGGCGATGACGGCCAGCCCGGCCAGCTGGATGCCGGCGCCCATCGCCCGCCTCAGGGCCTTCAGGCTCACGTCGTCACCTCTTCGCCTACGGCCACGGCCGCAGCGGGCTGGCGCCCCAGCTTGCGTGCCACGGCAGCGCCATAGGCCGGATCGGCCTTGGTGAAGTGCGACAGCTGCAGGTCCTGGATGTCCTGGCTCACGCTGCCCAGGGCGCCGGCGATATTGCTGGTCAGACGATCCTGCGCGTCGGGCGTCATCAGACGGAACAGGTTGCCGGCCTGGGTGAAATCGTCGGACTCGCCACGCTCGTCGTAGTAGCCGGCATCGCCCTGCAGCGCCAGACCTGGCTCGCCGTGGCCGAAGCCCGTGGTGGCGGTGCCACCGGCCTCGACATTGGCGTAGTTCTTCGCAGAGTACTTGTTGCTGGCGGGCGTGGCCATGGCGCCATCACGCTGCTGGTTGTGGAAGGGGCAGCGTGGGCTGTTCACCGGCAGGTGCTGGTGGTTGGTCCCCACGCGGTAGAGCTGGGCATCGTGGTAGGCGAACAGGCGGCTTTGCAGCATCTTGTCGGGGCTGTAGCCCAGGCCCGGCACGATGTTGGCGGGCGACAGCGCCGCCTGCTCCACGTCGGCGTGGTAGTTGTCGGGGTTGCGGTTGAGCTCCAGCACGCCCACCGGAATGCGCGGGAAGTCCTTGTGCGGCCAGACCTTGGTCAGGTCGAACGGGCTCCAGCCGGTGCGCTGCTCCCACGCCGCCGCCTCGGTCTCGGTCATCACCTGGACGAATACGTTCCAGCGCGGGAAGTCGCCTCCGGCAATCGCGTTGAACAGGTCGCGCTGGGCATGGTCCGGGTCGCTGCCCGCCAGGCGGGTGGCCTCGGCCGCGTCGAGGTTGCGGATGCCCTGCTGGGTCTTGAAATGCCACTTGACCCAGACACGCTCGCCGGCCGCATTGATGAGGCTGAACGTGTGGCTGCCAAAGCCGTCCATGTGGCGGTAGCCGTCGGGCGTGCCGCGGTCGCTGAACAGGATGGTGACCTGGTGCAGCGACTCGGGGGCGTGCGACCAGAAGTCCCACATCATCTGCGGCGACTTGAGGTTGGTCTGCGGATCGCGCTTCTGCGTGTGGATGAAATCCGGGAACTTGATGCCGTCCTTCAGGAAGAACACCGGCGTGTTGTTGCCCACCAGGTCCCAGTTGCCTTCTTCGGTGTAGAAGCGCAGCGCAAAGCCGCGCGGGTCGCGCTCGGTGTCGGCACTGCCCTTCTCGCCGCCGACGGTGGAGAAGCGCAGGAAGGTTTCGGTCTTCTTGCCCACTTCGCTGAACAGCCGGGCCTTGGTGTACCGGGTGATGTCGTGCGTCACGGTGAAGGTGCCAAAAGCGCCCGATCCCTTGGCATGGACGACGCGCTCCGGAATGCGCTCGCGGTTGAAGTGCTGCAGCTTCTCGATCAGGTGGAAGTCCTGCAGCAGCAGCGGCCCTCGGCGGCCTGCGCTTTGCGAGTTCTGGTTGTCGGCCACGGGAATGCCCGAAGCGGTGGTCAACGGCGGGTTGCGGTCCTTGTTCTGGCTCATCGGGGGCTCCTCGGTTGCGGTGGAAGAAAGGCGATGGGGCAATGGTAGAAAACGAGACTCAATCCATCAAACCAATTGAATTCATTCATTCGATAGTTTTTTACAAACCCCCTCCAGGCGACGGGTCAGGACTTGGCCGCGTCGATCGCACCGCCCGCCACCAACTGGCGCCGCCATTCACCCAGCTTGGCCTTGAGCCGCCGCTCGTTCACCGGCCCCATGCGCACCAGCAATTTCTGCCCGGACGAGAGCGACTGCAGTGCCGGATCGGCGTATTCATAGCGCACCCAGGGCCGTACCGAAGGCACGTCGCCCCGGACCTCGGTCAGTTGCACCGCGATCGGCCCGGCAGGCTCGGGCGTCTGCAGCAGGTGGTCGATCACCGCGACCAGGCGGTCGTTGAAATAGCGTCCCGGATAGCCCAGTTCCTCGTAGGCCTGCTGGAACAGCGGGTAGAGCCGGCGGTACAGCGCGACCGACCTGGCCGTGTCCACCGACTCCACGAACTGCACGAAGGGCGTGTAGCGCCCGGAGTTGTCGAGTGCGATGTATTGGGCGTCGCCCGGCTGCCCGCTCACGCTGAAGCGCTGCGGCGCGGGCTGCACCGGCCACATGCGCGAGGGCGCATGGTCGCGCGGCAGGTTGTCGACCGTGGCCACCACGCGGCGCACGAAGCCATCCATCTGCAGCCAGGACAGCACGGACTGGCGCCCCAGCAGGCCCTCCAGGGCCGTGCCCACGGCCGCATCGGAGTCCGCCAGCGCGGGCAGTCTGGCGGCGGGCTCGGACGCCGCGGGCTCCACCGGAAACTGCGGCCCTGCGGGTGCTGGTGGCTCGGTAGAGGGCGCAGGCGGCTCGGCCGGTGCGGCAGCCTGCGCAGGCAGGGCTTGCGGCGTGGGCGCGCGCTGCTGCCAGTACCACCAGCCGGCCCCCGCCGCCACGGCCAGCACGACGGCGGCCGCGACGGGCTTCAATGCGGAAGGCTTTTCAGCCGGTGGACGGAAGTCGGAATCGGACATGCGCAATGCTCCTTCAATACACGGATGCTGCATCCCATGGTAGACCCCGCATGCGACACCAGCGTGGGCCGCCGGCCCCCTGCCGTGGTGACAATAGGTAAACACAGGAGACACCCATGACCGAACGCTACCCGCTGGCCGACTTGGCCGGCCTGCCCGAGGACATCCGCACCCGCATCCTCGCCGTGCAGGAGAAGGCCGGCTTCATACCCAACGTGTTCCTGGCGCTGGCGCGCCGGCCGGCCGAGTGGCGCGCCTTCTTCGCCTACCACGACGCGCTCATGGAGAAGGAAGAAGGCCACCTGAGCAAGGGTGACCGCGAGATGATCGTCACCGCCACCAGCGCGGCCAACCAGTGCCTTTACTGCGTGGTGGCCCACGGCGCGCTGCTGCGCATCTACGAGAAGAAGCCGCTGGTGGCCGACCAGGTGGCGGTCAACTGGCGACGCGCCGACATCACGCCGCGCCAGCACGCCATGCTGGCCTTTGCGATGAAGGTCTGCGACCAGTCGCACGCGGTGGACGACGCCGACTTCGCCGCGCTGCATGCGCATGGCTTCGACGACGAGGATATCTGGGACATCACCGCCATCACCGCCTTCTTCGGACTGTCCAACCGCATTGCCAGCGTGACCGGCATGCAGCCCAATGCGGAATTCTTCCTGATGGGCCGGTTGCCGCGCGAGAAGAAGGTTCAGCTACCAAAATAGTAGCATCAAGTCCAGTCTGGACTTGGGCGGAATCCATTTTCCATCCAAGGACTCCGTGGAACCGGCTTCGCTGGGCAACCAGCGAAGCCGCCCAGTGAGAGCTCTAGCCTTCGCGCAACAGGCCCCACACCATGCGCACCAGCTCGTCCTCGAAGGCCGGCGTGCCCAGCAGTGGCGAGTCCTCCAGCGAGGCGCTGCGGATCGCGCCCATCACTGCGCGGGTGACGACAAACATCATGGCGGGCGTGGGCGGCCGTACGCCGGGCGCCTCGCCAGTGTCGATCAGTTGCGCCAGCGCCATGGCGTTGCGGTCCGCGCCCTCGCGCAGCGCCTGGGTGATGTTGTCGTGGTGGTCCAGCCGCCAGGCCATGCGGATGAAGGCGCGCCGCGGCCGCGAGATCCCGCCGAAGGCCTGCACCAGCAGCCTTACCAGCTCGCGCACCGTGGCCCGCACATCGCGCCGTTCGGCCACGGCGCGGTCCAACATGGACTGCAGTTCCTGCTGCACCTTGTCGCGCTGGCGGTGGATCATGGCCACCAGCACCGCCTCCTTCGACGGGAAGTACTGGTAGAGCGTGCCGATGGAGAAGCCCGCCTTCTGCGCGATGCGATTGGTGGTCAGAGCGCCCTCACCTTCGCTCTCCACAATCTGAGCAGTGGCGTCAAAGATGGTCTCGATGGTGCGCCGCGCACGAGGCTGCGTCGGTTGCTTGCGCATGCGGGGCGCAGCTTGCGCGGCGTGAGGCTTCTTCATGGCGGGCTCCTGCAGAAACTGAGCACAAGGCGAGTAGCCGCCTGCGCCAAAAACTGAATAATGCTCAGAAATGCGCCGCGTATCAAGCCGCGCCGCGACCGGAGACCACCATGCGCCCTGCCACCCCGCCACCCGAACGCCTGATCGTGCGCAAGCTGGAGATCGACCTGCAGCGCGGCTTTGCCCGCCACTGGCACGGCGGCCGCGCCTACCGTACCCAGTTCTTCAACGCGCTGTCGATGAGCTTCCCCGTGGGCGAGCAGTTCTTCATCGACGCGGTACGCGACGCCGCGCGCGCCTTGCCCGCAGGGCCCAAGCACGACGCCATGCGCGACACCGTGGCCGGCTTCATCGGCCAGGAGGCCACGCACCGCCGCATCCATGGCCTCTACAACGACGAGCTGGAGCGGCAAGGCCTGGTCAACCGCTGGCAGCACTGGGCAACGGCACGCATCGCGCGCTTTCGCAAGATGGTGGACGACCCGCGCCATGCCCTGGCCGTGACCTGTGCCTACGAGCACTTCACCGCGCTGCTGGCCGACGGCACGCTGCGCCACGCGCGCTGGCTCGACGGCGCCGATGCCGACATGCAGACCGTCTGGCGCTGGCATGCGTCCGAAGAGACCGAGCACTGCGCGGTGGCCTACGACCTGTACCAGGCATTGGGCGGCAGCTACCAGTGGCGCGTGCGCTGGTACCTCTATGTCTGCCTGGTGTTCGGGATCGATGCCACGCGGCAGACGCTGTCCAACCTGTGGCACGACCGCACGCTGTTCAGGCCGTCCACCTGGATCGATGGCCTGCGCCTCTTCTGGGGCCGCGATGGCCTGGTGTGGCGCTGCGCCGGGCCGATGCTTGCCTATTTCCGACGCGACTTTCACCCGTCGCAGGACATGCACACGGTGCCCGCGCAGACGCTGGCTGCACGCTGGCTGGCAGAGCACGCAGCAGTGCTGCGGACGGTACGCTGAGCCGGCTCAGATCGCAAAGCCGTCGTCCGCCGCGATCACCGCGCCATTGATGAAATGGCTCTGGTCGCTGGCCAGCAGCACCAGAAGCGCGTCCAGGTCTGCAGGCTTTCCCACGCGCTTGCGCGGCAGCATGGACACCAGCTTCTGGCCCTGCTCGGTACCCCAGTGGTGGTGGTTGAGCTCGGTGTCGATGTAGCCCGGGCAGATGGCATTCACGTTGATGCCGAAGCGGCCCCACTCGGCCGCCATGGCCTTGCTCATCTGCACCACGGCCGCCTTGCTCATGCAGTAGACGCCGATCTGCGGCATCACCTTCAGCGCCGCCATCGAGGCGATGTTGATGATGCGCCCGCCCGTGTAGGTTCCTGGCGCTGCGCCCTTGGCGCGCGCCAGCATGCGCCGGCCAACTTCCTGCGCGACGAAGAACGCGCCCTTGACATTGGTGTCGAACATGAAGTCGTAGTCGGCCTCGCCCACATCCTGGATGCGCTGCGTGGTGGAAACGCCCGAGTTGTTGACGAGGATGTCGATGGAGCCGACCTCGGTCTCGGTGCGCGCCACCGCGGCCTGGATGCTGGCGCGGTCGGTCACGTCCAGCGCCACCACATGGGCGCTGCCGCCCTCGCCCTCGATGCGGGCACGCAGGCTCTTGAGCTTTTCCACGCGCCGGCTGGCCAGCACCACATGGGCGCCGGCGCGCGCCAGCACCTGTGCGAACTGCGCCCCCAGGCCGCTGGAAGCCCCGGTGACCAGGGCCACGCGGCCGGAAAGATCGATGGTGTAGGCCATGGAAAAGGCTCCTTGAGGACACGCGAGAACGGATGCGACGCGGACGCCGCTGCCCGCCGAATAAAATCAGTCACACAGTAGAGCGTGTTATGCACTGCATTTCTGCAGAAGTGAAGAAACTGCATGACACGTGTCGAACATGGCCCAGGAGCCGGCCAAGCCCATAACCCATTATCACGACGAGAAGAGCCTTTCATGACCCACGACGAGATCCTTGCCCAGTTCGGTCCCCGCGAAGCCATGGAGTACGACGTAGTCGTCGTGGGGGGCGGCCCGGCAGGCCTGTCCACCGCCATCCGGCTCAAGCAGCTTGCCGCCGAGAAGGGCCACGAGATTTCCGTCGTGGTGCTGGAGAAGGGCTCTGAACCCGGTGCCCACATCCTCTCCGGCGCCATCATGGACCCGCGCGCGTTGACGGAACTCTTCCCCGACTGGAAGGCCATGGGCGCGCCGCTGAACCAGCCGGTGACCGAAGACGCCTTTCTGTTCCTGGGCGAGAAGAGCGCCATCCGCACGCCCAACTTCCTGCTGCCGCACTGCTTCCACAACGAAGGCAACTACATCATCAGCCTGGGCAACGTCACGCGCTGGCTGGCGCAGCAGGCCGAGAACCTGGGCGTGGAGATCTTCCCCGGCTTCCCTGCAGCCGAAGTGCTCTACAACGACGACGGCTCGGTCAAGGGCGTGGCCACTGGCAATATGGGGATCGGCAAGGACGGCGAGCCGACCGAGAACTTCCAGCTCGGCATGGAACTGCATGCCAAGTACACGGTGTTTGCCGAAGGCGCACGCGGCCACCTGGGCCGCCAGCTGATCGACAAGTTCCAGCTGGCCAAGGACAGCGACCCGCAGAGCTACGGCATCGGCATCAAGGAGCTCTGGGAGATCGACCCGGCGCGCCACCAGCCCGGCCTGGTGGTGCACGGTGCTGGCTGGCCGCTGGCGGCCGACACCTATGGCGGCGGCTTCCTCTACCACGCGGAAGACAACAAGATCGTCGTCGGCTTCGTCGTGGGCTTGGATTACCAGAACCCCTACCTGAGCCCGTTCGAGGAGTTCCAGCGCTTCAAGACGCACCCCAACATTCGCTGGTACTTCGAAGGCAAGGACGGCGCCAAGCCGGCCAAGCGCATAAGCTACGGCGCGCGCGCCATCACCGCGGGCGGCCTGCTGGCCCTGCCCAAGACGGTGTTCCCGGGCGGCGCGCTGGTAGGCTGCGAGGCCGGCTACCTCAACGTGAGCCGCATCAAGGGCAGCCACGCCGCCATCAAGACCGGCATGCTGGCCGCCGAGGCCGCGTTCGACGCCATCACCGCCGGCCGCCAGCACGACGAGCTGAGCGCCTACCCCGAGGCGTTCAAGAAGAGCTGGCTGTTCGAAGAGCTGAACAAGGACCGCAACTTCAAGACCTGGTTCAAGAAGGGCCGCGCGGTCGGCAGCCTGATGACCGGCATCGAGCAGAAGCTGCTGGGCGGCAACATCCCCTGGACCATCCACCGTCGCGAGGCCGACCATTCACGACTCAAGCCGGCCTCCAACTTCAAGCCGATCCGCTACGCCAAGCCCGATGGCAAGCTGACCTTCGACCGGCTCTCCAGCGTATTCGTGAGCAACACCAACCACGAAGAGAACCAGCCGGCCCACCTGACGCTGAAAGACCCGACGGTGCCCACGCGCATCAACCTGCCCGAGTACGCAGGGCCGGAGGGCCGCTACTGCCCGGCCGGCGTCTACGAATTCGTGCCGGACGAAGCCAACGAGGGCAAGTCCGACCGGCTGCAGATCAACGCGCAGAACTGCGTGCACTGCAAGACCTGCGACATCAAGGACCCCACGCAGAACATCGTCTGGGTCACGCCCGAAGGCGGCGGCGGCCCGAACTACTCTGGCATGTAGGCGCCGTGCCGCAGCAGGCTCAGGCCTGTGCCGCGGCGGGCAGCAGCGCCACCGCTTCGATCTCCACCCGCACCGGGGCGATGAGTCCGGCAATCACGGTGGAGCGCGCTGGCGCCTGCTCCGGCGGAAAGTGCTCGGCATAGGCCGCATTGAAGTCCGGATAGTCCGCCGCATCCACGAGCCAGACCGTGGTCTTGACCACGTCGGCCAGCGTGCAGCCTGCGCGCTCCAGAATGGCCTCGACCATGCGCAGCGCGGCATGGGTCTGCCCGGCCACGTCCTCGGCCGCGGGCCGGCCCTCCAGCATGGGGACCTGCCCGGACACAAAGACAAAGCGGCCTTCGGCCACCACCGCGGGCGAGATCGGCTGCACGCGCCCGGCGCGCACGACCGGCGGCCCCAGGCGGCTCAGTCGGGGGTTGCGCCCGAAGCCTTGACGATCTTGCCCCACTTCAGGACCTCCGACTGCACATAGGACGAGAACTCGGCCGGGCTGTTGCCCACCATCTTGAAGCCGCGCGCGGCGAAATAGTTGGCGACATCCGGGCTCTTGAGCGCCTTGTTGACCTGCTCGCTGATCTGCGCGACCAGTGGTGCGGGCGTGCCCGGCGGCGCAAACAGGCCCTGCCACGACAAGGCTTCGAAGCCGGGAAAGCCGCTCTCGGCGACAGTGGGCACGTCGGGCAGCATCGGGTGGCGCTGCAGCGAGGTCACGGCCATGGGCACCAGCTTGCCCGACTCGAGCAGCGGCTGCACCACCAGGAAGTCGCCGAACATCACGTCGACCTGCCCGCCCAGCAGGTCGGTCATGGCGCCGGCACTGCCGCGGTACGGGATGTGCAGCATCGAGACCTTGGCCGCGATCTTGAACATCTCGCCGGTCAGGTGCATCGAGGTACCGTTACCGGCGGAGGCATAGCTGATGGAGCCCGGCTTGGCGCGGGCCGCCGCCACCAGCTCCTGCACGGTCTTGGGGCCGAAGCCCGGATAACGCACCAGCACCAGCGGTGAGCTGACCACCAGTGACACCGGCGCGAAGTCCTTGACCGCGTCGTAGGGCAGCTTCGGGTAGAGCGAGGCGCTGATGGCATTGGAGCCGGTCACCCCCATCAGCAGGGTGTAGCCGTCCGGCGCCGACTTGGCCACATAGTCGGCACCGAGCGTGCCGCCGGCGCCGGCCCGGTTCTCGACGATCACGGGCTGGCCCCAGGCGGTCGCCAGCTTCTCGCCGATGCGCCGCGCCAGCAGGTCGGTGCTGCCACCGGGCGGGAACGGCACGACGATCTTCACCACCTTGGCGGGGAAGGTCTGTGCGGCTGCCGGCAGGCCGGTGCAGGCTGCCGCGGCCAGGCCCGCAAGGGCCAGCAGCCGGGCTCCGGCGCGGCGCCGGGAATGAAGGCGGGCGGGTTCTGCCGCCGGGATCTGTCGCATGGTCATCTGGGTACTCCTGATGGGTTCATCGTATCTGCGCTTCCACTACCGGCTCCCAGGAGCCGGACGGGGACTTTCCCCAGCCTCCGCCACCAGCGGTTTCGATCACCAGGCGGTCGCCCGCCTGCCACTCGAACCGCGCGCGCGCACTCAACGGCTCCACCCGTCCGTCGGCGCGTTCTAGGGTTGCCTTCTGCGTCGCACCGGCGCCGCCGCCGTCCGCGCCCCGTGCCTGGCTCACATGGCGCTCGCCCCGGTACGACCCGGTGCCGCGGCCTTCCAGCAACAGGTAGCTGCGCCGCACGCCATCGCCGCCCCGGTGCCGGCCGGCGCCGCCAGAACCCTGGCGCACCGCATAGCAGTCGATGCGCAGCGGCGCCTCGGCCTCCAGCATCTCCACCGGCGTGTTGCGGGCATTGCCGATGTCGGTCGAGATGCCCGGCACACCCGGCCCGGCCGCGCTGGCACCGGCGCCGCTGGCGATGATCTCGGTCAGCATCCAGCGCGTGCCGTTGCTGCGCACACCGCCCAGCGCCAGCACGGTGGCCACGCCGGCGTTGGCGGCGGCCGGCACCCCCGACGCCTTCGACCAGGCACCCAGCAGCGCATTGCAAGCCAGCTTGACCGTGGCCGTACGGGCGTTGACGGCGGCCGGCAGGCGCGGGTTGACCACGCTGCCCTCGGGCAGCAGCAGGTGCAGCGGCGCCAGGCAGCCGGCGTTGTTGGGGGCCTGCGGCGCCAGCGTGCGCATGAAGAAGAGCGCTGCCGACAGCATGCTGCCGCGCGAGGCATTGACCGGGCCACGCGTCTGCGGTGCGCTGCCCGTGAAGTCCACCTCCAGCGCATCGCCCTGCTTGCGCAGCGTGACCGCGATGCGCACCGGATCTGCGGACACGCCGTCGCCGTCGAGCTGGTCGTCCCAGGACCAGGCGCCGTCCGGCGCACGCCGCAGCGCCTCACGGGTCATGCGTTCGGATTGCGCCAGCAACGCTTCGCCGACCGGCGCAAAGGCCGCGCCCATGCGCTGCGCCAGGACTGCGACCTCGCGTGCGCCCAGGCCCACGGCCGACCACTGCGCCGCCAGATCGCCGCGCAGGTTGTCGGGGGTGCGGCTGTTGGCGCAGAGGATGGCGTCCACAGCCTCGTCCACGCCTGCCGCCGTACGCCAGCGCAGCGGCGGCAGGCGCAGGCCTTCCTGGTAGATATCGGTCGCATCCGGCGGCACCGAGCCGGCCGCCATGCCGCCCACGTCCTGGTGGTGCAGGCAGGTAGCCGTCAGCGCCACCACCCGGCCCTGCAGCAGCACCGGCCGCAGCACGATGATGTCGGGCAGATGGGTACCTCCAGACCAGGGATCGTTCGTGAGATAGCCCTCGGCCTCGGCCATGCCATCGACCGGAAAGCGCGCCAGCATCCCTGCCACCGCGGGCATCAGCGAGCCCAGCAGCAGCGGCAGCGAGCGGGCCTGGGCCAGCAGCCGCCCATCGGGCAGGAAGATGGCCGCCGCGCAATCGCCCCCCTCGCGCGCAATGGAGGAATAGGCCGCGCGCATCATGCCCAGCTGCATGCGATCGGCAATGCCTTGCAGCGCCAGGCGCATCGGCTCCATGCGCGGCGCCAGGTCGGGAGACAGGTCAGCCATGGCAGTCCTCCGCCAACAATTGCAGTACGCCGCCAGGCAGCAGGCGCCAGCGCCAGCCCCGCGGCACCCAGACGGTGGACATGGGCGCGAACAGCGCCTGCGGCCCCTGCCCCTCTGCCGGAATGCCGCCCCAGACATCCGCTGCGCGGGCCAGGTGCGCGGGCGCGAGGGCCGGCGGTGGCACCGGCTGCTCGCAGATGCAGCGCAGCAACTGCACCTCTGCCGCCTGGGCCGGCATGGCCATGCCGCGCAGCGCCGCCTGCCGCGCGTCGAAACGCTGGCGCAGCGCGGCAGCGTCGTCCTCGGCCGGATACCACGGCACTTCGATGGTGAAGGCCTGTCCGGTGTAGCAGACGTCGAGGCTCCAGCGCAGCAAGCCGCCGGAGGCAGGGCTGTCCCCGGCCAGGGCCTGCAGCCCGACCAGGCCGGCGGCATCCAGCGGCAGGCGGCAGGCGGTTTCCTGCGTCTGCGTAGGGTGCGCGCCCAGCAAGCCGACCGCGGCGATCACGCTCGCGTGCGGCAACACCCGCACCTCCGGCATGCCAGCCCAGGCCGCGACCTCGGCCGCATGCTGGCCGCCGCCACCGCCCGCGGCGATCAGCAGGCAGTCGGCCGGATCGACGCCGCGCTGGAAGCTGCGCATGCGCAGCGCCTCTGCCATCGCGGCGCTGGCGGCGTCGACCACGGCCTGGGCGGCCTGCGCGACTGGAAGGCCCAATGGCTCGGCGACCTCGCGCCGCAGCGCCGCCTCCGCCGCGCTGCGGTCCAGCGCCAGTCCGCCGGCCAGATGCGCCGGCAGCCGGCCCAGCACGCACAGGGCGTCGGTCAGCGTAGCCTGGTCGCCGCCACGGCCGTAGGCGGCCGGGCCGGGCACGGCGCCCTGCGAGCGCGGGCCGATGCGCAGCGCCCCGCCGGCCAGCGCCGTGGCGCGGCTGCCGCCACCGACCGCCAGCGAATCGACATCCGCGCAGCGGATCCGCAGCGGCAGGCCGCCGATCTCCAGGCCGTCGGCAAACACGGGCCGCCCGTCTTCCACCAGCCCGATGTCGGTGGTGGTGCCGCCTACGTCCATCGCGATCACCGGCCGCGCCCGCTCCGATGGCGGCAGGCAGGCCGCGACGCCCTGCAGCGCGGCGCAGGGGCCGGACATGGCCAGTCCGATAGGCCGCTGCGCCACGTCGCGCCATCCGGCGATGCCGCCTTCGGAGCGCATCAGCTCGGGCGCCGGCAGGCCGCGCGCGGCCAGCGCCTGGGCCAGTTCGGCCAGATACTCCGCCACCAGCGGCCGCACGTAGGCGTCCAGCGCCGTCGTCAGGAAGCGCTCGAACTCCCGCGGGCGCGGGTCCACCTCACAGGAGAGCGCGATATGCAGCCCCGGACAACGCGCCCGCAGCACCTCGCGCACCCGCTCTTCATGGTGCCGCTCCAGGTGCGAGAACAGGAGGCACACGGCCACGGCCTGCACGCCGCTGTGCGCAATGCGCTCGGCGACATCGGCCAGGCAGGCTTCGTCCAGCGGCTGTGCCTCGCGCCCGTCGGCACCGATGCGGCCCGGCAGCTCGAAGCGCAGGTGATCCGGGAACAGCGCGGCCTCGGGCACCTGCGGCTGCACGATGGCGTCGTACAGCGCGCGCCGGTCCTGGCGCGCCAGGACCAGCACGTCCCGCATGCCGGTGCTGGTGCACACCGCGACCGGCGCATGGTTGCGTTCGAGCAGCAGGTTGGTGACCACGGTGGTGCCATGCACCACGCGTGCCACATCGGCGGCAGCGATGCCATGCGTGGCCAGCAACTGCTCCAGCGCGGCCAGCACCGAGGCGGCGGGCGCGCCGGCCTCGCGCGGATGCTTGAGCGCATGCAGACGACCGTCGTCGGAGCAGGCCACCGCGTCGATGAAGGTGCCGCCCATGTCGATGCCCAGGGCCCAGCGTGCGGGGGGCATCGTCAGAACCTCTGCGGGCTGAAGGGGGCCAGGTCCACCTGAGGCGCGCGTCCGGCGACCAGATGAGCCACCTCGCGGCCGGTGCTCGCTCCCATGCACATGCCCATGTGGCCGTGGCCAAAGGCCAGCCAGGCGTTGTCCGCACCGCGCGTGGCGCCGATCACCGGCAGGCTGTCGGGCATGCAGGGCCGGTGGCCCATCCACTGCGTGACTTCGGAGGTATCCAGGTGCGGAAACAGTGCCTGGCCCTGCCGCAGCAATGCCTGCGCCCGCTCGTAGTTGGGCGGCGCCTTCAGCCCCGCGAACTCCACCGTCCCCGCCAGGCGCAGGCCCATGGCCATGGGATTGACCATCAGGTTGTGCTCCACCGCCATCACGGTGTGGCGCAGCTGCAGGTTGGAGCTGCGCACCGTGACGTGGTAGCCGCGCTGCGTCTCCAGCGGTACGCGATCGCCCAGCTGCGCCGCCAGCGCACGCGACCAGGCGCCGGCCGCCACCACGACACCATCGACCGCAAGCGGCTCGGCCCCTTCCATCTGCACCGCGGACACACGGCCCCCGGTGCGTTCGAAACCTGTGGCGCGGCGCCGCAGGTGCACAGCCCCGTCGCGCAGGCACTGCGCGTGCAAGGCCGCCACCAGTTGCGCCGGGTCGACGGTCGAACCGTTCTCGGGCGCCAGCAAGCCGAAACGAAAGCGCCCTTTCAGGTCCGGCTCCAGTTGCTCGAGTTCATCGCGCTCCACGTCGCGCAGCTGCACACCCAGCGAGCGGCGCAGGTCCATGCCCCATTTCCACTGGGCCGCGGTGTCCCGCGAGGAATAGACATAGAGGCAGCCGCTGCGGCGCACCAGCGCCTGGGCCTGGGCGTGCTCCAGCAGGGGCTCGTAGCAGTCGAAGATGGGAGTCAGCAGCGAGCGCAGTGCGGTCGCGATGCGGGTCACCTCGGCACGGCTGGAATGCTGCTGCATGCGCAACAGCCAGGGCAGTACCCATGGCGCGTACCGCCAGCGCACCGTCAGCGGCCCCAGCGGGTCCAGCAGCCAGCGCGGCAGCTTGCGCCACATGCCCGGCATGCCCACGGGCAGGCAGGCGCTGGGCGACAGCGAGCCGGCATTGCCGAAGGAGCAGGCCTCGCCAGGTCCTAGCGGATCGATGAAGGTGATGCGGTGGCCGTCGCGCTGCAGCCAGGCGGCGGTGCAGGTACCGACGATGCCGTTGCCGATGACAGCGATATGCATCGTCGCCTCAGGCCGCGAAAGGAAAAGGGATACAGGGCATGGCATGTATTCTGCGAAGCCCGGTCGCCATCAGGCAAACGCATTCTTTTGATGGAAAGATCATGTTTATTGATACCTACGCACCACGGCGAACCACTGCATCCCAGACTGGTGCGCCATGAACGTCAGCCTGCGGCAGATGCGTGCATTCTCGGCGGTGGCACGCGCCGGCAGCTTCACCGCGGCGGCACGCCAGCTCGCCCTGACCCAGTCGGCGGTCAGCATGCTGGTGCAGCAGCTGGAGCAGGAGCTGGGGGTACAGCTGTTCGACCGCGCGCATGGCGCGGTCACGCTGACCGAGGCGGGCAGCCAGCTGCTGCCGCTGGCGCGCCGCATCCTGGACGACGTGCGGCAGGTGGTGGATGGCGCCGCCGATCTGCGTTCGCTGCGCACCGGCGTGCTGCGCGTGGTGGCGCCGCAGCTGCTGGCCTGCACCTGGGTGTCGTCGGTGCTGGCGGCCTTCGGCACGGCGCACCCCGACATCGGCCTGCGCGTGGTGGATGCCAGCGCCGACGACATCGTGGCCACGGTGCGGCGCGGCGACGTCGAACTGGGCATAGGCCCGGAGCGTCCGACCGGCGAGGACATCGCCCGCAGCTTTCTGATGGACGTCCCCTTTCGCATGGTCTGCCCGGCCGCTCACCCGCTGGCCGGCCGCCAGTCCGTGGCCTGGCGCGAGCTGCAGCACGACCGCTGGGTGATTTACTCGAGCGATTTCAACCGCTACCTGGAGCAGGCGCTGCAGGCGCATGACGCCTCGCTCACCATCCGCTCGGCCGGCGAGGTCGGCTACCTGACCACGGCACTGGCCCTGGTGGGTGCCGGCATGGGACTGACGGCGGCGCCAGACTATGCCCGCGCATTCGCGCCCAACTTCGGGCTCGCCTTCGTGCCGCTGCGGGCGCCGGCGATCCGGCGCGAGTTCTTCGTCTACCAGCGCCGCGGCCTGGCGCTGTCGCCGGCCGGAGCCGCCTTCGTGCAGATGCTGCGCCAGCGGGCCGCCACCTGAGGCCTGCCATCCACGAAAACCCCGATGCTGCACTGCGGAAGCCCTCACCATAATCAGCCAGCCATCCGGCCCTACAACGAGGAGACTCCGCATGTCCTTTTCCCCGCGTGCCCTCCCGCACGCCGCGCGCGCGACCCTGTCCGCCGCGGCGCTGGCACTGCTCCAGGGCCTGCTGCCCGCCGCCGCGCAGGCCCAGACCACCACCCTCAAGATCGGCTACGCCACCGCCAAGGACTCGCACTACGGCGTCGGCTCCACCGTGTTCTGCGACGAGGTCGAGAAGAACACCCAGGGCCGCTTCAAGTGCCAGCACTTCGCCAATTCGGCGCTGGGCGGCGAGCGCGAGCAGATCGAGGCGATCCAGCTCGGCACGCTGGACCTGCTCAACACCTCCACCGGCCCGGTCGGCAACTTCGTGCCGGAGATGAAGATCGTCGACCTGCCCTTCCTGTTCCGTGACTACGCCCATGCGCGCAAGGTCATGGACGGCCCGATCGGCCAGGGCATGCTGGCCCAGTTCCCCAAGCACGGCATCATCGCGCTGGCCTGGACCGAGAACGGCTTCCGCCAGATGACCAACAGCAAGCGCGACATCGTCAAGCCCAGCGATGCCGCCGGCCTGAAGATGCGCACCATGGAGAACAAGGTGCACATGGAAGGCTACAAGACCTTCGGCATCCTGCCCACGCCCATGGCCTTCCCCGAACTGTTCGGCGCGCTGCAGCAAGGCACGGTGGACGGCCAGGAGAATCCTGTGCCGGTCATCCTCTCGGCCAAGTTCGCCCAGGTGCAGAAGCACATGTCACTGACCAACCATGTGTACTCGCCGGCGTTGCTGCTGATGTCGCCGCGCAGCTGGAACAAGCTCTCCGACGCCGACAAGCAGGTGTTCCTGGCCGCCGCCAAGAACGGGGCCGCCGCCCAGCGCAAGAAGGTCAACGACGACGAGGAGAACGGCATTGCCCAGCTGGAGAAGGCCGGCATGACGGTCACGCGCAACGTGGACGGCGCCGCCTTCCGCGAGGCGATCAAGCCCGCCTACGTGAACTACGCCAAGGAATTCGGCGCGGACAACATCAAGAAGATCCAGGACGTGCAGTGAGCAGCGCGCCCTGCTGACTCCCCCTGCCGCCGCCCGATGGTCCCCGGACTGTCGGGCGGCTCTGTTTTGCCCCGTCCACAAGAACACGCAACGTGCAAGCCTTCGAACGCTATTTCCTCGGCGCCAATCGCTGGGCGCTGATCCTGCTGCTGGCAGCAATGTCGGTCATCATCTTCGTCAACGTGGCGCTGCGCTATCTGACCAGCCAGTCGCTCGAATGGGCGGAAGAGGTCTCGCGCCACATGATGATCTGGCTCACCTTCCTGGGGGCCGGGCCGGTGCTGCGCTATGGCGGCCACATCGCCGTCGAGAACCTGCAGGACGCGCTGCCGCGCGCCGGCGGCATCGCCATCCGGGTGCTGGTGGCGGCGCTGCTGTTCGGCTTCTTCGGCTTCATGGTCTGGTATGGCTGGCTCTACATGGAGCGCACCATGTTCCAGCTGACCGCCGTGACGCAGATCCCGTTTGCCTGGATCTACGCGGCCATGCCGATCGGTGGCGTGCTGCTGATCGTGCACTTCCTGCTGGTCGTGCGCGGCTACGTGCTGCGGCGCGAGTTCGCATCGGACGAGCACTTCGACGCCAACGCCTCGGCGTCGTTATGACTCGCCACCAGGCTTCGCACTTCGTATCTTCGCCAGCCCCCTTACGGGGGCAGCACCAGTGGCCTGGCACAGCCAGTTCCACGGTGCTCCTCGCCAAAACCCAATACCCGCCGCCATGGATGCAAGCATTGTTCTGATCGTTTCCGCCTGCGTGTTCCTGGCCATTGGCGTGCCGGTGGCCTTTGCGCTGGGGCTGGCCACCGCCGCAACGCTGATCCTGGCCGAGAGCTATCCGTTGCTGGTGCTGCTGAAGGAAACCTTCACCGGCATCGACAGCTTCCCGCTGATGGCAGTGCCCTTCTTCATCCTGGCGGCCGAACTGATGAGCGGCGGTTCGCTGACCGAGGTGCTGCTGAAGTTTGCCGGGCAGTTCGTGGGCCACAAGCGCGGCGGGCTGGGCTACACCAACGTGGTGTCGCTGACCTTCTTCTCCGGCATCTCGGGCTCGGCGCTGGCGGATGCGGCGGGCCCGGGTTCGATGCTGATCAAGATGATGGACCGCGCCGGCTACGACCGCTCCTATGCGGCGGCGCTGACGGCCTCCACCGCCATCGTGGGGCCGATCATCCCGCCCTCGATCATCATGATCATCTATGCGCTGCAGGACGAGACGGTGTCGGTGGGCGCGCTGTCCGTGGCAGGCAA
>Ga0116227_10006437_pt1 | contig 23805 bp, 28 predicted proteins | sample S1TSphgellanicum_FD_89693 | JGI IMG/M metagenome (GOLD analysis project Ga0116227, IMG submission 89693) | Host-associated microbial communities from peat moss isolated from Minnesota, USA - S1T2_Fb - Sphagnum magellanicum MG | ecosystem: Host-associated > Plants > Peat moss > Unclassified...
GAAAACCCGCATCCTCGGCCCTGCGTCGCTCTACGCCCTGAGCCTGGCAACGGCCACGGCGGCCCTGATGGCCGCCTGCTCCAGCGTGCCCCCGCCGCCCCGCGCCTTCAGCCAGGACGGCCTGCCCCAGGCGGTGAAAGTGCCGCCAGGCAACGAGGTGGTGCTGGAGACCGTGGCCACGGGCGACATCCTCTACGAATGCCGTTCGCGCAATGACGGCACCGTGGCCTTCGACTGGGGAACCGTCGGGCCCCGGGCGAAGCTGGTGGACCGCAGCGGCAAGGAAGTCGGCCGCTACGGCGGCCCGCCCGCCACCTGGGAGCACATCGACGGCTCGCGCGTGACGGGCAGCCAGATCGCCGCGGCGCCGAACAGCGCCACCGCCATTCCCTACCAGTTGGTCAAGGCCGACCCGGCCACGGGCACCGGCGTGATGCAGGGCGTGACCTACATCCAGCGCCTCCAGACCAAGGGCGGCATCCCGCCCGTGGCCAGCAAGAACTGCACGGACGCCAATGCCGGCGCCCAGGAGCGCGTGTACTACCAGGCTGACTACATCTTCTGGCGCGCCGCCAGCTGATGCAAACGATCACCCCAGTTCCTCCCTCCATGGGGTGAATGCTGGCCGGCTTCAGCCACTACGACCAGCAGTTACCCGCAGGCTCACCGCCTGCGGGTTTTTTTGCGCCTGTGAAAAGCCCCCGGACTCGGCCACAAAAGAAAAGCGGCCCTCGGGAGGGCCGCCTCTGCTCAGCGCTCAGGGCTCAACGGTGCCAGCCCGGGCGCGGGCCGTAGTAGCCATGGCCGTGGCCGCGCCAGCCCGGGTAGTAGGGCTGGACCCAGCCCACCGGGTAGACCGGCGCCGGGCGCACATAGACGGGCGCGGGCTGCACGTACACCGGGGCCGGCTGCACATACACGGGCGCCGGCTGGCCGTAGTACACCGGGGCCGGGCTCACGTACACCGGCGCCGGACGGGCATAGACGGGCGCATTACCCACCCCGACCACCACACCCGGCACGGACACCCCCACCGACCACGCCACATTGGCCGCCTGGGCCATGCCGGCAGCACCCAGGGCAGCGAGACCCAGGCTCAAGGCCGCGGCCTTGACGCACACAGAACGGTTGATCTTCATCGCTATCTCCTTTGCGGGGCAAAAAACCTTGCCCATGGACGTATTAAACGCGCCAGAGCCCCATTCGAATACCGCACGGCAGGTCAAAGCCGTCGCCATATGTAACAAGCCTGGCCGCACGCCTAGAATCGGCGCATGAGCTCCCCCGCCGACAAAGACACACAAAAACCCTCCAATTTCCTGCGCCAGATCATCGACCACGACCTGGCCCATGGCACCTACGCCAGCCGCCGCTTCGCCGGCAGCCCCGGCGACGCCGCCCACCAGGCCGCCGGCCCGCTCGATCCGGCCAAGATCCGCACCCGCTTCCCGCCCGAGCCCAACGGCTACCTGCACATCGGCCACGCCAAGAGCATCTGCCTGAACTTCGGCCTAGCGCGCGACTACGGCGGCGTGTGCCACCTGCGCTTTGACGACACCAACCCCGAGAAGGAAGACCAGGAGTACGTCAACGGCATCATCGACACCGTGAAGTGGCTGGGCTTCAGCTGGGAGGCTAACGGCGTCAGCCACCTCTACCACGCGAGCGACTACTTCGGCTTCATGTACCGCGCCGCCGAATACCTCATCGAATCCGGCCACGCCTACGTGGACGAGCAGACCCCTGAGGAAATGCGCCACAACCGCGGCGACTTCAACACGCCCGGCACCGACAGCCCGTTCCGCGGCCGCACGCCCACCGAGAACCTGGCGCGCTTTCGCGAGATGAAAGCCGGCCTGCTGCCAGACGGCGCCGCCGTGCTGCGCGCCCGGATCGACATGGCCAGCCCCAACATCAACCTGCGCGACCCGGCCATCTACCGCATCAAGCACGCCGAGCACCACAACACCGGCAACACCTGGTGCATCTACCCCATGTACACCTTCGCGCACCCGATCGAGGACGCGCTGGAGAACATCACCCACAGCATCTGCACGCTGGAGTTCGAAGACCAGCGCCCGTTCTACGACTGGCTGCTGGACCGGCTGCGCGAAGGCGGCCTGATCAACACCCCGCAGCCGCGCCAGTACGAATTCGCGCGGCTGAACCTCACCTACGTGATCACCAGCAAGCGCAAGCTCAAGCAACTGGTGGACGACAAGCACGTGAGCGGCTGGGACGACCCGCGCATGCCCACCCTCGTCGGCCTGCGCCGGCGCGGCTACACGCCCGAGGCCTTGCAGCTGTTCTGCGAGCGCAGCGGCGTGAGCAAGGCCGGCGGCTGGATCGACTACAGCAGCCTGGACATCGCGCTGCGCGACGACCTGGACCCGAAAGCCGCCCGCGCCATGGCCGTGCTCGATCCGGTGAAGCTGGTCATCACGAACTGGGACGCGCTGATGGGCGCGGGCACGCTGGACGAATGCAGTGCCCCGGTGCACCCGCACGATGCCGCGCGCGGCCGCCGCAGCTTCAAGTTCGGCCGCGAACTCTGGATCGAGCGCAGCGACTACGAAGACGTGCCGCCCAAGGGCTACAACCGCCTGTACCCCGGCAACAAGGTGCGGCTGAAGTACGGCCACGTGATCGACTGCACCGGAGCGACCCGGGACGCCGACGGCAAGATCACCGAAGTGCAGGCCACCCTGGTGCCCGACACCAAGAGCGGTACCCCGGGCGCCGACGCCATCAAGGTCAAAGGCGTCATCACCTGGGTGGGCGCCGCGGACGCCGTGCCGGCCGAGGTGCGCCTGTACGACCGCCTGTTCGCCGTGCCGCATCCGGACACGGGCGACAAGGACTTTCTGGAAGAGCTGAACCCGGACAGCCTGAGGATCGCCACGGCCTACGCCGAACCTTCGCTCGCCGCAGCCGTGCCCGACGACAAGTTCCAGTTCGAGCGCCACGGCTATTTCGTGGCGGATCGTCATGACCACGCGGCAGGCCGGCCCGTGTTCAACCGGGTGGCGGGCATGAAGGACAGCTGGGCTCGATAAGCAACACGCGCGGATATGTCGGCCTGCGGGCCGGACATGACCGCGGAGACCCGCCGGACGCCGTCATCCGCGGTATCGCGTGAAATACCGCACCCTTCTGTCGATTTCCGGCCTCTTCGTTCGTCGTGCCCATGTACCCACGAACTCTCAGGAGAACCGACATGAAAATCTACTGGATCAAGGCGCAGGCACCGCGGCGGGTGCTGGCACTGGTGAAGCACCTGGGCCTTCAAGCCGAATTCGTGCAGCTCGATCTGATGGCCGGCGGGCTCAAGACGCCGGACTACGCGGCGCTCAATCCCAACATGAAGGCGCCGACGCTGGTGGATGGCGATCTGGTGCTGTGGGAAGCGTCGGCCATCATGGCTCATCTCTGCATCCAGGCGGGCTCGGACATGTGGCCGGCGTACCATCCTGCCGAACAGGTCGAGGTGCTGCGCTGGCTGTCCTGGAACGACTGCCACTGGTCGCCCGCGGTCTCGCCTTTCTATTTCCAGCATGTCGTCAAGCCGACGTTCGGGATCGGGCCGCCCGACAGCGCCTCGCTGAAGCCCAGGCTCCCGGAGGTCGTGCGCTATGCCCAAGTGCTGAACGGCCATCTGGCGGGCCGCGACCATGTGGCCTGCGGCAGGCTCACCATCGCCGACTTCCAGCTGGCCTCGATGGCCAGCTACTGGCGGGAATCGGAGATGCCGCTGAAGGAATTCCCCCAGGTCGTGCGCTGGCTCGATGGGCTGATGAAGATTCCAGCCTGGGCCGAGCCCTGGCCGGATGAGCCGCCGGCGCCTCATCGGTAGACCGCGCCTGCCTGGACCCCGGGCTCCGCGAGCCACGGGCCGTGAGGGAAGTCAGCCCGCCTCCAGCCCCGCCTTCAGCCGTCCCAGCGCCTGCTCCCACTGCTGGCCGATGATTTCCAGCGAGCGGCGAGCCTCGTCGAGTTGCGTGGGATCAAACTGCCAGAGCCGTTCACGGCCCAGCTTCAGGTCCTGCACCAGCCCGGCATCGGCCAGCACCTGCAGGTGCTTGGTGACGGCCTGGCGGCTGATGTCGGTGTTGGCAGTCAGCTGCGCGATGGAAAAGGCGCCGCCCGCGCACAGCAGCGTGACCAGGCGCAGCCGCGTCGGGTCCCCCAGCGCAAAAAACACGCGGGCGATGCCGCAAGCGGGGGTTTCAGTCGGTGCATCGGCCATGCTAAGGCTGGGAGGTGAGGTGGCGTTCGATGTTGCGGAGCTGCCCTTCCCAGCCGCCGCTGTTCATGCGGAAAGCCTCCATGCGCCGGCCGGGCGGCACCTTGTCGAAACCCGATTCGACGACCTTGAGCAGCGTGCCCCCACCCGCATCGTGCAGGGTGAAGGTCACCAGGGTGCGCTCTTCCTTCGAATAGTCGACGGCGGCATCCACCGCGTAAGGGTGCCAGCGGAATGCCAGCAGCTGCTCCGGCTCCACGCGCTCGACGATCACGTCGAACATCACATGTTCGTAGCCCGCGATGGTGATCGGCCCGCGCGCGCGTTGGCCGGGCGCGAACACCTGGCCCTGCAGATTGGCGCCGAACCAGCGGCCGTACTCCTCGGCATTGGAGATCGCGCGCCACACGCGTGAGCGTGGCGCCTGGATGTGCACCTGGCGCTCGATGCGGTCGGTCACGCAAGAGGCCGCGGCAGCGTTGCTGCCACAGGCCGCTGCGGCAGGCACGTAGGGCGCGCCCCGGCCGGTTTCCACCAGGACCTGCAGGCTGGCCAGGTATTGCTGCCATCCCTCTTGGCACAGGCCGTAGCAGCCGAGTTCGGGCGTGAGGCCGATGTGCTCGAAGTCCAGCGCCGTGCCCGCCGCGCCGTGAGCTGACAGGTTGAACACGATCTGCGTGCCCACCCATTCGTCCGGTCGCGCCAGCCCCGGCACCTCCAGGTGCGCCTCCACGCAATGCCAGCGCACTTCGCGGCCGGGCACCAGGGCCTCGATGCGCATCGCCTTGTGGTGGCGGCCAAAGCGAAAGCTCGCGCGCTGGCCGACCTCGGCGCCTGCGTCGCAGTCCTCGGTCCACCAGCCGCGCAGGCCCCGCTGTGTGGCCAGGGCCTGGTAAACCGTTTCAGGGGAGGCCGACAACAGCAGTCGTTGGCGGTAGTGTTCCATGGAGACTCCTCGCAGCATTGAAATGCAATTAAATGGTTGCTTATTTTGCAGCGAACTCCTGAAACATGCAACAAAATAGTTGCTCAATTATGCCCAGCAGCTGTGGGGCACCCTGGGGACAACTGCGGGGACAAGTCGGCCATGTCGCGCCAGTGCTGGGTTTGCACGGCCTGCCACTTTCTTGGGCAGATCCCGCTCAGGCCGCCCAAAGAGCCGAGGGCGCGACGGGGACTCAGCTCTTCAGCCGGTACCCCGTCCTGAAAATCCAGGCCACCACGCCCAGGCAGATCGCCATGAACAGCAGCGTCATGCCCAGACTGAACTCGATGCCGACGTCGGAGTGCCCGTAGAAGCTCCAGCGGAAGCCGCTCACCAGGTACACCACCGGGTTGAACAGCGTCACCTTCTGCCAGAACGCGGGCAGCATGTCGATGCTGTAGAAACTGCCGCCCAGGAAGGTCAGCGGCGTGATGATCAGCGTGGGGATGAACTGCAGCTTCTCGAAGCCGTCGGCCCAGATGCCGATGATGAAGCCCAGCAGGCTGAAGGTGACGGCCGTGAGCACCAGGAACAGCAGCATGAAGCCCGGGTGCATGATCTTCAGCGGCACGAACAGCGCCGCCGTGGCCAGGATGATGAGCCCCAGCGCGATCGACTTGGTGGCCGCCGCGCCCACGTAGCTGATGACGATCTCCAGCGTGGACACGGGCGCCGACAGCAGCTCGTAGATGGTGCCGGTGAAGCGCGGAAAGTAGATGCCGAAGGAAGCGTTGGAGATGCTCTGCGTCAGCAGCGAGAGCATCACCAGCCCCGGCACGATGAAGGCGCCGTAGCTCACGCCGCCCACCTCGGGGATGCGCGAGCCGATGGCCGAGCCGAACACCACGAAGTACAGCGAGGTGGAGACCACAGGCGAGACGATGCTCTGCAGCAGCGTGCGGAAGGTGCGCGCCATCTCGAACAGGTAGATGGCGCGGATGGCGTGCAGGTTCATCGTCATGGCGGGGGCTGTTCCTTTTCGCGCACCAGGCTGACGAAGATGTCTTCCAGCGAGCTTTGGCGGGTCTGCAGGTCCTTGAACGCGATGCCGGCGTGCTCCAGCGCCTGCAGCAGCGCCGCGATGCCGGACTGCTCGTGCCTGGCGTCGTAGGTGTAGGTGAGTTCGGCACCGGCGCCGGCCAGCTCCAGCGGCAGGCCGGCCAGCGCGGCGGGAATGCGGTCCAGCGGCTGCGCCAGCTGCAGCGTCAGCTGCTTCTTGCCGAGCTTGCGCATCAGCTCCACCTTGTCTTCCACCAGGATGATCTCGCCGCGGCTGATCACGCCGATGCGGTCGGCCATCTCCTCGGCCTCGTCGATGTAGTGGGTGGTGAGGATGATGGTCACGCCGGTGTCGCGCAACGCGCGCACCAGCGCCCACATCTCCTGGCGCAGCGTCACGTCCACACCGGCCGTGGGCTCGTCCAGGAACAGCACGCGCGGCTCGTGCGACAGCGCCTTGGCGATCAGCAGGCGGCGCTTCATGCCGCCCGAGAGCGTGCGGATGGCGTTGTCCTTCTTGTCCCACAGCGACAGCTCGCGCAGCACCTTCTCGATGTGCGCCGGGTTGGCCGCCTTGCCGAACAGGCCGCGGCTGAACGAGACGGTGTTCCACACCGTCTCGAAGGCCTCGGTGGTCAGCTCCTGCGGCACCAGGCCGATCAGCGAGCGCGCGGCGCGGTAGTCGGCGGCGATGTCGTGGCCGTCCACCACCACCCGGCCGGTGCTGGCCTTGACGATGCCGCAGACGATGCTGATCAGCGTGGTCTTGCCCGCGCCGTTGGGGCCCAGCAGCGCGAAGATCTCGCCGCGGCGGATCTCCAGATCGACGTTCTTGAGCGCCTTGAACCCGGTGGCATAGCTCTTGGACAGGCCGGCGATGGCGAGGATGGCGTCTGGCATGTGGGCGCACGATACCCGATTTCGCGCCGGCGCGCGCCGATCTCAGGCGCCTGTGCTGACAAACCTGGCCACCTGCGCCACGGCGCCGTTGCGCACGGACTCGGCGGCGGCGGTCTCGGTGAGGTAGACCACCACGACGAGGGGCGCACGCCCGGCGGGCGGCCAGAACACGCCCACGTCGTTGGTCGTGCCGTGCGCGCCGGTGCCGGTCTTGCTGCCCATGCGCCAGCCCGCGGGCAGGTCGGCGCGCAGGCGCTGGCCGTTGGTGCTGGTGGCTTCGAGCCAGCGCACCAGCTGCGCGCGGCTGGCCGGCGACAGCGCATCGCCCAGCACCGCCGTGCGCAGCGCGGTGGCCATGGCCCGCGGCGTGGTGGTGTCGCGCGGATCGCCCGGCCGGGCTTCATTGAGCGCGGGCTCCCAGCGGTCCAGCCGCGTCATGGTGTCGCCCAGCGTGCGCGCATGGCGCGTCAGCGCCGCCGGGCCGCCCAGGCTTTGCAGGATCAGGTTGGCCGCGGCGTTGTCGCTCACGGTGACGGCGGCCTCGCACAGTTCGGCCATCGTCAGCCCTTCGCCCGTGTGCGGCCCGGTGACGGGCGAGTGCGGCAGCAGCACCTCGCGCCCATAGCGGATGCGGCGGTCCAGCTGCTCCTGGCCGGCGTCCACGCGCTGCAGCACGTGGGCCGCGGCGAGCCACTTGAAGGTGCTGCACATCGGGAAGCGCTCGTCGAGCCGGTGGCCGTTGAGGTGGCCGCTGGCGGTGTCGAGCACCGCCACGCCCAGACGGCCGGCGGCACCGGCTTCGATAGCCTGCCAACGGCTGCCGGTCGGCGGCCAGTCTGTGTTTTTCTGCTGAGCGCGGGCCAGCAGCGGGCTGCAGCCGGCGAACGCCCAAGTCAGTTGGCGAATGAGTCTGCGTCTGTCCATGGTTCTGGTATCTCTTTTGAAAGCGGGCCCACGATAGCCGCCCGCGCAGCAGCTCGCAAACGATGATTTCGAAGGGGAAACCATAGAAAATCTGGGGCATGAACCTGCCACTCAACGCCCTGCGCGCCTTCGAGGTGTCGGCCCGCCACCTGAGCTTCACCCGCGCGGCCCTGGAACTCAACGTGACGCAGACGGCCGTGAGCGCCCAGGTCAAGAACCTGGAGGAGCGGCTGGGCGCCCCACTGTTCCGCCGCCTGCCGCGCGGCCTGGCGCTCAACGATGAAGGCCAGGCGCTGCTGCCGGTGCTGTCCGACACTTTCGCCCGCGTGGGCGAGGTGCTGGGCCAGTTCCAGGGCGGCCGCTTCCGCGAGGTGCTGACCGTGGCCGCCGTGGGTACCTTCGCCGTGGGCTGGCTGATGCCGCGGCTCGCGGCATTCCAGCGCGACCACCCGTTCATCGACCTGCGGCTGCTGACGAACAACAACCGCGTCGACCTGGCCGGCGAAGGCCTGGACTACGCCATCCGCTTTGGCGATGGTGCCTGGCACGGCACCGAGGCCGATGCGCTGGTGAGCGCGCCCCTGTCGCCGGTGTGCGCGCCCGAGGTGGCGCGGCGCCTGCGCGCGCCGACCGACCTGGCCCACGAGGTGCTGCTGCGTTCCTACCGTGCCGACGAGTGGAGCCGCTGGTTCGCCGCCGCTGGCATGGAGCCGCCGCTGCTGCGCGGGCCGGTGTTCGATTCGTCGCTGACCATGGCCGCCGCCGCGATGCAGGGCGGCGGCGTCGCGCTGCTGCCGCCAGCCATGATCGCCCATGACCTGCGGCGCGAACGCCTGGTGCAGCCCTTCGCCCTCGAAGTGGCGACCGGGCGCTACTGGCTCACGAGGCTGAAGTCCCGGCCGGTCTCGGCGGCCATGCGGGAGTTCAGGCAGTGGCTGCTGGATGTGATTGCCATGGGCGCCCCGGCCTGACCCTGTGCCGCAATCGCCATCCGGCGTCGCCAGAACCTGGCTCCGATGACAGGCCCGCGCGCCGCGTCGGCCACGCCTTGCATTCCGCGCGGCCAGCCTCCATGTGCCGGGAATGAGCGATCCATCCCTGCACATCGTCTGCCCTCACTGCCACACCACCAACCGGGTGCGCAGCAGCCAACTCGGCAGCGCACCCGACTGCGGGCAGTGCAAGCGGCCGTTGTTCACCGCGCATTCCACGCCGCTGGACGAGGCCGCGTTCGACCGGCATATCCTGCGCAACCAGATTCCGGTGCTGGTGGACTTCTGGGCCCCATGGTGCGGTCCCTGCCGCATGATGGCGCCGGCCTATGAGCGGGCCGCCGCCGCGCTGGAGCCACAGGTGCGGCTGGCCAAGGTGGACACCGAGGCCGTGCCCGCGCTGGGCGCCCGCTTCAATATCCGCAGCATTCCCACGCTGGCGCTGTTCGCCGGCGGCCGCGAGGTGGCCCGGCAGGCCGGCGCCATGGGCGCCGACGACATCGTGCGCTGGGTCCGCGGCCAGCTGCCGCGCTGAGCCGGCCTCAGCGGCCGGCGGCCGGCAAGACCTTGTCCAGCGCCGCCGCGAGATGGCCGACGGTGCGGTCCACGTTGTGCCATTTCTCCAGGCCGAACAAGCCGATGCGAAAGGTCTTGAAGTCCGGACCTTCATCGCACTGCAGCGGCACGCCGGCGGCCGTCTGCAGGCCAGCCTCGATGAACTTGCTGCCGTTCTGGATGCCGGGATCGGTGGTGTAGCTCACCACCACGCCCGGCGCCTTGTAGCCGTCGGCCGCCACGCTGGGGAAGCCGCGCGACTCCAGCAGCGCGCGGACCTTGGCGCCTAGTTCGATCTGCTCGGCGCGCACCTTGTCGAAGCCCCAGGCGCGCGTCTCCAGCATCACGTCGCGCAGGCGCACCAGCGCGTCGGTGGGCAGGGTGGTGTGGTAGGCGTGCTTGCCGGTTTCGTAGCCCTCGGCGATCTGCATCCACTTCTTGAGGTCGCACGAGAAGCTGCTGCTCGTGGTGCCCTCGATCGCCTGGCGGGCGCGCTCGCTCAGCATCACCATGGCGCAGCACGGCGAGCTGCTCCAGCCCTTTTGCGGCGCACTGATGAGAACGTCCACGCCGGTGGCCTGCATGTCCACCCACATTGCGCCGGAGGCCACGCAGTCGAGCACGAACAGCGCGCCCACGTCATGCGCCGCGGCGCTGACCGTGCGCAGGTAGTCGTCGGGCAGGATGATGCCACTGGCGGTTTCCACATGCGGCGCGAACACCACCTTGGGCCGCTCGGCGCGGATGGCGGCGGCCACCTCATCGGCCGGCGCGGGCCGCCACGGCGCCTGCGCGCCCTCGCCCACGCGGCGCGCCTTGCAGACCACGGCGCCGCCGCCCAGGCCGCCGGCGTCGAAGATCTGGCTCCAGCGATAGCTGAACCAGCCGTTACGCACGATCAGCACCTTCTCGTTGTTGGCGAACTGGCGCGCCACGGCCTCCATGCCGAAGGTGCCGCTGCCGGGCACCAACACGGCGGTGTGGGCGTGGTAGACCTGCTTGAGCGTGGCCAGGATGTCCTGCATGACCCCGGTGAAGCGCGTGGACATGTGGTTGAGCGCGCGGTCAGTGTAGACCACCGAGAATTCGAGCAATCCGTCTGGATCGATGTCGGGCAAAAGACCTGCCATGGCCGGCTCCTCTTTGTCAGTCTTGTGGTGGGCGAACCGGCCAGCTTAGCATGGCCTGCCGACGCGGGACGTGCGTACTTATGCCCATGCGCTGTGCACTGACCTGTGGAAAAGCCCGGGGACAAGCCCGCAAACCCGCGCCGGCATTGGGCTGGCACGGCGTGCTCAATTCTTGGGCACGCCGGCGCGTATCCGCCTACTGACCCAGCAGCACCTGTGCGATCAGGCCGGTAGCGATGGCCACCAGCACGTAGTCGGCACCGGTCTGCACCCAGTGGTAGCCGCGCGGCGGGGCACTCAGGTGGTGGTTGCGCCAGTCGTCGACCACGCCCTGGCGGCCGCGGTATTCGGGCGGCAGGCGCTGGCCGCGGTAGAAGCTGTGCTCAGGGCCGGCGCCGCGGCCTTCCATCTGCGCCAGGCCGGGCGGCGGGCGTTGCGGTCCATGCGCCATGGGCCCGCCGCGCTGCGGGCCTGGGTTGCCCCGGGGTTGCGCCATGCCCGGGCGGCCATCGCGGTCGTTGCGGTCGTCATGTCCCTGGGCCAGCGCGAACCCGCTGTTGGCCATCGCCATGGCCGCGAGCGCGGCGACAAGTATTTTGCGTTTCATCTGCATTCTCCTTCGTGAAAAAGCAGATGTCATTGTGGTCGCCGGCTGGCCACACCCTTGTAGGCGCAAGCCTTGTTTACGCGGCCCTTACACGCGGGCCTCGAGGGCAGCGACCCGCGTCAGCGGCGCAGCGCGGGGGTCTTCTTCTTCGCCGCGCGCTGCGCTTCCAGGGCCTGGCCGGCCGCCAGCCACTGCGCGAACTCCTGCGGCGTTTCCAGCGTGATGCGGCCCAGCGTGGCGCCGCGGAACTCGTGCATCACGATCTCGGCCGCCTTCTGCAGGTTGATGCGACCCTTGCCCAGCAGGGCGCCGCGCTGGCGGCCGATGGCTTCGAGCAGTTCCTCATCCTTCAAGGCCTGGATGCCTTCGGGCGTGAGCCTGAAGCGCGCCGCCAGCAGCCCCGCATAGTGCTGCCGCAGGTAGGCCAGCAACTCCAGCGCCACCTCCTCCTCGTTGAAGGCGTTGCGGCCGATCGCGCCGCTGGCCGCGAGCTTGTAGCCGCTTTCGGGCACGATGATGCGCGGCCACAGCATGCCGGGTGTGTCGTAGAGGTAGAAGTCGTCGGCCAGCGTGATGCGCTGCTCCAGCTTGGTGATGCCGGCCTCGTCGCCGGTCTTGGCGTGGCGCTTGCCGGTGAGGCTGTTGATCAGGGTGGACTTGCCCACGTTGGGGATGCCGCAGATCAGCACCCGCAGGGGCTTGGCCAGGCCGCCGCGCCCGGGCGCCAGGTCGCGGCAGGCGGCGATGAGGCGCTGCGCAGGCGCGGCCTCGGTGGCCTCCAGGCTGATGGCGCGCGTGCCTGGAAGGGCGTTGTAGTGGGCCAGCCATGGCTCGGTGCGCGCGGGGTCGGCCAGGTCCTGCTTGTTGAGCACCTTCAGCGTCGGCTTGTGACCGGTCAGCTCGGCCAGCAGCGGGTTGGCGCTGGAGCCCGGCAGGCGCGCGTCCAGCACCTCGATCACCGCGTCGATCTCCTTGACGCGCTCGCTGATGGCTTTGCGGGTGACGTTCATGTGTCCCGGAAACCACTGGATGGCCATCGTGCCGTTCTCTTTCCGTAAATCCTTGATTGCAGGCCAGATTAACATCATCGCCTGGTGCGGTGAAAACCATGACACGCGGCGGCGCGGCGGCTGGCAGAATCGGCCGCAGGCAAGCTGCACAACCAACACGAGGAGGCACCCCATGACCATCACCGTCCAGATCGACCTGGCCTATGAGTTCGACGTCAAGGCCAAGGCGGCCGACGTGTTCGCCGTGCTGTCGGACGTGCCCACGTCGGTGAGCCATTTCCCCAAGGTCGACAAGCTCACCGATCTGGGTGACGGCGTCTACCAATGGGAGATGGAGAAGGTCGGCACCGCGCAGGTCAACATCCAGACCGTCTACGCCAGCAAGTACACCAGCAGCAAGGCCAAGGGCACGGTGGTGTGGAAGCCGGTGCCGGACATCGGCAACGCACAGGTGGGCGGCAGTTGGAAGATCACTGACAACAAGACCTCCACCAAGCTCGTCCTCACGATCGAGGGCACGGTGGATGTGCCGCTGCCGGGCCTGATGAAGATGGTGGTGGCGCCGGTGGTGGAAGGCGAGTTTGAAAAGCTCGTGGACAAGTACATCGCCAACCTGATCAAGCGCTTTGGCGGCGAGGCCTGAGCGGGCCTCTTTCGCCGCGCCTACATCGGCCGCGTCAGGTACACCGCCTCGCGGCCCACGATGGCCGCGCGCGCGGGCATGAGGATGGTGCAGTCGTCGCAAGGCGCGCGGATCTCGTCCGGGCCGTCGATGGCGATCAGCTCATCCTTGGCGAACACCTCGAAGCCGATCACCGGCCGCACAAACCTGAAGTCCGCGGTCTTGATGACGCAGGTGCGCAGCAGCTCGAAGCGCCGCTGCGTTCCTGGCGCGGCGACCGCGGGCGCGCCCTCGATCAGGCCGAAGTGCGCCAGGAAATCCTGCGCCACCTGGGTGGCCAATTCACTGGCCGAGCGCAGGAAGTGCTGGCCGCACTCCACCACCACGGCCACGCCGTCGCCGTCGGCCTGGCCGTGGCGGCCATGCTGGATGAGGGGCGTGCCCGAGCCCAGGCCGTTGGGCATGACCAGGTGCACGCCGGGCCGGCCGATGGCCAGGGCCACGGCGCCATTGCGCTCGAACTGGGGGTAGACCCAGAACGGCGTCACGTCCTGGCTGGTGGAGTGGATGTCCAGGATGTGGTCGGCCGCTGCCACCACGGGCCGCAGCTCGCGCGCGCGGCGCAGCTCGGGGCTGTCCTCGGTGCCGTCCAGCAGTTCGGGCGACCAGATGCGGTTGAGGTTGTGCACCAGCTGGCGGCTGTCGAAGGGGCGCGACGGGTCGAAACTCTCGTAGGCCGCCACGTTGGCGAAGCTCACCGTCAGCGTGCCGATCTTCGGGCGCACGCCGGTGTCCAGCAGGTGCGTGGCCGCCACCATGCCGCAGATCTCGTTGCCATGCGTCAGCGCATTGATCAGCACATGGGGCCCGGGCCGGCCCGACTCGAAGCGGTGGACGTAGTCGATGCCCGTATTCCCCTGGCGGTAGGCGGACAGGTCGCGGGGCAGTACTTCGAAAATCGGTGGAGCTTGGGTCATGGGGCACCTTGGTTGACGGTAAAGCAAAGCCGCGCCGGGCGGCCTTGCGGGGAAAAACCTCAAGATTAGCCGATGCCTGGCACAACGCCGGTCTCCGTGCTGCCGGCCTCCCCGGTTCGGAAATCCCGACATTCGTCGGATTTGCCACACTTGTGATGACGCCCTCGCGACAGGCCAGCCGCGGAAGCTGGCAAGCCGGGTAACTATTTGTTACGCTATTAAAGTACAACTTTTGTATTTATATCAAGCGGATTGACGGTCCGGCTTGCCGTAGGAAAGGGACGTCTCATGAACCTTTTTGCCCGACTGTTCGGCTCTACGGGCGGCGCCGCCGGCCATTCGCAGTTGCATGACCAGAGCTCGCGCAACGCCAGCGCTTCGCAGAATGCCACTCGGCGCGAACTGCTGCGTGTGGTGCTGCGCGACACGCTGGGCGAGAACGGCATTCCCGCGGCGTGGATCGGGGCCGAGATGCTGCGCGCCTCGGGCCAGGGCCGCGAGCCGGGCGTTCACCTGCGACTGCTGATCCGCCACTGGGAGCCCAGGCTGCTGCCCTATACCGTGGCGCTTCAGAACAGCCTGCAGGGCCGCCTGCTGGCTTTCGATCCGACAGCGTCCGGCTGGTTTGCCGGCATTTCGTGGCAGTACGCGCTCGAGGGCGAGCCGGTCTGCCCCGACATGCCGGCCCCGTCCACCTGGGCCGTGCCCGCGGCCGGGCAGGCCGCCCCCGCGCCTGCCCGGCCCCCTGCCGACCCCCGGGCCGAGCTGCAACGCCTGTTCGCCGCGCGCGATGCCAAGCTCAAACGGTATGCCGATGCCACCGGTGTTCCCGACACGCCACCCAACTTCGAGGCGACGCAGCCGATGTTCCGGCCGACGGAGCCGGCGGGCCTGTAGGGCCTGCACACACCCCGCGCCGGGTGGTGAAAACCGGCTCCAGCGATCATTCGGCGCTAGATGCTCCGCTCTAGGAAAGCGGCCCGCATTAGGTCGCCCGCACTAGCCGGGGCCGGGACAATGGCCTGATCTACCCTCCCCTCAAGGATCTTCCCATGACAACCACCCTGTCCGCCGGCGCGACCCGCCTGATCGAGTCTTTTGGCATCCATGCCCACCAGGCCATCAGCGCCTACCGCAGCGGCGGCGAGCGCCTGGCCGACAACCTCGAGCTGCGCTGGAAGCGCGCGCTCAAGGCGTCCAGCCCCCGGCTCACGCCCGAAGTGCGCAAGAACGCGGCGCATGCCCAGAAGGTGTTCAGCGGCTGCTACGCCAGGGGCCTGGCCCGGTCGGCCGATGGCGCGGCGCGGGTGGTGGACACGCTGGTCGGCGCGGCCCAGGTCGCCACCGAGCGCGCAGCAACCCTCGCGCAGGCCGGCCTGCGAACAACGGCCTGAGCATCGGCGGCGGGCGGCGGGCCGCTCATCACTCGCGTTTGTGCCTTACCATTCCAGTCTTTGGTCCCATCCCGAGACCGATCACGGAGGGCCCCACCATGGCCAAAGGCGACCAGCGCAGCAACAAGATGACGAAGAAGCCCAAGAAGGACACTTCGCCGCCCAAGCAATCCACACCGTCGGACCGGCCCACCCCGCCGATGACCGCGGTGCTGCCGCGCGGCAAGCTCAAGAACAAGTAGCCAGCCCGCGCCGCCGCGCGGAAAGCTCACTTTTTGATAGCGCCCTATGCCCTTTCAACAAGGGCTGAGGGTCTTTTTCTGATTGATCCACGCCTTTCATCGGGCCAGGAAACTCCACCATGACAAGGCCTCTTGCCGCCCCAGGGCGGCGCCTGCGAGCCGGGCTGCTGGCCGCCGGCATTCTGCTGGTGACGGCGGGCGCCGCCGTGCTTCTGCTGGCACCGGACAGCCCCCTGCGGCTCTGGGGCGCCGCCGCGCTGCTGCTGCCGGGCGCGGCCCTGCTGGGGATCTGCGGCGCGCTGGCCCTGCGCGCCGCCCGCGCCGGGCAGGCTCCCGGCCCCCGCTGGTCCGGCGCGGCCGGGGACGAACAGCCCAGCCGGCTCCCCCGCTTCAATGGCAACCTGGTGCAGGCCCTGGTGCCGCAGCGCCCGGCGGTGCAGTGGGGCTCGGAGGTGTTCGACGCCATCGAGTGGCGCCGCTTCCAGGCGGTCTGCGAGGCACTGCTGGCGCAGGACGGCACGCTGGTGCAGAGCAGGCAGCGGCCGGACGCGGCCATCGGCCTGAAGGACATGCGGGAGCTGCAGGCCGCGATGGCCGCGCGGCATCTGTCGCGCGGCGCGTACGCCACCACGGGCCGCTTCAGCGACGAGGCCCTGGCTTTTGCGCGGACCCATGGCATCACGCCCCTGGATGGCCCCGCGCTGCTGGCGCTGATCGACCGCCAGCCCCCGGCCCGCCAGCAGGCCCTGCTGGGCATCGCATACGAAGGCGACTACTGGCGCCCGAGCTGCCCCGGCTGCGGCGCCAAGATGGTCCAGCACGTGCCGGCGACCGGGGGCGCGGCGAGCTGGGTCTGTGCCAGCGAGCCACCCTGCCCGGGCTGACGCGGGCGGGACCGGGCTCTCAGCCGTGCACCGCCCGCAGCATGGGATTGCGTCCGGCGCTGCTCGGCTCGATCAGGCCGGTGGGCAGCTGGTAGTTGCGGTCGTCGAACAGGTCCACGCCGCACATCAGCGACTCGATCCAGTCGAAGAATTCCGCGATGGCCCGCCGCCCCGCGATGGGCGCGCCGTGCTGCGGCACCAGCATGGAGATGTCCAGCTGCCGCGCCATGCGCACCCACAGGCGCAGGATCTTGTTGCTCACCATGTAGCGGCGATGGAACGCCTCCATCAGCGGGATGTGCGCCTGCAAGTCGGTCACGGAACGCATCGCCTGCGCGCCGGACATCATCGAGACGCCCAGGTCGCCGGTGAACAGGATGCGGCTCACGGGATCGTAGAAATGGAAGTTGCCCTCGGAGTGCATGAAGTGCGCCGGCAGCAGCCACAGCTCGTGGCGGCCCAGCGGCAGGCGCCCGCCGCCGTCGGGCACGCCGATCACCCGGCCCTGTGTCTTGCCCACCTTGGTGAAATGCGGCGCAAAGCGCTCCCACACGCGCGAGATCACCAGCCGCGCCCGGGTCGACGTCATCCACCGGTCGAGCGAGGCGATGATGTCCGGGTCGGCGTGGGACGCGATCAGGTAGGACAGCTCCTGCGGCGAGAAATGCCGCGACATGGTGAGGAACAGCTCGTTGAACGCGAGATTGCCGCCCGGATCGATGATGGCCCCAGTGCCGTGGTCGACGATCAGGAACTGGTTGGCCTGCACGGCCTCACCGTCCTCCTCGATCAGGTCGGTGAACATGATGCACGCGTGGTGCGGATCGCGGTACAGCTCGGTGGACACGAAGACTCCTGCGCCCATGGCGGGCCGGCTCGCAGTCTAGGATGAACGCGCGCGGTGCCGCTTGACGCATGTCAAGCGGGCGGACCGGTGCAGGCGAACATCTCCGAAAGGGATGAGGCTGCCCTGAGAACGTGCTGGCGTTCCTAGAGATTCAGCCAGGTGATGCTCAGCTGGAGCACGGTGGCAAAGGCCACCCACAGCAGGTAGGGCACGTTGGCATAGGCCACCCAGGGAACAGCCCGGCGCATGCTGGCGAGCGCCCAGGCCAGCGTGCCGAGCATCAGCAGGATGTCGATGCTGGCCAGCAGGTTGTTCTTCAGGCCGAACTGGATCGACGTGAAGGCGAGATTGAAGACCAGGTTCAGCGCGAACGGCAACCACGAGCCTGGCGGCAGGCGCTTGCGGGCGCACAGATAGAACACGCGGCCGAACGTCAGGGCGATGACGATGTACAGCACCGTCCACACCGGGCCGAACACCCAGGCCGGCGGCGCGAAAAACGGCTTGGCCAGCTGCTGATACCACAGGGCGCTGGAAACGCTGTCCATGAATGAAGACTCCTTGAAAGACCTGCGCCGAGTGTCCGCCCAGGCGACCCGACGCCGCAAGCCCGGGCCTGTAGGAGAACGCCGCGAATTTTCAAGAAGACAGTTTACGCAGCAGCCACGCCTGCGATACACCCCCGACACGGGCGGGACGAACAATGGGCCTCCTAGCGATCATGCGGACCGCACATGAACAGCCCCTCCCAGCCCCCACCTTCATTCAAGCGCAGCGGCCTGCTGGGCACGGGTGGGCGACCCTGGCAGGACAGGCACGGCGCAACGCTGAACGGATGGCGCTGAATGGCTGCTCAGGCGGCGACCGCGCTGCGGCGCGGCAGGCCCAGCCGATCCGCCGAGACGTACTGCTCGCGGTAGATCTCGAAGGGCATGGTGTCGGCGGCCTCGATCGCCTTCTGGTCGACGATGGATTGCCGCGTCAGCGCGGCAAAGCGCGCCTGCTGCTCGCCCGGGAAGGGCAGGCCGAGCAATGCCTCCTGGGTCTGCAGCGAGCGGGCGCGCACGAACCGGATGAACGAGTTGTCGAAATCCTGCGCCATGGCGGCCAGCACGCGCGCCGACGGCAGGCTGTCGGCGTCGCGCAACGCCGCGCCGGCGGCCCGCACCGCGTCGCCATAGGCACTGCCGCCATGGGCAGCGTCCAGCGCGGCCGCGATGGGCGCGAAAGAGGCCACCAGCTCGGCGCCCCACTCGGTCAGCGCCACCTCAGCGCCTGCGCGCTTCAGGCGCAGGCCGGGCTCGCGGCCGCGCGCGGCCGTGTGGTGCTGGTTGTGCTTGAGTTCGGCGATCTCCGCGGGCGTGTCGGGCGGGCTGTCGGCCAGCAGGCAGTGCAGCAGGAACACGTCGAGAAAACGCATGGTCTGCGCCGTGATGCCCACCGGCACGAACGGGTCGAGGTCCATCAGGCGCACCTCGACGTACTCCACGCCGCGCTCGCGCAGCGCATGCAGCGGGCGCTCGCCGGGGAAGATCACGCGCTTGGGGCGGATGGTGCCGTAGAACTCGTTCTCGATCTGCAGCAGGCTGGTGGCCAGCTGGTTGTAGTCGCCGCCGGGGTTGCGGATGCCCACGGCCTCGTACGCCGGGTAGGGGCGCGTCAGCGCCTCGTGCAGCGAGCCGGCATAGCCTTCCAGGCTGTTGTAGCTCACGGCCAGCGAGGCCTGGGCATCGCTCTGGTAGCCCAGGCGCCCCATGCGCAGCGAGGTGCCGTGCGGCATGTACATGCTGCCCTCGCCCAGCGGCTGGAGTTCGTGCTGGCGGCCAGCCACGAAGCTGGAGCACAGCGCGGGCGACGCGCCGAACAGGTACAGCAGCAGGAAGGCATGGCGGCGGAAGTTGCGGATCAGCGCGAAATACTGCTCGCTGCTCACGCCGGGCAGCGACCAGTTGTAGTGGATGCCCGAGATGGTCTGCATGCGCCGCCCGTAGCGGTGGCCCAGGCCCATGCGGTAGACGCTCTTGGCGCGGCCCACGTTGGACGAGCCGTAGCGGCCGATGGGAATGGTCTCGTCGGTCGGCAGGCCGCAGGGCATGCTGGAGACCCAGAGCATCTCGTCGCCCATCTCGCGCAGCACGCGGTAGGTGTACTGGTGGATCTGGGTCAATTCCTCCAGGCAGGCCTGCACGCCGGCATGCACGCCGGTGACCAGTTCCACCTGCGATTCGCTGAAGTCGGTCGTGATATGGGGATGCGTGAGCGCCGAGCCCAGCGCCGCCGGGTGCGGCGTCAGCGCCAGCGCGCCGCCGGGCTGCGCGCGCAGGCTCTCCTTCTCGATGCCGCGGCGGATGCTTGTCAGGCGCTCGGGCGGGAGCGCTCCCAGGCGCTCGCGCAGGAGCGCGTCATGGCGCGCGGGCTGGTTGCTCATAGATGGTTATGACTCAAGAATCTTTGCTGGGGCGGAAGTTACCATGCCTGCGCCATCTCCGCAGGCCACGGGGTTAGCCGTTTCGGGGTAAAAGCCATGGCCACGCCAATGCCGATCTGGGGCATGATGGTGCCGGTGGTTCGATAGGAGTTGCCATGTCGCGCATTTTTTCCAGACTCCCCTGGTTGCTGGCGGCTCTCGGCCTGGCGGCCGCCCTGAGCGGGCCGGCCGGCGCGGCCACGCCGCTCAGCGCCGCCGACCAGAAAAGCATCCGGGCGGTGGTGCAGGCCCAGATCAGGGCCTTCGCGGCCAACGATGCCGAGCGCGCCTTCTCCTTCGCGGCGCCGGGCTTGCGCAAGAGCTTCGGCAGCGCCCGCCGGTTCATGGAGATGGTGCGCACCGAGTACCCCATGGTGTACCGGCCGGCCTCGGTGGCCTTCCAGCCACCCGACACCAGCGGCGAACTGGTCGTGCAGCGCGTGCACATGACCGACGCCCACGGCGACAGCTGGATGGCCCTGTACACGCTGGAGCGGCAGAAGGACAAGTCCTGGCGCATCAGCGGCTGCAATGTGCTGGAGGACCGGGGACTCACCACCTGAACCCCGGCGCGCGCCTACACTCGGTGCATGACCGACACGCCGCCCGCCAGCCCAGCCCCGCAGCCGCGCAATCCCCTGCATGGGGTGACGCTGGAGGCGATCGTGACAGCCCTGCAGGCCCACTACGGCTGGGCCGGCCTGGGCGAGCGCATCGCCATCCGCTGCTTCACGGCCGACCCCAGCATCGCCTCCAGCCTGAAGTTCCTGCGCAGGACGCCCTGGGCCCGCGAGAAGGTGGAAAGCCTTTACCTCTTCATGCTGCGCGACATGCGGCGCCAGGGCGCGGCCGGCGCCGGCCGCTAGAAACCGGCGCAGCGGCCTCAGGCCGTCCGGCCGGCCCCTGCCAGCGCCTTGCCGGCCTCGTTGGCGCCCTGCTCCGCGCCGCTTTGCGGCACACGCTCGTGCGCCCGGTCGGTCACGTCGGCCAGCCGCTCGGCCAGTTGCTCCGGCACATCCGGGCCGATGCCCAGCCAGGCGCCCTGCGTCAGCGTGACGTGGGCCGACTCGAAGACGCCGGCGCCCGCGCAGAGGATGGTGCGGTTGGGCGCGTCCTGCGCGGCCAGCACAAGCATCGCGGGCACCACGGCCTCGGGCTGGAAGGCTTCGAGCATGTCTTTCGGGAACAGGTCCTCGGTCATGCGCGTGGCGGCGGTGGGCGCCAGGCAGTTGACGCGGATGCCGTTCTTCGCGCCCTCGATCGACAGCGTCTGCATCAGCCCCACCAGCGCCAGCTTGGCCGCGCCGTAGTTGGACTGGCCGAAGTTGCCGTACAGGCCGCTGGACGAGGTCGTCATCACGATGCGGCCGTACTTCTGCTCGTTCATGATCGCCCAGACCGCCTTGGTGCAATGCACCGCGCCCATCAGGTGCACGTCCAGCACCAGGCGGAAGTCGGCCAGGTCCATCTTGGCGAAGCTCCTGTCGCGCAGGATGCCGGCGTTGTTGACCAGGATGTCGATGCGGCCCCAGGTGTCGATGGCCTGCTGCGCCATGGCCTGCACGGCGGTGAAGTCGGTTACCGAGGCGCCGTTGGCGATGGCCTCGCCGCCCGCGGCGCGGATCTCGTCCACCACGGCCTGCGCCGCCGTGGGCGAGCCGCCGGCGCCGCTGACGGTGCCGCCCAGGTCGTTCACCAGCACCCTGGCGCCGCGCGCCGCCAGGGCCAGCGCATGCTGCCGGCCCAGCCCGCCGCCGGCGCCCGTCACGATGGCCACGCGGCCTTTGAAGTCGATGCTCATGGTTCTCCTGTTGTCTCGTTCGTGGATGAAAAAGGGGAAGGCGCGATTTTCACCGAGCCGGGGCCAGCACCCGCAGCAGCCAGGCCTGCAGGTCGGCGATCTCCTGCGGGCACACGGAGTGCGCCATCGGATACGCATGCCATTGCACCGGGTAACCCAGCGCCTGCAGCGCATCGCGCGACGCCACCGCGCCGGCCAGCGGCACCACGGGGTCTTGCCGGCCATGGGCCAGAAACACAGGCACCGCGGCATTAGCCGCGCTGCGCTCGGCGGCGGTCCGGCCGGCCAGCGGCAGGTAGCCCGACAGGCCGGCGATGCCGGCCAGCCGCTCGGCATGGCGCAGGCCCGTCATCAGCGCCATCGCGCAGCCCTGCGAGAAGCCGGCGATGACGATGCGCCCGGCCACGATGCCGCGTGCGTTCTCGCGGGCCAGCAACTGCTCGATGGCCGCCTGCGACCGGCGCAGGCCCGGCTCGTCCTCCTGACGCGCGAGGTCGGCGTCCAGGATGTCGTACCACGCCGGCATCCGGTAGCCGCCGTTCACGGTGACCGGCATCTGCGGCGCGTTCGGGAACACGAAGCGCACCGGCCCCACCGACGACAGGTCGAGCTCCCCAGCCAGGGGCACGAAGTCGCGCCCGTCGGCCCCCAGGCCGTGCATCAGCACGATGGCGGCCGTGGGCTGGTCGCCGGTTTCGATCTCGATGGTGTCAAGGGCCATGGCGGGGTATCCGGAAGAGTTGACGAGCTGCCAGCAAGGACAGGGGCGTGGCGTGGCATAGTCATGCGCCTGGCACCGCGCCGCGGCCCCTGAAACAGACTTGAACATACCTCATCCCCATGCGAACGCCCCAGAACCCGCCACGCCCGGCCGCCGGCAAGGCCAACCACCAACTGCTCGCGCGCGGCATCGCCTGCGTGCTGATCGGGCTGGCCGTGCTGCTGGCACCCGGCTTCATCCAGTCGCCCAGCCTCCAGGCCACGGTGGCGGGCGCCTACCTGGTGGGCTGGTTCAGCGTGGTGCTAGGCCTGGCGCTGGTGGGCACGCATGTCCTGCGCCGGCGCAGCTAGGCCATGAAGCTCAAGCTGTCCGAGAACTCGCTGTTCGCGATCCTGCTGCGCTCGCCCTGGTGGATCAGCCTGTGCATCGCCGCAGCCTTCGGGCTGGTGGCGCGGTTCGCCCTGGCGCAGCCCTATGCACTGTTCTGCGCGGTGGCCGGCCTGCCGTTCCTGGTGATCGGGCTGATCGCCGCCTGGCAGCAGTCGCGGCGGCCCAGCCCGGCGCGCGTGGCGCTGGCGCTGGCGTCGGCGGCGTCGATGCCGTGGCGTGATTTTTCGGGGGTGCTCGAAGTGGCGTGGCAACGCGAGGGCTACGCCGTGACGCGGCTGGCCGCGGGCGAAGCCGATTTCGAAATTGCCAAGGCCGGGCGCACCGCGCTCGTCAGCTGCAAGCGCTGGAAGGCCGCCAGCCATGGCGTCGAGCCGCTGCGCGCGCTGCAGGCCACCATGCAGGCGCGCGCCGCGCAGGAAGGCCTCTACGTCACCCTGGCCGACCTGACCGACCAGGCGCGCCGGTTCGCGGCCGCCAGCGGCATCCGCGTGGTGCGGGGCGCGGACCTCGCGCAGTTGCTGATCGCAGCGCGCGGCTGAGCGCGACCGTCGCGGCCCCGGCGGCCGGCCCCCGCGGCGGCAGCCGCCCCGTCCACCTGCGTGCCACAATGAAGACACGCTACCTGAGGAGGACTCATGCCGGGAAAACGACTGTGCGGCGCATCTGGGCCGGGCCTGCTGCGTCTCTTGACACTGGTGCTTGCCGCAGCCACGGCCGGCTGCGGCACATGGACGACCGTGTCGGCCGCGCTGGAGGAGGAACAGGACGCCTCCTATCGCATGACGGCCGAAACGATGGTCGTGAGCCAGCCGCCCGTCAAGAGCGAGGACGCCGCCGCGGGCGCCCGGCAGTTCGCGCTGATGGCATTGCTGTCGCAGCTGTCCTACCTCAGGCATCTGCCCGAGAGCGAACGCAACGACGCCGACTGCGGGCAGTGGATTCGCGGCCATCCCATCAACCGGATCGACACGCGGGACCCGGGCAAGACGCCCGCCTGGCGCCGCTGGGGCGACAAGCGCGGCTGCTTCAGCGGCAGCGGCCTGTACTACGAGGTCTATGTGTTCCAGAAAGAGGGCCCCGGGGAGCACGCCAGCCAGGCGGTCATCGCGTTTCGC
>Ga0116227_10006438_pt1 | contig 23803 bp, 16 predicted proteins | sample S1TSphgellanicum_FD_89693 | JGI IMG/M metagenome (GOLD analysis project Ga0116227, IMG submission 89693) | Host-associated microbial communities from peat moss isolated from Minnesota, USA - S1T2_Fb - Sphagnum magellanicum MG | ecosystem: Host-associated > Plants > Peat moss > Unclassified...
ACAGAAAACAAAAAAAAAAAAAGAAAAAAACCTATAACCTACGCTACCTAGGTAGGGTAAGGTAACTGGTGGTTCTCAAGGTTAGTATTTGAGAATTGACCCTTATTGTTCATCATGAAGGTGATGATCCTCATCTCTTGCATACATCATAGCCAATGAACCTTTGTTGCTAGTTGATTTGTGGCAGATGATGCCTTTTTAGTTTACGATCTTCTATTTTATTAGTGTAAGAGAATTGACCCTTATTGGTCACGATGAAAGTAATGCTCCTCGTTTTTTCCACACATCACAACCAATGCATCTCCATTGCTAGTTGATTTATGGTCGATGCCTTTTTAAGTTTACAATCTTGTATTTAATTAGTGTATAAGAATTGACCCTTATTGTTGATGATGAAGGTGATGATCCTCATTTTTTCCACACATCATAGCCAATGCATCTCCATTGCTAGTTGATTTATGACAGATACTTTTTTAGTTTACGATCTTCTATTGTATTGATGTAGGAGAAAAGACCGTTATTGTTCATGATGAAGATGATGATCCTCATTTCTTCCACACATAACAACCAGTGCATCTCCATCACTAGTTGATTTATGGCCGATGCCTTTTTAGTTTACAATCTTCTATTTTATTAGTGTACGAGAATTGACCCTTATTGTTCACAATGATGGTGATAGTTCTCATTTCTTCCACACATCTCAGCCAGTGCACCTTGGTCGCTAGTCAATTTATTGCTGATGCCTTTTCAGTTTACCATCTTCTATTTTATTAGTGTATTAGTGGTGTCCTGATTGTTATGTTCTTTCATGACATACCATGTTCTTGTGCTTTTCTTTGGTGGTACCTTGTGACTGGCACTCACAAGGTCATGACTGCACTGATTCTTGTTGTCTTTTGTTTTGTTTTTGGTTGTGGAACTGGAACAGTCTTTACCTTCACCATATTATTGTGGAGTCTTTTGTGCAGTCTTGTAGATGTGAATTTGATCGGCTGGTGTATACTTTGATGGCAGAAATATCAGCAGTATCATCTACAGGTGCTGTTCAGAGTTGGGTAGTCAAGCAATTTTTTTTTCTCTGAGCTAGTGGACACTGTCAAGTGCATGTGACAGCTTCTGGTTCAGTGCCACAGGGCTGGAGGAGCCTCTGAAGCAGGAAATCTTTTGATAGGTGCAGCAGGTCCCATTCTCAGGTAAGAAAGTGAGTAGAGACTTGTGAGTAGACAAATCACTTGTGATGTCCATCCTCAGCAGCAAAGTGATTTCAGGAGCAATCCTCTTTTGTTTCCGACGATGCAATAGTTGTGGATCACCATCTGTATGTACTGTAGTCTTAGCGGCTTGATTTTGTGGGTATTTCTGATGAAATTTGATTGAAATTTGATTGGTTTGTTCTGGATCAACAAGGAGCTGTAGTGTGCAATTTCTTGAGTGTTCAGACATGATTTGATTGTTCAGATGGAAGTAGATAAGTGAATGTACATTGGATGCATTGACAATCCGATTGCAGTGCCCATGAGGGTGTATGATATTTTAGTGATTCCCTTGGTTCATGGCAGGCCAGAGAAGGATGGTTGAAAAACTTTGGCAGCAATTTTTCTCAGATCCTTCACAGTGGTGGGATCACAGGCCAGAGAAGGTAAATGAAAATGGTCACCATCAAAATGCTCTCTGTGGTGCAAGGAGTCAATGCATCATTTGTTGGCTGTGGGCTCCCATAGCCTTACCCTCCACCAGGCTGTGGAGGACTGATTAGTTGGATGGAGATTTGCTTGTAGGTAAATGAAAGCTACCCAGATTTCAAACATAAGGAGACAAATTATGCTCTGTGGCTCAATGACAGATTGAAGCCCCCATGGGTGGAAGCAGAGTTGGCAGCAATGGCACCACGAACTTTACAATTGAGCATTTTTCATTGGAATGCATGGCTTGCAAGATATGCTAAAACTGGGCAATATGAGAAGATAAGGCAACTTTTCCAACAAATGCAACAAGAGGGCATACCTCCAGACAGTCTCACTTTTGTTCAAGTGCTCAATGAACATGCAAATTTACAAGCACATGAAGAGGGCAGACAAGTACATAAACAGGTCACCCCAAGTGGCTGGGAGTCAAATGTCTGTGTGGGTAGTAGCCTTGTTGACATGTATGCCAAATGTGGGAGTATGGATGAGGCTTGGAGAGTATTCCACAAAATGCCTACATGCAATGTTGTCTCTTGGAATGTCGTCATTCTCGGATATGTGAAGTGTGGGCAAGGGCACAAGGCATTGGATCTCTTTTGACAAATGCAACATGAAGGTCAATCCCTAGAACCTTTCTGGCAGTGCTGAGTGTTGCAATTGAAGAAGGCAGGTGTGTTCATGAGCAAATCGTTCAAATGGATATGAGCTTGATGTCTGTTGGTAGTAACCTCATTGACATGTATGCAAAATGTGGGAGCATTGAGGATGCATGGCAATGTTGTCTCTTGGAATGCAATGCTTGGAGGGTATGCGATGCATGGGCTTGCTGGAGAAGCTGCTGAATTTTTCAAATGGATGTGCGAAGAAGGTGTAGAGTTGGATAGGGTGACATTTATTTCTCTTCTGTGAGCTTGTAGCCCTGCATGGCCAGTGGATGAAGGACTGCACTACTTTGAATCCATGACTTCAGTTCACAGGATTTCTGCAACAGTAGAGCACTATGTGTGGTTGGTTGATCTTTTTGGCTGCGCTGGCCATCTTGATGAGGCAGAGGATCTGGTCAGGAGGATGCCCGGTGAGCCTGATACTTCAGTATGGAGGGCCTTGCTTGCTGCTTGCAGAGTTCCTTGCAATGTGGAGATGGGAGAGCACATTGCAAAATGAGTTCTTGAAATAGACCCTGGGAATGCTGTGGGCTATGTGTTCTATCAAACAATAATGCTGCTGGTGGCAAGTGGGATCTCAGGTCAACCATTCAATGACAGAGGTTGGAAAGGAGTGTGAAGAAGTAGCCAGGTTGCACCTGAATTGAGGTGAATGATGTTGTGCATATATTTGTAATAGATGACCAAGAACATCCTCAGGTGATAGAAATCCATGCAAAACTTGAAAGACTGTCTGGACACTTGAACAGAGCTGGGTATGTGCCAGATACCCAAATTTGTTCAACATTATGTAGAGGAGGAAGAGAAGGGGTTTCATTTCTGTTACTGCAGTGAGAAACTGGCCATTGTATTTGGGCTCATCAGCATGCCTCCTGGTACTCCACTCTGCCTTCTCAAGAATCTGTGTGTATGTGGTGACTGCCTCACTGCCACCAAATTCATCTCAAAGATTGTTGGAAGAGCAATCATTGTAAGGGACGCCAATTGCTTTCACCACTTTGGGATGGTCTTTGTTCTTGCAGGGATTATTAGTGATGACAGAATTTGGCTTTCACCCCAGTCCCTGGATGAGGCTCTGTGGACTCAAATTGTTGCACATGATTGCCATAATTAAGACAAGGGTGTGCTGGATTGGAAGTTCCTTGTACTGACTGGACCATGATTTTTAGAGCTACATTTTTTAGCAAAACTGGTCAACAGGTTACCTTCTGTGCCAGATTAATCCTGGGCACGCTGATTTTGGTGTTCATACTTGTTGGATTGGATCCAAAAAATTGGATGGTAGTTGTGAGTTGTTCATAACCTCAAGACGAAAATGAAAGAAAGCAGTTGTAAGTAGACAAAGTTAGTTGGTAAGCTTACAGATTTAGCTCTTGGAGAACGTTGCCTTGGTGTGTTCCAGACATCTTAATGACTGTCATGTATTGGACACCCAAGGGGGTGAAGTGTTTTTAGGGATGTGTTGCTTTTGTTTTGGGCACACCACCATGTGTGTTTTGGTGTGTATGTGGTGGGTTGTCAGATAGGAGAATTCCAAGCAGCTATGGAGGCAGGTCGCCCCTGAGGGAACCATCAGTGGAGAAAAATGAGTAGAGGAGCAGGTGCTGGATATGATCGTCACATCACCATCTTTTCTCCAGAAGGTCGTCTCTATCAAGTTGGTGAGTTTTTTTTGCTTTCCAATTGCGCATAGTAACACTCTTCATCATCTATTCCTTGGTTTCACAAGTTGTTTCAGCAATTCCCCAAATGTGTTGTGTCAGAGGACGTCATCTTGGAAGAAGACATTATACTCATTTGTGTGACATGTGATCAGAATATGCATTTAAGGCTGTGAAGGCATCAGGTTTGACATCTGTTGGAGTTCGTGGAAAAGATTCAGTTTGCATTGTGACTCAAAAGAGAGTGCCAGTATTGCTTCCCTCCTACTCCATTCATTTCTCCACCAACAACATTTTGTACATATTATGTTATGATCAATGTGATCTAGTTATGTTCTACTTTTGGTTTGTGGGTGGGTGGAACTCATGATGTTGTTGAAAACCTAACTATGTTTGCAAACTCCATCTTATACAACCATATCTACCATCCAACGATTTGGTATTTTGTTAAGGTTTGTGGGTGCTTAATTTTGTGTATAATGGCAATGGGTAGTATGTATGTTCATGATGTAGGAAAAGCTTTTAGATCATGCAAGCGTGACTCACCTCTTCACCATAACCAAAACCATTGGTCTTCTTGCTACTGGAATGACTGGTATGCCATACACCCTCCTTTGATTTATAGTTGCAGTGCATTTCTTGTTAAACTTTGCTATCACATGTTGTTTTCCTTTAATTGAAGAACTTTTTGCTTGAATCAAAGAATTGTTGTAGTTATGATGAGTACAAATCTTGTTGATGTTTGGGAAGTACCCCAATCCTTGGATTATATTCCCACTTTCCTTCTCTTGTTTATCTTCAGTGTGTTGTCTTCATGGCAATCTTGGTGGGAACATGGGGTGTTGAAATGTAGCGGATGCAAAGTCATTGGTGCAACATGCTCAAGAAGAAGCCGCAGAGTTTCGTTTTAAACTTGGGTATGAGATACCAGTGGACTATCTTGCAAAACGGTAAGGTTTGCTTTGAATTCTCATGTTTCTTATAATTGTTGAAACCAAATAAAAGAGCATGAAGTTGTGTGGGTTTGTAAAATGAAAACATTGTACACAAATACATATTTTAATTATTGTAATGTTTGAAATATGAAATCTCTTCTTGTGTGTGTGGATAGAAAAACTAAGATTTTAAATTTGTAAAAATATTAACAAGATGTTGATGATGACAATGAAGTCGATTTATCAAGATGGTTGGGAATAGGCTTGCTGATAGATCACAAGTTTACACACAACATGCATACATGCGACCTCTTGGAGTTTGTAAGTCTTGTTGAACATGTCTTGCGCAAGAAACAAACTAATACTAGACAAGGAATGATTTCTCAGTTGAACATGATAAGAAGCAATTTACCCATCCTTTTGGAATTATAATATTGTGCAGCTGCAATGTTAGTTGGCATGGATGATGAAAATGGTCCACAATTGTACAAATGCGATCCTGCTGGCCACTTTGTTGGTTACAAAGTAAGACCACATCACCATCCATCTCCACATTATGTAGATGATATTGTCACACAACAAGCAAAGCATAATGTACTCAAAGACACTTTGTAGTGAATTTGTAGTTATTTGTGTATATCCCTCTTTAGAAATAGAGGAGGGATATTATTCCTACTCCTTAAAAGTGCGAGGAATCTCACACCTACTTATAAGTAGGTGTAAGATCTCGTAGGTGTACGATCCATCACACCTTCAAGGAGTAGGCATGAGGAACCTCCCTCTCCTACACCTCATGATCTACCACATGTTTAGGTTATGATAACCTTCACCATGTATAAGACAATGGGTCAAGGACATTCCCAAAATGCAAGGTGGCACTAGGCTAATGTCTTGTCTTAGGCCTCTTATTTGTGGAAGGTCCCTACACTTTCACTAGGATTTAAAGTTCTTTGATTCCACAATAGATGAAAATAATGTAATTACTAATTGGCAAACAATGTGAAATTCTGCAAAACCTTTCATGGATGAAACAAATGGGTGATCTTGATGTGAGGTCTTGTGGATGAAAATGGAGACTTATCATTGCTTTTTATCTTGGGGTACCTTGAGATTGTAAGTAATTGATTGATTACTCTTCATGTAACCCACATCATAAGCAAATCATTTCACTACAACATTAACAATCTTGAGTCATTAATACCCAAAGATAAAATGCATCATTATTTTTTCATCATAAAGTTGATTAGCCTACATGTAGGCAACAAGCTCCGGATTGAAAGAACAAGAGGCAATTCATTTCTTGGAAAAAAGGATGAGGAACAATCCTCTACTATCTTATGACGAGACTGTGCAAGTAAGGATGTGCCCTCCCCCATTTAGAAAGTCATTGGTGCAACAAGTCTTTTTCAACAAGTGCATTCAACATTCATTTGAAAGGAATGGAAAACATGCAAATAATAAAAATATTTTGTTAATTAGTATATTGATTCGTGTTTTTGACTTGAATGCATTGATCGAATATGGGGTTGAAATTAGCTTTTGGTGGGGTTTCAATAGACTGCAATTTCAGCCTTGCAATCGATTTTGTTGGAGGATTTCAAAGCTACAGAAATTGAGGTATTAATTTTATCTTCATTTTGATGCCACGTGTTAATGGAAATTATTAGTTGGGCTAAATTCGCATTATACTAGAACTTATTGTGTTGCATATGTGTGATTAATGTGTTAGGTTGGAGTGGTGAGTGTGGCCGATATAAACTTTCATGTTTTATCAATAGAGGAGATCAACCATCATTTGATTTCCATAAGTGACCGTGATTAGTGCTTATAACTACACTAAACCGATTATCAAATGACAAGATAAGATAATTTTATAATAAGGTAATGTTGATTTAAATCCTTTTTATTCAAAACTCTTGAATGCACCTACATCATGCTCCCTCTTCTACAAAATCATACATTGATTGCTGAAGTGTGAAGATATTTCCCTTTGTCCATGATTAGTTTGTGAATAGCCATTTAATGGAAAATTAGTAAATTTAACACAAATTGTTAATTTATTCCAAGACATGGATTTTCAAGTTTCAAATTGAAAGCTCGGGAAGCAATTTGACAATTGGTGATGTCTCATAGAAATGTAAAGTGGACAAATGTTTCATGAATGATGCATGCATACAATGTCATAACTAAATTAAATGGAATTTGTTCTAATAAACTTATTTATCTTGCTTTGAACAATATTGGGGAATTGTTGTCCACTTAAAATACACCATTGAAACAGCTAGGTACTAGTTATTAAAAGATTTCAGTGACCTTATAAAATTTCTTTGAACATTCACCCTGCTCTTTACAACACAACAATTGAGTTATTGCCTAATCTTCTTGGGCAAAACTATGCACATCCAGATTCTTGAATAATAGAGTTATCCATAAAGTAACCCATGTCTTTGGTCCTCCTTTCACCCCCCATCCCCTCTTTCAGTGGTATTTGCAAAGGAAGGAAAATTTATTAAATATCAGTATCAAATGCACAAGGTTCGAGAGTAATTATAGTAGTTGTACAAGTAAGAGCAGTGAAAATATATGTAGTGAAGGTAGGCCTACTCGGGCAAAACGAAAGATAGGATGAAACTGAGTTTACCACAAAAATTGATGGTTTTCTGATGGTTTTCTGATGGTTTTCTGAGTTTCACCTCCCATTAAATGCTAATTGTACTTTTTTGGCAGGTTTTTTTTGAACCTCACCCTGTGTGTGACCAAACTCAGGGTTCTGGTGCTGTGTTTTCAGTACTTTACGGATAACTCTAATGCTTTGACAAAACATGGGTGAATAAAGTAGCTAAATTGTTGATTACCATATCATTTTTCAATTATCATAATTGCATGCATCTTGGATGACTGCCACTAAAATTCAACTTGGTTTTGAATCAATTATATTTGCAAGTGACAAGCAAATTTTCCATAACTTCTACATCAATTTGCATCTTATTATTTCTCTTCAAATTAAATTTAAACTTAATTCAATTTAATTTCAATCAAATTCTAATTCAATTTGAATTGCAATGCAATGTCATTCAATATTTCCATTCAATTGGAACATATTAATTTCCACTTTCTTTTCATCATTTCATTGTCATTGTCATTGATAATGCACAATAACATGGAGCCCAAGTTGATAATTGACATAGGATGTGATAAATTTGTTTCTCTTTACATTTTTCTCTTCACTAGAAAAGAAAAATGTTGAGCTCAGCTTCAGCAGCCGGCGTGGAAAGAAAAAAAGGAAAAATAAAAGCTAAACAATTTATGAATGACAGAGGACAAATGAAAATAGAGAACTAGCAATTGGTCCCACTATTTCATCCATTAGGGGGGGTGGGGGAAGATGGTTTTCCTTCATCCTTCATCCATTCCGTGGCCTTATCTCCTTCCCTCTCTTTGTCATGCCTGCTTGTTTTGCTGCGTTTGCGTCTTGGTTGCGGAGAAGCGCTCCGCGGAAGCAATGGCAGCGATGGTGGCGCTCTCGCCTGGTGTTCTCGCGCCTACTTCTCGTAGTACACTTCATTTCGGTCCCACCTTTCGCTCTTCCAAGTTGCTGTGCACCGGTCAAGCTCGCTTGCATCACCGGGTAATGTCTTTCTTTAGCTGCCTTTCTTTTCTTTCTTTTATCTCTCTCTCCCTTCCTCCTCTCCTCTTCTACATATGCGTGCAATTCGTGCGGGCGTGTGTCTGTGTTTTTTTTTCCCCCTTAATATCATTTTCTGTATTCCGAGAAAAGGGGGGAAAAAAAAGTTATCAGGATTTTCCCTGAATCATGGCCATTTTGCAAGCAATTTTTACAATGGACCATGCAGACGAGGAAGTTTGTGCTTGGCTGTATCGTGCATACTTCGGTTGTTTGTGATCAGTTTTGAAGAACAGGGAATAAATTATTTTAAGCTTGTGATTATTGAGAACTGGATGTGCGTTTTAGCATTTCTCTTGTATTGAGGAATGCTGAATGATTCTAGAGAAAAAGAGGACTTCTTGCTGTTAAATTCCACCCAAGTTTTGATATATTATAAGCCTTTGTATTTCCACATGTAAATCTTGTGTCTTTGAGGTTCCAGCATAGTTTGAATATGTGTTGATCACCAGTGCATTCGTCAGTGTGGAAATTGCTGCTTCTTGCAACATCCCTAAAGCAATGCCAAATGTAACAAGGTTTGCCACAATTCTGCAGGATCAGAGTGCTCTTGATTACAGACTTCCTTATTCCTGAGTGGAGAGATATTCAATACCTCTTGATAGCTGGTCTGTACCATACATGTTGCTATTGAAGGTCAGAAGCATAGGTGTGACTAATGCTGTTGTTCAAACCACTCCTCAGTCTTTTCTTTGTCTTCTAGGGTTGTCTCTGTCTGTTTCTTTTAACGGACATGATCTGAAATCTCTATAACCTTATTATTGGGTCATCTCTTAATTCTATTCAGGTTGAATTAGATTGTAAGTATGGAGAAGATATAGTGACCACAGAGACACTTGGCTTCAGTGGTTGTATTCCACAATGTGACTGTCATAGTGCAAGAAGGTGTTCTGAAGTAAATTACAGATTTCCTCAACTTACATACCAAGTCTGGGAAGCTTTTTGTTGCAAGGATAGCTTGTAAAGTGCATATAATGTAACTGATTTTATTGTAGGGGTTAATCAATACATGTTTCTAGCTATTCAAGGGGTACACAAATCATGAGCTGATGTGGTTCATTTTTTCTGAAAGACTGTTTAGTTGTACAATTATCAACAATGATGTTTGGTGAAATATGCAGGGAAGAAGGTTAAGAGTCACAGCAGTAGAAGCTGAGCCATCATCAGTGCCTCCTCCAACTCCTGATGCAAACATCACACCAGCTCCTAAGAAGCCTACGTGTATGTTCCTACTCTGCTCTCTTTTATGAATGCACAAGTTCCCTTTTGAGTGTCTTGGATTTCCCTTTAATATAAACTGGTGATTGCAAGATAGTCAAGTGTGGCCTAGTTTCTATGGTTAAGTTTCATGTTCTAGAGAGATTCTTGCTTGCACAGCATTAAATTGGCAGTGACAGTGTGCTAGTTAAGCCAAAGTCAACTTTGGAGGTTGTGGAACCTGGGAACTTTGTGTACTTTTTTGTCTTTTCCTAGACATGAAATTGGTGTACACATAGGGGTTTGAAATTCTCATTTGTTCTCATATGGTATCGTATGTTTGGTGGCAGTGACCAAAGGACAAATTGTAAGGGTTGATAAAGAAAAGTATCTTAACAGCATAGAGGTACATGCAATATTCTCTACTCTCTCTTGAGCACATTGTGTGCTCTGAGCATAACCACATTGTTGCCTGTTTCAGTTTTGTTGACAACTGATTAGATTGGGGTTTTTTTGCTGTAAATATGCTTGCAGTATTTATCAGTTGGACATCCAACATATTTCAAAGGGCTGGACTACATTTATGAAGACCGGGGTGAGGTAAGCATGTTGTTTTCTGCTGAGATTTTATACATAGGGTGGATGTGTGAACATGCCTAACAAAGTCATGTTGCTGCAGTAATGCAAATAAGATTGCATTAGTCTGTGTTGGACTTTCCACTTTGCCCATGTGTTTTCAGGGTGCTCATGAGACTATTTGAGGTTTTTCCTGGGGTTCAGGTTCTGGATATTAGATTTTTTGACCATGGCGAGTATGCTTTGGTAAGGATTCAGATCCTCCTTACATTTCTAACTTTAAGGGCTATTATTCTAGTATGGACACTGCATCCGTCAGGCACATGAGAGGAAATGATGCAGGGAGATTGGGGGCCCTCTTGGAGGGTGTTCTGTGATTTCAGGACAGCCCAAATGTTATGCAATGCCTGCCAAGCCAGGCTCCCCATTGCGTAGAATCAGAGTAAACCATGCTGCTTGAAAGCCTTACAGCTTCCAACCTTTCCTAACATCATCTAAATAGATATGTGTTTTTGCACTTTACTTCATGATTACACAAGAATGTGCAGAGAGAAAATATACTGTTAGAACTTCTTCAGTCTATGGTACAAATCTGTGCTCTGATTGATTCTTTTGCCTTCCCAACAAGCAGTATTTATGGCCTGTAATGAAAGATGGTGATTCTAAAGAGTTGGCTGTTGTATTTTGGACATGTTTCACAGCTTGCATGGGCAGGTATACCTACAGCACCTGCCTGGCTTCCAACATATATGCTAATTAAGGTAGGAAATCCCTTGCCTCGTTATAAGTTATCGCACTTCAGTTTTTCCTATTGTTACATGTGTCTAGGTGCACACTAACTGTTAAAGAACAACATGAACTTTGCTGACTGACCAAGCATGGCTGAGTGTCTCTTCACACTTTAGGCTAATGTGTACATTTTCTGACTCTTACAACAGAAGAGTGTGGCTGCCCAATCTTTGCCCTAGGACTCAGAAACCCCTAGTTCCCACTTTAATTTACCCAGTAATCCCATCATGGCATGAGTAGATATCACTGTAATGTCTGCATGATCTGGTAGTGAATTGAACCCATGAGCACTTGCAATCACAAGTCCTACCGATTTCCTTTTCATTTTGTTGTGTTTGTCCATTGATATGTTTTTTCTTTTGGTCACTAGATATTTCTGTTAGTGAGAGGGATTTCAATCTCCAGTCTCTGCTTGTTTTTTGTGTGGTCATGGTATATGGGTTTGAGTTGAACTTTGTTATATCATGGAATTGTGTGCAGTCGGAGAAACTTTCGTATCGGCGAACGTAATATGTCCTCGAGTTATGGCTTTCTGTTCTGAGCCCTTGCTTCTTGCAATCCAGTTGAGCTCCTTGTGTACATTAAATCGACAATTACATCTTGCTGTAACTCTATTGCTTAATTGTTGTTTAGTGCAAGTTTGACCATGGCTCAAGTACTAGAAATTGTAGGAATTCAACATTTTGAGTGTTTCTGTTGGATGTAGACCTTGTAAAGGATGCTTCCCTGCTGGTTGAGTAGCAGTTCTTAGGATCAAATGCTTGCTTTAGGTTAATGAACTCTCTAGAGAATGGAATTTGTGTAGATTGCATAGGAGAGGTTAAGTTATTGTCTTCAGGCCAAGAAGGAAAAGCAAGATGGAGCAATGACTTCGAACAATAGATTGGTGAAGTTGATAGTCACTTTTTGTTAGTCTTGATGTATCTATTTGGAGAAAAGAGCAGCTTCATGAGGTCTCAGCTTCTTTTGAGCACAGAGACTATTGAGATGCAAGCCCGGCCTTAATTTGATCTCACATGTTTGTGTTTACAGACTCCGAACACAGAAAAATCATGATTCTGGTACTGTCAACTTGAACTCAAAACTCTATACCATGTGGGTGTCCATATGACAAATGTTTGTTTTTCTTCAGTAATACTATCAGCATGAACTCCTGCAATACTCACCAATGGAGAGATTTAGGCTTCAAAGTCAACTTTCTTTCAAACTTCACCCAAAAACACTTTTACTATAATCTCATGATGATGAATTGCACAAAAATTCAAATTTTTTTACCCATGCACATTGCTTTTAAGAAATCAATTTGAACTTCATTTGAGGTGATTCCTCATACACAAGTTTGTTTTAACCCCTTTTCACTCTCAGGAACATATGGACCTCATCAACCAGGTTGAAGAATGGTGAGTTAGTTTAAGACTAGTTGAGCTTATCAGAAGAGGTGACAGAATAGATACTACTCGAATTCTAATCCCACAACGTCATGCATATTTATCAGGCAGGAGCATGTTGGGGCTACTACCAGTTTTTACTGGAGAAAGAAGGGTACCTTCAACTCAAACAGGACACAAATCTCTGCGATTTTACGGTAGACATGTCACAGAAGTGATTCCAATCTACCCAGGTGATTACAGCTTGCTGCCTAGAGAGTTGGCTTTTGAGAGTATCTTTGTCTAATTCCCAAAACCATATCACTCTGGACATTATTCTAAGCTGACAAAAGCCAGTGGTTTGCAAATGCAAACAACAATGTCAAGACTTGCAAAGGGTGCTAGTAGCTTTGCAATTTGAGTGTGATGACTCAGCTACCTAGGTCAAACCTCTTGACAAAGAAACCATTCCTCACCACTCTCGGTTTGCACATGAGCAATTTCCTTGAGGTTGGGGAGCTATTTTGTGATGTTAGGAAAAACATGCATATCATTTTTGAAATTCAAAATTTCAAAACTCAAAACATGTATAGATGACCGAATCAAAGAAGACAAAACATACGAAGATAATTAGTATAGCCTTATTGGCTTCATATTTGCCTTTCAATGAGATTTTAGACAGTTTCAGATTTATTTTCCCCAAAATTTCCACAATGTGAAAGTCTTGCAAGATGAACAAATTAAATGAATACAAACTAAAAATATTCTACTCAAATTCACTATGCATTTCAAAACTAATCATTCATATTATTACCTTGCAGAACTTATTGTTTAGAATGTCATTGAAGAAATCCATTGTTGCCCTTTTGATCTTGATAGGTAGAAGCGAGAGAAGTAATGCAATGTCAAGTTTCAACTCCTTTTGACATGAATGAATTTCAACACCACTTTCAACACATGCTTTCTTCCATTCTTGCCTCCCTTTCCCCTATAGGTAATTGTTTTCTATGAACCAATTTGGGCATCTTTCACGCTTACTTGCTTTAGACCCATAAAATTTTTGCCATCACTTGTAGCATATTAACATGTTTTAAACAACACACGACCAAAGAAAATTACTACATAAATGTGCAAAATGTTTAATGCGTTTAATGGCTCACAATGAATAATGGAGCAAAATGTTGTAGCCATTGATGCCAAGTTGTTGCCCCCATCTTTTACAAAAGCAATTACTTGATGAATCAAACCAAAATTTTCAAACAATGACTGCAATTGTCATGCTATGCAAAGGTCAATAATTTCATTTACTTCAAAGCACTCAATAACAATATGCATAGGCTCCCAAGTTTTAATAAGATAGTTGATAACCAAAGCAAATGTGTTGACACCACCTTTGGACATCCATAAATCAAAAGAAGTAGAAACAATTGTTGCACTTACAAGTTTTGGCAAAACATGCATATCCATAGACACGGTGATCATAATATGAAACACTTTTTCTAGAAGTTGTGAATGAGATGGAAACAAACATGAGGGCATCAATGTAAAACCATTATGCCAAAAGGTGATAACTACGACTCTATCCATGATTAAAAACCTTAGTTGCATATGCTTTAGCGACTAAACAATTATGTAATTGATTCAAACTCATTGCTTAATCAACACCGTGACTATAATTGTTTATGTCATGATGATGTTGTTTATGTCATCTAGACCATTTTCACAACTACAATCATGGATGATCACAATTTCAAAAGATTATGTGATCATGGTCATCAAATTTTATAATGTTAAATCAAATAATAACATGCAAAAAAATCCAATGATTAAACCTTAATTTTAAAAATATGTGTTACAAATTTTTTAATTGAATTTGTCATGTGGTAGCCTAGTTTAAAATTTTAAAATATTTTCCATTTATGAATTGCCATGTGGCAATTCCAAATTAAATCATTTATTGACCATTTATAGGTTGCCATGTGGCAACTAAAAATTAAGAAATGAATTTTTTTGGCCCAATTGTGTGATGCCACATGGTAATCAAGGCCTAGAAACCTTAGGCTAAGTGACTTAACCCAAGAGCCTAACCTAAGCCATCTACATTAAAATAAACCTAAAATAAGTTGTTAGGTAAACTACTTAAACAAGGAACTTAAGTGTGAGGACTTGAACTTTTCACTTCCATTTTTAAGGGTTAAGTCATTAACCATTGCACAAATTTTTATCTATAACATAATTGGTCACCATAAAGCTATAAACATTAACATATTTTAATTTAGGTTAATCTAGGTCACCTTAGGTTGACATAAGCTAATTACATCACCCACCAGATCCAACCTAGGCTAACCTAGACTAAATTTAAAGTAAACCTAAGGTAAACTTAAACTAAATATAAAGGTTAAACTTAAGTTAAACTTTTAAAATTAAACTTATATGAAATGACGCACCCCTAAGCTCCTTAATGGACTCAAATGTGAGTCCAAACCGAAAACAACGGAAGAGCAAAGAGTTGGGGCACGCTCCCTGGCTCGCAACATTTTGAAGGGGTAGAGGGGCGTGTTGGAGCTCCGAGATGGGACTAGGAAAAGTAACAAGCATCAACTACTCACACAGACCTACACAAAATCAACACAAGGTGGTTAGTGCATAAATGGAACATTTTTGGTGCTAGGACGAGCCACATGCAACTCAGACTCACAAGATTCATCACGGCCCAGACTTGGGGGAAGCCACCACCTTCCCCCTTATAGTATACTATGTGCTTCTCTATGAGACCCACATCCAAATGACATTTTGTCCCAGGACTCCCAAGTGGGAGTCCCGAAAGTACCAAAGTTGGGACTCCCACGACTTTGGGGCCCCATAATTTTGTGTGCAGACCTCTGATCGAAATGAGGTTTAAAACAAAGTTGTAACCCTCATTGAGAGCTTTCCAATAGTATGTTGCACGTCACCTACACGCAAGGAAATCGGGTCGATTCCTGACTTTTAGTGGTCAGGAATCAAATTGTCAATTTCACTTTTCGCCCTTCTTTTGGCCATAACTTGTGTTTTAGATGTCCAAATGGTTCATGCGAGCTCATTTTAGACATTTGTGTTTCCATAGCTTTTCAATGGTATAAAAAACTTCTCGAGCCATTGGGTGTTGACCTTTGTAATCGCTTTTTAAACATTCGGGAGTCCACCGAAACTCCCATTCCCAAAATGGAAGTTCCTTTGGGAGTGTGAAGGTTCGTTCCTTCACACTTTCCTTCACTCTCGAGCTTCCTTTTTGGCTCGCAACCTTGCAAGCCCTTGCTTTGGTCGCGAGCCCAAGGCTAGGGTTACGACATGAAACTTAAGTTAAACCGAAGTTTAACCTAAGTTAAACCTCAAAACAAAACCTAGGCAAAACCTAGTGTGAATTTATTTTAATATTAGTTCCAAGAGGAAGATTTAATGGCACAATGTTGGATTAAATCTATTTTTGTGATTTGTGTGCAAAATCACAATATTTAAAATTATTGACAATTCATTGATGATCATAATTAATTATTTTTTGGGGTTATTTCTAGAAATCTTTAAATTACATGTAATTTATTTTTCTTTTGATAATTATGAACATATTATTTTAAAGTGCATGCACTTAATCAACAAGTTCTTTTACTATAATTTTTTTTCAACTTTTGGACATTTTGTTATTTGATTAAACATGGTTTTGAAATCAAACCACATGTTAATCTTGTAGTTGTGAGCCTCATCACATGACTTAGTCATGCAATCATAAACATGATTAAGGACATGACAACATGATTAAAACCTAGTCATAGTTGCAAAATTGTTCAAGTCATAGATGTCACCTTTTGGTATAGTGAATTAACCTTTGTAATCAAATGTTTTCACAAGTGGAAAAAACCCTATTTAACCTTCGTAAATATACAACACCAAATATTCAAAAAAAAATTATTGGGTTCATTGTGTTGTTTATAAGATTTGAAACCCCAAGAAAAATGTGATGCATTACTAGTAACTCCAATGTTTTTTTTGGTTATTTGTCAAATATGTTTTACTTGAACCACCTTTAAAGTAAGCTACAACTTTTTAGTAGTAACCAATTTGGGGTGTGTAAACTCAATGTGTGTTAAATGAGTGATCCCATTACATTTGTTATACTTTATAAATCCCTTTTTAATAATAAAACAACTTTTGGTCAAAACATTACAAATTGTTTGTTTGGGCCTATAGATTATGCATCTCAACATAACAAGTTCACAATGTCAACATGGAGGTTATCACTAACAAAAAAAACCCTGGCAAACGGAAGAGCAATGGAGAGGCTTTCATAATGTAGCTTGAATTTTTATAATTACAAGTTACACAACTTCTATTACACCCACATTATTAGGTTCAACAAACAAGCATGTTTTCGACATTGTACACATTACCATCAACATTTGAAGTTGTCAAATCAAAGAAGTTGGAGTTGATTCCACTCACATTTTTAACAACATTGGGCAAGATGGAGTTCTCCTCTAGCCATTACATAATACAAATCCAACACCTTCCCTACATCAAGAAACCTAAACCCCATCTTTCATCACACACAAGGAACAAAAACAATTTTTTTGAAAAGGAATGCAAAGGGTTAAAAGTTAGAAGGATGTTCACTTAGTGTATTATGTGTATTGAATAATTAATAGCTTTCAAAACTAGTTTAGACTTTGGATTTAGTAAGAGTTTAATGTGCAACATAGAAACACAAAAACTTTGAATTGAGTAAGAGGACAATACATAACACAAAAATGAAAAAAATTCTAATTTGATAATAGTTCCATGCATAACACAAAAAATTTAAAAATGTGATTCAATAAGAATGTAATGCACAATACAAAAGCAAAAAATCCTTTGATTTTGAATCAAAAAGATTACAACTCACCAAAAAAATTCAAAGTTTACTTCCGATTTTGATTCGACAAGAACAAAATTCACAACAAGTCACTTTGAACTTTTGATTCCAATTCAAACAAAAGTGCAATGCATAACAAACTATTTAGATGTTTTGATTTAAATTTGGCAAGAGCACGATGCACAACAAAATAAATCAAAACACAAAAACAAAAGCCTTGGAGCTATTCACCAATAATAAAAAAGCAAAACTAAATCCTTTACATTCATTAAAAGTTCACACTACACATCAAAACGAAAACGAGCAAGTGGAACTCATACCTTAACAAGGACAAGCACAAAAAGTTGAAAGTGTAGCACCCCATTGCAATTTGCCACATTTATCTTGTTGAATTTCATCATTACACAATGAATGACAATGATCACAAAACAAAAACAATTTGCACCTACCCTACCTTTTTCCATTACTTTTGTGTACTTGGGCCATCAAAACACCAAAAGCTTGAAAAATCTCAAGGTGCATATGCATATTCTTCAACCTAAAAACCTTATAACCTTAAATTCTAGATATGCATAGCTCATAAATGTCTAATTATGTCCAAAATTTGTTCATAATCAACACTCTCAAAAAGGAACTTCTTCAAATGGAGTTATGAAAATATGTGTTTGGTATGAAAATATGTGTTTGGTTGACTTTGAATGAGGGTGATCATGTTGCTAATGTTGGAGTTTGTGCGTGCATCATGAGAATTTTTTTGACAACCCATTTATAAATTGAAAGACTTATTTTCATTGTACTAAGTGGAAGCCCTAACATGTCCTTTGTCACTAAGCCTAACTTGGGGGTTATTGTCAATAACTTGTCAATTGTGTTTACTATTTTGTCTCCAAAAAAACAAAAAAAAACCATGACACCCAAATTCTTAATAGGAGATTAAAGTATTCACCAACATGTTTTAAAATCTGATTTAAGTTCACCCGTTGATTTTTTTGATTGAAGTTTTCCTATAATTGTTTTTGGAGGAAAAGATTAGGGAAATCTAGTTTTTAAATATAAATTTCATTTTCAACAAAAAGTAGCCACTTTTTCAAAATCAAGAAATTAAAAAGAACACATTAGTTTCACCAAATAGTAGAAGGTAAATCAGGATTTGCCAAAATGGTTGTCAATAGATTTTTCACACACCATGGGGTGAAATCACACTATAGGTGGGCTGCTTTAGGCCAAAAAGAATTAAAAAAAATTTGAGTATATTTTGGGGGCAATTTTTCTTTGATTTCATCTAGCACTTTGATAAACATATAAAATAGATTTTAATACAAAGGCCTCCAACATAATTCTTCTCATTTTTCAAATGAAAGTAATTTTTCAACAAAAAGTTTTTTTTTAACACACTTATGCTTGTTTGAATGTTGTCCAGATGTTTTTTGTGAAATCACGTGGGTCAAACATTTCAATTGCAATTGAAATGGTATAATCAATTCATATTCAATATATGACTACGTAATTCATTAAGTTTTGCAATTATTTGAATCATTTTTAGAGAGTATTTATTATTTGCAGTATATCATGATAACATTTAAATTCTCACAAATATACTTTTTAATCATTTACTATTAATCAAAAAATGTAGTTTCATTTGAAATTTTCATTATTTGGTTATTGAATTACCTTATTTTGAATATAATTTATGAAATCTTTTAATAGTGTCTTGGGGGAAGTTGAAAGTTGCACAAATTTGAAAAATAGTATTTGTGACTACATTTTTTGGCCACCATAATGTGCTTCCACCCTATGGATAACTCTTGTTTAAAATGATCAATGGTTGTATTAATAATGAACAATAACATTAACATGAAAACAAATCATATACCTTGTTAATGAAACATAAGACATGTGCATAGATACACTATGTATTTTGCTAATATCATTTATCAATGTGTTGGCTAAGTAAACCCATGCCAATTATTGTGGTGTATGGTTCTTCTTTTCTTTTGAAAGGTGTGGCCAAAGTACCAAATAAGAAACTAATGAGCTTTTTAAAGTATAATAAGCTTTATTTCCATCCATATCTTCAATTTAAAAAATGTATATGTTTCAAAAAAAAGTCCCTTGGTCAAAAAATAAATTTTAATAAATTTTTGCCTTGAAGAATTCCATGTACATAATAAATTGAATAAGTAATTTCAAATTTTAATGGTTAATTTTATGTAAGGCTTTGAAAAAGTACTTGTTGAAAATTTGAAATGTTTAATGGTAACCCAAGTATGAATATTTGTAATGTCATACAAAGTTAGAATTATTTCATGCATGCATTTCAACATGTTGTGATTGTTGTTGGTATAATTATACCATCCATGCTTGATTTTAAGATTTCTTTTGTTAGGCATTAGCTATTGCAAACCTCTCGTGAGGGGTGCAAGGCTCACATTTGGGGGGTGCATGACTTACATCTAGAGTGCATGAATGAATTTGATGGGGTTATTGGAAAAATAATGGTTGACATAATACAACACATGTTAAGATGTTGCACTTACATGGCACCCATGTGTCACCCACTTGGCACTTAAAATGACACCTACATTTGAGAAATGTTGGGGGGGCGGGGTGCGGGGGCGATGGTGTTTGAGATTTTTTGGGATTTTGGTGTTTTCAACATGTTCCAATAAAAACTCATGGGAACATGGAGTCTATCTATGGGACCTTCAAAATCGAAGGTTATGGAACATTTCCTTTGGTCTAATTATAAATTTACAAGGGCAAAATACATGGGATAAATGTGGTGATATTGGGAACAATTTGGAGAATGGACACATGGGAACTTGGAGAGTATATTGGTAACTTCATTGGAAACTATTGGAAACACAAAATTGGATAATATAGTTAGTAATAACTATTCACAATGGGGGGAATCATGTGGTGTTAATGGTAACATTGAGGCCTTGAATACATCAAATATAAGAATTGTAACAATAAGCTACCATATTCTCAACAATTCATTTAAAACAAAATGTTTGAAATTGATAAATGCATTAAATTATGAGTGTTCAATACATTTATTTGGATGTTGGACACTCCAAGGATACAAAACTAGTTGTTGAAAAAGGGCCTATTCAAACATTCATGGCAACATTATGGGGTTTAAACAATAGGCTATAAACATTAGGCTCGACAATTCATTTACAATAGGATTTAAGGTATTGAAATGAATTTAAGATCTTAGTTGGATGACAATTGTAGAAGAGGCAATTAATTATGGACAATCACATATATAATGTGCATCACTAGAAAATGACCAATGGAACTCAAAAACTACACCAAATCATTGTTCACATGAGTACAATGTGTACATTCATGAATTTATTCCAACAATGAGTATGTCATCATATGCACAACTATGTAAAGGAAACCCAATTTTATGCATAATGGAGGATGATACATGATAGGGTGTGACATGTATGGTAAGTTATGGCATGTTTTAGTCCATGATGTAGCCCTCCACAAAAGAATTGGTGAATGTCCTTTCCATAGCCAAAAAAAAGAGCTCAAGATCAATACATTTTCCCCCTTTTCACACCTTACCATTTCCAAGAACATGATGTAAAATTTTATTAGTTACATTATAGATTTTTAAAGATGAGAAAACATGTTCCATGGAGTTGGGAAAATAAACCATCATATATAGTAAAGGACATTGGGATGTTAAGCATCATTTCATCCATCCATGTGTCCCGTCGTCCTTCCGGATGGATGCAGCTATGTCATCCCCACCATTTAAAAAATGGCAGGATGCCAATAAGGGTTTAAGGTGGCAGCGGATCTCTAGATTTCAAGGTTTTAGGGGGTTGATTAGTTGTTTCTCTTTGCCTCAATTATGGTTGAATGCAAGAAGCGTCGTATTAGAGGGTTTACATAAAAGGGATGCTCATGAGAGGAAGGCTTATGGAGGTGCAAGCATGGGAGGAGGTTAGGTGCATGCTCAAGAGGTTGGCGTGTAGGGGCATGGAAAGTTTGACGAACTACAGGCCTACATTCCAAGTTTTAATGACGTTGTAGATGATTGTATTGTTTTTTTCAAGAGCATCAAAGGTTTGATCCTTTCTCCACTGTCCTTTTGTACAAATTTCTCTTTCTTTTTGGGAGATGCACACTGTTAAGAGAGAGAGAGAATGATGTGTGTGTGTGTAAAAGGTACCATGAGGCGGCAAACATGTCCTTTTTTTCACAAGGTGTTTCATGAACTGTCTTTATTATATACACTCTTTGACATGTATGTAGTTTCTAGATTCTACCAATATTGGGCCCTGTAGGGTTTTTGTTCTCAAATTCCTCAAGCAAGTCCACTGGCCAGGATCCCCAACATTAATTAACATTATATGTCTAAGACAGACCCCTACTATCTTAGGTGGGCTATAACATCTTTACAATTTTTTTTAAAAACACTATTTTTGGGTGGTGCTAATTTGATTTTTTAAAAGCTTTCTGATATTTCCAACTTTTTATAAAAATATTAGAAAGCAAAGAACCTCTGCTTGCCATTTTTGGGACCAAAATTGAAATAGAAAGATTTATGCTTCCAGTTTTTTGAACTTTTTCATAATAAAAAAACCTTTTTATAAAAAATCTCCACTATTTATATGTATGATGCAAAAGTATGGTACAAAGTTAGTTGTGTAAGATTTGATTTTGTTAGCTATTCAATGAATTTTATTTTTTCAATTTATTTTATTTTCCATTTTTGTTTCAATAAGATTTTTTTGGGAGCTCTTTACCAATCTCTCTTTCCATGCAAGATGTATAGGGGAAGGGTCTAGGTTAGACCCTTCCCCCACGTGAAACACAACAATTTTTTTATAAAAATATAAATAAATAAATTGAAAGAAAGTGACAACCTAATAGGTAACTTCCACATGTTAGAAGTGTCTCCCCCATGTTGTCCATAAAACAAGTTAAGGCAGGCAACGGGCCAAAAAATACAAAGAAAAAAAAATGCAATGTTTTATGAATGGTGTGTGGGCAGTAGTTTATTTTGGCATTGTATTCATGTCCTACAACTAACCACGATGCTTAGTTATGTACTAACCATCCACCTACCTCATAGCCACCAAGTGTAACTACTTACCTACCTACATTGTAACCACTTTCATTCCCTTCCTACTTACTTACCTATCATGCTTATCCATTGACATAGGTAGTTTACCCAAGTAGTTTGAGGGGGAGATAGGGGGGTTTACATGATAGTTTACCAAGGTTCGAAGTTGGAGGTATCTCAACTGTGGTTTGTCCACAACATAATCCTAAAAAACTGGTTGATTTTTCCCATTGTATGTGGAGTTCCTTAACCCTCAGTAAGTTTCTGCCTTAAATAAAATAGGCATTTTATGTGGAAGGGTTTTAAAAACTAATGCACCTTACAAATGCCTTAACTCCTCCAAAACTGAATCATATTATCCCATTCAAAAGTCAAATTCTACCAGATCTTTACATGGGGTAAGGACCTTGAATAAGGTGTTTATGAGAATTTGGGTCCCTGGCTCAGCTTCTGCCGTCTTAGTCCCCTTAAAACATTATCAATGTTCGTGGTCCAAATGCCAACCCTTTTCTGGCCATATCTTGGATGGATGTCTGTCCATGTTTTTACTTGGATGTTGCCAGTTTTAGCTGGAGTGGTGGTCATCCATAAGAGAGTTTAGCCAAATTTGGCTATAGACATGATATGAAAGTTTAAAAAGTTTAAGCATCCTTCACTATTTTGGTTACACGCTAGATCCAATAGAGAAATCTGACAATTTTTAATAATAATAATAATAATTTAAGCATCCTTCACGTTTTGGGCTACTTGCTAGAAACCAATAAAGAAATTTGATGATTTTTAATAATAATAATAATAATTTATGCATCCTTCATGTTTTTGGCTACTTGAGAACAAGAGAAAATAATGTTTCGTAAGGAAAATAAAGGAGTGTAAGTACTGCACACACTCTTGCCGCAAATAGAGCTTGTAAGAAGCTCTGGCTTTTGCAGTGGGCAGGACTCAGACTTACACTAAAAAGCTGACAATGTTTTTGTGTTATTGATGTGAGCTAGGATGAAGTTGTGCAAGGAGAGATATTTGGATAAGTTTGACCCACTTTCTATGGTCACACCATGAGGAGTGAAAGACTGATCCTAACAGGGTGAGTTTGAAGCAAAATAAAACAAGCATTCTAATTAACAGGCAGGGCAACAAATACACCAAAAAAGGTATACATACACATGGCACCAGCAGACAATAGTGCAGGAGGAACCCCCCCCCCCATAAGATTTTTATATTAATTTCAGCAACAAACTTAACTTATATTTTCCACAACGCCCGAAC